>Ga0163155_10001263_pt1 | contig 30843 bp, 45 predicted proteins | sample OliLakLV19SP4G1_FD_148611 | JGI IMG/M metagenome (GOLD analysis project Ga0163155, IMG submission 148611) | Freshwater microbial mat bacterial communities from Lake Vanda, McMurdo Dry Valleys, Antarctica - Oligotrophic Lake LV.19.SP4.G1 | ecosystem: Environmental > Aquatic > Freshwater > Lake >... | reverse complement strand
GTTAATGGTTTGTCTAGGGAGGTGAGGAGGTCGGCAAATTTTACGTATTCTCCATTCTGGCTTTCTTCCATAGAATAACCTTCTTCAGGGTAACCTCCGAGTTCGTACCTAGAGAGTTTACTCATCCTCTCCCTCTCTTCTGCTATGGCTTGTTGGATAATTTCTTGCATAGTAGATTTGAACGCAAAACATTTGTGGTCTGTAACTACTCCGACTTTCCCCCAGTTATATACCATTTCAAATAGTTCTTTCCCTACGCTTTTTATTGATTCGTGAATAGGACAACCTGCTTCAGGAACGAAGCCATAAGGTTTTGTCCAAGCACAAAGATAATCGCAGTTTTTACTTTCAGGACAGTTTTGGTGCATATGACAAGTAGTCTTATGTTCTAATGAAGTTACCATAGTTGCACCATCATCTATATTTATTCCACACTTTACGCATTTCTCATATATCCTTGTTTTCATATATTTTTATTTATCTGTTAATGGTTTGTCTAGGAGGTCGTTAATTTGTTTTTGTAAATCTGCTCTGCCCTTACGATAACCGCTTGCTAGTTCCGACACCCCAATCATTCCCATATAAGGAAGTTTGACAAATAACTCCCTCATCCTCTCTCTTTCTTCTGCTATGGCTTGTTGGATTGATTCAGTGAGCAACATTCTTGTCAAAAGGATTGCGGAGTTGATAGGTATAACTAAGGTGTTTGGCTCAAAGAAGTCTGCTCGTTGTGTTGCCTCGTTATACTTTTCTTCCCATTCATGTTTTTCTGTGTTGGTCATAGATTAGTTAATCTTGATTACTATCTTTCATTTCTTGCCACATATCTAGTTCTTTTTCTGTCATTTCACTTTCAGGTTTGGTGTATAGGTACTTTACATCTAAACCCTCACTTACCTCACTTGCTTCTTCTTTTTTCAGGGTAGCTAAAGCCATAGCTTCTTCTTCTCCATTTAGACATAGGTTGATTTCTTCTGTAGCCATCCTAAGATTGTCTGCTTCTAAACGAAGTTTAACTAAAGCGGACTGGATATTCTTTATACCGTTGTCTAATTCTTCCACAGCAACTTTCAAAGCTTCTTCTGCATCAAACACCTCCATTTCTAAATCTTTTATTGTATTCATGTTTTAGCCGATTAGATTATTGACTACATAAGTCCCTAATAATAGATACCCTGCAAACAACCCAACTATAGTTCCTATAACCAATCCACCAAAGAACGTTTTAGTTTTTTTCTTCATAATGTTAATTACTGCTAATATCTAAAGTGTAGCAAGCGATAGCGAGCCAGTCAAGCAAGTTATCCACACCTCTCCCTTAGCGACATAATGTGATAGAATAAAAGCCGTACCCTCCTAAGACAGAAGATACGACTTATATGAGTGAATCAAGACCTAAGAGTTTATCTTAGGTTTTTTTTCTTTATATGAACTCTACGTTTCTTCTCTCTATTGAGTCTATTAAAGATTGGTCAGTAACTAGCTCTCTACTGGCTATCAAATTGAGTCTCATTTGGTCTACTTGATAAACCTTAGTAAGTATCCGCACTTTACGGTCAATGTTACCTTCTTCCATTGTTAGTAATCCTTTTTCTTTCGTAGCGTGTTTGTAGCCGACATCTAAGCAATCATTACAATAAGTCCATCTAGTAGATATTTGAGCTGAGCAAGTTAAACAGTTTTTAGTCATGGCTAGTCATTATTAGATTATTTGATTTTTAAACTACCCCAAAAACATTTACCGAAACTACCGTTTCTTCTTTTGTAATCCCGACAGATTGAAAAGAAGTATTCTAAATCGGGAATCTTTAGGTGACTTACCTTGAAAGCAATAAATGATGCATTAAAAGGCTTTTTACTTTCTAAATTTATTTCCTCTACAAATTGGGAAATGATGTATGACCTTTTAGAGTTGATATTAGTTTTTGGAACTTCTCTTAGTTGTAAGGCTTCACCTATGGATTTCATATCCCTATTATCCCCTACCCTTTACAAACACTCAAGAAAGTTATCCACAGTGAAGATGGGCTTGCATTATTTATTGGATTGAATATAATATATCTATGGTTCACTACAGGAATTGGACAACTGAATATGGACTTTTCGTATCAAGCTGTCTTGTAGTGAATCATAAGAAGTAACGACCACCTTTAATCAGGTGGTTTTTGCTGGTATAAGTATTCAGGTACAAGCTCTTAGGGGAAACTTGTAAAACTTCCTCTATAAACAAAAGATAGTATGGGGTATGTATGCGAAAGCTAGGAAAACAAGTTGGCGACTCTTGCCTAGCCATCTGATGTGTATCTCATCTTATTAAAGGATATCTACTATACAGTTACACTCTGATATAACTAGACATCTATGGATACCTCATATAGGACAACCAATTCCCTGATATCAAGGGGAAAAGTCGCTCTATGCTTGACTATATTACATATATATGTGTATAGTGAGTAAGTTAGCTAACAGCTTGTATTAGAGATAATACCCGTTTAGCTTGTTACGGTCATATCAGCACTAATTTAGTTTTAAACCTCTACTTAAATGTGGAGGTTTTGTATTTATAATCATTCAGACGATAGGAATAAGTTATCCACAGCCAGACCCTTGCTTTGTTTATTACGCTTGCTATACTACTAAATGCCTATAAAGATTACTTATTCAGACGAAAGTCTATTCAAACGATAATATAATCAATATAAAATGATATTCAAAAAAGAGTTTCTAAGAGACATCTACCCACATGCTACTAAGTTTGAGTGTTTAAAGTTCACAGTACGCTCCTTTTTAAGAAAAGCAGTAAATAGGATAACTTGGACAGCTCTAATAGCCTCAGTAGCTTACGGATTGTTCACAGCTGGTACATTCTCCACATTCACAGTAACAAACGCTATAACGGGCACAGTAGGGGTTGTAGAGCCTATAGTAGTAGATTCTATGCCTAAGAAAATAGAGGAAATCAAAGATGAGGTAGTAAACACTCTTCTGAAATGTGAATCAGCAGGTCATTCAGAAGAAGACGGAATACTCATCTATGATGACAATTCTTCAGGTACTCTATCAAGAGTAAACAAGCCATCTATCGGACAGTTACAGTTTAAAGTAACCACTGTTCAAAACTATGAGAAAATAAGAAGTGGTAAAGTATTAACTAACAAAGAAGCAGTTATCCTCGCACTAGACACAGAACAAGCTAAAGAGTTGGCTAAATGGATAATCTTTGAACAAAAAGGCGGAATATTTAATTGGTTAAACTGTGCAGAGAAACACAATTTAGCTGAGGAGGTAACTGTAATTAAAAAGCTATTAAAGTAAATCTGTGGTATAATTAGAAGATGAATCTAATAAGACGAAGTCTACTAAGACAAAAGATGAGTCTACAGGATTATTTAATATCTGTGTTTATAACAAAAGAAACCATGAAAAAACAAGCAGCTAAGAAGTCAGCTAAGACAGCGTCAGCTAAGAAGTCAGCACCTAAGAAGAAATCAGTTAAATCAGCGTCAGTTAAAAAGAGTTACTAAGGAATAGTATGGAATTAGAAGAAGACAGGAAACAGTCAGAAAACAGCAATAGAGCCTCTCACCTATTTCCTTGGCAATATAAAAAAGGATTTAGCGGTAATCCTTCTGGGAGACCAGCAGGTAAGTCACTAAAGCAGTACACCATTGAGAAGTTAAACGCTATGACAGATGAAGAAAGAGAAGAATTCCTTGAAGGGATAGATAAGAAAGTAATATGGGAAATGGCAGAGGGTAGAGCTAAACAAGAATCAGAGATAGCTATAAAAGAACTACCTATAATTCAAATAGCTAGAGAGATAATAGAAAAATATGATATTAACCCAAGCACAGAGCATAATAGCTAAAGATACACACAGGTTTAGAGTATTATGTTGCGGTAGACGTTTCGGTAAAACCATCTTAGCTGTAGAAGAAATGATTGGGTGTGCTATTAAGAAGAAAGACAGACGCATAGCATACTTTGCTCCTACCAGAGATGACGCTAGAGAAATCACTTGGAATATTCTAGTAAAGAAATGCGAGAACATTATTACATATAAGAACGAGTCACTGTTACATATAAAAATAATGACAGAAGACGGAGGGGAATCAATGATAGCTCTTTACGGGTGGGAATCAGTTCAGGATAGAGGAAAGGGTAGAGGGTTAGCAAATGATTTAATAGTATGTGATGAAGTAAGCTCCTATCGAAACTTTTGGGAAGGATGGAATGAGGTATTGTCCCCTACTCTAATTGACCGTAAAGGCTCAGCTATGTTTATTTCTACTCCTAAAGGATTTAACCACTTCTATGATATATACGGATTTGAAGGAAAGGATAGTGATTACAAATCATTCCACTTTACAACTTACGACAATCCTTTTATTCCTATCGAGGAAATTGAACGTGAAAAGAAAACAAAACCAGAAAATGTCTTTGCACAAGAATATATGGCAGACTTTAGAAAGAGTGAAGGATTAGTATACAAAGAATTCCAAAGGGATTTTCATGTATTTAAGGATTACCCCGTTAAAGAGTGGATAAAGACCTTTGGAGGACATGATTTCGGTACTAACAACCCTTGTGCTTCTATAACCATAAAGAAAGATAGAGATTCTAACTATTATGTATGGGATGAGTTCTACAAATCAGGACTCACAGACGCTCAACAAGCAGACTATGTAGCTTCTCTAAGATGGGATGAGTGTTTTCCTGACCCTGAAAGTGCCTCAGGTATACTAGAGTTTAAGAAGCGTGGTGTGAATGTACGGGAGGTTATTAAAAACAAGGACTCGGTAAGGAATGGTATTAACGTAGTTAAAGAGCTGTTTAAAACAGGTAGACTAAAGATACATGAGTCCTGCAAGAATCTGATATATGAGTTAGAGACCTATGCCTATCCAGAGAGAAGACCAGACCACAACGAGGAAGAGAATCCTATTAAAGAAAACGACCATGCTTGCTTTACAAAAGACACTAAGATAGAAGTTCCTATTGGACATAAAATAAGACAAGCCTCTACAGGCGTAAGAGATATATATGAATTTATGGGTTCTAAGGTAACAGCAGACCACCCATATGTAACTCAGAGAGGACTTGTGAAACTAGACTCTTTGCGATATGATGATTATATATGCAAGTGGAACAAAATATTATTGACGGAATTACCTTTAGACGATACCCAAAATCCGAGAGGGCTGACATTAGGAACTACTTTAACTCTTCTCCAGAGAAATGTTTTGGCTATAAAACTAAACGAATTCACAGGTATATATGGGAAAAACAAAATGGTGAAATACCTAAAGGTTTTCATATTCACCATAAAGATTTCAATCCACTTAATAATTCTTTGGATAATCTCGAATGTTTATCACCTACCGAACACAATAAAAGACACTATCACCAACGCACAGAGCAGTATAAAAAACTTACTTCTATTGGACAAAAGAAAGCTAGTGAATGGTCAAAGACCCCCGAAGGGAAAAAGAGGAGGACAGAAATTGGAAAAGAAAACTCCAAATACTTCCCAAGATATAGAATTGAAAGAAACTGCAATCAATGTGGAAAAGAATACGTCGCAAAAACAAAGTTTGGGAAATTCTGCCACAATAATTGCAAAGCTAAAGCACTTAGGAAAAGAAGAAGTCTTTGCAACAACCACAACTAGTGGATTCTTTGTAGCAGGAGGAGTTGTGGTGTCAAACTGTGATGCTCTTAGATACGCATTATCTATGCACAACACTCAAAGAGATTTACCTCCTGTATATCGTAGACCTAACGAAGCAAGGAAGAACCCTGCTCGATAGAATATATAAATTATGATATAATATCTTGCATGAAGAAAACAATCGTAGATGAAACGAAAGTAAATAAGAAAGATGAGTATCATTTGAAGATTACTTTAGGGAGTAATGTGTTCGAAGGAAAGGGTGCTACAGCATTAGAGGCTTTGAAATCAATTACACCTCCTGTAAAGATATTTACTAAGGGTGATATAGAATTAAAGTACGGGAAGATGAGTATGAAGCAGACATGGCTACCCAATAAGATAAAAAGACTGTTTTTTCCTTTAGCCCAGAACATTATAACTAAACAACTAATCTATTTACTTAGATGAGGCCAGAGTTCGCAGTGATAGCAGAAAGGGATATATCGGGAGTGAGGGTAATTGAAATAGACACCAGTAAGGCAAAGTACCAGGGTATACCTTGGGCGACATTAGGAGATTACGGGAAAAGGAAGTTTGAGAATATTTTAATATTGACTATAAATGAAAGAGCAAAAATCAATTATGTTTAAGCCGTTAAATAACAGAGTGCTAGTAAAACCAGATGAGATAAAGACTCAAACAAACAGTGGGATTTTCCTTACTGAGTCTAAAGAGAAGCCAGCCACAGGTGTGGTTATGGTAGGTAACAGTATGGTGAAAAAGGGTGAGAAGGTTCTTTTCTCAAAGTTCGGCTTTGATGAAGTAGGGATAGACAATCAAATTTATTATGTGGTATCAGAAAATAATTTACTAGGAATATTTTAATGGAAGACAAAAATCAAGACATATTCGGTTACATCGTAGAGCAGGAAGCCAACTATAAACAACCTATTCCTATCAATGATGTATGGAACTGGTCAATGAGAGACCATATCACTACTTCGGATTTGTATGAAAACTCACAGCTCTTAACGGGCAAGAATGACTTTAAGCCAGTAAAGAATATAACTAAACCTATATTAAACTTACAGTACCGCACAGAGGACTTGGAGATGAAGGATGTGCAGATTTATATAGATAATTCAGACAAATTCCATCTATCTTTCTTGGTCAAGAAGTACCACGATGATGTGTTCGTATATGAAAATGACATAGATACCTACTTTGATGAGCTTAGCGTGTCACGAATCAAGTTCGGAGGGGGGTTATCAAAGAAGTTAAACAAAGCTAGACCTGAGGTAGTTCCATTGCAGTCAATAGCCTTTTGTGACCAAACAGACATCCTTTCAGGACCTATAGGTATAAGGCATTACTACTCACCAGACCAAATCATGGATATGGGGAAGGTTGGTTGGGGTAAAGAGGCTAACGGGGCTACTAGCTCTCTCAAAGAGCTAATCTCTCTTTCACGTTCCGAGAAGAAGGATGATAATACTAATAATCAGACAGCTAAGACCACAGGTCGTTATATAGAAATCTTCGAGGTTCATGGGAATCTACCAAAAAAGTACGCAGACCCTAAAGATACATCAGAAGAATATGAAACGCAGATATTTATAGTGGCTTTTTACCAGAAGACAGGAAGCATGGAGAAGCAAGGAGTTATTCTATACACAAAACCAGAGACTAAGAGTCCTTTCAAGTTTGTAAAGAGAGACCCTGTATACGGTAGGGCGTTAGGTTTTGGAGGTGCAGAAGAGCTGTTTGAAGCTCAAGTATGGGTAAACTACGACATGATTAGAATGCAAGCCATGTTAGACGCCGCGTCTATTACTATCTTAAAAGCTGTAGGTCCCAACAGTCAAAAGGTAGCAGGTCAGAAGCTATCAGACCTACAAAACCTTGAAATCCTAGACCTTGGAGAAGGTGGTGACCTAAGTCAAGTAGACACATTCCCTCGCAATATGAAGTTGTTTGATAATTCTGTAGCTCAATGGGAAGCTCACGCACAGCAAATAGGAGCAGCCAACGACTCTATCATGGGTAATAGCCCTACAGCAGGCACACCTTTTAAACTACAAGAGCTAGTTACATCAGAAGCTCATGGACTACATGAGTACAGGAGAGGACAGTTTGCTAAGCATATTGAGGAAATCTATAAAGATTGGATTATCCCTCACATTCAAAAGAAAATCACAGAAGGAGATGAGTTTCTTTCAGAGCTATCACTTGAAGAACTACAGTATGTAGGGGAGAAATTAGCAACTAACGAAGCAAACAAAAGACTTAAAGAGATGGTTCTATCAAATGAAGAGGTAAGTCCTGATATTCAGAAAGTTATGACAGAAGTAATCATGGCGGACATCAAGAAGAAAGGTAACAAACACTTCATAGAACTCCTCAAAGGAGAGTTTAAGGATTCACCGTTGTCAGTCAAGGTATCTGTCAGAGGTAAATCAAAAGACCTTTCAGCTAGAACTGATAAGCTAGTAAACATCTTTAGACAGATTATCGTCAATCCAGCTGTTCTAACACTCCCTCCGATTGCTAAGATATTTAATGACATCTTAGAGTCATCAGGACTAGACCCTGCAGACTTCTCAGGTATTACTAAGGAACAGATACAGGCTACACAACCACAGGGTATGCAACCTGAAGGAATGCAACCAGAACCAGCTTTAACATCTACAAATGGATAATAAAGAAATATTAAGAGTAATAGCGGACAATCAAAACTTATTTGACACACTTAAATTGATTATACTTTCTAAGTTTGATATAATAACACCATTGAACGGTGCAGATGATATTGTTTTAGGTCAAATACTGAGAGCAAGTATCACAGGTAAACAAAAAGTAGAGGAAGTGTTTAAAGAAATTGCAGGGTATAAGACGGTGAGACCAGAGGACATTAAAAGAAATCAAGCTAGATAACCAATAATAATTATATGGAAGAAATCAAACCAGAAGTAGTAGAGGAGGAGGTAGTAGTAGAAGCTCCAGCAGAAGCAGAAGTCCCAGCAGAAGCTCCTGTAGAAGTCCCAGTAGAGCCAACAGTGGAAGAAGTGCAAGCATAGTTATACGGTTATTCCACCTCCCAAAAGGAAAATTTAATATTTATTCTTTCTAACAAAAGAAAACAAAATCAGCTATGAATACTGACGAAAACAATCAAACAGAAGAAGTGGACAGCAACACTCAAAACGAAGAAGCGGAATTAGAACTAGAAGTAGAGGAAGAAAGGATAACCATATCTAAATCAGAGTGGGATAAATCACAACAGACTCTAGGTTCACTCAAAAGGGAAGTTAAGACACTTAAAAAGTCTAACGAACCTAAAGAGTCTTCACAAAGCGAACAATTGAACGATACTCAGCTCAACTATTTAGACGTTAAAGGTATATCCGAAGCTGAAGACTTAAAAATCATAGAGACCTTCGTACAAAAGACAGGTAAAAATGTCCGCGAAGCTCTAAAAGATGATTACGTTACAGCGAAATTAGCCTCAAATAAGACAGCAAGAGAAGTTCAAGAAGCTATGCCAAGTGGAAGTAAACGAGGCGGTAACCAATCAGGAGACCTATCCTCGGCAATAGCTAAGTACGAAGCTACAGGGCAATTACCATCAGACTTTAAAACAAGGTCAGACGTAATCAATGCTTTTGTAAGCAAAGGAAGAGCTAACAAACCAAGCTGGCAGTAGCCTCAGGTTCGTTTAATTATAAAGAATTAAACAACAATATGGCAAATACAATAGTGTATCAGGCTCTGTGGGAAAACAAGCTCGCACAAAGACTTGACAGACCACAAAACTGGAAAGAAACAAACGATGTAGTCTACACAGACACACAGACTTACAACTTTCCTTTAGTTTCACAAGCAAACGAACCAGCAGTTGCAACTCTAACGAATACAGCAGCAGGTCGTTCAACACTTTCTAACGTCATTCCTTTCATTGACGTTACAGAGACAAACCAAACTCTATCAATCGTAACAGCCGAAATTGATTCAGTGTACCTAGATTACGCTGACCAAGCTCAGTCTAACTACGCAAAGATGGCAGAAATGGGAACTCTTCTTGGAAAGAAAATCGGAGAGCGTGCTCAAGCTATCTCTCTTGGAAACCATGCGGCATGGACTAACCTCGGAGATGTAGGTGGAGGTGTAGTAGGTTTGGGAGCTTCACTTCTTACGGTATCAGCATCAAACGTTGATGACATCGTAAGAGGTGTAATCGAACAGATTTACACAGCAAATGGATTTAACCTTTACAAAGAAAACGGAGGTTTCATCGAATGGCGTCCAGCAGATTGGACTCTCATGACACAGTTCATGCAAGCTAACGGATTCAATATGGCTGATGCATCTCTTAAAGATGGAGCATCTATTGGAGTAGATTACCTCGGACTGTACCACTACGTTTCAACCGCTCACACAGCACAGCACTTGTTCGCAGGTGTACGAGGTGTGCAGAAGCTAGGTATTCTCAAGAGTACCTACGGCAGAACCTATGTAAATGAAATGCCAGCTTCTTCAACAGCAGGTTCACTTTCAGGTACACAGATTCACACTCGTTTGGATTACGGTCTACTTGTTCCAACTAACCTTCTTCCTACCGTCTTTGATGTAAACGTTGCATAAATTATTAACTAATAACTAAAAATATATGGCATCATCAAAACACGTAGCTAGTTTAGAACGACAAATAGCGAGAAATTCTCCAGATTTCAGTTCTTTGCAAGTAGCTAAGGCTATTTACAGCTTCGCATCAGACGGAGGAGTAGCTACTTTAATCACTCCAAGAATAACAGCAGGACTACCAAGAAACGCTGTTATTGTAGGAGGAACAGTAAATTCAACAGGAGCTTTCTTATCAGCAGGTTCAGCAACATTGTCAGTAGGAACTTCAGCAGGTTCTTCAGCTACATCTATTCTAGGAGCTACAGCGAAAGCATCGCTTGGAGTTAATGCAATAGTAAATGCAGTACCAACGTTTGCAGCACCTGTAAAACTGTCTGCCGCAGGTAACATCACTGTTACTATCGGAACAGCAGCTACAACAGCAGGAGTAGTAGAAGTTACATTGTTTTACTTTGTAGCATCCGCATAGTTTGTTCTCATACTCAGTCCCTTTATGGGGTCTGGGATATGGCAAAAAACATAAAACCAAAAGTAATAATTGCAGTACCTTGTTCTGATTCAATGTCTATGAAGGCAATGACAGCACACGCTATTGGATGCACTATAATCGGAGCTAAAGACCTTGTAACAGACTTTCTGATTCGTATCTCATGCGACATTGTTTCGTCACGAACATGGCTTGTGAACGAGGCAATTAAGAATGGAGGTACACATATCCTCTTTATAGATTCAGACATGCACTTTAATATGGGTACACTTCACACACTGCTTGCACATGGTAAAGAAATAGTTGGCACCGAATACAACAAAAGACAGTTTCCACTAGAAGGAACTTTCAAACCCATGACAGAAAGAAGCGAAACAGACTTATATGAAGCCTATTATGTAGGTATGGGGTGTATGTTGATAGACCTATCTATCTTCAAAGACCCTAAATTTGGAGTTGGAGCAGACGGAAAGAAAAACCCTTGGTTCAACTTTGGCAGAGATTCACAAGGAGCTTTAGCAATGGGAGAAGATGCGTGGTTTTCAAATGTAGCAAGAGATGCAGGTTATAAAACCTACATTGACCCTTTATTAAAAGTTAAACATCTAGGCGAATACGCTTATTAAATTATATGGCATTAGCATTTTCAGATAGTGTAAACGGACTAGGCATAGTACAGCAAGTACGGAGTTTTATGCGTGTAGACTCAAGTCAATGGTCTACAGCAAAGATTGTAAACTCATGTAACAACTGGCTAGATACACTCACAGGATACGCTATAGGGGCAGATAGACGCTTCCAGTGGGATAATACAAACCATACAGCACTCCCAGAAGGAACTACATCTTTAACAATTAACCAAACAGACTACTCTTTCCTTACAGATGCACAAGGTAACAACATCATCACTCTTACAGGTGTATCAATCCTACGAAACGGTATTTATGTACCTCTTTTACCAGTAGATAGAAATGACCCGAGTATTGACTCTTCAACCTTTGGAGTAAATACAGGGGTAGTGACTTGTTACGACAAGATAGCAGACAATATCATCAGACTAGACGCTAAACCAGATGCAACAGTAGTAGCAGGGCTTAAATTCTTCTTCCAAAGGACAGCTCCTTCTTTTACAGCCTCTGACACAACAAGGACAACAGGCTTCTCTCCTTTACTTGATAGAGGCTTTGTTATTGCATCAGCATATGACGGAGCTATCTCACTTGGACTACCTAACCTACAACCACTTTCAGTAGAAATGCAGAAAGAGGAGAAGAAGATGGTTCAGTATTTTGAAGATAGAAACCAAGACGAGGAAAGGGTACTGCGACCAATAGGTATAAGTTTTAGATAATATGTCAATCACGAACACTGCAAAACCAACAACAACTCTCGCAAACGCCTCAAAGGTGTCCATTGGTGAAACGTGGGCAACTATCACAACTACGTGGGTATCCGAGACAAGAACATGGTTAGCAGTTTCGCAGTTGTTTACAAATATCACAAAACAAACATCAACCATTACTAATGTAACAAAACCATAATGTCTTCAATTCAAAACATAGCATCAGGCGACCTTATAACAAACAGTAGAACTGATATAAACAACAACTTTACTAATCTTAATACAGATAAGATAGAGACTTCTGTTTTAGATACAGATACAACACTTGCAGCCAATAGTGATACAAAGGTAGCGACACAAAAGGCTGTTAAGAGTTATATTGATGCAGGAGGGTCAACAGAAGTACCTGCTAACTTTGTTATTGTAAGTGCAGGAGCAGTAGACTCAGGAAAAGGGGTAAAGCTAAATGCGATAGGAAAATTAGACACAAGTTTTTTATCAACAACTTTTGGAGGTACTGGTGCAAACGGAGCTTTGTCTATATCTTCAGGAACCACAACACTTGACTTGGGAGGTGCTTCTTATTATCAAAGAAACTACACGTCTTTATCTATAACAGGAACTGGTGCACTCACATTCTCTAATCCTCACGCAAACGGAACAATTATTGATATTAGAGTTTTAGGAAATACAACCCTTACTTCGTCAGTAGTACCTATGATTAACGCAAGAGGTATGGGTGGACTAGGAGGTACTGGAGGAGGTGCTGGTACTGGAGTATCTGGTAGTCAAGGACATGGAAATGTTTATACCACAAATGGAGGAGCTGGTGCCCCTGCTAGTGGTACTCCTCTTGGTGGTCTTACAGTTGCTTTATTACCTCAACGATTTCTTTCTGCTGGAAATAAATATCCAACAGTTGTACCAGGTGCAGGAGGAGGAGACTCTCACGACGGTGGTAATGGGGCAGGAAGTGGAGGTGGAGTGCTTATACTAAGCACTGCTGGCACTTTTACATTTACAACAGTAGGAGGAATATCAGTTTCAGGAATAGATGGAAAGGTTGGTGGAACTATTCCAAGAGCTTCAGGTGCAGGAGGAGGAGGTGTTGCAGTCATATTATATAATATTGCAGGTACAATTTCGGGAACTGTAACAAGTATTGGAGGAACGGGTACTTCTGTGGCTGGTACTGGAGGTGCAGGGGCAGGAGGGTCTGGGGTAGCTTCAAATGGAGGAAACGGAAGTAATTCAGGTGGAGGGTCTAGTGGAGCAGGAGGAAACGGATTTTCACTTATGGAGCTAAATAATCAGTATGTCTAAAACCATTTCACTCAAAATTTCAAACTTTTCAGGTGGAGTATCAGATGACCCACGACAGGAAACTGGTACAGGTTTTATCATCTCAAAGCATTTTGATATATTCTCTAACCCTCACAGACTCACACCTTACCGTTCACTAGAAGCAGACACACACGACGGTACAACTGCAACTGGAATGAAACAATACAGGGTATTAGATTTCCTATACGCCTCAGCATCAGCTAGACTCTTTGGACTCGGCAGGACAGCAGGAGGGCTTACAAAGATAGTAAACAAGGCAGACGCTACAATGGGCAACTGGACACTTCCAGCCTCGTCAGAGGGCAACGGTGCCGTTTTAAACGGGTGTTTTATAGAATACAAGGACTCATTGTTTGGATTCCAAGGAACTAACCAGATTTGGAGGTACAGTTTGCTCTCAGGAACACCAACAATCTCAAACAGTGTGTCATCAACAGGAGCAAATACCATCACATCAGTAGCACAAGGACTGGTATTTAATGACTTCCTATACTTGCCATACAACAACAGGATATGGAGAGCAACAGACGCTACAACCTATTCAGATGGGTATTTAACACTTCCTACTAACTTTAAAATCACTTCACTTACTCAATTTGGTAAGTATATCGCTATCGCAGTAGCTCCTATCTCAACCTTTAATGGTGTATCAAAAGTATTCCTATGGGATGGAACATCAACAGAGATTCAGGAGAGTATTGACTGGGGAGAGGGTGAACTCCGAGTGCTGGAAACGATTGAGGGTATGCTAGTTGGTGTTACTGATAGATATTTAAACAATTCAGTAGGAGCAGGGCGAGGTTCAATGATTATCCAAGTATATTCAGGAGGTATTCCACAGGTTATAAAGGAAGTATTTACTAAAAAACTCACAGGAAAGACTGTGCCTATCTCAAAGGCCGTTAAAAACAACAGAGTATTTTTCTCAGCAAAGATAATGACTAATGATGCAGGTACGGAATACGACGAGGGTATCTGGTCATTTGGCAGAAAGAACGTGAACTATCCCTTTGCTCTAACCCTTGATGTAATAGACGAAAGCGTAACAGTTTCGGGTATTCAAGCCTTTGGTACAGCAGGAAACTTCTTCTTCATCACACACTCAAATGATGGCTCAATAGACAAGACAAATGACGAAGCGGTGTATACATACTCAAGTATCTTTGAAACACAGATTATTAACTTTGGTGATGTGGACTCAGATAAGAGAATAGAGATGCTTAAAGTGTCATTCAGGAAGCTAGTGTCAGGTGAATCAGTAACATTGAAATATAAAGCAGATGACGCTACAAGTTGGGTCACAGTTGGTTCAGTTTCTACTGTAGGGGAAATATCAAGGTCATTTTCAGGTATAGAAGCAACAGATTTGAACTTTGCATCAGGTAGAGAGTATAAGTTTCAAGTAGTAAGTACAGGAGGTGCAGAAATCACAGGACTTACTCTAAGAGCTACAATACTAAACAATATTTAACATGAATCCAGAAATAGAAAAACTTAGACAAGAAATAAAAGACCTCAATGAGGAGATTTATAAAAACAACTTCTCTTCTTCACAGGACTTTAATAAGAAGTCACGATTTATCAATCGCCTAAGGGTTCCTATCTACCCATCAGACCCCACAACAGGTGAAGTAGGGGAGATAATTTGCGTAGCAGGTAAATTAAAAGTGTGTTCATCAGTAAATACCTGGACAATTGTAGGTGTTCAGGTCTAAAAAATGATATAATATAATAATAACATGGCAAAAATAGGGCAAAAAAAAGCATCAGGTAGCGTAGCAGGACAAAGAACATCTTCTGTATCAGGAATTTCACAACAAGCTTCTTCTGCAGATAGGAATTCTGCTTTGTCTAGAGCGAACGCTGTAGAAAGGTCGATGGGTGTAAAATTAACTACTAGGGCAGAAGCAGACTCAAGACAGGTTACTGCTACAAATGACATAAATAGAATTCGTTCTTCTGATAATAGAACTAATAGAAATGATTTCCGCATCAATTCGGAATCGCTCAACGCTAGTGCTATACAGCTTCCTCAGAAACAGTTTGGAGAAAACCAGATGGCTACTTTATTGGGTAACAATCAGGGTCTTTTAAACCCTTCTATGGGGATTATGGCGAATCAAACAGGAGGTTTTGAATACACACCACCGCAAGTAGGAGGAGCAGTGCAAGCACCAGCAGATAGTTTCCAAAACCTATTTCAACAGTATTTAGGGAATCAACCGCAAGCTCCAAATGCTACAGATACATTTAAAAAACTAAAAAAAGAATCAGGACTTGTCGAAGCAGAACAGGCTGTGCAGAACTACACATCCCAACTAAATACCATCACAAGTAATGCACAGGCACAGTCTTTATCTTTAGAAAATCAAGGGAGAGGACAAACAGGTTCTTTTGTTGGAGGTGAACAAGCTCGTATCTCAAGAGAGGCGGCTATCCAAGCTCTACCTGTTCAAGCTCTTCTAGCAAACGCACAAGGAAACAAAGAACTAGCCCAAAACCATTTAGACACAATGTTCAAGCTACAAATGCAAGACGCACAATCAAAATATGATTACGATACTAAGGTACTCGGAGCAGTATATGAATTTGCGACACAATCAGAGAAGCGAAGACTGGATGTAATGGCTCAAGAGAAAGAAAATGAATTTACTCTAAAAAGAGATGAAATACAATTTGGTAGACAAAAATACATGGCACAAATGGGTATCGACGCAGATATGGCTATGTTCAACGCTAAACAAAAGGCAGAGAATCCAACAGCCCCAACAGCTCCATCAGCTCTTAGCCTCGCTAATAAAGAAAATTCTATTAACCAACTAAATGCACTTACTAAACCTTCTTCTGGTATGTCATCTTCTGTTGGTACAAGTTACCTTACAAGAAGTACAGGATTTTGGGGGTCAGTAGGGAAAGTGTTTACTGGCTTATTAGGAGGAGCAGGAACGGGAGCCGTTGTTGGTTCAGTAGTACCTGGTGCAGGAACATTAGCAGGAGGAGCAGTTGGAGCTATCATAGGAACAGGAGCCTCTTTAGTTTCTCTAGCAAAGCAATCCTACTCAAAACTTTCTGGCTCAGAACAATCCTTTATTGGAGGGGTATCTCAAATAGTAGGACAGCTTACAGTAGATAAACTAGCACAAGCTAAAGGTGCAGGTGTTACATTCGGAGCTCTGTCAGACGGAGAGAGGGGCTTGATAGCAGAGTCAGCTTCTCTTATTAAGAGCTACGAAATGCGAGAAAAAGGAAAACCAGACGGAAAGGTTATTGGTTACAATGCATCACAAAAGGCAATGCAACTAGAACTTAATAAAATTAACAACTTTAAACGATTGGATTATGTTCTACAAGGTGGCTCACCTGAAGCAGTAGGAGTACAAGTAGTTGGAGACGAATTTCAATTTAGAAACCCAGACGGAACAATATCAATCTTATACAGACAATAATATGATTACACTATCAGCAGAAGAATATAAAAAGAAGTATGGAGAAGCGAATTACAAATCCTTTGATAAGTTAGGAAACGGCTTAACCTTACCGAAACAATCCTTTCTAAGGGATGCTGTTTCAGACCTTAACCAAGTGGGCACAGACATAAGAAGCTCGTTTAACAGACGAATGGACAACAACCTAATTTCATCTCAAGCCAACCAAGGAGTGGGTTCAAAAACTTTTCAAGAACTAGGAAGTGGATTTGGATTTGCTGGCGATGTTGCAGGTAGCGTAATTAAAGGAGTTACAAAAGCTGTACTTCCACAAGGAGGAGAAGATGCGGTCAAAAACACTATCTCATCAGTTGCTACTCCTATAGTAAATAGTAGACCAGTACAATCACTAATGGAAAGGTATAACGCACTTGCACCAGAAGTAAAAAGAAACCTTGATTCTACCCTAAACATAGGAAGCCTTTTAACAGAAGCCTTTGGAGTAGGGGCAGGTGCTAAAGTAGCAAGGACTGGTGTAGAAGTGGGACTAAGAGGATTAAGAGAAGGAGGAGAACAAGTAGCACAAGGAGCATCAAGGGTGGCTAATACTGTAAAAGACTCTACTTCAGGAATTGTAGACTTTGTCCGACCTACTATTGATGCTGTTCGTAATGCACCATCAAATGTAAAGACAAATATAGAAGCATCAAAGGTATATCAAGAGTCTGTTAATAAACTGCCTCAAACTGCACAAAACGCAGTTAAAAAAGGTGTGGACATTGAAGACCTTACAAAGACTCTAAGTGTAAATAAAGCTCAAAAGCCATCACTAGGTAAACTCTACACAGGAGTTAAAAACTTTGTTTCGGGTAAATCTAAATTGGAACCTATAGACGCTCTAGGAAAGCCAGTGGTAACAAGATTTAATATATTAAAAAATCAAACAAAAGGATTGGGAACGCAACTTGATGAAGTAGCAGAAGGTCTTAAAGGAAAAGTGGTTAAAGGGAGACAGTCTGTTGTGGACACAGTTGATGAGACTCTTGCTAAAATTGGAATATCAAAGACTGACGAAGGACTTGATTTTGTGGGCTCAAACTTGGAGGGGCTAGGAGCAGATGAGAAGATAATTGGGAATATATACCGAAGAATACAAGAATCAACTGACGCTAATGACTTGCATCGTCTAAAAAAATACATAGACAACAATGTGAACTTCGGGAAGACATCAGGAGGCTTTACAGGTGAAGCAGAAAGTCTGATTAAAGGTTGGAGAAAGACAATAGATGGAAGGCTTGATTTAGAATTCCCTGATTACAACAAAGTAAACACAGAACTAGCTAAAAGACTAAAACCTATAAATGACTTTAAGAAGCACATGAAGTCTGCTACTGGACTAGATGAAGACTTGATGAATATGAGTGCTGGTCAGCTAATGCGAAGAATAGCTAGTAACGTACGTTCTAACCCAGAAATACGACAAGTTCTTAGAGACTTAGACAACGCTACTAAAGTTAAAGGAAAGGTATCAGGTAACATAGAAGCATTAGTAGACTTTTACGCTACTCTTGAGAAATACTACCCAGAAATTGTAGGTAAAAATACACTTCAAGGGCAATTTAAGAACGCCCTAGAGACATCAGGAGGGATAGTGGACAAAGTAACAGGAGCGGTAAAAAGCGTAGCAGGACAGTCAGAAGCAGTTAAAAGAAAAGCTATTACAGACTTCTTTGATGATTTTTTTAACACAGGGTCTTTTAACAAGGGAGCTGTCCCTACAACAGCCCCAAGCGTAAAAGTTACACCTAAAAAACCCTTTGACAGAACTCGTCAAGGAGGATTTACTGCAAACCCATTTGCACAAAAACCAATCAAAATAGGAAAATCAGAAAAGCCAGTACCGCCAAAACCAAAAGTAAACGAATCTGTATCATTGCCTAATAGTAGCACACAGTTAAGTGCAAAAGATGCAGTAGCTAAAGGTCTCACAGAGGAGCAGTTTGTGAAGGGGCAGGTAAATGCGTATCATGGGACACCAGGTAAGGAATTTAGTGAGTTCAAAATGGACATTGGGGCGAATACACAAAACGAGACTCGTGGGCTTGGTGTATGGGTAACCAATCAACAAGGTGCGGCAAAGAAATTTAGTAATAAAATTGAACGGGGAATGTTTGGGTATGGTGCTTCATTAAAAAATGTTGGTGGTACGACTATGTCAGTATCAACAAGATTAAAAAACCCGAAAGTTTACACTTCGACAAAAGGAATGGAGAGTATTCTAGATGATATAGCAAAACTAGAAAAGGATATGCCCTCTGCGACCAGTGTTTCGCCATCGTTTAATTCAGATGTTGTTGAAAGACGTATTTTACAAGATAAAAGAGATGCTTTAAAACTAAAAATAAAAGAACTAAAAAAAGAATATCGACGAGATGCCTTTGAAAATTTTATGGATGATAGAGACCAGTTTGCAACTTATATAAAGAAAGGAGCAAAGTGGGAAGAAAAATACATCTCGTTGGAAGTACCTAAAACAAACAAATCTTTTATTGAGTACCTGAAAAAGCAAGGACACGATGGAATAATTATAAAGGGTACAGAATATGATGCTAAAGGTTCTGGTGCAGATGTGATAGACCAGATAGTTGCGTTTAATCCAAAAGATGTACTCACCACCTCCCAACTCCGTACAGAGTATCAAACAGCATTAAAGGGTAAAAAGAAGTAATTACTTCGTTAGTCCTACCAACACAACTAAGATGACTCCAACAACAAGAAAGACCACTGCCAGTACAGGAGCGAAGATGCAAAGTAGTAAAAATATGCCAAAAGCTATCATGTTCACAATATATACCAACCGTAAATATAGTCAAATAAGTTATCCACAGCTCTTAAAAATGTTATAATACAATACAATGATAAACCCAGACAAAAAACTAGAGATGTTAAATGAACTTATGAAAGTCTTAGACAAGAACTACCTAACAGAAGAAGACTTTTTGTTTGCAATAAAAGCTCTTAAAGAGGCTTATGATAGAGCGGACCAATCCATAAAGGATGAGATAGTAACAGTCAGAGAAAATCTAACATCACTACGTTCCAAAATGAAAGAGGACAAGGAGATGGACTCTGCTGAACTTGAAGAACGTATGAGCGTGCTTCAAGACTCTATACAGAAAGTTGCACAGATGAAGAAGAAAGGAGATAAGGGAGACAAAGGCGACAAAGGAAACAAGGGAGGCAAGGGTGACGATGGAGAGGCTGCAGATGAAGCTCTCATACAGCAAAGAATAGAACAGAACCTACCACAACTAGGTACTACCTTTCGTGATGGTTTAGAACTATTACAAAATGAAGAAAGGCTAGACGCTAAAGCTATAAAAAACCTACCAGAGTTTACTCAGGAATTAGGGACAAAGGCAGGATGGGGAGCACATCCTCTTCGTGTAGAGCAATCTGGCGTAATGAGAACCAAGTTAGCCAGAACCCTTAACTTCAAAGGAACTGGAGCCCCTACGATAGTTCAAAAAACTGATGGCGTAACAGATTTAGATTTTAGTGGAGGCTCTCCTTCAGGAGCAAACGGCTATGTTCAGTACGCTAAAAACGGAGCATTTGCTAGTGAACAAGGCTTTGAATATGACGAATCAACCAACACACTACAGGTATATCAAGACTTAGGTACAGAGCTTATAGAAAATGGTGATTTTAGTGGGGATAATAATGCAAACCTTTGGAATGTGGGTGCTGGTTTTACTTACGCAAATAGAGCTATCTCTCATGATGGGAACGGAGTAGCTATTTTGATTTACAACAACTACGGCTTACCTTTTGGAATTGTAGGAGCTTGGTACCAGCTGAAAGTAACTGTTTCAGCTCTCACTGTAGGTTCTTTCAACATCTCTTGTGGAGGTCAAACGTTTTCAATTTCTGCTAACGGCATATATACCTTCGATTATATAGCTACTTCGCAAGGGGGTATTACTGTTACACCTACAAATACCTCACGGTTCACCGTAGATGACTTTTCAGTAAGACAAAAAACTGGAGGATGTATTTTGGCAAGTGAAATAAAACTCTCTAAAGCACTGGAAACCCCAATTGGAGGTTGGGGTCATTCAATGGCGGAGAGTAGAGTTAGTACCTTTGGGACTTTAAATAACTTAGTAGTAAATTCTGGTCATATAAATTTCACATCTGGTTCAGCCAAAACTTTGACTGGGGTGGTACCGATATTAAATATAACTATAAATAAACATATAATTATTCAAAATAGAGGTTTTGGGCTACTTACTATAGCTCACGAATCAGCTTCATCTACCGCCACCAACCGATTTTTCCTCCCTGGAAATACAAATTATGTCATCCCAGTAGGACAAGCCTCACACTTCTCCTACGACACAGGTCTTCAAAGATGGGTTCTAACAAATCCTAGATATTTTTTCGATTCTAGTTTCAGTCTTTCTACCTCAAATGTAGTTAGTATCGATGCCTCAGTTCCCTCTAAATGGGCTCGAACAACCACAACCTTTTATCCAATCCTTGATAGGAAAACAATCTTCAATGGTGGAGGAGTGGATGATGGTTCTGGTGCCTCGGTTCAAATATATAGTGCAAGTTCTTGTCAGGGTACAGCTACAGCTTGTGCAACATATAATGCAAGTCCTGCTTCTTGTAACGCTCAAGCAGGTTGTAGTCATAATGCAAACAGTTGTCCGTCTCAAGGAGACCAAAGTTCTTGTGATAGTGTAGGTTGTACTTGGGGAGGAGCATTTTGTTCGGGTAATAACGGAGTAGCGAATACTTGTCCTACATACACGGATGAAACCTCTTGTAGTGCTGCAGGTTGTGGTTGGGATGGTACAGAATGTTCGGGTGATAACGGAGTAGCGAATACTTGCCCAAATTTTAATGCTGATGAAAGTGGGTGTAATTCAACAACGGGTTGTTCTTATGTAAACGATTCATGTCAGGGAAACAATGAAAGCTGTGGTGGAACACCTACAGCTTGTAGTTCATATACCGTTTTAGGAGCTTGTAACGCTCAAGCAGGTTGTAGTTTTCTAGCTGCGGATGCTATCAACGCACAGGGGAACTCCACCCTTGAGATGCTAAAGATTAAAGGAAGGTTAAATTATAAAACTCGTGTTGTCACAGCCTCTGGTGCAGTAACTATAACCATCGAAGATAGAGTAGTAATCGTAAACAAGACCACGGGAGCCGCAACCACCGTAAATCTCCCTACTCCAGAGGCAGGAGATAGTTACACCATCAAAGACGGCAGAGGTGACGCTTCAACAAACAATATAACAGTCACACCTGCCTCAGGTAACATAGATGGAGCAGGTACATCAGTAATGAGTACAAATTATCAATCCCGTACCTTTATTTACAATGGTACACAGTGGAACGTAATAACATAAATATGGAAATAGACATAAACAATTTTGAAGAAGAGGTTTTGAAAAGCGATAAGCCAGTTCTCTTAAAGTTCTACGCATCACAAGGCTGTGGTTTCTGTGATAAGTTCACACCTATTTACAAAGAATTTGCTAAGAATCATCCTGAGATAAAGTGTGTGCAGTCTGGTAGAGAGAATCTAAGAATGGCTCCTAACGAGCTAGAGACTAAATTTGATGTTAAAAGTTTCCCTTTAACCCTTGCCTTTTACAAGGGTAAACTCATTGCTAAAGAAAGTGGGATGCTCACAGAGCAAGCCCTACTCGAAATGACTAAGACTATAGAGACAGTTTCTTTAGATGAGCTACTAAGTAACATCTACGCTATAAACATTGAAATTGCTAAGAAAGAAAAGGAATTGTTTGATTCTAGGACTATGAGACAGAGAATCATGGAAGAGGTAACCATGAGACAGGCTTGCTTAGAGGGATGTGAAGACCTTTGTCCTAAAGATGACTCATCATGCTACGACAAATGCAAAGACATCTGCAAGCATGGCAGGTCGTGCATGGTAGAGGAGGAAAAGGAAGAATTAAAAGAATATTTAATAAACAAAAATGGAAAATAATATTGTTACAGAAAGAGAAATTGTAATAGAAAGAGAAATTGTAATAGAAAGAGAAAAAATAGAAGGTAAACTTCAAAAGAAAACACCTGTTCTAGTTTCTAAAGGAGAGCTTTTGGAAGCTCAATATCGCCTAGAAAGAGATAGAGAGGCAATAAACAAGCAACTAGAAGTGATAAAGGAGGATTTAGAAGAGTGTAGGAGGCTAGATATAGAAGATATAAAATCATGAATGACGCTGTAACCTTAGCAATCGTAGCCCTTCTCGGAACCCTTATCGCAGGAGCTATATGGGTAATCAAGTACCTTTTCGGTTCCTTCAAACCTGTGCTAGATAGCCTAGTTGATTCAACTAGAGCCAATACCGAGGCTACCAAAAGTGCTGATGCCTATTTAAAACAAAGAAATGGTAGAGATATAGAATTTCATACAGAGATAATGAAAGAACTAAGATTTAATTCTTCAGAGATAAAAAGAGTTGGGGATTTAGGAGCAGAAAGACTTATGGAGATGAAGAAATCAAAAAAACATCAACCAGTACAAGTAGTGGATGAGCAGACTGTTATCCATCAAACTATTATATAATATGATACTAAAATACCCACTAAAAGATTTCTTTATTTCTCAAGGGTTCGGTGCAAACGCTAACCCTATGTATGCAGGTCAGGGGTTAAGAGGTCATACTGGCTTAGACTTAGTTTCTCACTATGACGATGAAATCCTATCCTCTGTAGAGGGTGAGGTTTACTCAGTAATGAACAAAGACAATCAAGACCCTATGAAATACAGGGCTGTCTTTCAACTTTATGATGATACAGACTACTCGTATGAAATATCCTACGGACACTGCAACTGCATAGTGTGTGAAGAAGGAGAGATTTACCCACAAGGAGAACAGCTGGCTACTGTGGGGAATACTGGTACATGTTATGTAGGAGGTCGGCTTATCACAAGGGAAGAAAAGCTATCAGGTTCCACTGCAGGGCACCATCTCCACTTTCAGGTCAGAAAACTCCTCAGAGTGGCAAAACGCTCGAATAAACGTATGTATATCCGCAACTCCGAAGGTCTGGTGAAGCGTAATGGCTTCTTCTATGAAGTCTTTGACAATAACAATGGATATAACGGGTGCGTTGACCCTATGCAGTTTTTAGATAATAGACCTAGGTACACCTTTGCTAGTAATCTAAAGTTCGGTGACAGAAGCCTAGAAGTTAAACACCTTCAAGAGGTCTTGAAACACTACGGAACCTTTATCTTTCCTGAAACCACTCTCAACTATGGCGAGGAAACTCGAAAAGCTGTGCTGGCTTTCCAGCTGGCAGAAAAGGTCGCTTCGACTACCACTCTTTGGTGGAATCGGGGAAAGTTTTGTCACGAGGCGACTAGAAAACGTCTCAACGAATTATACGGTGCTAAATAATCCAAATCCATGATTGAAGCAGTCATCAGTTTCATAGTTTTCGTAGCGGTAGCATACATAGTATATCTACTTATTAAGTGGGTATTGAGTTTAGTTTCAGTGCTCCCACCAGTGGTCCACACCATAGTGGATGTAGTGTTCGGCGTGATAGTAGTAGTGGCTTTACTAAGGTTTCTTATAACTCTCATATAATGAATTTCATTGAATTTGTTACTCAGATAGTGCCAGGCTTCATCGCAATATCATCAGTAGTGATAGTGGCATTAGTTGAGGTTGTAAAGAAATTAGGTCTAACAGATAGGTACGCTCCTTTGGTATCTATAGGGTTGGGTGCTTTGTTGGGCTTCTTGTTTGCAGGGTATGAATTACAGTCGTACAATGTCCTTGCTGGAGTGCTAGCAGGATTAGGTGCTTCTGGTCTATATTCAGGCTTCAGAACCACCTTCAAGGTCTAATTCAAAGTAGTCAGGGGACTGGTCGCACCAAGCACGAGTCCCCCATACTGCCAAGAAGCAGAAGTTCTTCAAGTGCCGGCTCGCTACCCTAGCACCATGTGTGGGGACAGCAAACCCACACAGCTCTTTCCAAATAAATATGAACCTCCAAACCGTAATCGCCGTATTGACTGTCCTACTTGGACTTACTGTAGTTATCGCAAAGAAATAGATGCAAGGAATTGCTCACCTCTCTCCGAAAACAAAACTAACCATGAACAAGTACCACAACCCCAAACGCAGACGAGTAAAACACCACCTATATGTCCCCAAACCTTTTCAGGGTCGTAAGAGGACTAAAACTCTCACCTAGACAATGTAAGGAGGTAGGAAACCATGCCAAACAACATGGAGAAGTCTCAGCCGTCGGACTCGCCATTAACTTTAGTGGTGAGAACAAAAGAAAAGCAGAAGCTAGTGCAAACGCACTTGTTCTGGCAAGAATCGTACAGGGGGATAACCCTCGACGAATGGCAATATTGGCAACCACAGAAAGGAGTGTGATTATCTCCCCAGCAGGAAAGTAGGGGTTACCTGCACAAAGAGCCACTATGGAGTGGCTCTTTCTTTACCTGTATGATATGATTCTACTGGGCTCGCGATTCGGCGTGGGTTGATAACCATAGTGATTTGAGAAGAAACCACACCTAGGTGTGGTTTTTTCTTTACCTGAATGGTATAATTTCTATGTGCGTGGGTTATCGTCAGATATTACATGACAAGATTCCTCCTAGGAATTGCGGGGTGTAAAGGAGACGACATTCAGGCATGAATAAAGAATCGAGGAAGTCAAATACATTTTCATAAATACGCTTCTCTCGGAAAAACTTTCAATAAAAGCCCCAACGATTGAGTTATGAGGGGCTTTTTGTATTATTATTTATCTGTGTCTAGGGAGGAGAAGGCTTCTTTGGCATCGCTTACAAGAAAGTTTTTAGGTACATCTGGATGTGTGTATTCGCCATTAAATCCTTCCGCAGAGTGTTCAAACCCATCTTTGAAACCTTGTATGTACATCTCTTGCTCTGCTTGGTATTTTATTTTCTTTTTCATATATTTTTATTCTTTATTATCTAGTAAAATCTTAACACCATACACAAGGATTTAGATAACATATCATTCCGTTATGGTAGTGGTATTGTTGGCTTGGTTGTGGATACTGAAAAGTTCCATTTGGATATATTTTCTTATATTCATTTTCCCAATAAACTCTTTCAAAACTATCTAGTCTTTTTATTACATCTTCTAAAGTTGGCTTTATTTTCTTTTTCATATATTTTTATTGTTAAGTTTGTTTACATCTTTTCTTGAATGTATACAAAGTTGCTAGTTTTGTTTATCTGGGTTGTTTAGGAAAGAGAGTAGGTCGTCTAGGGCTTTGTTGTAGCCCTTGCTTTCGTCTGCATTTATATCCAATCTGTTGTGCTTTTCCCATAGAATGTTTTTTCTTTTTCTATCTATCACAACCCTCGCCCTCTCTCTTTCTTCTGCTATGGCTTGTGTAATTGAGGAGGAGAGGAAGGCTCTAAGTTCAGCAATATCATCTTTCCAAACATCATAAAGGTCGCCCTCTAAACAACCACAAAACCTAGGATGTTCTTCGTCTTTTACATACTTCTTATCAAACTCCGCTAACATTTTTTCTGTGTAGGTCATATATCTTTATTCTTTATTATCTAGTAATGATTTGATTTTAGAGAGAGCTTCATTAAAACCTTCATCATAAAAACTAAAATCTCTACTGCCACCTAATTTGAAACTTTCTTCGCTCTCTTTCGGCAAGTTTCCCCTCACCCTCTCATACGCCTCGGATATGCCGTGTGACTTTCCTTGAATATACGATTGCTTTACCGCTTCTCCTTCCCACGCCTTTGAGCGTTCTTCTGCTAGGGCTTGGTTATAACCTGCGTCATAACATTCACAAGTTTGTGGTGCGTCATTGAATCTACAAAAATGCTCTGGGTGGTTCATATATCTTTATTCTTTATCTGTTAATTTGTCTAGGGAGAGCATGTCATCTAATGCTTTTGCATATCCTTGGTTTTGATATATATGCTTCATTGGATTTTCTTTATCTGCTGAAAATGGTGGTGGTGCGTTTCTCATTTTTTCCAGATATCCAACGAAACCATTCTTTTGAACAGGACCATATAAATTAAAGCCGTTTTCATCTCGGAAGATGTTAATGTGTTCTAGGATGGTCATATTAGTTCACTATCTTTAATCCAGTAATGTTTAGCTTTTCTTCTATCTGCTTGATTGTCATTTCAATAGGTGCTTCTTCAAAGTAAGGGATAAGTTCTGTGTGGGAGCATAAAAGGTCAATAGTATTTTTAAGGGTATACATATTTTCGTGTTTCACCTCTTTTATGTCGGTAGTCATTCCAATCTTAACAATCTTCACCTTCATACCCACTGGATAAGGTTCAAAGTCTAGGTGAAAGGGGGTTATTTCTGTCCAGTTTTTGCAGGCTTCTTTGAGGAAAGGGTAGCCTAACCATTCTCCAATATACTGTTTTGATTTTTCTAATGATATCCTCCAGCTACTTGTTCTGAAATATCCATCCCTATCTTTTACTGGTGATATTACTTGATAAAATCCTTCTGTATCTTTTACTGAGACATGCAGTCCATGTTTCAGATAAGTTTCTATTTTTTCGTAGTTATTCATGTTTATTTGATTATTGCCTTATAATTCTTGTCACCGATTGTAACTGATACTTCTTGACCTGATAATGATTTTTCTTTTCCAACTTCTGTGTATCCCTTGATTGAATGTTCGTTTAGTTTGATTTTAACATTTTCTTTTAATTCTATTACTTCGTACACATCTCTTCTTATTACCACACAATCAGAGCCAGTATCGAATGTGCAATCAGAGCCAGTATCGAATGTGCAATCAAAGGCAGTTTTGAATGTGCAACCAGAGCCAGTTTTGAATGTGCAATTAAAGTCAGTGTTGAATGTGCAATCAAAGGCAGTGTTGAATGTGCAATCAGAGCCAGTGTTGAATGTGCAACCATAGCCAGTTTTGAATGTGCAATTAAAGTCAGTGTTGAATGTGCAATCAGAGCCAGTGTTGAATGTGCAATTAAAGTCAGTGTTGAATGTGCAATCAGAGCCAGTGTTGAATGTGCAACCAATCTCTCCTTTAAAGTCTAAAACTAAATTATCTTCACTAGAAGAAAAGGTTTTTGTATCTTCATCTAGTGTATATAATTTTTTATCTAACGGTGTTCCATTTTGTGTTATTGAATATTTCATTTTGTTTTTATTTAATTTAATAATCTTGATGGACAGAACGGCACACACAATTTTGTTTACCCTTTGGGTCTGGAGAATCCTAACTCCTGATGGAAACTTTTATAGAGGTCTCTGGACTCTGTCCCCCTGTGTGTGCTGTTCTATCCACCAGTGTTACAGCACCAGAATTATTTAGTTAAGGAAGAAAACTGCTAATAAATGCCCACCTACTTGACTTATATGGCATGTGGTAAACAGGGAACTCAAACTTAGGAGTCACTACGTTATCTGTTAAAGACCAATCTACTAAACCCTCTCTATCCACAGCTTTTTTAATCGCCTGTTCTACTAATGGGTCTACTTTTTGAATTATTTTAGTCATATCTATATATTAACGCTTGCTAACAATTATAGCAACCGACTTATCCACACCCCACCTTTTCTTTGCTCCCAGCTTACCTATCTTCTTGAAGTAAGCACTACCTCGTTTAGCTGTAGATTTACCTCCCTTACTTCCTAGCTTCCTCATGTATTCTTTTGATAATTTCTTCATATTCGTTTATTTTTGATTGATAATAGATTACATCCGCTTTAATTACTTTCTGTTTATCTTTAAACAATTGGTCTACTGAACTTTGCCCTACTTCCATGACCATTCTTCGATAGTATTCAGCTCCGTTACCTCCTAGATTGATATTGCAGTAGTAGTCACATATTCTTAGGTTGCGAAAATCATATCTAAGAAAAGCTCCACAACTTCCACTAGGTATTAAATGTGCTGTCTGAGCCTTTCTAGGCTCGTCTATCAGTCTATCGCAGGTGTAGCAGTTCCATTTCCCGTCTTCTCGTTTGAATCTTTCTCTGGTTATTTGTTTACAAAGTTCCCATAGTTTTTTCTTTAGATTCTTTGCATTTGGTTTTTTAGTATAAACTTTTGGCTTCATTTTCTAGAAGACGAAGCATTGTATTAGAAGCAGACATTTGTTTTTCTATTGCTTTTAACTTCATCTTTATGATAGCTATTTTAACACCTTCCTCGGTTGTTTCAAAACTTCTCTGGCAAGATGTATCACTTTTATGGGCAGGCCGATTGTCTTTAAAGTAATCAGCTTGAACTTTTATCAAGTTAGCAAACTGTCCACTGTACTTGGAATACTCCTCAGCCATTCCCATCCTTTCCTCTGCTATTTGGTGGGGACTTTTATTCATTTCTTTTCAATTAACTTTCTTTATCGAATTCTTCTAAAGACTTAGCTATCTCATTCTCAAACTCCGTATTCTTAGGTTCGTAACCTAGTTCCATTTTCTTTGTTTGTTCTAACTCTGTTTTGTCTCCGTAGTCTGTACCTTGTAAACTAGGATTTTCTAACAACACTTGTCTCCAGCTTCTTTCATAACTGGCATAGGTGATGGCAAATTCGGACAATTGTTCATTATTTAATACCAATTTAGTGTTTAGCTCACAGTGTCTAAGAGCTAGGATTGAAAGATACTTGCCTCGGAGTGCTCTTTCTCTAAAAGCAAGGTGGGTAGTAATCTTCTCTTTCGTTATTTCGTAGATAGTAGGCATGGTTAGAAAGGAATATCATCAGGGTTAATATTGTCGCCTACTCCTGCTTTAGATGAATTTGATAATTCCCGTATAGTTTTAATCTCGGCTTTCTGTTCATCTGAAAGGTTAGACCCCATATTTTGATATTCTGGTGTACTTTTTATCTTATCTTTAATGAAGTCAGGTAAAGATTCAAAATACCCTTTATCCCAGTTTTGAAAGGAGAGTATCTTGGTTGGATTGACCTGTGGAGGTGCTGTAATTCCCTTTATAAGCCCCGTAGCGGTGTTTACAGATACATATGTGCCTCTGTCACCCTCTACGTGAGATATTGCCAATAAACAAGGCATACCTACTATCTTGTCTAGGTCGAATCCGTAGGCTTCTTCATCGGTTAAACTAGTCCCGATAATACCCTCTACAATCGGTCTCAGGATAGATTTCTTCCCCATAGAGAGAGTTACTTCCTTTGATACTACATAAGGCTTTTCTGCTTCACCTTCTTTGAAGGAGTGTAGTTCTGTAGGTAGTTCCCAAGAGATACGAGTTTTGAAATTTTCTTTTGGCTGTCCTTTGTACTCTCCTTTTATTGTTCCTATGTAGATAATTCCGATAACTCTTGCAATATGAGTACCTTCTGGTGCCAGTGAGCGAGTAATTGTTGGTTTTGGTGGAATCATGATGTTTTTATTATTTAGTTAATTTTATTTATCTGTTAGTGGTTTGTCTAGGGAGGAGAGGGCTTGCCAATCTAATTTTTTAAGAGTTAACTCAACATCGCAATCTGCTAGACCAAAATTCTTAGTAATGTCTTGATGCGTAAATTCAAAACATCTAGTATTGGCTGGTGAGTGTGTGTTCACTTGAATGTGAGTAAATGGTATTCTTATTCCCCACATGTCGCCAACCCTTAGTGTTGAAACATTTGAATACCACTCAATCCAACATTTTTGATATTTAGTTTCAAATTCAATCCACCTTGAAAATCCAATATCATCAATTTTGATATATTTTGGATTGCAATTTTCTTTATCTAATAATTCAAATATCTTTTCTATTTCCATTGTTGTTTTCATATATTTTTATTTATCTGTTAATGGTTTGTCTAGGGAGGTGAGGAGGTCGGCAAATTTTACGTATTCTCCATTCTGGCTTTCTTCCATAGAATAACCTTCTTCAGGGTAACCTCCGAGTTCGTACCTAGAGAGTTTACT
>Ga0163155_10001262_pt1 | contig 30882 bp, 33 predicted proteins | sample OliLakLV19SP4G1_FD_148611 | JGI IMG/M metagenome (GOLD analysis project Ga0163155, IMG submission 148611) | Freshwater microbial mat bacterial communities from Lake Vanda, McMurdo Dry Valleys, Antarctica - Oligotrophic Lake LV.19.SP4.G1 | ecosystem: Environmental > Aquatic > Freshwater > Lake >... | reverse complement strand
AATAATGGCAGGGCGCTGAACTACTCGGCGCCAACAATTGAGGGAGCCTGCCATGGTTATCGAGAACGTATTGGCGCAACTTGCCTATGCCTACAGTCACGCCGGCAATGGCACGCCGCTGCCGGCCGCCCTGCGGCTTGGTCTCGACACCCGTTTGCCTGCCCCTTCCCGGATATCGCAGACAAGTTTTGCCGCCGACGGGCGTAATCCCAATTTCGCCACAGAGCGACGCTAGCCGGGCCTGGTGCAGCGTTTTTTCAGGGGAGAATGCTGGAAACCCGCGCCAGGCGTGGCTTTCCGGGTAGTGGCAGGGGTGTGGCTACTTTTCTTCCATCACCCAGACGCCGGCCCAATCCTCGGGTGGTGGCGTTTGCAGTAGCAGCGCGCAGCGCGCGACGTAGAGTTTGGCCACCTTGTCGCCCGGATTGAGTTCGAGCACGCTGGCAAACGATTCGCTGGCGCGCTCGAATTTGCGCGCACGGTATTGCGCCAGGCCGTCGCGGAAAAGGCTCAGCGCATCGACCAGGTTGGGATAGGTCTCGGGCGAGTGATAGTCGAGCACCTCAAAAATGGCCACGGGCTTGGTCTTGCCCTTGACCACCACGAGGTCAAGTTCGCGCACGCGGTAGGTGCCGCGCAGCTGGCGGTAGGTGAACTCGCTGATCAGGATGTGCGCCCCGTATTGCTTGCACGCGGACTCGAGCCGCGCGGCGAGGTTCACGCCGTCGCCTATCATGGTGTAGTCCATGCGCTTGCGCGAGCCGATGTTGCCCGAGACCACCGAGTCGGTGTTGAGGCCGATACCTATATCCACCGCCGCCTTGCCCTCGGTGGCGCGATGGGTGTTCCAGCGTTGCAGCTCGCCGATCATGGCAATGGCGGTGCGCACCGCGCGGTCCGGGTCGTCCTCGTGTGCCACCGGCACGCCAAAGCCAGCCATGATGGCATCGCCGATGAACTTGTCGAGCATGCCTTCCTCGCGCTGGATGCAGTCGACCATCAGCGTGAAGTATTCATTGAGCAGCGCCACCGTTCCCTGCGGGCCGAGTTGCTCGGTGATGGTGGTGAAGCCGCGGATGTCCGAGAACAGCACCGTTGCGGTGGCCGCCTGGCCGCCGAGGATTTCGGCGCCGCCGGCGACCAGTCGGTCGGCGATGCCCGGATCCATATAGCGCGACATCGTCGATTTGAGGCGCTTCTCGCTTGAGATGTCCTCTATCAGCAGCATCGAGCCGAGGCGTTTGCGATCGGCGCTGGTCAGCGGCAGTACGGTGAGATTGGTCGAAATGCGCTCGTCGCCGATGACCAGCTCGGCGTCCATGACGACCTCCAGCTTTGATGTTTCCTCGACGCGTTTGAGTTTCTCCAGGACCCAGTCGTTGCCGTCCTTGAAAAATTCCGCCACCGGGCGGTGCAGGATGTCTGCCGTCTGCGTGCGCAGGATGCGCATACCGGCGGCGTTGCAGGTGGTGATACTGCCCGATTCATCCAGCGTGATGACGCCGTTGGACATCGATTCGAGCATGGCCTCGCTGTAATTCTTCATGTTCTGCACGTCGGCGAACAGTTTGGCGTTTTCGAGCGCGATGGAAATCTGCGCCGTGAATGCGCGCAGGCGCGATTCGTCCTCGCCGGTAAACGGGCCGCCGTGCTTGTTCAGCACCTGCGTCACGCCGATGGTCTTACCGTGCTTGTTGATGATGGGCACGCACAGGATGGAGCGGGTGAAAAAGCCGGTTTTCTTGTCGAAGCTCGGGTTGAAGCGCAGGTCGGCGTAGGCGTAGGGGATATTCACCGATTTGCCCGAGGTGAACACCGCGCCGGCGATGCCCAAGTGGTTGGGCAGGCGGATTTGCGTCGATTCAAGGCCCTGTCCGACCTCGGACCAGAGCTGGTTGGTTTTTTCGTCATTGAGGAACAGCGTCGAGCGCTCGGCGTTGAGCATGCGCGTGGCCTCGCCCATCACGCGCTGCAGCAGCGAGCCGAGCTTGATGTCGGCGGTGACCTCGGACACGACTTCGACGAACTCCATCTCCTGCATGCGAATGGCCTTCATGCGCTCGATGAACTGGGCGCCCTGCAGCGCCAGCGTGCCCTGCGTCGTCATGGCTTCGAGCAATTGCAGGTCCTTGCGGGTGAAATCGCCTTTTCTCTTGTTCAAGGTCTGCGCCACGCCGATGACTTCGCCCTTGACCGTCTTGATCGGCACACACAGGATGTTGCGCGTCACAAAGCCGGTCTGCTCGTCAATCGAGCGGTTGAAGCGCGTATCCGCATACGGATCGAGGATGATCAGCGACTCGCCGGTCTGGAACACGTGGCCGGCGATACCGGTGGTGTTGAGCAGCCGTATTTCGCGGCGGATGTTGCCTTGCGCCACGCGCGAATACAACTCGTTGGTCGAGGGATCATTGAGGAACAAGGAGCCGCGCTCGGTGCCGATTTCGCTGGTGGTCATTTCCACCAGCGCGCGCAACACGTCGTCGAGCGTGTCGTAGCCGGCCATGCTGCGCGAGACTTCAAGCAGCCGCTCGACCATTTTCAAGCGGCTTTGTCCGGATCCGGATACCTTGGTTTTGGCTTTGCGCGGTCGCTTGGGCTGCGGCAGGGTACTGACCGGGGCGAGGATATTGTTAGTGGTGGCCATGGGCTGGAATGGATTCGGGTTAATTGGCTTTGGCCGCAGGCATGGCATCACGCAGGGCGCGGACGGTGGACTGCAATTGCGAAATTTCGGCGCGCTGCAAGGCCTCGGCCTTTTGCAAGGCGTCGGCCCGGGCCGCCTGGGCGTGTTCGAGTTGTTCACGCAGCGCCGCAATGGTGGCGCGCAATTGCGCCGATTCCTGCTGCAACAGGCCGATGGCCTGTCGCACAGCGTTTTCTTTTTCGATGCGCGCGCCGTCGAGTGCGTCGCGCAACGCGCCGGCGGTGGCGCGCAACTGGCTGATCTCGTCCTGTGTTGCAAGGGCGGCGACACGCAGTGCTTCTTCACGCCGGCCGCGCTCGAGTTCGAGCTCGTCGCGCAGCGCCGACACGGTCATTTTTAGTTGGGCAATTTCGGTGCTGGCATCGGCACGGGCGCGTTGCGTCGCGGCTTCGGCATCGCCTTGGGCGCGCTCGAGTTCGGTACGCAGTGCGGACACTGAATTTTTCAGGTCACGCACATCGGCGTTAGCTTCGCGGAGTTCGCGCTCGGCGTCCAGATTTTGTTTGGAAAGGGCTGATTCCATTCGGGTTATTGTACCCCGGCAAAACCGCTGTGGGGCATCGGCCGGATGGCCCGGGAACTGTGGCAGAATGCCGCGCGCAAGAGATGGAAGTGTGCCGAAAATCGAACCAGAATGCGCGCCATGCCTTCCGTACCCCGTCGTCAGCCACCGTTCCCACCATCCGCAAATGTCCATCACACTCAACGACGCAACCCGCACCAAGATCATTCTAGCCATAGCCGCCGAGCTCAGGGTAGGGGCGCATCAAGTCGCGGCTGCGGTCGGCTTGCTCGACGAAGGCTCGACCGTGCCTTTTATCGCGCGCTACCGCAAGGAAGCCACCGGCAACCTTGACGACACGCATTTGCGCAACCTCGAAGCGCGCCTGTCATACCTGCGTGAACTGGAGGAGCGGCGCTCGGCTGTCCTCGCTTCGGTGCAGGAGCAGGGCAAGCTGACCGAGGCCCTGCGTGCGGCCTTCGAGAGCGCGCTCACTAAACAGATACTCGAGGACTTGTATCTGCCGTACAAGCCAAAGCGCCGCACGCGCGCGCAAATCGCCCGCGAGGCCGGGCTGGAGCCGCTTGCGGACGCTTTGTTTGCCGATCCAACGCTCGACCCGCAACTTGAGGCGGCCAAGTACCTGAACGTCAAGCCCGCCAGCGAAGGCGTCGAGGCCATCAACATCGCCGATGCCAAAGCGGCGCTGGATGGCGCGCGCGACCTTCTCGCCGAGCGCTTCGCCGAAACAGCCGCATTGCTGGCCAAGCTTCGCGCGCGCATGCAGGAGCACGGCCTGATGAGCGCGACCTTGGTAGCCGGCAAGGAAATGGCCGAGGAGGAGAAGTTTCGCGACTATTACGCTTATTCCGAGCCGCTGCGCACGATTCCATCGCATCGCGCGCTGGCGCTGTTCCGTGGTCGCACGCTGGGCGTGCTGTCGGTCAATCTCGGGCTTGGCGAAGAACTTGAGGCGCTGGTTCCGCACCCGTGCGAGGCGATGATTGCGGCGCATTTTGGCATCGAGGATCGCGGCCGAGCGGCTGACAAATGGCTGGCCGATGTCTGCCGCTGGACCTGGCGCGTCAGAGCGGCGCTGCATATCAGCAGCGAGTTGATGCTGCAGTTGCGCGACGCGGCCGAAGCCGAGGCGATCAAGATTTTTGGCCGCAACCTGCATGACCTGCTGCTGGCGGCCCCGGCCGGCCCCAAGGCGGTAATGGGACTGGACCCGGGCATACGCACCGGATGCAAGGTGGCGGTGGTGGATGCCACCGGCAAATTGCTGGAAACGGCGACTGTCTATCCGCACCAGCCGCGCAATGACTGGCAGGGATCGCTGGCGCAACTGGTGCGTCTCGCCACAAGGCATGGCGTCGAACTGGTGTCGATAGGCAATGGCACGGCCAGCCGCGAGACGGACAAACTGGCGGGCGAACTGATCAAGTTGGTGGCGGCGCAGAACCCGGCCCAGCAGATGGCGAAGATCGTTGTCAGTGAAGCCGGTGCATCGGTTTATTCGGCTTCGGCCTTTGCCGCGGCGGAGTTCCCGGCGCTCGACGTCAGCCTGCGCGGAGCGGTATCAATCGCGCGCCGCTTGCAGGACCCGCTGGCCGAACTGGTGAAGATAGACCCCAAATCCATCGGTGTCGGTCAATACCAGCACGATGTCAACCAGCGGGCGCTGGCACGCTCGCTCGACGCCACGGTCGAGGATTGCGTCAATGCCGTTGGCGTTGACCTGAACACCGCTTCGATCCCGCTGTTGACGCGGGTTTCCGGGCTCAATGCGGTGCTGGCGAAAAACATCGTCGATTTTCGCGATGCCAACGGGCCTTTCCCGAATCGCGACAGCATTCGCAAGGTACCGCGCCTGGGTGACAAGACCTTTGAACAGGCGGCGGGCTTTTTGCGCATCAACATCGACGCGGCAGCTGCAGGTGCGGCGGTCAACCCGCTGGACCGCTCTTCGGTTCATCCGGAAGCCTACCCCGTGGTCGAGCGCATCCTGGCGCGCATCGGCAAAGGCATCACCGAGGTCATGGGCCGGCCCGACGCGTTCAAGGGTTTGCAGGCAGCCGATTTCACCGATGACAAGTTCGGCGTGCCGACGGTGCGCGACATCCTCAGCGAACTCGAAAAGCCCGGCCGTGATCCGCGGCCTGAGTTCAAGACCGCCACCTTCCAGGAGGGCATCGAGGCCTTGTCGGACCTGCGTCCGGACATGATTCTGGAAGGCGTCGTCACCAATGTCGCGGCGTTCGGCGCCTTCGTCGATATCGGCGTGCACCAGGACGGTCTGGTCCATGTGTCTGCGCTGGCCAGCAAGTTCGTCAAGAATCCGCACGAAGTGGTCAAGCCGGGACAAATCGTCAAGGTCAAGGTGCTGGAGGTTGATGTCAAGCGCCAGCGCATTGCGCTCAGCATGCGCCTCGAGGACACTGCCGGAGCGCGCGCGTCACAGCGCGGATCGAATGCCGGCGCTGCCCCCGGCGCACGGACGGCCGCGCCTGCGGCGGCAGCGCCGCGCCGCCCCGGGCAGGATGCGCGGCGGGCGCCTGCATCCTCGGGACGCGACGGTGCGCGAGAGCCGCAGGGGCCCGGTGCGATGGCGCTAGCGTTCGCGCAATTGAAAAAGCCGCGATGACGGCCGCCGCCAAGCCGGTGTCAGGCGGTCCCGTTGTCCTCGAGTTGCTGCGCAATCTTCCCGCCGCCAGCCGCATTCTTTTCGCACAAGGCGTGGTCGATGCCTATGGCCATGTGTCGATGCGCCACCCTTGCGCGCCCGACCGCTATCTGATGTCGCGGCCGCTCGCGCCGGCTTCGGTTACGCCCGAAGACCTGATCCAATACGACCTTGACAGCAATCCGTGCAACGCCGGCGAGCGCGGCGGCTTTTACGAGCGCTTCATCCATGGCGAAACCTACAAGGCGCGGCCGGACATCATGGCGGTGGTGCACAGCCATTCGCCCTCGGTCATTCCGTTCAGCCTGGTCGGCGTGCCGATGCAGGCGATGTTTCATAACGCCGCCTTACCGTCGATGACATCTGCGTCATCGACATCGACGCCAACCAGAACGACGGCAAGGAAGCAGCGCCGCTGGAGCGCCACCTGCATTGCGGCATCTACCGCGCGCGACCCGAGGTCGGGGCCATCGTGCACGCACATCCAAAGTGGTCGACCTACCTGATAATGGCGGGACAGGCCTACCAGCCGGTCTATGCACAGGGCTCGCTGGTACAACCGGTGCCACTGCTTGATTCGCCCAACTCCATCAACAACCGCGACATGGCCGACCGCCTCGCTGCAACCCTGGGCGACAGGCCGGCCGCGCTGCTCAAGTCGCACGGTGCGGTGACTGTCGGCCAGGATATCGTCGAAGCCTTCGTGCTGGCGAGTTACATGGAAGAGAATGCGTCGCGCCAGTACATGGCGTTGGAAATCGGCAAGCCTTATGTGTTCAGCGACGAGGAATTGCGGCTGTGCCGTGAAAAGCTGTGGAACGTCAGGCTGTTCCGGCGCACCTGGGAGCATTTTCACGCCAAGCTGGCGTGACGCCGCTCCGGTTCAAATGGTGTTTTCCAGCATGGCCCGCAGTTCTGCAGTCACGACGGGTTCTATGCCGAACCACGTCTTCCAGGCCGGGCGGCCCTGGTGCAACAGCATGCCAAGTCCGTTGATGGTGGCGTTGCCGCGCCCTCGCGCGGCGGCAAGGAAGGGTGTTTCCAGCGGGATATAGACGATGTCGGCGGCAAGCGCGTCGGCCGGCAGTTTGTCCAGATTGAGATCAAGCGGCGGCTGGCCGACCATGCCCAGGCTGGTGGTGTTGACGACCATCGCCGCGCCTTCGAGCGCATCGTGGCGTTGCTCCCAGGGCAGCGCGGCGATCGGTCCGCCGAAATCAGAGGCAATGGCTTTGGCGCGGGCATGATCGCGGTTAAGCAGCCGGATTTCCCGGGCACCTTCCTGCGCGAGGCCGTAGCAGACCGCACGCGAGCCCCCCCCGGCGCCGATCACCACTGCGGGCCCGGTATCAGCACGCCATGCCGGCCGCGCCTGTCGGATGTTCTGGACAAAGCCGTAGCAGTCGTTGTTGCTGCCCAGCAGCGCGCCGTCGGGGCTGACTACGACGCAACTGATCGCCCCTATGCCTTTGGCCACGTCGTCGATTCCATCGACGATGGCCATGGCCTGTTGCTTGTGCGGAATGGTCAGATTGCAGCCGGCAAAGCCCAGCGGGCGCAATGCACGCAAGGCCTCCGCCAGACCTTCCGGCCTGACGGTGAGCGGAACATAAGTACCGGCAAGCCCGTGCTGTTTGAACCAATAATTGTGCAGCATCGGCGAGCGCGAGTGCAACACCGGCCAGCCCATGACGCCGGCGAGTAGGAAACGGTCTGGCTTTGACATGGCTTATGCGTTTTTTTGTTGCCGGTAAAGGGCTTCGACTTTTGCTCTTGCCCAAGGCGTCCGGCGCAGAAACTTCAGGCTTGAAGCGATGCTGGGATCGCTGGTGAAACATCGGATCGGTATGATATTTCCCATGGCGGGCCACCCGAGCCTGGTCACCAGTTCGAGCAGCATTTGCTCAAGGGTAATGCCATGCAGCGAATTATTTGGATGGAGAGCATTCATTGCTTGGACGTGCATGCAATTGAGTTACCGGCGGCGGGCGGCGGGCGTCGGCGAAGGCCTAGGGCTGCGGCCTTTTTTCCGGAGGGCTGTTTTCAATCCGGGAGTCCTCGTCGGCAAGCACCGTAGCCTCGCCTTCGATGATGCGACCACCTGTTGATTGTTGCTGCATCGCCTGGCGCAGATTCCGTGTCTTCCACCATACGTAACCCCAGGCCAGCAGACCCAGCACGGCGATGACGGTAATTGCCACGACTGAGAACACCAGCCCCAGGATCAGCAGGATTGCGCCGGTGAGCAGCGTGAGCAGGTTCTTGATCAATTTGCCTGGGGTGGGTTTTGATGTTTGCAGCAAGAGACCCCCGTCACCGCGCGAGGTGCAGAAAAAATGAATTCCTGGCGCCGGTCGGCGCCGGGGATTCGTAGATGTAAGCCTACTTTGCGGCTGCCGGCGGCAGGCGGTCGGATTTGGGTGGCAGGAAGCTTGAATTGAAGAGAAAGTCCGAGTTCGGCTTCACTTTGAGGTTGAAGGCCGCGGCAACATCGTCCACCTGGTTGTCGAGCACCAGCTTGCTGAGGCTGCCCAGGCCGTTGGCACGCGCGTAGTCGGTGTCGATCGAGGTGAGCGTGATCTTGAGCTTGTCGAGCTCGTTTTTATCGTTGATCAAGGGATCGAACACCTTGTTGGCGCGGATCGCCTCTTCCGGATTGGCTATGGTGTCGATCATCGCACGGTTGATCGCTCGCACCAGGCCGGCTACCGCACGCGGGTTCTCGCTGATCATTTTGCTGCTGACGAGGACTGCGTTGCCATACAGGTTCAGGCCGGCATCAACAAAGCGGAACATGTTGATGTCCTCGGGCTTCGCGCCGCGCTGGATAAGCGTGAGCCGATTGAGTTCGAATCCGGTGGTCGCGTCGGCGTCACCGCGTATCACCAGGGTTTCACGGATCGCCGGGTCGATGTTGAGGAAGGTCACGGTTTTCGGGTCGATGCCGATCGCCCGTGCGTAAATCGGGAAGGCCTTGCGCACCGAGTCGAACACCGGCGCGGCAATTTTCTTGCCGGCGAGGTCTTGCGGTTTGTTGATGCCCGATTTCTTCAGCGCCATCAGCACCAGCGGCGAACGGTTGTAAAGCAGGTACACCGCCTGCAGCCGCGTCGGACCGGGGTTGTTGCCGACGAACTCGATCAGCGTGCTCATGTCGGCGGTGCCGGCGTCGTGCGAACCGCTGACGATGCGGTTGACCGTCGCGCCGGAGCCGGCGCCGACGTCCACAGACACATCAAGGCCTTCCTTTTCGAAGTAGCCCTTGGTCTTGGCCAGCATGAACATCGAGAGCTGGCCCTCATAACGCCAGTCGAGGGTAAAACGGACCTTTGTCGGCGCCTGAGCAAAGACTGAAGCCGACAACACTGCTGCGGCAAGGCCGGCAATGATGCGGGCGAGGGCGGGGCGGCTGCTGTTTCGGGATGTTTTCATGCGCGTCTCCGTCACTGATTTGGATAAGTGCCCAATCCTGCCACAAGAGCCGGAAAAATGCGCGCAAAGCCGGTAAAGGCGGGACGCCGGAGGGCTAGAATGTCGCTACTTGCGAGACAGACACGGAGAGCAGCATGGTGCTACCCAGCCACGACAGATTCGACTTCACGCCGATAAGCAAGCGTCCAGACTATTCGTGGCCGGGTGGCAAGCGCCTGGCCATGTACGTTGCGCTCAATGTCGAGACATTCGGCTATGGCATGGAAGTGGGGCCGGTGCTGGGCAACGCGATGCCGATGCCCGATCACCGCAACTGGTCATGGCGCGAGTACGGCAACCGCGTCGGCGTATGGCGCCTGCTCGATTTCTTTGACGAAATCAAACTGCCGGCCTGCCATCTGTTGAATGCCTATCTGTACGACACGCATCCGGACGTACCGCAAGCGATTCGCGCGCGTGGCGATGAGTTCGTCGGCCATGGCCGTACCAATTCGGAGAAGCCGGGTGCCAGACCGGAGGACGAGGAACGTGTCCTGATTGCCGAGTCGCTGGCCGCGATCGCGCGCAACGAAGGCAAGGCGCCGGCCGGCTGGATGACGCCGCTGATGATGCCCTCAAAGGTGACGCTCGACCTGTTGCAGGAAGCCGGGGTGCGCTACGTGCTTGACTGGCCGGCCGACGACCAGCCGTTCTGGATGCGCACGCGCTCCGGGCCCTTGCTCTCCGTGCCGTATCCGCTGGAGACCAACGATTTCGTGCCCATCCTGCAACTGCACCACGACCCGGTGCAGTTTGCCGACCTGCTGGTGCGCCAGTTTGAGGAAATGGTCGAATCGAGCGAGCGCTGGCCGCAGGTCTTCCCGATCTCGCTGCACACCATGGTTTGCGGCCAGCCACATCGCTTGCGCGCCTTGCGCAGTGCGTTTGACCGGATCATGAACCATCCGAAGTTTGACCGCGTGTGGCTCACACGGCCGGGCGAGATCGCCGCTTACTGCGCCACGCTGCCAAAAGGAACCGTGCCGGGCAGTTGAAGCATCACTGCGGGCCTGCCCGCAGTGATGCACGCCTGGCTGTCACTGGAAGGCTAATCGACCTGGATGTTTCCGGCCTTGATGACCGGTGCCCAGACACGCATTTCCTTCTGGATGAACTCGAGAAACCGGTCCGAGCCCCGTGTGGATGGAGACAGGCCCAGTGCCGGATCATTCAATCTTGCCTGCATGTCGGGGGCATTGAGGATATCCAGTAATTCTTTCTCGAGTCTTGCCGTTATCGGTTTCGGTGTCTGCGCCGGAGCGGAAATCCCGACCCACGATACGGCTTGCACGCCCGGGGCTATCTCGTCGAGGGTCGGCACATCCGGGTAAGAGGGCATGCGCTTCTCGCTCGTTACGGCCAGTATCCTGACTTTCCCGGTACGTGCCAATTCGGCGGCGCTGGCGGTGAGCACCATGTCCAGCCGTCCGCCCAGCAGGTCAACGATAGCCGGAGCGGGGCCTTTGTAGGGAATATGCGTCATGTTCAGATTGAGGGTCTGCTTGAGCAGTTCGGCGGCGAGAAAGCCCGAAGTGCCCACGCCGGCCGAGGCGTAATTGACGGTGCCCGGTTTAGCTTTGACCATGGCGATGAATTCCTGGATGGTCTTTATCGGGTAGTCGGCCCTGACGATGACGTACTGCGGGTAGAGGCCGATAAGGGCGATGTGATGAAAATCCTTGATTGGGTCGTAAGGGATTTTCCTGAACATCAAGGGTCCGGGCGCAATCGACGAGTTGTAGGTGGCGGCCAGCGTGTAGCCGTCAGGTGCCGCCTTGGCCACCACGTCGGCTCCCAGCGTCGAACCGGCGCCAGGACGATTTTCGATGACGATTGGCTGCTTGAGCGCGGTGCCCAGGCGCTCGGCTATCAGCCGCAGCGCCACTTCGCTGCCGGTGCCGGTGGCAAACGGGATTACCAGCTTGATCGGCTGGGATGGGTAGGTCTGAGCCCGCGCACCGAGACTGAACAGCGAGCAGAGCACAACAACCGATACTTGCCTGAAATAATGCATATCTTTTACCCTTGGGCGTTAAAATCAAATCGTACCTCAATTTTCGAGAAGCAATCCACGATTCAGTGCAATCCGAATCGAACCAGACAAACCTGACGGACCTGCCAAGTACTTCCATGACCATAAAAAACATCAACAAGATCCTCGGCCTGTCGGCGTACGACGCCGCGCGCGCGCTGCAGTCGCGTGAATTGAAGGCACAAGACTACGTCGGCGCCTGCCTGGACCGTATCGCCGAGCGCGAGCCCGAGGTGCACGCTTTCGCGCACATCGCCAAAGACCTTGCCCGGGCGCGCGCAAAAGCGCTGGATGATGGCGCGATACAGGGTCCGTTACATGGTCTTACCCTGGGCGCGAAGGATGTTTTTGATACATGGGATATGCCAACCCAGGGCGGCTCAAGGGCGTTTGCGGGCTATCAGCCGGTACAGGATGCGGCCTGCCTCGCCACGGTCCGCGGCCAGGGGGTCGTAATCCTGGGAAAAACCATCACCACCGAGTTGGCGACATTTCCCACCAACGGCACGCGCAATCCTCTCAATCTTGAACACACACCCGGCGGATCGTCGTCCGGATCGGCCGCCGCTGTCGCCGACTACATGGTGAGTTTTGCCACCGGCACCCAAACCATGGGCTCTACCGTACGCCCTTGCGGATATTGCGGCGTCACCGGCTACAAACCGAGTTACAACCTGATTCCCAAGCGCGGCGTCTGGCCCAACGCCGATTCGTGCGACACCGTGGGCCTCGTGGCGCGCGATGTGCGCGACGTCGCGCTGCTGGCATCCTCAATGGTGCAGTACCCCGGCCTGATGCTGCCGGAAGGCAAATCCGGTGCGCCGACCATCGGCGTGTGCCGCACCTTCGAGTGGGAGCGTGCCGACGAGCACATTCATCGCGCGTTCGAGGACAGCACCAGGCGTCTCGCCGCTGCCGGAGCCCGGGTCGTCGAAATCGTGTTGCCCGAAGCCTTTCGCGGCCTGCGCGAGGCGCAGGCTGCGGTAGTGCGCTTTGAGATGGGTCGTGGCTTTGCCGACATCATGGCGCGCCACGGCAATCTCATCCGCAAGCCCTTGTACGACCGCACGTTGGCCGGCATGCAGGTAAGCGGCGAGGCGTATCAGCGGGCGCAGACGCTGGGCCGGCAATGCCGCCAGATGTTTGCCGATGTGCTGGGTGAGTGCGACGTATTGTTCGCGCCGGCAGCGACAGGCGAGGCGCCTAAAGGGCAGGACTTCTCCGGCGACACCACGATGAATCAGGTCTGGACCTTCATGCACGGCCCGTGCCTTTCAGTTTGCGGCGGATTCGGTCCCAATGGCCTGCCGCTGGCGATGCAGGTGGTCGGCCGCCTCGATGATGACGCGCGGACCTTGCGCGCCGCGGATTGGGTCGATTGCTGCCTTAAAGCCGGTTAACACCGCGCCTGCCGGTCGGCGGAGGGTTACGGACCTTAAGGCCTTACACGTCGACACCCACGACGTCATCCGCTTCAAACTCGTCGGGCACCGTACCGTCGCCGAGTCCAGTGACCATCGCTGCCATGCCGGCGCTTTGCTTGACGAAGTATTCCTGGCTGATCGGGTCATAGAAACGCTGACCAAGGGCAAGTTCGCTGAATTTGACGCGGCGACGGGCAGGTTGAGTGGTCATGCTCGATCAGAAAAAGTGGATGAATCTACCGGTTTCCATAATGCAAAAAGCCCAACAGGCATGGTTGGGCTGGGTACAGGAAAATCTACAGCGATCGAGTGGCCCCCCGAGCCTGAGCTTGCACCAGGGGTCTGCGGATTAACAGCCTCGTAAGACGGTCTCTTCCTTCCGGAAAACAGAACCGTTTCCACTATATACATCAGGCACTTACTTGGCAATAGCGTTGCTTGGTGCGTTGCTTGGTGCGTTGTGTGATGTTGCCACGTTTGTGGGATGTCCGGGACGGAAATTGTCCCACAGTGGCTCCGCCAAGTGACCTGCCAAATCCAGTCCCACCAAGCCGCCTCGTTTTCAATTCGAGTTCACGGGGCGGATCAGGGCGTTCGACAATTTCAACGAACTGGCACTGAACAGAGGCTGCGCAACTCGGTATGCATGGAGCCATTATGCGCGGCAGCGAACGGAACACGCGAAGTTTTACGCTTACAAGGACAGGGTGGCATTTGAGTGGCGGTGAGTTCGCCGGCGAGCGTACCGGCCGCTGACAGAACCGTGCATACATCCAACCGTGAATGGGGCCAACCATGAACCGATTGAAACTTCTCTACGCATCGTGCACCGCCCTGTCGCTGGGCGGACTTACCCTGGCAACGAATGCGCTTGCCCAGTCCCAGGGCGGCTCCGGCTACGGCATGGGCTCCGGCATGATGGGCGGCTATGGCGCAGGCTGGATGGGCGGCGGATACGGCGGGATACTTTTGCCGATTTTGCTCGTCGTAGTGATTGCGGGCGTCGTTGTCTGGATCGTCGCGCAAAAGAGGAAGTGAGTCGAATTTGTCTCGATTACGCCAGTGCCGCTGCGGACGCATTGCCTGGCGCTCGAACGAGACATCGGTCACCAGAGGATATCAGTAGCAAAAACTCAAAATTAATCTTGAACGGAGTTAAACCATGAAACGCATGAATCTTCGTAAAACTTTGGGCGCCGTCGTATTGATGGGCGGAACGATGATCGCGGCAAGCGCAATCGCCGACCAACCAGAAGGCGCCTATGGCCACCGCTACGGCATGATGGGCGGCTGGGGCCAGGGGCAGGGCTACAACATGGGTCCGGGCATGATGGGCGCTTACGGTACCGGCTATGGTCAGGGTCAGGGCTACGGCATGGGCCCCGGAATGATGGGCGACTACGGTTCGCAATCCAATTTGAACCTGAGCGCGGAGCAACGCGGCAAGATCGCCAAGATCCAGGAAGCCGCACGGCGCAAACAATGGGAGTTGATGGGAAAAATGCAGGATGAGCAGTCGCACATGAACGAGCAGTATTACTCGGACAAGCGCGATGACGGCGAACTCAGCAAGAACTACCGCAAGATGTCGGAACTGCGCCACCAGATGTTCGACCTGTCGCTGAGCACCCAGAAGCAGACCGATGCGGTGCTCACCAAAGAGCAGCACGGCAAGTCGTGGCGCAACGGCTTTGGCATGTGGGGCAACTAAGGTGCCGTCTGGCGTCACGGAGGCGCTGAAAGCCGAAGGATTCGGCGTGCTCACCGATATCGATGTTCAGGCGACGTTGAAAGCCAAGCTCAACGTCGCACATCGTCCTTATCGCATCCTCGGCGCCTGTAACCCCGCGCTCGCCCAACGTGCCATTGATGCCGAACCCGACACCGGCTTGCTGTTGCCGTGCAACGTGGTGCGTGAAGAAGCCGATCGCAGCACAACGGTTGCGTTCATGGACCCGGAGGCCGTATTGAAGCTTGTCGACAAAGCGCAAGTGACCACCTTCGGCAGGGAAGTAGGGGCGCTACTGCAGAAAGTGTGCGCCAGCCTCAAGGCGTAACGCGCTTCAAGGCTTGAATGCAGCCGATATCAGCGACGGTTGACGCGGAGCCCTGCCAGATGAGTGAATCCGGGAATAAGATCGACCGTCCGAACCGGGGCGTGGTCGCGGCGGTGCGCGGTGGTGTGGTGGACATGCAGTTCGACGCCCACCTGCCGCCCATCTACTCCCTGCTGCACGCGCGGGAAGGGAAAATCGTCATCGAGGTGCTGGCCCAGACCGATGCGAGCCATGTGCGCGGAATTGCCCTGACACCTACGCAGGGACTCGCTCGCGGCATGGTGGTGGAAGACACCGGCGGCCCGCTCAAAGCGCTCGTTGGCAAAGGCACACTCTCGCGCATGTTCGACGTGTTTGGCAACGTCATCGACGGCGAAGCGGCGCCGACGGATGTCCGATGGCGTTCCGTCCATCGGGCCCCGCCGCCGTTGGGGCGGCGTTCCACGAAATCCGAAATATTCGAAACCGGCATCAAGCTAATCGATGTGCTTATGCCGCTGGAGCGCGGCGGAAAGGCGGGTTTGTTTGGCGGGGCAGGCGTGGGAAAGACCGTGCTGCTCACAGAGATGATACATAACATGGTCGGGCAGCACGAAGGTGTGAGCATTTTTTGCGGCATCGGCGAGCGCTGCCGCGAGGGTGAGGAGCTTTATCGCGACATGAAGGAGGCCGGTGTACTGCCGAATATGGTTATGGTGTTCGGGCAGATGAACGAACCTCCCGGTGCGCGCTTTCGTGTCGGTCACGCGGCGCTGACGATGGCCGAGTATTTTCGCGACGACGAACGTCGCGATGTTTTGCTGCTCGTGGACAATATTTTTCGCTTCATCCAGGCCGGCATGGAAGTGTCCGGCTTGATGGGACAAATGCCTTCGCGCCTGGGCTATCAGCCCACCATGGGCACAGAGTTGTCGGGCTTGGAAGAGCGCATCGCCAACACCGATGCCGGCGCGATCACTTCAATCCAGGCGGTATATGTGCCGGCGGACGATTTCACCGATCCGGCGGCCGTGCATACGTTCTCGCATCTCTCCGCGTCCATCGTGCTTTCGCGTAAACGGGCTAGCGAAGGCCTGTTCCCGGCAATCGACCCGCTGCAATCGAGTTCAACGATGGCCACGCCGGGAATCGTCGGTAAGCGGCATTACGCACTCGCGCAGGAGATCCGGCGCACGCTGGCGCAGTACGCGGAACTCAAGGACATCATTGCCATGCTAGGCCTTGAGCAGCTTTCGCCGGAGGATCGCAAGGTGGTCGGCCGCGCCCGCCGCCTGGAGCGCTTCCTCACGCAGCCGTTTTTTACCACCGGACAGTTCACGGGCCTCAATGGCAAGCTCGTTAGCCTGAAGGACGCGCTGGACGGCTGCGAGCGCATCCTGCGCGATGAATTCAAGGACACCCCGGAGAGCGCGCTCTACATGATCGGGGCGATAGACGAAGCGAAGGGAAAAACGAAGCCGGGCCCCGTCGCAGTCACGGCCGATCCGGAGGCAGAAGGCGGGGCAGGCCCGGAGTCTGCCGGCGCAGCCACGACTAAATTCGCGCCCGAACCACAGTCCAAGGCCGCTGAAATGTCCCACGCTCAAGGCGCACATGCAATCAGCGAACATGAATCTTAAGGTGCTTCTGCCCTTCAAGATATTTGTCGACAGAACCAGCGTATTGCGTGTCGTCGCGGAGACGCGTACAGGTTCGTTCGGCTTGCTGCCGCAGCGGCTGGATTGTGTCGCGGCACTCGCGCCGGGAATAATGGTGTATGAGACCGAGGCGGAGGGCGAAATTTGTATGGCGGTCGACGAAGGCGTTCTCGTCAAGGTAGGCCCCAACGTGCTGGTTTCGGTGCGCAATGCGATAGCAGGAACAAACCTGAATCAACTGCGCGAGGCGGTAGAGAGGGAATTCCTCAATCTGGACGAGCAGGAAAAAAGCGTGCGTTCGGTGTTGGATAAGCTGGAGAGCGGGTTTATTCGTCGGTTCGCCGCCTTTCATCATGATTGAAAAGCCGAAGGCGAAATCCGTGTCGGGCGCGACCGAATTCAGCCAGAAAATCGGCGAAAAAGCCGCGCGCAAGCTCAGGGCGCAACGCCATGTCACGCGGACCGTATGGTCCGGCCTGGGCATGATGGGCATGGTCGGCTGGTCAATCGCGATGCCGACACTGCTCGGCGCGGTACTCGGGCTTTGGCTGGACCGGCATTATCCGGGCGGCCATTCCTGGACGCTGATGCTGCTGGCCATCGGCCTGGCTCTGGGCTGTTTCAACGCCTGGCATTGGGTGACCAAGGAAGACAGGGAAATCCACGAGCAGGGCGGCGAAGATGATGAATGAGCCCCTGATCGCGGTGCTTTCACTGTCGGCGGGGGCCTTGATCGGCGTGATGTTTTACGGCGGCCTCTGGTGGACGGTTCAGTGCGGGCTCTCATCCGGGCGTGCGGCGCTGTGGTTTCTGGCGAGCTTTACGCTGCGCACGGGCGGGGCAGTGGCCGGCGTTTATTTTGTCTCGGCCGGGCAGTGGCAGCGGCTGCTGCTTTGTTTCGCCGGATTCATGGCCGCGCGGCACGCCATAATCTGGCTGACGCGGCCGTCGCGGCGGAAACGCAACGGATCCGCGGCGGAAGGCGGCCATGCATCTTAGTCCAGATGATATTGTCTTCTGGCAGTACGGCTTCTTAAAGCTCAACGCCACGATCGCGTACACCTGGGCGCTCATGCTCGTGCTCGCCGTCGGTTCCAAACTGGTGACGCGCAGGCTGTCCACGGCACTGCGGCGCTCACGCTGGCAGAATCTCCTGGAAATTATTGTTGTCGGAATAAAACAGCAAATTGCGGAGGTCGGTCTGCACCAGCCGGAGAAACATCTCGGATTTCTGGGCACCTTGTTCCTGTTCGTCGCGACGGCGAGCCTCTTCACAATCGTTCCCGGCTATGAGCCGCCGACCGGTTCGCTTTCGACGACTGCGGCATTGGCGGTCTGCGTATTCGTGGCGGTACCGATGTTCGGCATCGCCGAACTCGGACTCGGCGGATATCTCAGGGAATACCTGAAGCCGACGGTGATCATGCTGCCGTTCAACATCATCAGCGAGCTCTCGCGAACGCTGGCACTGGCGGTGCGCCTGTTCGGCAACATGATGAGCGGGACGATGATCCTCGCCATATTGCTGACCATTACGCCTTTCATCTTTCCGATTGCCATGAGCGCGCTCGGGCTGCTGACCGGCATGGTGCAGGCTTACATTTTCAGTATTCTGGCCACGGTCTACATCGCCGCCGCCACGCGCACGCGCACGCGCAGACCGGAGACGGCAGCGAAGGCTGTGCCCAAGCCTGAAGCCAAGACCGAGCCAAAGCCTGAAGCCAAGCCCGAAGCCAAATCCGCAGCGCTGGCGAAACCCGGATCCGGGTCTGGCTTCGCCGACTGAAACGATTACGCTGACAACGAAAGGAAGCACCATGGATAGCATGACACTGATAGCGATTGCTTCGATCATCACCGCCGGAGCGACGATAGCCATAGGGGTGATCGGCCCTTCGCTCGGCGAGGGCAAGGCTGTGGCGACAGCCTTGACTTCGCTAGCGCAGCAGCCGGACGCTTCGGCGACCATAACCAGGACGCTGTTCGTCGGGCTGGCGATGATCGAGTCCACCGCCATCTACTGCTTTGTAGTCTCGATGATTCTCATATTCGCCAACCCGTTCTGGAACCATGTTATTGCCGGCGCTACAGGAAAGTAAGTCATGCTGATCGACTGGTTCACCGTCGCAGCGCAAGTCGTCAACTTTCTCATACTGGTATGGTTGTTGAAGCGCTTCCTGTACCGGCCGATTCTCGACGCCATCGACGCGCGGGAGCAGCGCATTGCTGAGGAATTGGCGGACGCCGATGCGAAAAGGACTGAGGCAAAAAAGGAACGCGATGAGTTCCAGCACAAGAATGAGGGCTTCGCGCAGCAGCGCGCCGCGCTCCTCGCCAAGGCGACGGATGAGGCCAAAATAGAGCGACAGAGACTGCTCGACGAGGCGCGGCAGGCGGCGAACACCCTGGCGGCCAAGCTGCACGAGGCGCTCAAAAACGAGCAAAAGAGCCTGCGAGAGTCGCTCGGCCGGCGTGCCCGGGATGAGGTGTTTGCCATCGCGCGCAAGGCGCTGGTCGATCTTGCCGGGGTAAGTCTGGAACAGCGAGCGTGCGAAGTGTTCACCAGCCGCCTGCGCGAGTTGGACGACAATTCGAAAGCAATCCTGGGCGAAGCGATGAAATCGGCGTCCGCACCCGGTGTCGTGCGCAGCGCCTTCGAACTGCCTGCGGCGCAGCGCACACAGATTCAACAGACGCTCAACGAGATCTTCTTCGCCGAAATCCGCATCCGTTTCGAGGTTGCGCCGGACCTGGTGAGCGGCATCGAACTCGCCACGGATGGACAAAAGGTGGGCTGGTCTATCGCGGATTTTCTGCAGTCGCTGGAACACGGTATCGGCGAACTTCTCAAGGAGAAGGCCAAGCGGGTGCCTGAAGCCAGCGCGGCGCCCGGGCCCGAAGCCGAGGCCGCGCCGAAGTCGCAGGTGGACGCCTCGTGAGCATGGAGCCCGCCGAGGGCCTGCAAAAGTTATTGGATGGCGCCTTCGCCGAAATGCGCGAAGCGCGCGAGGCATACACGCCGCAGCTTGAGCTGCGCGAAGTGGGTACTATCACCAGCGTTGCCACGGGCATTGCAAAGGTGAGCGGGCTTCCCGGAGTGGGCTTTGACGAACTGGTGCGGTTTCCCGGCGACGTTCTCGGCATTGCGTTTAACGTGGATGCGGATGAAATCGGCGTCGTTCTGCTCGGCGAATACTGGCACCTGCACGCCGGAGACGAAGTCCAGCGCACGGGCCGGGTCATGGATGTGGCCGTGGGCGAGGGGTTACTCGGGCGCGTGATCGACCCCCTGGGCCGGCCGCTCGACGGCAAAGGGCCGGTCGCCACCAGCAAGCGCCTGCCCATTGAACGCGCGGCGCCGCCCATCATGGATCGTGCGCCGGTCACCGTGCCGCTGCAGACCGGTCTCAAAGTCATCGATGCGCTGATTCCCATCGGGCGCGGCCAGCGTGAGCTGATTGTCGGGGATCGCCAGACGGGCAAGACCGCCATTGCGATCGACGCCATCCTCAACCAGCGCGGCAAGAATGTCCTGTGCGTCTATTGCGCCATCGGCCAGCGGGCCTCCGCCGTCGCGAAGACCGTGGCAACATTGGGGGAGAAGGGTGCGATGGATCACACCGTCATCGTCGTGACCGAGGGCAACGACCCGCCGGGTCTTGCTTTCATCGCGCCCTACGCGGCGACCAGCATCGCGGAGCATTTCATGGAAGCGGGCCGCGATGTGCTGATCGTTTACGACGACCTGACCAATCACGCACGGGCCTATCGCGAGCTGTCCCTGTTGCTGCGCCGTCCTCCCGGGCGAGAAGCGTTTCCAGGCGATATCTTCTATATTCATGCGCGACTTCTGGAGCGCGCAACGCACTTGCGCAAAGATCTCGGCGGAGGTTCGCTGAGCGCGCTGCCGATTATCGAAACCGAAGCGCAGAACATATCCGCCTACATTCCGACCAACCTGATTTCCATCACTGACGGGCAGATATATCTGTCGCCATCGCTGTTCGAATTAGGCGTTCTGCCTGCGGTCGATGTCGGCAAATCGGTTTCGCGCGTCGGCGGCAAGGCGCAGCGTGCGGCCTATCGCGCGGTGGCGGGTGACCTCAAACTCGCTTACGCCCAATTCGAGGAACTGGAGACCTTTGCACGGTTCGGCGCGAGCATGGACGAGGAGACCCGCAACATCATCGAGCACGGACGGCGCATCCGTGCCTGCCTGAAGCAGCCGGAGTACGCCCCGGCATCGGTATCCGCACAGATCGCCATTCTGCTGGCATTGACCGCGAAAATGTTCGACCTGGTGCCGCTGGCGCAGATGGCCGATGCCGAGCGTGCCGTGCACGAGGCGGCGACAAAAATCCCGGCTGAGATTTGCGCCCGGTTCGATACCGCCGATGAATTGAGCGATGGAGATCGTAAAGCGATTCTCGACATCGCCGGTCAGGCGTTGGCGCGGTTCCAACCCGAACCCGAAGCAAATTCGCGTTCAACCGCCGATTCTGACCCCGATGCAAAGCGAGGGTCCGGGCCAGAATTTATTGGCCAGTCGAAGCCTGAAGACAGAGCCGATCCGGCGCCAGAAGGTGATTCGGACACCGCCAAATGAGCATGATGAGCGAATTGATGTATTAACAACAGGAGAACGCCATGCAGGTTCAAATCAATACCGACCATAACATCGAAGGGCGCGAAGAGTTGGGCGCCCACCTCAGCGGCATAGTAAAGGGCGCGCTGAGCCGTTGCAGCGATCACATTACACGGGTGGAGGTCCATCTGACCGACGAGAACGGTCGCAAGAGCGGCCGCGACGACAAACGCTGCGTGATGGAGGCCCGTCTTGAAAGCCGTCCGCCCGTCGCGGTCACCCATCATGCCGCGACCCTGCACCAGGCCGTTTCCGGCGCCGCGGACAAGTTGACTGCCCTGATCGAGAGCACCCGAGGTCGGCTGCATGATCAACGAAGTCGCGCACCTGCCGCTCGCGCGCCGGAGCCGCTGACCCCGGAGGAGTGATGAGCGAAACCATGGCGGGCCTGCGGCGCAAGATCGGCAGCGCCGGCGACCTGCAGTCGGTGGTTCGCTCGATGAAGGCGCTGGCGGCCTCGAGTATCGGCCAATATGAGCGATCGGTACGCGCGTTGGCGGACTACGATCGGACCGTGCAGTTGGGGCTGAGCGTTTGTTTACGGATGAGCGCACCGGCGGCGCTGATGCCGGAGGCCCCCCCCCGCCCAGGAGAGGCCTGCGTCGGAGCGGTCGTATTCGGTTCCGATCAAGGCTTGGTGGGACAGTTCAATGACGTCATAGCGGATTTTGCCGTAAAGACCCTGGCCACTGTTCCGGGCAAACTTCGGGTCTGGGTTGTCGGCGAACGCGTGCACACCCGCCTGTCGGAATCGGGCCTGCCGCTGGTCGGATTCTTCGGTGTGCCAAACTCCGTCAAGGCCATCGCCCCGCTAGTCGGGCAGATTCTCGTCGAGAGCGAGTCGCGCGACGGCCAGGGTGCGCTCACGGGGCTATACCTGCTCTACAACCGGCCCGGCAACGGCGCCGTCTATGCGCCCGTCAGCCAGCGACTGCTGCCGCTGGACGAAACCTGGCGGCGCAAGGCGGCGGTGCCTCCGTGGCCGACGGGCGACCTGCCCGAGATCGTCGGTGGCGGCAACGCGACCCTGCGGGCGCTCATTCGCGAATATCTTTTCGTTTCGCTGTTCCGGGCGTGCGCCGAATCCCTCGCAAGCGAAAATGCGAGCCGCCTGGCGGCGATGGAGCGTGCTGATAAAAACATCGACGAATTACTGGAAAATCTCCGCAGCACATTCCACCTCCTGCGGCAAAGTTCCATAAACGAGGAATTGTTCGACGTCATCTCCGGCTACGAGGCGCTTTCGACGAAGCAGCAGGGGGCAACGCCCTAGATAGTCGCCCTTCAGGTGCATCTGACCAGGTCGGTGACGTATTGCATGACGTATTGCAGCACTGGTGTTTTTTCTCAAGTGGAACGTACTGCAGTTGCCCGTTATCGGCCGATTAATACACGCACGATTGGGCGAACGAGCAAATAGCGATAAACATGTTCAACCACTGTTTGATATTGCCTCCTGAACCAGATTGCGACGGACCAATATTCCCGACCCGTCGCGAATGCAAAGGAATGGCCTTCCTCTTTCAGTAAATTTGTGGATGAATTGACTCTCCCTGATGCGCACCGCAATTGTTCTATCTGGCGAACATTAGCTGAAGCAGCATGCATTGAGGGCTTGATTGCCACAGCTTGATAACGAACATACTGCCTTTATTGGTGTCAGTGGCGGTTAAACAACTTGTTGACACCCTAAACTTTTCGTCTATCCGGGAGTTCGCCATCGCACAGACGCCTTGAATCTTCGCGTTTATAAGGAGGGGGGCAAAGCGGGTTTTCCTGTCGATTCGATGTTCGGCAGATATCGCAGGTTTTGCCTGTCGCGCCGCGCTCTCGGTCTGCATACCAACAACAGGAACTTCTTCATGAAGTCACCTCGCACGCTTGCAATTGCGGAGGCCACAGCCACTCTCAGCTTTGTCGGATGTGCCTATCGCCTGCCCCTGTGCGCTGGGCCTGGTCACCCCGATGTCCACCATCGTCGCCAGCGGTCGCGGTGCGACGCAGGGCGTACTGTTCCGTGACGCCGCCGCGATAGGGAACCTTTGCAAAGTCGATACGCTGATCGTCGACAAGACCGGCACGCTCACCGAAGGCAAGCCGGCCTTCGAGCGGGCGGTGGGCACCAACGGATTCAACGAGGACGAGGTCTTGCGTCTGGCGGCGAGCCTCGACCAAGGCAGCGAACACCCCTTGGCGGCGGCCATTGTCAACGCAGCGCGGGAGCGCAAGCTCTCCCTGGAGAAAGCCGATCAGTTCGATTCCGCGTCGGGCATCGGCGTGAAAGGCGCCGTCGGGGGCAAGTCCCTGGCCATCGGCAATGCGACGTTGATGCAACAACTCGGCATCGACGTGGCGCCGCTGGCGAAACAGGCCGAGGCAATGCGCGGTCAGGGCGCCAGCGTCATGCTCCTGGCGGTCGAGGGCAAACTGGCCGGGTTGCTTGGCGTATCCGATCCAGTCAAGGCCACGACATCGGACGCACTGGCAAAGCTGCGCAAGTCCGGGCTGCGCATCATCATGGCCACCGGCGACGGGATCACGACGGCTCAGGCCGTAGGCAAGCGCCTGGGCATCGACGAAGTTCATGGCGAGGTCGAGCCGGCCGACAAGCTTCAATTGGTCGCGCGCCTGCAGAAGGAAGGCCGAATCGTCGCGATGGCTGGCGACGGTATCAACGATGCCCCAGCCCTGGCCAAATCCAACGTCGGCATCGCGATGGGCACGGGCACCGACGTGGCCATGAACAGCGCCCAACTCACGCTGGTCAAGGGCGATCTTCGCGGAATCGCGACGGCGCGGGCGCTGTCTCTGGCCACGGTGGCCAACATGAAGCAGAACCTCGCTTTCGCATTCGTCTACAACATGCTGGGCGTGCCGCTGGCCGCCGGCGTGCTGTTCCCCTTCACCGGTTGGCTCCTATCACCGATGATCGGCGCGCTGGCGATGAGCCTCAGCTCGGTGTCGGTGATCAGTAACGCGCTGAGACTGAGGATGACAGCGCTTGAACCGGACTGATTCGGCTGGCGCCGCTGCGGTGTTTATCCACTCACAGTTGCTCGGGGCAAGATCGCCAGCCGAAAGGGGGTAGAGTATCTCAATACGCACGCCGGTCCGTGGCCGGTGCCGGCCTGGCACAGTGACGCTTCACGCTCGGAATAGCCGAATCGCAAGTTGTTACTTCCGCCCAGACACTATGACGGCTTCCGCAAAGATGACAACGAACAGAATCAGAACACCGACCATCCAGCCTCACGAATCCATTCCAGCAATGACCTGCCCGCTGTCTCCCATACCAATACACCGTATAAAACAATAGGATTCATGAAAGCGCTGCTGCTGAAATATTGGGATCGTGTTCGATCCGGTTTCTGGTTCGTGCCAGCGGTCATGGCGTCCCTGGCCGTGGCACTGGCCGTCTGCGCGATCGAACTCGACAAGACCGTTGCCGAGGGCTGGCTGCAGCGCCTGGGCTGGATCTATTCCGGTGGTGCCGATGGTGCAAGCCAGCTGCTGGGCACCGTGGCCGGATCGATGATCGCCATCGCCGGGACCGTGTTCTCGATGACGCTGGTGGCGCTGTCTCTCGCCTCGTCCCAGCTGGGCCCGCGCCTGCTGCGAAACTTCATGCGCGACACCGCCAACCAAGTGGTGCTGGGTACCTTCGTAGCCACGTTCGTGTACTGCCTGCTCGTGTTGCGCACCATCCGGCGTGCCGACGAGGTGGCCTTCGTGCCGCATCTGTCCGTCAGCATCGGCGTGCTGCTGGCCATGGTCAGCATCGGGGTGCTGATCTTCTTCATCCATCACGTCTCGGTCTCGATTCAGGCCGATGAGGTCGTGACACGGGTCGGCCGGGAACTGAAGGACGGAATCGACAGGCTGTTTCCGGACCACATTGGCAAGCCTGGATCCGAAGTTTCGAAAGCGCCGATCGAAGCCGACCTGCCGGCGGGGTTCGCACGCGAGGCCCGTCCCGTGGGCTCCCTCGAAGACGGCTATCTCCAGATGATCGATGCCGACGCCCTGATGGAATTGGCCGGCGAGGAAGATCTGCTGCTTCGGCTGGTGCGCCGGCCCGGGCACTACCTCGTCAAGGGCCGGGCGATGGTGATGGTCTGGCCTGGAGACCGTGTCACTGAAACCCTGGTCGACAAGATGAACGCCGCCTTTGTGCTCGGCAACCAGCGCACTGCCGCCCAGGATGTCGAGTTCTCGTTCCAGCAGTTGGTCGAGATCGCCGTGCGGGCGCTGTCCCCGGGCATCAACGACCCCTTCACGGCAATCGCCTGCGTGGATCGACTGGGATCGGCCCTGTGCCGCTTGGCGCGACGCGACATGCCATCAGCCCTCCGGTTCGATCGTCACGGGCGGCTGCGACTGGTGGCGCAAGGATCCTCCTTTGCCGGCATCGTGGACACGGCCTTCAACCAGATCAGGCAAAGCGCCCGTTCGAACCCGGCCGTGGCGATCCGCCTGCTCGATGTCATCGCCCAGATCGCAGGCCACGTGCAGCGCGCGCCGGACGCGGCCTGTCTCCATCGCCAAGCCGGCATGATCGTCACGGGCGCTCGAGAAGCCGTGCCGGAAGCGGAGGATCTGCTTGCCGTCGAGACGGCCTTCATGGCGGCCACACAGGCGCTGGGGGCGCTTCACGGCTGACGCAACGACGGGTCTCGCGGTCAGCAACTCACTCCGGGTCGGGCGCGTGCGGGGCTTTCGCCGTAAGCAGAATGGTGATGCCGACCGCTGCGGCCAGCAACGAACCGATCAGGATGGCCAGTTGGGCCTCGCGCTCCAAATGCGTCCCGGCAAAGGCAAGTCCGCTGATGAACAGCGCCATGGTGAAGCCGATGCCGGCAAGGAAGGCAGTGCCGATCAGGTGCCGCCAAGTCGACCCTTCGGGCAGTTCGGCCAGCCCGGTCCTCACGGCCAGCCAGCTCGCCAGACCAATGCCGACGGGTTTGCCGAGCATGAGCCCGATCATGATTCCCAGCGGCACGGCGGTCGGTAGCGTGCGCAACACCGCAGCGTCGATCGCGACCCCGGCATTGAACAAGCCAAAAACCGGCAAGATGCCGTAGGTGACCCACGGCTGCACGCTGTGCTCGAAACGCTGCAGTGGTGCCGTGGCGGCATCGAGGCTGCCCCCGATTGCGTCGATGATGGCGACACGATCGGGATCCATCGCGTCAGGCTCGTTGTCCAGGGCCTGGGCTTCGATGTCGTCGGCGCCGCGGCGGATGACCTGCGGCAGCGCCGCCGGCACGATCTTCACACGCGCAGGAACGAACAGCGCCGTCAGCACCCCGGCCAGCGTCGCGTGCAGGCCGGACATGAAGAAGCCGGCCCACAGGCCCAGCCCGAGCAGCAGGTAGATCGATCCCCGGAGGGCCCCGACGCGGTTGGCCGCCCACAGCGCCAGCAGCAACGCCACGATCAGGGTAACGCCGCGCCACTCGATCGACGCGGTGTAGAAGATCGCAATCACCAACAATGCACCGAGGTCGTCGACGATGGCCAGTGCGACCAGGAAGACCTTCAGCGCTTCGGGGATGCGCGAGCCCAAGACAGCCAGCGCACCGAGCGCAAAGGCGATGTCGGTCGCCATCGGAATGCCCCAACCCCTGGCGCCGGCGCCATCGAAGTTGAACCCGGCATAGACTAGCGCGGGGACCACCATGCCGCCGACGGCGGCCGCGATCGGCAGCATCGCCTTGCGTCGTTCGGCCAACTCACCGACCAGAAATTCGCGCTTGATCTCAAGCCCGACGCCGAAGAAGAAGATTGCCATCAGGCCGTCGTTGATCCAATGGCGAAGGTCAAGGCGCAATATCTGTTCGCCAATCGAGATGCCAAGCGGAACGTCCAGCATCTGCTCGTAGGCCCACGCCCATGGTGAGTTGGTCCAGGCGAGCGCCAGGATTGCGCAGCCCAGCAGTACCAGGCCGCCGGAAGCTTGCCGCTGTGCGAAAACCTGGAACGGCCGCACCACTCGATCACCTGCGCGCTCGGCCCCCGTGCGATCCAGTAACTCTTCGTTACGCGCCAGAACGCCCGGATTCATGGTTCGGAGGCAACGAGGCCTGTGCGCGGACGCCGGTTTCCCGCGCTACGTGGTAACAGATTCGCACGGGCCGCAATCATCCGCGCATATTGTTCCGATCCGTGCGGGCTGCACTGTGCGTTGCCGAACGCTCGATTGCGTGTTCGCTGTCGCACAGACGAGGTCACGCGAGCTGGGTACACTGCGTGATCGTCTAGGACCGCATGGCGGTCTGCGTCGTATGCAGGGAGCGCGTCGCGTGCCGGTGTCGCCGCAGGCTTCCAGGCCACGAACCACCAAAGAAACCGACATGAAGACCACTCACAAGCCCAGCACACTCACCCAGGCGAGCCTTGCCGAAATGGCGTCGTCCAAGGGTCGGCCCTGCCTGTCGCTCTACCAGCCGACCCATCGACGCCATCCGGACAACCAGCAGGACCCGATCCGGTTCCGCCATTTGGTGAAGGCGCTGGAGACATCGCTGCGCCAGCAGCTTGCGATCGATGCCGTCAAGGCCTTGGTCGAGCCCTTCGAGGCCCTCGCCCAAGACCACGACTTCTGGAACCATACGCTGGACGGCCTGGCCGTGCTGGGAGCACCGGGCCTGTTCCGGGTGTTCCTGCTGCAGCGGCCGGTGGCCGAGTTGGCCGTGGCGGCCGACAACTTCCACACCAAGCCGCTGCGCCAGCAGCTGCAGTCGACCGCGCGTTACCAAGTGCTGGCGCTGAGCTTGCACAAGGTGCAGCTCTTCGAAGGCGATCGCAACGCACTCGATGCGGTGGCGCTGGCGGCCGGCGTGCCGCGCACGATGACCGCCGCACTCGGCGACGAGCGCACCGAGCCGCACGCCACCGTTTCTTCGTATGGCGGCGTCGGCGCCGGCCACATGGCCATGCACCACGGCCAAGGCGGCAAAAAAGACGAGATCGACAGCGACGCCGAGCGCTTTTTCCGCGCGGTTGACCGTGCCGTGCTGGAACACCATTCGCGCCCGTCAGGCCTGCCCTTGATGCTGGCGGCCTTGCCCGAACACCACCACCGGTTTCACGCGGTCAGCCACAACCCGTTCCTGATGGCCAGCGGCCTGATGGCCGACCCCCAGGGCCTGACGCATGAACACCTGCGGCAGCGCGCCTGGGAGGCGGCAGCGCCGCAGCAGGAGGCGCAGCAGGCCGCATGGAGCGATGCCTACGCGGCCGCCGCGGCGCGCGGGCTGGGCAGCGAGGACCTGTCGCAGGTCGCCCAAGCCGCGGTGGCCGGCCGCGTGTCGACGCTGCTGGTCGAGGCCGAGCGCCTAGTGGCTGGGCGGATCGACGGGTTGACCGGCCGCATCGAACCTGCGGATCTGGGCAGCCCGCGCGTGGACGACGTGCTCGACGATCTGGGTACGCTGGTCGAAAGCATGGGGGGTGTGGTGCATGTGCTGCCGGCCGAGCGGATGCCTTGTCGTACCGGGGTGGCGGCGAGCTTTCGTCACTGACCCGTCGGCGCTTGTCCCTTTCATGACGACAGCGCCGCGCAGCGCATTGGTTGCAACTCCAAGGAACAACCCAGTGAAAATCCAACTCGACACCGATGCCCACATCGATGGCACCGAGGCGCTGGCCGCTCAGGTAAGTGCCACGGTCGAACAGGCGCTGGAGCCGGGGCGGCGAATCGCCATCTCCTGCGTCCTGTACGGGCACGCGGTTTGCCCGACCCGGACGGCCCCTTACCCAGGTCGTATCGCGGCCTCACTCAGAAGGAACATGGCATGAAGCCGTACGCCCGCTTCGGCGCCATGATCGCCACGTCGACACTCGTGATGTTCGGGCTGATGTACCTGAACACCTATGCGCTCAATCACGTCTACTTCAGCGAGACGCGCGCCTACATGGCCGTCCTGATGGGCGCCACCATGGCGATGTTTATGCTGGTCTTCATGTGGCGCATGTACGAGAACGCCACCGCCAACGCAGTTATCCTGGCTGCCAGCGCGCTGCTCTTCGCCGGGGCGCTATGGTTGGTTCGCTCGCAGGAAACCGTCGAAGACGTGTCCTGGATGCGCGCGATGATCCCGCACCACTCCATCGCGATCCTGACCAGCGAGCGGGCGCACATCAGCGACCCGCGAGTCAGAAAACTGGCCGACGACATCATCGCGGCGCAGCGCAAGGAGATCGCCGAGATGAAGGCCTTGATCCGCGAGCTGGACCGGTAGTTTGAAAGCGCGCAGCCCAGCATCATGCCCACCAATGTGGTGATGAAGTCTCGGGCGGCCACGATGGCCACGACGCGTGCAGCTTGACAGACCGTTCAATCAATTTATCAACCAACCCGAAAGAACCCATGAAGATCCAACTTAACACCGACGTCCACATCGATGGCACCGAGGCGCTGGCAGCGAGGGTGAGTGCCACGATCCATCAGGCGCTGGAGCGCTTCAGCGAACATGTCACTCGGGTGGAAGTTCATCTGCGCGACGAGAACGGCGACAAGAGCGGGCAGCAGGACCAGCGCTGCATGCTGGAGGCCCGTCTGGAAGGCCGGCAGCCGGTAGTGGTGACGAACCACGCCGGCACGCTGGAGCAGGCGGTGCATGGCGCCGCGCAGAAGCTGGCGCATCTGCTGGACAGCACGCTCGGGCGGCTGCATGAGCATCGCGAGAAGACGTCCGGCCTGCCGTTGTCCGGGACGGAGCCCGCCCAGAACTGATGTTCAAGACTACTGCCGACTTCATCGCGCCGCCGCCCGGATGTACACCGCACCGCTGGCCTTGCGCCGCCTCGGTGCGCCTGGCGGACCGACAGGGCAACCACACGGTGCTCCGTTCCCTGATCCCCTGACCCTGGGTCCACGCATGCCCAAACCAGGTTCTGCCGTCTACGACGACATCGTCAGGGAACTGGCGACAGCAGGCGGTGCGGGCCACCTGTGATGCACGCCGACCATCCCGCCGCATGGTGGGGTCTCGTCAAGCAGGTCGCGACCTCGTGGAGCGACGACTACGTGCCGAGCATGGGGGCGGCGCTGGCTTACTACACGATGTTCTCGCTGGCACCGCTGCTGCTGATCGTTGTTTCGGTGTCCGGGCTCGTGTTCGGTGAAGACGCCGCCCGCGGCGAAATTCAGGCACAACTGCAGGACCTGATGGGTGAACAGGGCGCAGGCGCGGTGCAGGGACTGCTAGCCAGCGTGCGCGAACCCGCGGAGGGCTTGACGGCCACCGCAGTGGGCCTTGTGCTCCTTTTCGTCGGTGCAACCACCGTGTTTGCCGAACTGCAGAACGCGCTCGACCGGATCTGGCGGCTGCCGGAGCGGCCGCGCAAGAGCGGTTGGCTGACTCTCGTTCGGGCCCGTGTGATGGCGTTCGGCATGATCCTCGCGGTGGGCTTCCTGCTCATCGTGTCGCTGGTCACCAGTGCAATCCTCGCTGCCGTGGGTCGTCGTCTTGACCCTGTCTTCGGTGGTTGGCAGACCGTGGTGGAGGTCGGCAACGCCATCGGTGGCTTCCTGCTCGTGGCGTTCATGTTCGGCTTGATCTACAAGGTCATGCCGCGCCAGCGTGTGCTCGCCGCAGACGTTTGGCTCGGAGCCTTGCTCGCTGCCTTACTCTTCACGGGCGGCAAGTACGTCATCGGCGCCTACATCGGCCGCAGCGGGGTCGCGTCGGGCTTCGGGGCGGCCGGTTCGCTGGTG
>Ga0163155_10001259_pt1 | contig 30904 bp, 27 predicted proteins | sample OliLakLV19SP4G1_FD_148611 | JGI IMG/M metagenome (GOLD analysis project Ga0163155, IMG submission 148611) | Freshwater microbial mat bacterial communities from Lake Vanda, McMurdo Dry Valleys, Antarctica - Oligotrophic Lake LV.19.SP4.G1 | ecosystem: Environmental > Aquatic > Freshwater > Lake >... | reverse complement strand
CCAATATCCGCACGTATCGAAGTGGATTTCAGAGCAGGATAAAGGATTGTATGATGCCATCAATAAGGGCATTCAAATGGCAAGCGGGGAGTATGTAGGCATTTTAAATTCAGATGATTTTTTGGCGGAAGACACTGTCATTGAATACTTTGTGAATAAGATTCGAGCGAATAAGGTGGATGCAGTGTATGGAGATGTTGCGTTTGTGCAACCTACCAATTTGAGAAAAGTGGTGCGCCTGTATTCTTCCAAAAAGTTTCATCCGGCACGCTTTAGGTATGGCTATATGCCTGCCCATCCTACGTTCTATGCTAAAAAAAAATGTTTTGAGGATTTTGGTTATTACAAATTGGATTATAAAATAGCGGCTGATTATGAATTATTAATTCGATTTTTATTTACACAACAAATCAAAACGCTTTATATAGAAAAAGTAATGGTTATGATGCGAACGGGTGGCATAAGTAACGCAACGTTTAAAAGCAGGTATATTTTAAATCAAGAAATTGTAAGGGCTTGTAAAGAACATGGAATACAAAGTAATTTATTGCTGCTTTCATTGAAGTATTTATTTAAAATATTTGAGTATATAAAACCTCGATTGCAAAGAAGTGCCTGACAAACCAAAAAAGACAATCTTATTGACGGGAGCCAGTGGCTTTATTGGCAGTCGGTTTTTAGAATTGTTAGATACTGAATATAATATTAAAACAGTCTCCTTTCAACATTCTAAGGTAAATGATGTAAATCTGAATGGTATTGATTGCATTGTACACCTTGCTGGCAAGGCGCATGCAATGAAAGAAACGGAGGAACAAGTTTATTTTGATATAAATTATGAGCTTACCAAATCGCTCGCGGATAAAGCGACTTTACAGGGTGTTCGGCATTTTATTTTTATTAGTTCGGTTAAAGTTTATGGCGAATATATTGATAATGAGCTAAATGAAACATCACCCTGTACACCGGATGACGCTTATGGGCAAAGCAAGTTAATGGCAGAAAAATATTTACAAAGTATTCAAAATGAAGCATTTAAAGTAGCAATCGTAAGGCCACCGATGGTGTACGGTCCAGGCGCAAAAGGTAATATTATTAAATTAATGCAGTTAGCTTCTACTAAATATCCACTTCCTTTTGGTAATATTCAGAATCTGCGTAGTGTCGTATTTATAGATAATTTGGTGTTATTACTTCGCACTATCATCGAGCAAAAAGCATTCGGTATATTCATTGGCGGAGACCAACAACCCGTATCTTCTTCCTTCTTAATCAAAGAAATACGCAAAAATCTACATAAGGAACCGCTTTTATTTCCGATCCCTCATTTTATACGAGGACTTATCAAAAAAAGGAAACCGGCGTTATACCATCGCCTATTTGGGTCTTTTATCATAAACACTACTTATACAAATCAACAATTAGCCTACGAGCCGCCTTTTACTACAGCGTATGGAATATCAAAAATGGTAGAATGGTATAATAATAAACGATGAGTATTATATTTACACAAATCTTTTTAAATAAAATTACCTAAATATGTCTAAAGTCGCACTGGTTACAGGAATTACCGGGCAGGATGGCGCTTACTTATCTGAGTTGTTATTAGAAAAAGGGTATCAAGTGCATGGTATTAAGCGCAGAACTTCTTTGTTTAATACAGCACGTATTGACCATTTATATCAAGACCCGCATATTCTGCCTCAAAATTTTATATTACATTATGGAGACTTGTCAGATTCTACTAATATGATTCGTATTATCCAGGAAGTGCAGCCAGATGAGATTTATAATTTGGGTGCTATGTCGCACGTAAAAGTGAGTTTTGAAACGCCGGAATATACCGCTAACACGGATGGGATTGGTACCTTGCGCTTATTGGAAGCCGTGCGATTGTTGAATATGACGCAGAAAACCAGAATTTATCAGGCTTCTACGTCTGAATTATATGGCTTGGTGCAAGAGGTACCACAATCTGAAAAAACACCATTTTATCCCCGCTCGCCGTATGCGGTGGCAAAGTTATATGCATACTGGATTACTGTAAATTATAGAGAGGCTTATGATATGTTTGCTTGTAATGGCATTTTATTTAATCATGAATCGCCATTGCGAGGAGAGACATTTGTCACGCGCAAAATCACGCGGGCAGTTGCTAAAATTGCGCTCGGATTGCAGGATAAACTCTGGCTTGGCAACTTAGATGCCCGCCGCGACTGGGGTCACGCGAAGGATTATGTGGATGCGATGTGGCGTATTTTACAACAAGACACTCCAGAGGATTATGTAATAGCGACGGGCGTGACGACTACGGTGCGCGAGTTTGTACGCATGGCATTTGAAGAAGCTGGCATTATTATTACATTTAAAGGTGAAGGCATTAAAGAAATTGGAGTTATTACAGATTATATGGATACCGCTTGTAACTTGCCGATTGGAACCGAAGTAGTGGCGATAGACCCGCGTTATTTCCGACCTACAGAGGTAGAATTATTGATCGGAGATGCAACAAAAGCAAAACAAAAATTAGGCTGGGAACCTAAATATACGGTGGAAGCACTCGTGAAGGAAATGGTAGAAAGTGATTTGAATTTGTTCCGGCAAAATCAGTTGTTGAAAGAAGCAGGGTTTGAAATAAAATATGAAATGGAGTAAAACCATGTGCTAATATGCCGATATGCTAATGCCCTTATTATTTTGTAAAACACTGGTTTTTTTATTTTTAAAGTATAAAAATGTCCTAAATTAGAATGAATTTTTTAAATAAAATATATGTAGCGGGTCATCGAGGAATGGTAGGCTCGGCTATTGTGCGAAAATTACAACAGGAAGGTTTTCAGAATATCATAACTCATTCTTCCAGCGAATTGGATTTGCGCAATCAACAAGCGGTGGAGCATTTTTTTGTAGAAAATAAACCGGCTTATGTTTTTTTAGCGGCTGCAAAAGTAGGCGGTATTGGCGCGAATAATATATATCGTGGAGAATTTTTGTATGATAATTTAATGATACAAAATAATATTATTCACGCTTCGTATCAAAATGGCGTTCAAAAGTTAATGTTTTTGGGGTCTTCTTGCATTTATCCTAAATTAGCGCCGCAGCCTTTAAAAGAAGAATATTTACTAACTGGACTATTAGAATCTACCAACGAGCCTTATGCCATTGCTAAAATAGCTGGTATTAAGCTATGTGACGCCTATCGAGCGCAGTATGGATGTAATTATATTTCGGCGATGCCTACGAATTTATATGGTCCGAATGACAATTATGATTTGGAAAAATCGCACGTTTTACCGGCACTCATTCGCAAAATACACGAGGCTAAAAAGGCTGCTGCTGCGGCAGTTACTATTTGGGGAACGGGGGAACCGAAGCGGGAATTTCTGCACGTAGATGATTTAGCAGATGCCTGTTTTTTCTTGATGCAACAGTATAATGAACCTGGGTTTATAAATATTGGCACTGGCACAGATCTGTCTATTAAAGAATTAGCGGTACTTGCTAAAAATACGATTGGCTTTGAAGGTACGATTGAACATGATTTGAGTAAACCGGATGGCACGCCGCGTAAATTAATGGATGTAAGCAAGTTGCACGGTTTGGGCTGGCAGCATCGGATAGATTTGAAGGAAGGAATTAGAAGCGTTTATGAGTCACTGGCTAAAGAAGAATGGTATTAATTAACGCTTTTTGATTTATTTTTTAACGGTTTATTTTTAATTATGTTTAATATCATTAAGCGTTTTTTTGACATGGTATTAGCTGCGCTTATACTTATCATATTGTTACCCATTTTAATTCCTATTTTTCTCTTATTGCGTTTCACGGCAGAAGGAGCAGTTTTTTATTTTCAAAAAAGAGTGGGGTACAAAAATAAGGCTTTCTACATTTGGAAATTTGCGACGATGCTCAAAAATAGTCCGAATATAGGCGCAGGCACGATCACGCTACGCAATGACCCTCGTGTGACGCCGATTGGGAAGTATCTTCGTATTACAAAACTAAATGAATTGCCGCAAATTATAAATGTCCTGAAAGGAGATATGAGCATTGTAGGTCCTCGTCCGCTAGATGACCGCGCTTTTAATGCGTATCCTGCTGTTATTCAATCGGTTATTTATAACGTAAAACCCGGTATTACGGGCATTGGCTCCATTGTATTTCGGGATGAAGAGAAGCTTATTTCTGCCTGCAATTTACCGCCGCGCGAGGCTTATGAACAAATTATTGCACCCTACAAAGGTGCATTAGAACTTTGGTATCAAGAGCATTTCTCCTTTTATACCGATGTATTAATTATTTTTCTCACCGCTTGGGCGATTGTATTTCCACAAAGTGAGCTGCATTTCAAAGTTTTTAAAGATTTGCCGGCTCGACCTGCCATTTTACAAGTTACAGCTTAGAAACAAAATAGAAGCACGGTAAAACGTAAGTGTAGTTTCGTTTTAACTGGGTTAAAACAGAAGTGGACTTTCGTTTTAACTGAGTTGTGTGCAAAATTTTAACTACATTGCCATCAATTTTAATTAGAGAATATGGAAATTCCTCGTATGTTGATGGCAGATTTGCAAGCACACTTGCAACAAAAAGAAATCACTTTATTGATTGGTCCAAGGCAGGCGGGCAAGACAACACTCTTGCGGGAGCTAACGCGCCAATTACAGCAAAAGGGCGAGTTTTGTTTATTTTTAAACTTGGATATTGATACGGATGCACTGCATTTCGAGAGCCAACAACGTTTGTTGGAGCGCATTCAAGTAGAAACAAATGGTCAACCAGCTTACATTTTTATTGATGAAGTGCAGCGTATTGAAAATGCAGGACTTTTTTTGAAAGGGCTTTATGACCGAAATACGCCTTATAAATGGATTGCCACCGGTTCCGGAAGTTTAGAATTAAAAGAAAAAATAGCAGAATCTTTAGTTGGACGGAAACGAAACTTTTATTTACCAACAGTCTCTATCAAAGAATTTTTACAATATAAAACAGAAGCGCAATACGGAAATCAACTTCCCACGTTTTTAAAAACAGAACCTTCGCTGGAAGAACGACTTCTGCGCGAATATCTTACTTACGGAGGCTACCCGCGCGTGGTAACCGCGCCAACGGCACGTGAAAAAAATGCCATTTTAGCAGAGATTTTCCAAGGATATATCGAACGCGATATGCAGCTACTGCTACAATTAGAAAAATCAAGGTCTTTTGTAATATTGCTACAACTTATTGCAAATCGTACTGGACAGTTAGTCAATTACAATGACTTATCAAGTGCTACCAATTTGTCGGTCGCTACCGTAAAAAATTATCTTTGGTGTAGTGAAAAAACATTTATTACAAAAGCTATTACACCTTATTTTAGAAATAAAGAAAAGGAAATTATAAAAGCACCTCAATATTATTTTATAGATGCTGGGCTGCGCAATTTTTTGCTGGGTATTAATGATTTAAGTAATCAACCTACTCATTTTGCCTTCCTTTTCCAACAGCTTATCTTACAGCTTTTAGAGCAGCGATTTGCGGAAAGTGTTGCTTCTATTCATTATTGGCGTACCCAGAACCAAGCAGAGGTTGATTTTGTAGTGGATCGCGGACACACGGTGTTGCCGGTAGAAGTGAAAGCTTCGCATTTGAAAAAAACGCAAGTGGAGCGTTCTTTACGTAGTTTCATTACGGATTATCAACCGCCTGAAGCGTGGGTCGTGAATTTATCATTAGAAGCAGCATTGCAAATCGGAAATACGCAAATAAAGTTTATTCCTTGGCGGCAATTATTAACAAACCAATCAAAACATGATTAACCTCCATATCAACGACTTCATCGCTCGCCACGTCACGGAACGTTCCGAGAGTTTATTTAAGCATGATTTAGAAACAAATCATAATTTGCTGCAAAGCCGTATTGACGGGCGTTCGGTGTTGGTAATTGGTGGAGCGGGTACAATTGGCGGGTCGTTTGTAAAGGCATTATTACAATTTAAACCCAGTAAATTATATGTTGTAGATATTAATGAAAATGGATTGACGGAATTGACGCGTGATTTGCGGAGTTCGTTGGGTGTAAATATTCCAGAAGATTATAAAACGTATCCGATTAATTTTGGCGAGCCTGTTTTTGAAAAGTTATTACAAAACGAAGGTCCATTTGATATTGTCGCCAATTTTGCTGCGCATAAGCATGTAAGAAGTGAAAAAGACCATTACTCCATCGAGGCGATGATAGAGAATAACGTGCTGCGTACCAAGCGTTTGTTGGAAATATTAGTACAAAATCCGCCTCAACATTTTTTCTGCGTTTCTACAGATAAAGCCGCCAATCCGGTGAATGTAATGGGTGCTACCAAAAAGCTGATGGAGGAAGTGTTAATGACATACGCGCAACAAATGCCGATTTCGACGGCGCGCTTTGCGAATGTCGCTTTTTCCAATGGCAGTCTACCCGATGGTTTTTTGCAACGATTGATGAAACGCCAGCCACTTTCGGCTCCGTTGGATGTAAAACGGTATTTCGTTTCTCCACAAGAGTCAGGCGAACTCTGCCTTTTGGCGTGCATGCTCGGCGAACCCGCAGATATTTTCTTTCCAAAATTAGCGGAAACACAGATGAAAACTTTTTCTGATATTGGAACTTCGCTCCTGCGCGAGTTAGGTTACGAACCAGATTTTTGTACTTCTGAACAGGAGGCACGAGAGAAAAGTAGGCAGTTATCAGTAGGTAGTAGGCAGTCCACTTCTTACACATCCAGCATCCAGCATCCAGCATCCAATATCCAATACCCCGTCTACTATTTCCAATCCGACACCTCCGGCGAAAAGCCTTACGAAGAATTTCACACCAATGAAGAAACCATTGATCGGCAACGTTTTCAAGCCCTCGGCATCGTTAAAGCCAAACCAAATTATACGCTCCTTGAATTAGATTCTGTTTTCTTACAAATTCAACAACTCTTTCAGAACACCTTCACTGACAAGCATTCCATCATTCAATTACTCACCGAATTATTGCCCAATTTTCAACATTTAGAAACCGGTAAAAATTTAGACCAGAAAATGTGAGTTAGGTATCTAGTACTTGGTATCTGGAAATCTGAATTCCTGACAGCAAATAATTGTCTAAACGTTTAAAAAAAATTCTACTTTTGAGCCACTAAATTGAATTAAAAAAATGTCCTCAGAAAATACATACGTCGCCATCATGGCGGGTGGAGTTGGAAGTCGTTTCTGGCCCGCAAGCCGCACGGCGCATCCAAAACAATTTTTGGATATTTTGGGTGTCGGGAAGTCATTGTTGCAAATGACGTTTGACCGTTTTTTGAAACTTTGTCCGGCGGAACATATTTTCATTGTAACCAACGCCATTTATAAAGATTTAGTAAAGGAGCAGTTGCCACAACTAACTGATAATCAGATTCTACTGGAGCCTTCCCGCAACAATACTGCTCCTTGTATCGCTTACACTGCTTTTAAATTGCAACAATTGAATCCAGAAGCGAATCTGGTCATCGCGCCGTCCGATCATATCATTTTGCAAGAGCAGGAATTTGTTGCTACGCTACAAAATGCATTAAATTTTACTGCCAATCAAGATGCGCTTGTCACGCTGGGCATTCAACCTACCCGACCAGATACTGGCTATGGCTATATTAATTTTGAGCGGCAAACGGTGCGCGAAGGCGTACACAAAGTCGTGCAATTCACAGAAAAACCACCTTTAGAAAAAGCGAAGGAATTTGTTGCGAGCGGCGATTATCTTTGGAATGCCGGGATTTTTGTGTGGCGCGTGTCCAGCGTTTTGAGTGCTTTAGAAAAAAATGCGCCAGAGATTCACTCAATATTAGGTTCAAGCATGAATTGTTATAATACGGAGCGAGAGCAACCCTTTATAAATGAACATTATCCGACTACGCCCAACATTTCCATAGATTTTGCCGTGATGGAAAAAGCGGACAATGTGTATACGATTCCATCTAATTTTGGTTGGTCTGACTTGGGCACTTGGGGTTCTTTGTATGCAGAATCGGACATGGATGCGAATGGGAATGTGGTGAATGCCGGTGAAAATATGTTGTATAATGTCAAAAATTGTCTGATTCGGGCACCGCACGGCAAGCTAATTGTGATAAAAGGATTGGAAAATTTTATAATCGTAGACGAGCCTGACGTGCTGCTTATCCATCCATTGCTGCAAGAACAGGAGTTAAAACAGATAACCGAACAATTAAAAACAAATAATAAAGAAAAATATTTGTAATTAATTTTGAATCTTTTGACAAAGAATTCTAAATTGCGTAATCTTTCAGAACTCTTCACAAACCACACAGACTTGCACTTGCCTTAACTTGGGTTGCTTCTTGTATTTAGAAGTCGCATAATCCTACTTTTAATATGTTATTTAAATATATCGCAAGTACGTCCATCGTAACGGCTATATGTGATATTGCTACGTACTTTATTTTAAGCAAAACAACTTGCTATTATATATACTATGGATAACAACACACCACTATTACAATTAAACATTACACTCAACCCAACAAATTTACAACACATTAGTATCTAAAGGCGCTTTATAGAATTAAATAAGTGTAAGCAGTGAGAAAAACAATTCGAACCATTGCGATCACCGGAAATTATGCGCGTTGGGTGTACCAGTTTCGTATTGGCTTGTTGAGAAAACTACAACAGGCAGGCATTAAAGTAGTCGTCATCGCCGCTCCGGACCGATTCGAACACAAGTTTTTGCGGGAGAAATTCACCTTTGAACCGGTGGATATCAACTTTTATGGGAATAATCCACTGGATGACCTACAACTCGCGCAACAACTTTACCGTATTTATCGCCGTCACCGCGTGGACGCTGCGATTCATTTCACCATCAAACCTAACATTTTCGGCGGTTTAGCTGCCAAAATGCTGGCCATTCCTTCGTATGCCGTCGTGACGGGTATGGGGCATATCAGCAATCGAGACAATGGATTGGTCTCTTGGATGGGATTGAAGTTGTATCGGATGGCACTGCCTTTGCACGAAAAAGTGCTGGTGCTGAATCAGCGCGATGCCAACGAATTGATAGAGATGAAAATGGTCAGCAAAAAAAAGTTGCTGCTATTGCCTGGAGAAGGGATAGATACTAATTTTTTTCGCCCATTATCGGATAAGAAAATGCCGGAATGCCCCGCTTTTCTATTTTCGGGTCGCTTGATGGAAGACAAAGGTATTTTTGAATTTGTACAAGCAGCACGCGTCTTGCGGCAACGCTATCCGCAGGTGAAGTTCAGAATTTTAGGGATGTTGGATCCCAAAGGCGTGCATTCTATACCGGTGACCACGATCAAACAATGGGTGAATGAAGGCGTGATTGAATACCTCGGAGAAACCCTTGATGTGCGTCCTTTTTTGGCGAAAGCCGATTGTGTCGTGCTGCCGTCTTACTATCGAGAAGGATTATCTCGGCTGCTGATGGAAGCCGCCAGCATGGAAACACCTATCATAACCACCAACCAGCTCGGCTGCCAAGAAGTGGTAGACAATGGACGTACTGGCTTGTTGTGTGAACTGCGAAATGTGCCCGATCTGATTGATAAAATGGAGCAATTTATCAAGATGGATAAAGTAGATCGACTCATCATGGGTAAAAATGCTCGGCTGAAAATGCAACGCCAATTCGACGAAAAGTTGGTGATTCAAACGTATTTCAATCTGTTGCAAGAGAAATTTGTACTGCCGAGAGTACCGCAAATCTATCAGCCAGAAATGCACTACGCAGAATCAATCGGGAAGGAAGAAGATACGTTTTGAGCTAAGAAATTATTTGACGAAAGATAGTTACAATCCGTTCTGCGCTTTTACCATCGCCAAACGGATTCGATAGCATATTTTGACTTGTTTTTTGATTTAATACATCGAAAACGGTGCGCGTAATCACTTGACTATCAATGCTTAATTGATGAATGATACCTATTTGTTGCGCCTCCGGGCGTTCCGTTTTGTCGCGCAAAACGATGACCGGTTTCCCCAGTGTAGGTGCTTCTTCCTGAATGCCGCCGCTATCTGTCAAAATCAAATCGCACGTTTGCATTGCCCACACAAAAGCTTCATAAGGTAGCGGTGCTGTCAATATTAAATTTGAACACTTTGCTGCGACTTCACTTGCCCACTGGCGCACGACTGGATTAAGATGAACTGGGAAAAGGACAAAACAATCGTTTTGTTGTAAAATTTGTTCTATCGCCTGCGCTATTTCCACCAAATGCTGCTCCAGATTCTCCCGCCGATGCAAAGTAAAAAGAATCATTTTTGTATACTGCTCCTGCCAAGGTGCTATTTCTCTTTTTAAATTCGTAATGGATTCAATTTCTTCTTGTTGTATTTTTTGTAATGTGAATTGGAGCGCATCAATTACGGTGTTACCTACCACCTGAATTGGAGCAATATTAATGCCTTCGATCAACAAATTTTCCGCTGCCAATGCAGTAGGAGTGAGGTGCAAATCAGCGAGGTGCGTAATTATTTTTCGATTCATTTCTTCTGGAAAAGGACTCCATTTGTTGTGCGTGCGCAGGCCAGCTTCCAAATGTGCAATTTTAATTTTATGATAAAAAGCCGACAGACTGCCCGCCAATGCAGAAGTTGTGTCTCCTTGTACCAAAATCCAATCCGGTAAAAAATCTTCAAACACGGCTGGCAACGCTTGTAATAAATAAGCCGTAAGACTGGATAAACTTTGGCTGGCACTTAATGCGTTTAACCGATAGTCGGGTTGAATTTGAAAGAAATCAAGAATCGGTTGTTTCAATTCAATATGTTGTTCGGTGTCACATACTTTGATTTCAAAAAAAGCAGTTTCGAGGCGCAGCGCGTTGATGACGGGAGCCAGCTTAATGACCTCAGGACGAGTGCCGAGTAGAATTAGAATTTTTTTCATAGCTGTCAAATATCGGTCGAAGAAAGTCGGATTTACTTTTTTAGCTTTGCAAAATGCATATTTAAAAAATGTAAGAAACGGCAGTACGTTTTTGAGTCAGGACTTCACACACTGTTTCTTTTTCTGGTGTCTTTCTTCTAATAAAATGCAATATTAGCACAGATATTATTTTAAAATTTATCTGTTTTGTAAACTTTATTAGCAAATCGGCACAACTTGTCCCGCAAGACGGGATTAGCATAACTTGTCCCGCAAAGCGGGATCAGCACATTAAAATTATGAATCTTTCCCTCAAAATAGCTCGGCGGTACTTATTTGCCAAAAAAACGACGAATGCCATCAACATTATCACGAGCATTTCGGTGTTTGGCATTGCGGTAGGTACGGCGGCGCTGGTGCTGGTCTTGTCGGTTTTCAATGGCTTTGAGGATTTGATTGTGAGTATGTACGGCAATTTCAATCCCGATGTAAAAATTCTACCCGCCAAAGGCAAAACGTTTGATATAGATTCTATGATGCTCAATAAATTGTATCGCATTCAAGGTGTAGAACTCATCTCGCAAACCTTGGAGGAAACCGCTTTTTTTGAATACAAAGGCAGTCAGGATGTTGGGATTGTAAAAGGCATTGATGTTTTTTATCAGGACGTGACGCATATTGATTCGACAGTGCGCGAAGGGAGTTTTAAATTGCAAGAGCGTTTAGAACCTGCTGGAGAATTCAGAATATTGGATGGCACAGAAACGAATAATTCCAGCGAAATTCCAGTGCGCGAATGGGCGGTACTCGGCTTGGGTATGCGAAATAAATTGCAGGTAAATGTTGGAGACTTATTCACATCCATGACGGTTTATATGCCAAAGTCGAAGGAAGTCGGAATGTTTGAGCAGCAATTTCGACGCTTATCGGTACAGCCGGCAGGCACGTTTGTCATTCAACAAGAATTCAATAACCAATATGTGCTGACTTCGCTGGATTTTGCGCGAGAACTCTTGGGTGTGACCAATGCAGTGAGTGCTTTAGAAATAAAATTGAGCGATAATGCGACTCAGAGCCAAGTAATGAATGCGATTCGGCAAGTAATGGGACCAGATTTTGTGGTCAAAAACCGCTTTGAACAAGAAGAATCCTTTTTAAAACTGATGCAGGTAGAAAAGTGGTTGAGTTTTGCCATTGCAAGCCTGATGTTGTTATTAGTCACATTCAATATGGTTGGCGCACTTTGGATGGTCGTATTAGAAAAACAAAAAGACATTTCAATTCTAAAATCTATGGGCGCGACGGATACAATGGTTCGCAATATTTTTTTGAATGAAGGGCTGCTGTTGTGTCTTTTTGGCGTAGGCATTGGGTTCGCACTAGCGTTAGTGATTTATGGTGCTCAAAAATCCTTTGGTTTAGTCGGGATGCCCGGCAATTTTATGATAGAAGCCTACCCGATCAGTATGCGATGGATAGATTTTATGGTGGTTGCTATCACGGTCATTGCTATTGGATTGCTGGCGTCCATTCCACCGGCGTTACGGGCGAAAAGAGTGCCGACAATTATAAGGGAGGAGTGAAAAAGTTTGGAGGTTTTTTATTTATCGTATGACGGTTTCTTGTTTGACGTTTCTAAAATCTAACGTCTAAAATCTATTGTCTGGCATCTGGCATCTACTAATCTGGCATCCAAAAATACACCTTCACAATAAAGTAATATTGGGTTAACATTCGATTAATTACCTTTGCGTAATATCGGCGCAGTTTTTGACAACAAGCACATGAAACCATCTTTTCAACTTCTTCTTTGCTGCATTTTTGCAATGAGCCTCTGGTCTTGCGGCGGACCGAGTGACGTCACCAATATGCTCATAAAAGGCTCAGATACAGAGGTAAACCTCGCACTCTCGCTTGCGGAAACCTATATGGCGAACGACCCGAAAATCTCCATTGCCGTGACGGGCGGGGGCTCTGGGGCAGGTATTGCCGCTTTGATAAATGGTAAAACCGAGATAGCCAATTCTTCCCGCGAGATGAAAGACGAGGAAATCACGTTGGCAAAAGAGCGCGGCGTGAACCCTTTGGCGATTATTTTTGCAGTAGATGCTTTAGCGATTGCAGTGAATGGAAATTCTAAAATCGAGGAACTAACGACGGCGCAACTCGGCGCGATTTATAGAGGCGATGTGAAAAACTGGAAAGAAGTGGGCGGTGCGGATATGAATATTTCGTTATATGGTCGGCAAAGTAGTTCGGGTACGTATGTCTATTTTCGGGATAATATTTTGAAATCAGATTACGCGACTTCCCTCAAGCAAATGAACGGCACGGCGCAAATTGTAGAAGGCTTGAAAGCAGACCCGGCGGGCATTGGCTACGTGGGCGTGGGCTACGTGGTGCAAGAAGATGGCTCGATTACGGAAGGTGTAAAATTGGTCAAAGTAAAATTGGATGCCAATCAAACGGCGTACTTACCGGATAAAATGGAAAATATCACCAGTGGAAATTACCCGATTGTACGACCGCTTTTTCAATATACAAATGGCAAACCGACTGGCGAATTGCGAAATTTTATGCTTTATTGCCTGAGCGACGAAGGACAGAAAATCGTACAAGGTGCTGGTTTCTACCCAGTTTCCAAACAATATTGGGCGCAAAACGAAAATGTGTTAAACTTCACCTATGCAAGCAGCAAGACGAGTAACTGATAAAGCGGTGCGAATCGTGTTTTTTACGGCGGCGGCACTCGCAGTTTTAATCTTAATTGGCATTTTTGGAATGCTCTTAGTGAATGGTATCCGCATGTTTGCGGAGGTCAGCGTCAGCGAATTTTTCTTTAGTAATAAATGGAATCCTTCCGCTTACGGCAAATCAACGTATGGCATTTTATCTTTAATTGTCAGCACTTTTTTGGTCACCATCGGCGCGATGATTATTGCCATTCCATTAGGAGTTGGTACGGCGGCTTACCTTTCCGAAGTAGCTGACAGTCGCTTGCGCAAATTTTTAAAACCGACGATTGAATTATTGGCAGCGATTCCTTCCGTTGCAGTGGGTTTTATTGGAATTGTTTTAGTTGGACCTTTTCTCGCCAGAGTTTTCAATTTAGACAATGGGTTAACTGCTTTAAATGGCGCCATCTTATTGGCAATCATGTCGTTACCAACTATTATTACCGTTGCCGAAGATGCGATTCGTTCTGTTCCAAATAGTTTTAAAGAAGGTTCGTATGCACTGGGTTCTAACAAATGGACGACCCTCGTGCGCGTCGTGCTGCCTGCATCCATGTCGGGTATTATTGCGGCTATCGTTTTGGGAATGGGACGCGCCATCGGCGAAACGATGACCGTACTCATGGCAACCGGCAACGCCACCGAAATGCCTGATAGTTTTTTCGACCCCGTACGCACGATGACGGCAACCATTGCCATCGAATTAGGAGAAGTGCCTTACGGAACGACGCATTATTACAGTCTTTTTGCAGTCGGTGCAGTGCTATTTTTAATAAGTCTCGGTGTGAATTTAATCGCAGAAAATCTGGCAGCGCGATTCCGGTATAAAGCATAAATGGGTGAAAGGGTCATAGGGTGAACGGGTGATGAGCGCAACAAAAATCTGCGTCATCTGCGAAAGAAAGAGTGTCCAAGTGACGAGCGACAAGAACACCTGAACACTCTAACACATTAACACATAAATACAAATGACAAAACGAAATACCCAACAAATACTCGGCACAAACCTGCTCCGGCTGTTCGTGTTGATTGTTCTATTTTTCTTATTTTTAATCCTCGGCGATATTTTTTGGAAAGGCGCAGGTGTCATCAACGGCACATTCCTCACGTCTTATCCGATAAAAGGGATGACCGAAGGCGGCATTTTTCCTGCCATCATTGGGACGGTTTTTGTGACGCTCGTGACGACGATTTTTGCCATTCCATTTGGCATTGCAGCAGCGATTTACTTGAGCGAATATGCGTTTGATAGTCCCGTGAATCGCTTGATTCGGGCGGCTATTCGCAATTTGGCAGGTGTTCCTTCTATTATTTACGGCTTGTTTGGGGTGGCGGTTTTTGTACAAGGTTTGGGATTGGGTACTTCGGTTTTAGCTTCGGGTTTGACGCTGGGTTTGCTGACATTGCCTTATATTATTACAACCACAGAAGAAGCCTTGAAAAATGTGCCGCATTCCTTTCGGGAAGGCGCACTGGCATTGGGTGCTACGAAATGGGAAGCCATTCGCGGGAACGTACTGCCGAATGCAGTTTCTGGGATTGTGACGGGTTCGATTTTGGGTTTATCAAGAGCGGCGGGGGAGACCGCTCCGATTTTATTTACCGGTGTAGCATTTTACTTGCGTTACTTACCTTCGAGTATCAATGATGAATTCATGGCGTTGCCGTACCACTTGTACATTTTGTCCACGCAGCACCACGCGATTGAAGAAGTGCGACCGCTGGCGTACGGCACGGCGATGATTCTATTAGGCTTGATTTTTATTTTGAATATTATAGCGTTTATTATTCGGAATCGGTATCGGAAGTGATATTTTGATATTGTAAGATATTAGGATATTTTTTTATAAATTAGCTGATTAACAGCGTGTTATTAGCATATTGGCAAATCAGCATATCAACACATCAACTTATGAGCGATAAAGCTAAATTAGCAGTTAGAAATATGCGCCTTTCGTATGGCGACAAGGAAGTATTGAAAGGTATTGATATAGATATTCCTGAAAATGAAATCGTTGCGTTGATTGGTCCGTCCGGCTGTGGCAAGTCTACCTTGCTGCGCGCGATGAACCGGATGCATGACCTCACGCCCGAAGCCCACGTGAAAGGTGAAATTATGCTCGACGGTCACAACATCTACGCGCCAAAAGAGGACGTGGTAGAAGTGCGCCGCAAAATTGGCATGGTTTTCCAAAAGCCCAATCCATTTCCGAAATCTATTTTTGAAAATGTGGCGTATGGCTTGCGCATTCACGGCGAAAATAATAAAAAACGCTTACAAGAAGTAGTGGAACAGACCTTGCGCGGCAGCTACCTGTGGGAAGAAGTAAAAGATAGTTTGGATAAATCGGCACTCGCCCTTTCTGGCGGACAGCAGCAACGCCTGTGCATTGCGCGGGCAGTGGCGATAGAGCCAGAAGTATTGCTCATGGACGAACCTTGTTCCGCACTTGACCCGATTAGCACGGCGAGAGTAGAAGAATTGATGCTCGAATTGAAGAAAAAATACACCATCGTCATCGTCACGCACAACATGGCGCAAGCCCAGCGCGTAGCCGACAAAACGGCGTTTATGTACCTCGGCGAAGTCATCGAATATACCGAAACGAAAAAGTTGTTCCAAAGCCCAGAGAAAGAATTGACGAAGAATTATGTGAGTGGCAATTTTGGGTAGAAAATCAGTAGGTAGTTTGGGATGCGCAATAAGCAGCCGATTGAATAGTTAAAATAGACTTGTTCGGCTGCTTATTACCGCACACAATAATACTATTTTAGATGCCAGAAGTCAGATGCCAGATACCAGAATTCATTGGAAGATAGTGTGTTATAAAAATAAATATACGTCATTATGTATTGAAAATGGTATAATACTATAACACAATCATTTCTTCTCCGTCAACTCCTCATACGCCGCCGTCAGCCCCCGTTCGATGCCTTGCCCGAAGAAATGTAAAATGTAAAACCGCAAAATGATAAATTTAAAAGGTGTGTTATTTACTTTTGCATTTTAAATTTATCATTTTCCATTTAGACTTTCCGTCAACTCCTCATACGCCGCCGTCAGCCCCCGTTCGATGCCTTGCCCTTTCCATTCCTCCGCGCCGGGAATTGAAGTGTATTTACCAGCTTCCGACAATTGCTCTTTCGTTTTGCCCGCCTTGATTTCTTTCTTTACAAATTTTAATAACTTCGATAAATAATTTTGCATCGCTTTCAAATCCTCGCGCGTACCCGTCACTGGAAAACCCTCCGCTGCATGTCCAAATACAAAAAACGTATCTTTATCATAAGCCTTGCGTGCTTTGCCCAACGCTTTTATCCAATTTTCAATGTTTGCGCCCGAAGAGCGGTCAATAAACGGAAACCGCCGATTGAACATCAAGTCCCCACAATGCACGGCATTCGCATTTTCAAAATGGACAAAAGAGTCACCGTTCGTATGTCCAGCACCGAAGTAGCGCAATCCAACGATTTCATTCCCAACCGGTTGTGACCAAAAACCGGTGTAAGTCGTGTCTGGATAAAGTTGTTTATCTTCCGTTTTTCCGGCAATTGCTACCCGCTCCTGACTGGCTTTAGAATTTTGGTGTGCTACCACTTTCTCTATCATTCCTTTGAATGCAATATTTCCACCAGAATGATCGCCGTGATGGTGCGTATTGACAAGCAGGTCAATTTTGCGGTCGCTTTGCTTGCGAATTTATTCTATCAAATGCGGAGCCGTATCAGGAAACTGCGTGTCCACTACCACAATCCCTTGTTTATCAATCATCCACGCGATGGTGCCGCCGCGCTCGGTGAAGATGCCCACGTTGTTGCGCAAGACTTTCATCTCGCCAGCGGGTGCAAGGAGGTTTTTTAAAAATTGCTGGGTTGGCAATAAAGTGGCGCCCAGTGCGAAGCTGGAGGTTTGGAGGAATTGACGACGGTTGAAGTGCATGGTGAACTGAGTTTTGATATTTATACTATTTTCTCTGTTGAATATGGTGGTTGTAAAGTAATGCTTTCCAGAAATATGAAATCATTCCTTTTTAAGTAATTTATTCTAAAAACCGTGCTTTTAATTCAGGCGTAGGCAGCATACAACTTTCCTGCTTGCCAAACCACCGATACCGATTCTTAGCAATCCAATTATAAATGCCATCCCGAATGAATTTTGGAAGGATGTTGAAAATTAAAAATAAATTCCAGAATCCGCCTAAGTGCCGTGCCACGCGCAAGCCTACATCTGAGTGTGTGTAAAACTTTTCCTCGTCATAGAAAACCACCGTGTTTAAATCATTCATTGACATTTTTGCTTCCTGCAATAATTGCTGCCCAACTTCCGATTGTAATGCGGCAAACCGAAACTTCGCATTTGGATCATTTTTTATAATAAATTGTACAAAACCATTACACAGATTGCACACGCCGTCGAATAACAAAATTGGTTTGTCTTTTGGAATATTTGAGGTTGAATGTTCGCTTTCTAAAGAGGAATTGGTTTGCATGAATCGTTGTTTGTGAATAAAAAGCAATAAAAGGCAGGTTTTGTTTTATGAAAAAATTGCAGCAATTTTGAGTCAAAATAAAACCAATATGAAATTACTTCCATTTTATTTGACCTTACTTTGCTCGTTTATCGTTACTTTTTCGTTTGCCCAAAATGCAGACACGACTATTTTAAAACAACTCGACGCACAAATTTGGCGACCGTTTATTCAGCATTATAACGCTTTTGACGCAGATAATTTTAATAAATTGCATACCAAAGATGTGCTACGCGGTGGTCCTTGGGGCATTCAAATGGGCGAGGCATATTTTAAAAATAATGTTGAAAATGACAAGCGAAGCAAGGCAGCCGGAGAAAAACGCCAAATTGCTTTCCGCTTTGAACACCGCGTCACCAATGGCTCGGTGGCTTATGAAGTGGGTTATTATCGAGTAAAATCTGTTCGGGAAGGCAAAGAAAGAATGTTCTACGGGCGTTTCGATGTCGTATCAAAAAAAGTGGACAGCGGATGGAAAATTACGCAGGATTGGGATGTGGACGACATCAACGGCAAGGCTTTTACGGAAGTAGATTTTTTGGGAAATGCATCAAATCCAGTGATTTACGAATGAGATTTTTAGTTGTGGCACATTTTAGAAATGCGCCACAACTATTCCAAATCACTTTTCATCACTCACTCAAAGAGTGCTTTGTACAATTCCTCAATCTTTCCAATCGGTTTCACCTGAATTTTATACTTTCCAAAGTCCAAACCCTTAATATTATATTTTGAAATGTATATTTGCTTGAATCCCAGTCTGTCTGCTTCTTGAATCCGTTGCTCCACGCGCGTCACGGCTCTAATTTCACCCGACAAACCGACTTCACCCGCGAAGCAATATTTATCAGGAATGGCAATATCTTCCAATGAAGAAATCAACGAACTTACAATCGCCAAGTCAATCGCTGGGTCGTCTACGCGGATGCCGCCTGCAATGTTTAAAAACACATCATTCTGACCGAAAGCCAGTCCGCCGCGTTTTTCCAACACTGCCAACAACATACTCAATCTTCGCAAATCAAAACCCGTCGCCGAACGCTGCGGCGTACCATACACAGCTCGACTCACCAGCGCTTGCGTCTCAATCAACATCGGGCGCAGCCCCTCCATCGTCGCTGAAATAGCACTACCACTCAGGTCTTCATCTTTCTGTGAAATCAGTAATTCTGATGGGTTGGAAACTTCGCGCAAACCATTGGATTGCATTTCGTAAATACCTAATTCGTCCGTAGAGCCGAAGCGATTTTTCAAGGTGCGCAACACGCGGTACGAATAGTGCTGCTCGCCTTCAAATTGTAACACGACATCTACGATATGTTCTAATAATTTCGGACCTGCGATAACGCCATCTTTTGTAATGTGTCCGATGACAAACACTGGAATACCCATTTCCTTTGCAAAACGCTGCAACTCGCCCGCGCACTCGCGCACCTGCGACACGCTGCCCGGCGTACTCTCAATGTGCGGCGAAGCCAGCGTCTGGATGGAATCTATGACCATAAAATCTGGGTTCAACTGCTGCGCGTGCGTCAAAATTTTAGTCGTATTGGTCTCGGTGAGAATGTAGCAATTGGACTGGCGATTATTGACGCGGTCGGCGCGCATTTTAATCTGCTCCTCACTTTCCTCACCCGAAACATAGAGTACTTTTGCTTTAGAGGTGAGCGCCAACTGCAACATCAGCGTGGATTTGCCGATGCCCGGTTGCCCGCCGACCAGCATAATCGAACCACTCACAATGCCGCCGCCGAGTACGCGATTCAATTCTCCATCTGGTGTCACGAGTCGCTGCGTATGACCGGCTACAATGTCTTCCAGCAGCATCGGTTTGGGTCCCGGCTTACCAAGCGTGCCATTTGGCTGCCAAGCCCGATTTTTTTCCTCTTGCGTCGTTTCCTTGAAAATTACTTCTTCCTGATACGTGTTCCATTCGCTGCAGGCAGGACACTTGCCGACCCATTTTGGAGATTCAGAACCACAGTTTGTGCAAGCGAAAATTTTTTTTACCTTTGCCAAAGATTGTTTACTTTAGTGAAACATTTATAGATTGCTATCAACAAGATAGTGTTAAAAAAGGAGATTTTTTGTAAATTTTAAGTATTTTGCTTGCATTTTATGGTAAAAAGAATCAAATTTATACGCAAGAAATAGAAGTGTGGTTTTATAAGCTTTTTGCATCAAAAATTGCGTTTTAAATATTTTATTATAACAAAAGTTTTGCACATTTAAAAAACTTCCGTTCTTTTTGAACCAGCATTTTAGAATTCTTGTATATTTGCGAGAAAGGTTTCTGGAGGTACTAAAATTAAAGTTGTTTATTTGAAAAGAAGCTGTTAATTTTGTGTTAATTCGACCCGATATTGGTAAACTTTTGGCTAAGGTGTTAGTTGTTTATCGTACTTTATAAAAGACACAGGTTCTCTGTAAAGAGCATTCATATGTAGATTGTTTTCATTTGGTTTTTTGGGGTTATACAGGGTGCAATGTTTACATTGCCCCTGTTTTTGTATTATGGAAATAGACAGCCATTTCGAGCTTGGATTTCTAACAATTCCATTTCCTCCTCCCAAAGCTGAAGCAAAATCATTTGCTGCTTGATTTCATCGAACTTATTTTCCGAGCTGAACAAAGCGGTAGCGGCGGTGGCGCTATACTCCGCAGCAGGAGTGGATTCTGTCAACAGGGATAAAATGATGCCTTTTATATTTCTCAATTTTTTTGGAGATAGGTCGCTAGTGATTTGATGTTCTTGAAGTTGTTCAAACACCTCATTTAACCTTTCACAAATTGCCTCTCCTATTTGAAATCTGGCTTGCGTTAATTTTCGCGCCCTATCATTGAGGTTGATGACGTCGATTGTTTTGGAGCCTAATTCATCTTTTGCATAAAAGCGATATGCTTTCAAATAAAGATGGTCGTTGGGATAATGAATTGTTGGATTAACAATCGGGTTTGCGAAGGTATCATGCTCTCCCTTTTCGCCATTGCAGCGCTTACAACTGGGTAGCAAGTTTTTCCATTCAACCACTTTTTCAGGATAAATCTTCTTGGGTAAGAAATGCTCTACTTCCAGATAAGCACTCAATTCATCTACTCTGCACTCACAATAACAACACTTTCCAAAAGAAAACGCCAGCAATTGGTCTTTAATGAATTTTACATTCCAGACATTTTTGCCTTCAGCGAGGTACAAATTTGTTAGCTCCCGAATTTTTTCGTTGGTCAATTCAACAGGCGGAGCGCAGCGTTCCAGTCTAATCATGGACAATCGCGGACATTTGCATTCTCAATAACTTGCGCTGGCTGCTGTTCGGGTGTAAAATCGCCTCCAATTGTTCATAAGCTTCCTGCGCTTTTTCAAAATCCTCTTTATCCAAAGCCTGTTCAAACGCGTCCATCAATTGCAAATAAGCATCCGAGTGTGTCCGCTCTCCTAAATTCATCAATTCCGATAGAATCTCTTCCACCGACCAACCTTTATAAGTAGGAATTTCAGGTTGCGTAATTACAATATGGTCTTCTTCTTTGGATAACAAAACAATATTCACCCGCTCTGCCGATTGTACGACCAAAGGACTGTGCGCCGTAACTATAAACTGCGTATTTGGAAAATGCTTCGTCAAAAAGCTGATGACATTGCGCTGCCACTCTGGGTGTAAATGCAAATCCAATTCATCCACCAGTACCACCGCCGCTTCCGCCAATGGATTTTCACTATCAGGATAACGCTCAAACATTTTCTTTGCCAAATCTACAATCCACGCAATGGAAGAGCGATAGCCATAGCCAAGTTCATGCAAGCGCACCCAGCCGTAGTCAGTTTTGAATTCGACGTAGTTATTTAGATCCTCATCAGATACAAATTTGAAATTCTTTACATCTGGTAATAAGCCAGAGCTTAAAAGTCTCTTTATTTTTTTTAATTGATTTTTAGCTTTTATTCGCTTACTTTTTTGAGAGTAATCTAACTGTATAAGCCATTCTTCAACATTAATTAACTCTGATCCATCATCAAATAATGTAGCCGTATTACTGTTTGATGTTGTATTAGAAATATTTGTCTCACCGGCTCTTCGATTTACCCCATATCCATATAGAATTAGACCTTCTACCTCGCCGGACATAGCAGCAGACCACCTACTTCTATTTACATCAAAACCCCAGCTGTTAAAACTATCAGATTCTTTATCTCCAATTATCAACTCTCTAAAAGCTTTTTCAGATAATGTTTCTGTAGGAAATGAGGCACTTTCAAGAAGCTTTGTTCCTATAAACGGTTTGGATAATTTTTTTAGTTTGTCTATTCTCCATACAGAACGTCTCTCAATATTTATAGGAACATATGAAGAAACTTTTTCTCCTGTATCTTTTCGTAAGATTTCTTTAAATTTAATTGGCTCCAAATCCGCAATCGCTCTTAAAATCGTCGTTTTCCCCGTATTATTATTTCCCATTATCACTGTCCACTGGAAGAGCTTGCCGTCTTTATCTGTAAAATCAATAATATGTTCCCCCTTGAAGCATTTGATATTTCGCAGCTTCAAAGCACCGATATAAACATTATTTAACTTGCCATTTTCTTCCATAAGTCAATTTAAACTTGCAATACAAATATAACATTTTAAATGTCAAAAACGACCGCCGAAGCCGTGCTAAAAAAATATCCCAATATCAAATTATCCCAATAAACTCCTCCTCTGTCAAAATCTGCACTGTACCCAATGCTTGCGCTTTTTTGAGTTTAGAACCCGCTTCCTCGCCCACTACCAGAATATCCAAATTACTGCTCACCGCGCTGATATTTTTCGCGCCCAACGATTCCGCTTTATTCATCGCTTCTTTGCGTCCCATTTTTTGCAAAGTACCGGTAAAAAGGATGGTTTTGCCAGCCAAAGGCGCATCGGCAGCGAATTGTTTCGGGCGGTCTTCCTCGGTTTGGCGCATATTGACCCCTAAATTTTCCATTTCAAGGAGTAGCGCAACATTTTCCTCTTTTTGAAACCACTTGACAATATTTTCGGCGACGACCGGACCCACGTCTTTGATATTTGTAAAATCTTCTACCGTCCAATGTTGCAAATCCAACACATATTCCACTTTTGCCGCTATTAATTTCGAGACTTTTCTACCCAAATGATGCACACTCAAACTATGCAACAGGCGTTGAATCGAATTTTGCTTGGCGTGTTCCACCGAATTCCGCAATTTTTCTGCCGATTTTTTACCAAACCCTTCCAAATTTGAAATGGCTTCATAATCCAAACGATACACATCCGCAATATTTCGTAGCCAACCCAATTCGTAAAAACGCTCTACAATAGACTTTCCAAGCCCTTCAATATCCATCGCATCTTTAGAAACATGAAATAAAATACGCTGCAAATATTGCGCCCCGCACACGCAAGTCGGGCAACGCCACGCCGCTTCATCTTCCAATCGAATGAGCACAACGGGCGTTTCGGTATTATTTATCGGACAAAAACGTGGGAATTCAATTACTTTTTCCGAGCCATCACGCAGTTCTTCCATTGGTTTTACAATGTAAGGAATCACGTCACCGGCACGCTCCACTAGCACGGTATCGCCGAGTCTAAGGTCTTTACTTTTGATAAAATCTTCATTGTGTAATGAAATAGAAGAAATAATTACACCTGCTAAATGAACCGGTTCAATTTTTGCAACGGGTGTAATGGAACCGATTTTTCCAACTTGATATTCAACATTGATGAGTTTGGAAGTGGCTTGCTTGGCGCGAAATTTGAATGCAATTGCCCAGCGCGGGTGGTGCGAGGTGTAGCCGCTGCGTTCCTGAATTTCCCGGCTGTTGACTTTTACCACCATGCCGTCAATTTCGTAGGCGTAATCTTCCCGTTCGTCTTGCCATTTCTGACAAAAAGCCACGACTTCCTGAATGTTTTTACACAATTTTCGTTCAATCGTCGGCACTTTAAAGCCCAACGTTCCCAGCAAATCCAGACTTTCCCAGTGCGTCGAAAATTGCTTCAACACGTTTTTTCCATCTTTGTCAATTGCATAACCAAGCGTGTAAATAAATGCTTCCAAACCACGCTGCGCCGTTTCTTTGGCATCTTTCGTGCGTAAGCCGCCGGTGGCTGCGTTGCGGGGATTAGCAAAAAGCACTTGTCCAGCTTCGGCTCTTTGGACGTTTATTTTTTTGAAATTATCTTTACGAATCAGGGCTTCGCCGCGCAATTCTATTTTAGAAATTCCATGATGGGAAAAGTTTGCTTGCAATGGAATGGATTTGATAGCACGCGCATTGGCAGTCATTTCTTCGCCCATCACGCCGTTTCCACGCGTCGCAGCCCGCGTGAGGCGGTCATTTTCATACACCAAAGCGATACTTCCGCCGTCAAATTTTGGTTCTACTGTATATTCAATATCGGTACTTTCAGATATTCCCAATAGGCGTTTGAGTTGTTTATCAAAATCAAACAAATCGGCTTCATCATACGAATTACCTAAGGACAACATCGGCGTGAGGTGCGCTACTGCTGGAAAATCGGCGGTTAAATCGGCAGAGACACGCTGAGTAGGGGAGTCGGGCGTAACGAGTTTCGGGTGCTGGGTTTCCAATTGTTCCAGTTTTTTGTACAATTGATCGTATTCGTAATCGCTCACGATGGGGTCGTTGAGGATGTAATAACGCCACTCATGGTAGTTGATGAGGCGGCGGAGTTCGTCCATTTGCTGCGGGGCTTGCGTGCCGCCGAGCATCGTTTCGCCATTCAAATATTTTTTAGAAAGCTCGAAAAAGGTGCGTTGTTCGTCTCTGGAGTACATATTTGATGTGCTGATTTGATAATGTGCTAATTATTTGGCGTAAAGATACGGAAAGGATTGAAACAAAATGTTGGAAATGGAATACTAAAAGTTAGATTTTTTGAATACGCGCCACCTGCACTCAAAGATTTGAAAAACAGTAACACCACCAATATTGGGCATAGTACAAAGTTTTTTAATAAAAATATCTTTGCAGAGATATGATAACTAATTTTTTTTGCGTTAAACTGCTAATCTTAGAAAAGATAGATCGAGTTTAGTGTGAACCTCCAAATATTAGTGTGACGCTTCGATTACAACAACTTGTAATCATTAAACACAATTATATTATGGAAACACAAACAGAAAGAGGTATTGGTTTTGAAGTACGCACGCCCGTGCGCATCACCGTACCCGCAAAGGTCGCCCACAACTTAGACCTGTTCAAAAGAAGCGTTATTTCCCTTGCCGAAAGATTAGGATGCCCCAAATGTGTATCCGGCAGAAATTGCTACTTCCAGTTGGAGAGAGACTTCGTCATTAATGAAGGTGGAAAATTGCAAAGCGAAATTTCCACTTATTTAAGGGATCCTGAGCCGGAACTGAACAAGAGCCGCAACTGCCAGCGTCAACTTCGCCTCCAGTGCGCACCGTAATTTGGAGGGGCTTTTGAAAGCTACGGAAGAATTAGTGGGTAAATTGGGGCATGCTCAATGTATTTCTGGGTTCGACATCAGTTTTGAGCAGTTGATCAATCCGGTCGTGAATCCTGCCAGAGTTTTTGACGTAAGCGCAAATTTCAAAGTGAATGAGTTCAAATTCTCGGTTTAGCAGTATTGCTCCACTGGGGGTTGGTATCACGTATTCGTCGGAGTTGCACGAATTAATTGTAGCCAATCCAGCCCTATTTCCAGTGGTGGAGATTGAACCGCAAACGCTTTTTATGGAGACTCGGAAAGGGAATACCCCTTTCCGGGTTCTTGATGAAGTATTTGAACGCCTCAACTCCTTACCCGGCAAAAAACTCATACACAGCGTAGGCGCGCCCATCGGTGGCACGGTTACGCCCGATGCAGACCAGATTGCGATGCTGAAAGGCGTGGTGGACTTATTCAAACCACCATATATAAGTGAGCATCTCAGTTTCAACAAAGTACATGGTTTCCAAACGGGTTTCTTTCTGCCGCCGCGTCAGACACCTGCCGGCGTACAAAAAGCAGTAGAAGGCATTAAAAAATTACAAGATGCGTTACAATTGCCCTTAGCGGTAGAAACGGGGGTGAATTATTTGCGCCTCCGAGGCGATGAAATGGAAGATGGAGAATTTGTAGCAGCCGTGGCGGAACAAGCGGATTGTGGTATTTTATTGGATTTACATAATTTATTTACGAATCAGCAGAATGGCAGACAGCCGATTGACCATTTTTTAAGCCAAATTCCAACGGATAGGGTTCTGGAAGTGCATTTAGCGGGCGGTTTTGAAATGGACGGTTATTATTTAGATTCGCACTCTGGACCCGTTCCTGAGTTGTTGTTGGAGATTTCAGAGCGTGTCATTCGACAATTGACGAATTTAAAAGCCATTATATTTGAAATATTTCCCGCCTATCTTGCATTGACTGGATTAGACCTTGTAAAAGAAGAGGTAGCTAAAATACATAATCTATGGAATATCAGAGGAAGCAAACCCGTCACTTCTAATTCGCAAACTCATTCTACCAAAAAAGAAACCGTACTGTGGGAAAACGTTATGTCACCAGACCATTGGGAATTGGAAGTTGGCGGGCTAACGGTGGGAAAAGCCGCTTCTCTGGAAGAGGTGTCGCAACCTTTGAGAGACGACCCGGGAATCGAAATTGTACAAAAATTGGTGAAAGAATTTCGGGCTTCCATGCTGGTAAATGTAATGCCACTGACTTGTAGAATGATGATGTTGACTGTAAAAGTAGATGGATTTCTCACGGTTTTGAATGACTATTGGAGCAAACATACGCCGCAATTATACGCATCTTCCGAAGCCCTGCAATTTGCCGATTATTTAGAAGGCATCAATTTGCGCGTGCCGGCACTCAACCGAATTTTGGCGTACGAAAAAGCAGTCGTAGAAACTTTGCTGGATGATGAAACCAGAATTGTCCAATTTCACGTTGACCCGATTCCATTATTAAGTGCTTTGGCAGATGGAAAACTTCCAGATGAAGACCCAGCACCCGGCGATTTTGAAATAGAAATTACGGCAGATGTATATGAAACCTTGAGTTCAACGGGACAGTATTTGGCATCTGCTACTGCAAAGTTTCATTAAGCTGTTCATTTGGCACATTTTGTGGCGCTCACCGCATATTGTCTGAACTGTGATTTTTATGATTAATTTGATTCATTTAGCTATGCGCCCCTACGGTTTAAAAAATGCCATAAGAGCAGAAACAAGCGCAAAGTCATGCCTTTCACAAAAATCATATAAATCGCAGTTCAGATAGTTGTTTTATGCGGATGCCGAATAAGCAAACTCAAAGTCAAATACCCCAGCACCAAAAACGTACCGTAACCAAGCGTCAGTCCCCACGTGTGCAGGTGTGCGAAGGGATTTACGAAGCGGTCAGCGATGTCGGAAACGAGGGCAAACGGATTGAAAAATACATCCCAACTATTCCAGCGTAAAAACCTGCCGAGATACACGCCGAATGCGCAGAGAAATAAAATGCAAAAAACCGAAAGCCATGTAAAGCGCTTGCCGAGTTTTTTGGAAACTAATTCTTGAATATCAAAAAGGCTGAGGTAACCCAAAATAATGCCATTCCAAGCGAAAGAGAGTAACAATAACAGATCAAACCAAAGCGGCACGCCGTTTCTCAATCGTAAATGAAATAAATCGGTGAAAATATACGGTGCATTTGGTAGGAAAAGCAGCCACAGCGCGACGAGACTCCAAAAAACGAGGGGTCGCTTGCGCAAATTTTCAAACTCAATCAACAACGTGCTGATGCCATACGGGATAGCGGCGAGAAACAAATTCCAAACCAAAAAAGTGTACGTCATTGTATGCGAATGCCAGACGCGAAAAACATTCATCGTGACGCTAAATGCCATGGAAAGGGCGAGCAGCGCGAGGAGGCGCAGGCGGGGATTGGTGTGCCAGTGGGTGGTAAATAGGAATATTGTTCTCATGGTTTCTTATTAGGAAAAATAAATATTTGCAAATTTAAAAAATGATTTGCCAAATTTTTGACAAAGAAGTGTTAATACAAACTTTTGGTATTGTATGTACGTAGGAATAAAGACAATTTGCAGGACACCAAAAACTATTTAGTCATGCAAAATTTTACGTTTTCTCACAAATTAAAAACTTCTACTCGCTGAATTTTCGATGGAAATTTCTACTACTGCTATTTTCAATTGTATGTTTTACAAACACCTACGCACAAGATGGCTATCCTTCATTCTCTTGCGGAACCGTAGAAGCCACAACTACAAAAAGTGATGTAAATGATGAAACAGTTTCTCCAAGAAGCGCATGTACAAGTACTACTGCTACCAAATATGTGAATGTGAATGTACACTTTATCATGAAATCAGATGGAACTGGAAACTATGATGAGACTTCAGATGGATTGGGAGGTTCTGAATCAGGGTATCAGATTGCCTACAAACTAATTAAAACTGCAAATGAATTACTTGCAAACAATCCTCAAATTTATCAACCAGTAGGAAATACGACACCTGCATTACCAACTCGGATTCAATATTTGCTTCGAGGTGTCCATTTTCCCAGAAATACAACAGCTTATAATTATGACTACTTTCAAGTAGGCTCGTTGAATAGTTTTTCAGTTAATTTGACTTCTGAAATAAATATCTTTATTGCTGGTGACCCAATTGGAGCAAGTGGCGTTGCAGATGCATTAGGAGTCTTTACCAATGGAGGTAATCCAATTGTCCTTATTGGGGAACAAATGTGGAATTCTTATAATGCTGGTTATACAAAATCTGTTTTTTACCAAACCACTCCTCTTTCTTTTAAATTATTTTATTTTGCACAAATAGTCAATCACGAAGTAGGAAGTAGGACATTTATTAAATTTGATTCATCCTTTTGGATGCCCCAATACTTCTAATCCGGATGGTTGTACAGATACAGAAACTTTTTGTACAAACTCTGATTTTGACCCGATTCCACCATAAACGAATCCCTATACTGGTCGAAGTTGTCCAACGAGTCCTACTAACACTTGTTCGAATACTTTTATGGGTTATCATATTAATCATAATGCTATTACTTCCTGCCAAATAACCAGAATGCATAATGAGTTACAAACGACAACAGGAATGAACTATTATGACTGCGATTGTTTAAACCCGGTTCCTTCTTTTTCTATTAGCGGCGCTTCCGGCAGTACGCTTTATCTAAATTGTGATGACCCTGGTACAAATGTTGCCGTTTTTATAGATGCCTCCGCTACGCAGTATGAAAATGCCTACGAAATTACGGTTGAAGATATCAACACCGGAGATTCCTACACAAAACTCTATTATGGAGATGCTGCAACCATCAATTTACAAGAGATTTTTCCAAATATGCAGGTTAATAGCGTTTATTATATTTCTTTAAAAGCCATTAATACTTGCACACAACAATCCACGCATCAGTATTTGAGTATAGAATACAATCTTTCTTGTGGTGGTTGGTTTCTTCGATTAAGCCCTAATCCTGCTAGCCAAACTTTAAAGATAGAGTATGGTATTGATGTAGAGAGAGAAACAGATACTGAAATTACGGTTACAGAATTTAATAATCCGACAAGCAAAAATACAGTAAAAGCTAAAAGCAAACAACCTAAAGGCAAACATGAAGTCCAAATTAATACAAGTTCTTTGAGAAATGGAATGTATGTCGTGGCACTAAAAACGCCAGAAAAAGTGCTAAGTCAAAAAATACAAATCTTACATTAGTGTCAATAATACATTTCAAACGTAATAGTCAAAATTCCTAAAAAAACTTTTTATGAAAAACTGGATATTCATTTTTCTTATTTTCAAAATAAGTTTAATATCGGCGCAGACCGAAACGATACTTCAGTTAATCTTTGAAGATGCCATAGGGCGACAAGACACTACGCTTGTAGGAGTTAGTGCCCTTGCCTGCGATTCTTCTTTAAACTTAAATTTAGGAGAAAGAAAGATAAATGCTAACTTCCCCGAAAATTTATCTTTTAAAGTGATTGGAACAAAGGCTAAACAAGACAGCACGGCTGACACACATACCTATAAAGATCTTTTTTCGGAGAAAATATTCTTTAATCTTTCTCAAAATTATGATGATTTTAAAAGATGCGGTTCTGGTCACAAAATGGTTGTTTTTAAATGCCGAATTATCAACTTTCCGTTGAAAATAAAATGGAATTGGTTAATTCCAAATAGCGAAAGATTATATGCTCCTAAGTTTACTCCTAAAGTAAATACATTTAGCAGCGTGGATGGAGGAACAATTTCGGCTTATCTTCCAAGTTCAATTCCTTTATTCAATAAGGATTCAATCGTTCTTCAGAAAGAAGAAATGACGCAATGGACAAATTCGCCTAATGATTATATTTTGTTATTTTCTTTACAGCAATTAATTGTAGGAACAGAAGATTTAAAGACAAACCTTCCACAACTCCAAGTCTTCCCCAATCCTACTACTACCAGCATTCGGCTAAATACAGAAGAAGGGTGTAATAATTGTTTAATACAATTTTATAATGCGAGTGGTGATCTTTTACAAGTACGCGCTTTACAAAACACCGAGATTAATATCAGCGGTTTACCAAAAGGATTAATTATCGGTTTGGTAACAAAAGAAGGATTACCTACTGCCACATTCCGATTTTTGAAAGTGGAATAATGACTATGAGGTGACGCTCCAACCAGTCGGAGTGTCACCTCCATTTTTTTTCATCTCGTCCTTAACCGTA
>Ga0163155_10001258_pt1 | contig 30905 bp, 25 predicted proteins | sample OliLakLV19SP4G1_FD_148611 | JGI IMG/M metagenome (GOLD analysis project Ga0163155, IMG submission 148611) | Freshwater microbial mat bacterial communities from Lake Vanda, McMurdo Dry Valleys, Antarctica - Oligotrophic Lake LV.19.SP4.G1 | ecosystem: Environmental > Aquatic > Freshwater > Lake >... | reverse complement strand
TCAACTCACAACTTTGTCCGCCGCTTCCTTCAGATTTTACTTCGCAGTAAACACCCTTGCTTTGGACTAACGGTTCCCGTTAGATGGCCCGTTTAGGACTTTAACCTTAAAGAACTGTGGCATGCATAGCGCACATAAAAAACCGTCCCGCTGATGCGAGACGGCTGTGTCCGGAATCCCCTCGAAAAAATATATTATTGCTTGATAATTTTTTGTTGAGCTGTTTTGCCTTCACAAGTCACTTTTACTATATATAACCCACTATTTAAGTTGCTCACATTCAATGTTTCAGTCTGGCTGCTGCTTCCCGTTTCAACTTTTTTTGATACCTGGCCATTCACATTTACCACTTCGTATGTTGCTTTCTTACCCTGCCAGCTAGCAGGTATGGTAATTTTTAATTCATTAATAGCCGGGTTAGGAAAAGTAGTAATCACGATGTTTTGCAACTCGTTATCCAGGCGAATAATACGTATAGAGGAATAAGATAGTTTGCTATCAATGTCCACCGATTTTAAACGATAGTATATCAGCCCTTTTCTGCCGGTCAAATTCCTATCGATATAGCTATAGTCTTTTTTTGAATCAGACTCACCTGCTCCAAAAATCAGAGCAACCTGGTTAAAATTGCTTCCATCAGTACTTTGTTCAAGAATAAAATGACTAAAATTATTTTCCTGTGCGGTGCTCCAGTTCAATGTTACATTAGGCTTATTATAGCTTGCATCAAAATTGATAAGCTTTACCGGTAATGCAGTTTCGGTAATGGGAACAAGAGTGCAGCCCCCTGAGCCAATATTGGATAAAGTTGCGTTAGTGACTTCAAAATTATCAAGAACAAGGCGTACGTTACCACTTCCCTGAGCACCTGTAATTCTTAGCACAACCCTATATTTTCCTGCTGTAATTGAGTTCAAAGTATGCTCGTATTGTTTTACAGATGTATTTGTACTTGCATCCATTGTAATTGAATTTGATATTACAAGGATTCCAAAAAGATTAACAAGGCCAACCTGGATAGACCTTGTGGCATTGGCATTCAACAACTGGGTAAGCCTGTAATCAAACTTAATTGTAGTGCTGGTTGACGTAATATCCAGAACCGGAGTGTAAAGGTCAATTTTGGTGCCCGGGTTAGTAGGAGGAGCTGTATATATGCTCTTTACATTAATCGCCTCGTTACCTTGCGTTGTAGTTGACACACCATTCAATACCCAGCAATTAGCAGTAAGGCTGTTGATAGTTGCTGCGTCAAAATTTTCTGTGAATTGGGCTTTAGTTGTTACAAGGGTAAAAATTGCAGTAATAGAAAGTACAAGTGTTTTCATCGTTTTCATTTTAAGGTAAAGATTAAAAGTAGGGTTGGGTTCTTTTGAACTTTCCTCAGATTGCAATGAAAACCGATAAGTAAGCGTTGAAACAGACAGGAGCGTATTTCTCCTTTAAGTGAGTAGTTTGTTTCAGGGGTCGGATTTCGTCGTTTTCTAAGGGATTGTTCGATTCTGACACAAACATAATACGCAGTTATTTTACGTGCAAGTTTTTCGCGGACTTTTTCTCAAAAAATACCGTATTTTCTGTAGTATAATTACGATGAGCTATGGCTATCAAGGAGTTAAAAATATTTCTATTTATAAATAATGAGGTTTTTACCTGTCATTTACTGGTAAAATAACATTGAACAGGCAATTACTACGTATAAAATTGTGAATGGCTTTTGCAAAAGATCGCAATGACGCTACTTATTCCCCGAGTCAAAATAGAGTAAACCCTTAGAGATAGGGTTGAGGTTACAGAAGAAAAAAGCCGCCTTGTTGGGGCGGCTTTGAAACAATTTCATTGACTAGTATATTATTGATTAGCCTTTAAGACCTTTTGACGGATTAGTTGCCCCCCTGTTTCAATCTCTACAATATACAAGCTGCCGGATAACGATTGTAATCCTGAAAGACGGACCTGGTTCAAACCGAACTGCCCCTGTTGCCGGATCGTTTTTATGAGACGTCCTGATAGATCTGTTAAGCGGGCATTGATGTCTTGTGCTTTATCCAGTACGATACTTATTACAATTTCTCCGCTGAATGGATTCGGTCGTACTGCATTTATCAAAATACCGGAATTATTCTTTTGCAAAAGCAGTACCTGGCTAAAAGTATACCTGCCGTCGATATCTACCTGTTTCAGCCGGTAAAATCCGGTGGCAGTCAAAGGATTAATATCTGTATAAGTATAGGTCAGTTCACTAAAACTAGTGCCGGCAGCTCCAATGCTTGCAAGCCTGCTAAAGGATATGCCATCCGCACTGCGTTCCAGTTCAAAATGACTACTATTCGTCTCGGTACTGGTTTTCCAGCTTAACAATACTGATTCACCTGTCCATTTTCCATTAAAACTTTGCAGGGTAACGGGTAGCGTTGAACTAACCGTTACAGAGGCAGCTGCAGGCCCTGATGTACAGACTGATACTCCGCTAAGAGAAGTGGCTTTAACGACAATATTAAAATTACCGGCAGAAGTAAAGGTCTTTGTGGTGATATTCAGGTTACCGTTTGCCGTTGCCCAGATACCGGTAGCCAGCGACTCTCCGGTAGTCCCATTCGCAATACCATAGAAGGTTCCTGTAACAGCATTCGAAATCGTGTACGTTATGCTCTGGTTAACTACAACAGTAGATGATGTCGGCGTGATGATGGGTGCTGTGGGTGTGGGTGAACAGCTGATACTGCTCGCTGATCCCGGGCAGCTTACTTCCTGTTTACTGCTCTCTTGTATCCCAATCGTTAGCACTCCATTTGAATACAAAGTATTATTCATAGTTGAATTAACTGTAATTGGTCCCCAATTGGTGGTAGTGGTGTTGGTTGATCCAATCAAGCTTGCATCCAGGTATAAATTAATAGTTGTTGTGGTAAAAGTTCCAGTTACAGTACCTGAAATAGAAGTAGCATTTGCAGCTATCGACCCGGTAATCGTTCCGCATCTGCCAGCAGAAGTAAGACTAGCTGCTGTTAAAGTACCTGAATTCTGACTTACCGAACAGGTTCCATTTTGTGCATTGGCATAATAACTGGTTGCTGCAACTGCATTATATGTTGCAGGTGTAGTACCGGCATTCCCTGTAGACCAGGTACCATTTGCCTGCACAGTTGTTGTTGCAATCAACGTTGGCGTTGCAGTATATACCCGGATAACAGTTCCAGCCGGTTCGGAAGAAGTTCCGGTTATTGGTGCTCCTGCTGTAATTTGATTATTATTATCAGCATTGATCAATGGTGGTTTTGTATAACATGAAACTGTGTAAATGATAGATTGAGCAGCACATTTACTGGTACCTACTATTCCCGTATTTAACTCAACAGTAATAAATAACTGTTGACCTACACTTAAAGCCAGATTTGAAAATGAAAAAACTCCGCTGCCGTTTGCTGTTGTTGTACCTCTAACGGCACCATTAATATATAGCGTAACAGAAGCATTCACATCTGTTGTACCAGTTATAATTGTAGTTCCGGTTGTAAATATTGCATTTGCCGGAGAAGTAATAACAGGGGCTACTAAAGATCCTGCTAATGCATTACCACCATTACCCGCAGCACAAAAATATTCTGGTTCAGAAACACATCCTGAAACATTATCTACATAATAAATTTTGTAAGACCCGGATGTTAAAGGCGCACCAGATGAACAGCCCCCTGAATAATCCCAGGTAATGTTCGGACTTGCTCCAACATAGTTGGAGAATAATGAACCGGAATTCAAAACACTATTATTGTTTACTCCCCTTGTAATATTATCTACATTAATAGTCCAGCCTGAAGAAAGATTTGTACCGCTAAATCCTTTTGTTCCACTCGGACAAGTAAGAATAGGTCTTGCAGGTCTGTTAGAACTATTACAGTTATTAGCGATAACAGCATTACTAACCAAACACATGGATTCTCCGGTAGCCTGTGCTTTGGCTGTAATTATATCCGTGTTGGCAAGTGCGATACTATTTAATGTCCATGCAGCCCCGGATAGAACTCCGCTTACCGTGCCAATAGATACTCCATTCTTATATACAGTAATAGTGGCGGTGCCCGCCGCGCCAGTTAAAGATGATTTTGTCCAGGTACCACCAATGTTTACTGTGCCTGCAGTAACAGGACTATTGACCGTAGGTGCTGCGGTACAAATGCTACCGATCCCACTGCCACCTGAAGTAAGGTTTGTAAAAGTAAAAGTTGGTTGAGCATTGATAAATGCTTCGTATTGGTCGTTGCTATTGGGATAGCTATCATCATTTAAACCATAGATATCAGATTTAGGTCCGCCTATTGCCCCTTGCGGAGACATTACTGTTGTTGGCACCATCCGTATGGGAGATGATGTTGTAAGATTAAATGGAGCAGCTTGTAAATCCGAAAAGGGAATAAAAAAATCTCTGAAAAAATCCGGATCACCATTATCGAAACTTGCCGCTATGGATACTTGTGAATAATCCTGCCAGAGTGTATATGCTTTTACCAATGTAGGAGAACTGGTACCATCTACATTATATATTGCTAAACGAAAATTTGTTTCCAAAACAATTTCTATTTCGAATCCGGGGTTTCCATTGGTTCCGGTAGTGGCAGCCTGGTAATTCGGATCTGCATTCGGACCGGTGGCTCCAAATTTTCCATCAGTATCCAATAATATACTATATCCTTTTGATCCAGACATGACTGATCCCATTCTTAAACGAAACAACAAATTGGTGCCAGTAAAAAAAGTATAAAACCCAACATAATTGCCATCAGGTACAAAGTCAGAAAACATATGGCTGGGGCCTCTTCTTAAATCACCAAAAGGCTCTATAGAATATGATTTCACTAATTTATAGGGAATCTCCGAATTAGCTACATCATCCAGGCCAAATCCTGCATTTGTAGAAGAAGTATATCCATCACTGTTGGGATCCAAAATTAATCGGCCCCCAACTGATGTTGCCTGCTGATTTATAAAACCTGTAGATTGTGAAAAAGATTGTGCTGTGTTTAATAGCAAAAAAAATGCAAGGATAGCCTTTACATTTAAACGTAAAGTTGGATTCATTTGAATTGGATTTAGCGTAAATGCCTACACAACGGGCTATAAGCTAGGTAATAACGATTAGACAGTAAAAATAGTATCCTTTTATTTATTTTTCGATAAAATTAAAAAATAGCTACATATTCTTTCTACAAATAAGTAGAAACCTTTATTAAAAAAATTAGCTATAACATAAAAAAGATCTAAACTTAAAGGCAACCAATTGGTCGCCTTTAACTAAATAAAATTAATACGTTACGCTTTATACTGCGGAATCAGGCCCTGGGCCAACTCCACCATCTTCTTAATGCCATCTTCCGGCAGATTACCTTTCTTAAACTCCGCCATTACATCGGGTAATTTATTATCCATCTCCATTAAGAAATGTTCTTCAAATTCCTTTACTCTTTTTACGGCCACCGCTTTCAACAAACCGTTGGTACCAAGATAGATAATTGCTACCTGCTTCTCTACGGCCATTGGTGAGTACTGTGGTTGTTTCAACACTTCCACGTTTCGGGCGCCTTTGTCAATTACATTCTTGGTAGCAGCATCCAGGTCACCACCAAATTTGGAGAAGGCTTCCAATTCCCGGTAAAGGGCCTGGTCCAGTTTGAGTGTACCTGCCACTTTCTTCATGGATTTGATCTGTGCATTACCACCCACACGGCTTACAGAGATACCTACGTTAATCGCAGGACGAATACCTGATAAGAACAGGTTGGTCTCCAAAAATATCTGTCCGTCTGTAATAGAGATTACGTTAGTTGGGATATAAGCTGATACATCCCCAGCTTGTGTTTCAATAATTGGTAACGCTGTTAATGAACCACCACCTTTTATTAAATGCCTGATGCTATCGGGTATATCGTTCATATTCTTAGCTACCGTATCATCATTGATAACCTTTGCAGCTCTTTCTAATAAACGGCTGTGGAGATAGAATACGTCACCAGGATATGCTTCACGACCCGGGGGACGGCGCAGCAACAAAGACACTTCACGATAAGCCACTGCTTGTTTGGAAAGATCATCATAGATGATCAAAGCAGGGCGACCGGTGTCCCGGAAAAATTCCCCGATAGCAGCTCCGGCAAATGGTGCGTAGAACTGTAACGGTGCAGGATCTGAAGCAGAGGCTGCAACGATGATCGTGTATTGCATCGCACCTGCATCAGACAGGGTTTGCATCACACCGGCAATAGTAGAAGCTTTCTGACCAATTGCTACATATATACAATAAACAGGCTTACCTGCTGCGAAAAATTCTCTTTGATTAATGATCGTATCAATACAGATAGCGGTCTTACCTGTCTGGCGGTCACCGATAACCAATTCCCGCTGTCCGCGACCGATCGGTATCATGGCATCAATAGCTTTGATCCCTGTTTGCAAAGGTTCTTTTACGGGCTCCCGGAAAATGACACCCGGTGCTTTTCTTTCCAGCGGCATTTCATACAATTCGCCGGAAATAGGTCCTTTACCGTCAATGGGAAGACCCAATGTATTAACAACACGGCCGACCATTCCTTCACCTACATTAATGGAGGCGATCTTACCGGTGCGTTTCACTTTTGACCCTTCTTTGATACCATGGCTATCACCCATCAATACCACACCCACATTATCTTCTTCCAGGTTAAGGGCAATCGCTCTTACACCGCTTTCAAATTCTACCAGTTCACCATAGCGAACATTACCCAATCCATATACACGGGCAATGCCATCACCCACCTGTAATACAGAACCTACTTCTTCCAGGTCTGCGGATGCGTTGAAGTTGCTCAACTGCTGGCGCAGAATTGCTGATATTTCATCTGGTTTAATCTCTGCCATATTCTTTTTTTTATCTTGTTTGTTTATTTGCGGGCTATTACCGCTTAGCGGGCTAAAAGCTCATTCCTAAGGACTACTTTATCTTATAAATAAAGTCATTGTTCTCAAACTGCTTGGCAATAGCTTTCAGGTCATAGGCCACACTGGCATCTACCAACTGATCTCCTACCTGTAAAACAAAACCACCGATCAGGTCTGTATCCACTTTTTCTTCCAGCTCAACATGCTCAAAACCGGCTGATTTTTTAACCTGTTCGATGATAGCATTTTTAACGCTATCGGTAACTGCTGTTGCGGTTGTCAGTTTGATCGTCTGTATATTTTTCTTCTCTTTATAGGCACTGATAAAAGCCTGGCTAATCTCCGGCAAATTACTTTCCCGGCCTTTGGTGATCAACAGCCGGTTGAAAGCAGCTGTCATTTCGCTGATAGTACCCGTAGTAACGGCTTCGAGTATTTTCTTTTTTGTATCGCCTTTTATGATCGGGCTGCGCAACAGGTTGACAAAATCCGGGTTACTTTTACAAACGGTATTAAGCCATTGCATATCCGCATATACTTTTTCCAGCTCGCCTCTTTCAATGGCAAGATCGATCAGTGATTTGGCGTATCTCGTTGCTAAACGTGGATTGGGCATAATTTATAGTTCGAGCTTTGAGCTGCGAGTTTTGAGCCGTAGCGACTAAAATCGCAGCTCATTACTCACAGCTTGCAGCTGTTCTTAATTCATTTTAACTTCGCTGACCAGGCCTTTTATATGTGCTTCCTGGGCTTCTTTATTGGCCAATTCCTTTCTCAAAACTTTCTCACTTACTTCGATCACCAGTTTGCCTACCTGGTTTTTTACTTCGGTCAGGGCTGCCATCTTTTGTGCGGTGATCGCTGCCTGGGTTTCGGTCAATATTTTATTAGCTTCCGTCTTTGCCTGCTCTTTGGCTTCGTTGATGATCTTGTCTTTTGTTTCCCTGGCTTCTTTCAGCAACTTGCCCCGCTCTTCACGGGCAGAAGCGAGTAAGGCTTCGTTCTCATTTTTCATCTGTGCCATTTCTGCTTTTACTTTTTCAGCAGTTGCCAATGACTCAGCGATGGTTTCTTCCCTTTTTTTCAATCCCCCGACAATAGACGGCCATGCGTATTTTTTAAGGATAAAAAATACGATCAGAAATGCCAGCATTGTCCAGATCAGCAAACCAAACGAAGGAGTAAGTAATTGCATAAAACGAATTTGATATTTTCTTTATTTGAGTATTGATTTACTGAAAGTTTAGCATTAGTTTTCTAAAAATTCACAACAATACTCCAAATCAATTTTCAATAAAAGCCCTTCACCAGGCTCAGGTTTAAAAAACTGCATCCTCCGCCCTGTACATTGGATGCAGTAGTTTTTTTTAGAGCACCATCGCTAGGAAACCAATGATAATAGAGAACAACGCAGCACCTTCTACCAGGGCGGCAGTCAGGATCATGTTGCTTCTGATGTCATTAATAGCTTCCGGCTGACGGGCAATAGCTTCCAGGGCACCTTTACCGATCTGGCCAATACCAACACCGGCTCCGATTGCTCCCAGACCAGCGCCAATTGCACCACCTGCATTTGCCAGGTCTGCTAAAAGAAATAAATCCATAATTGTGATTTTATATTGATTAAAAAAAGACGTTATTAATGATGTGCTTCTTCTGCATGATGCTCACCCTCAAAAGCCTGGCCGATGAATACCGCCGTCAGGTTGGTGAAGATGAATGCCTGTAAGAACGCTACCAATATTTCGATAAAATAAATAAATACGGTAAATGCAATGGACAGAGGCGCAAAGCCAAGGCCCACATACTGGTTCAATGCTCCCAGGATAAAGATCAGGGAGATCAAACAGATAATAAGAATGTGACCCGCAACCATGTTGGCAAACAACCTGATCATCAACGCAAATGGTTTTGTGAATACACCCAGGATCTCTACCGGAACCAGGATGGGCTTAACACCCATTGGTACTGGAGGATTGAAAATATGTGCCCAGTAATGCTTGTTGGTGCTGAACATGATTACCACAAAGGAAACCAGCGAGAGTACAAGTGTGAAAGCAATATTACCCGTCACATTCGCTGATCCTGGTATTAAACCAAAAATGTTATTAATAAGAATAAAGAAAAACATCGTTAGTAAAAGAGGGAGGTACCTGGCATATTTATGTCCCAGGTTGGGCTTAGCTACTTCATCTTTTACAAAGTTGACCACGGTTTCAATGGTATTCTGCATGCCTTTCGGCGCAGAAGTAACACCCTCCCCTTTTTTATATCTTTTGGCAACGGCCAGCATGATCCAGACCAACACCACCAGGGCTAGTATCATTTGCACCACGTTACGGGTCAGGGAGATATCATACACTTTTACAGTGGGGTCAAACTCGCCGGCTGCTGTAACCGGTACGATCGATCCGATAAAATATTTCTTCGGATCCAGCTTCAGCTCGGCCCGGTTGTGTTCAGTAAGCACCACGTAGTCTTTATAACTTTCATGACCATGGTGAAATTTCGACGACATAAAAGTAGTAAGTCCCCGCTGTGGAGAATAGAGAATTACCGGAAGCGGGATGGTAACATGTTTTTGATGGTCTTTAGGGCCATAAGACATAAAATGGAACTCATGACCATCCATAATATGGCCGAAAATGACCTCGTTGGCATCAAATAATTTGGGCTTTTTTACTTCCCCGTGCTGGTCAGCTGGCTGCACCTGCTTATCCTGCTCGCCCTGTGCCAAAACAGGCAAAGAACTAACTACAAAAAAAACGCTGAAAGTGGCTACCAATAAGGATTTTAAACGTCCGGCAATCATACCCATCCTGAAATTTGCGGCAAAGATAAGGGGGCAACAGTTAAAAAAGGAATTGGTGATTGGGAATTTGGCAGAAACCCTGTCTTTTTTTCCAACAGTCATTTTGTCCAGGAATTTCTTAGATTTTCCAGCCCTGGCATCCCTGAAAGCTTTTTGGGTCGGACAATCGCTTTTTATTGGATTACAAGTCATTATTATGAATAAATAAGGAGTTTCCCCAGCTCAGATACTCTCAGAAGCTGATTTTTCAAACTGCAGTTCATGCAATTTGCTGTAAAAACCACCCTGTTTGATCAGTTCTTCATGGGTTCCCATTTCCTTCACCTCACCCTTGTCCAGCACAATGATCTTACTGGCTTTACGGATAGTGGAAAGGCGATGTGCAATAACGATCGAGGTTCTGCCCTGGATAAGAGTGTCAATCGCATGCTGGATCAGCATTTCGCTTTCGGTATCCACAGAAGAAGTGGCTTCATCCAATATTAAAATAGAAGGATTGTACAATAAGGCCCGTATAAAAGAGAGCAGTTGCCGCTGTCCGAGGGAAAGGGTAGCTCCTCTTTCCATCACGTTGTAATCATAACCGCCCGGCAACCGGAGGATGAAATCGTGCATATCGATCATTTTGGCAGCTTCAATTACCTTTTCGCGGGAGATATCAGGGTTTCTCAGGGTGATATTATCCATCACCGACCCGGAAAATAAAAATACATCCTGTAGTACCACTCCGACATTCTTTCGCAACACATCCAGCTTATATTTTTCAATATTTACATCGTCAATTTTAATTTGCCCTTTCTGAATATGGTAGAGCCGATTCAATAAACTGATGATCGTTGTTTTTCCGCTTCCGGTATGGCCAACAATAGCAATCGTTTCACCGGGTTGGGCTTCAAAACTAACGTCCTTCAATACGTGATTTTCATCGGTATAAGCAAACCAGACTTTTTCAAATTCAATTTTCCCTTTTACAACAACAGGAGAATGATCTCCCTGTTCATCTGCATAATCTTTATTATCCAGCACTTTAAATACTCTTTCGCTTGCAATAATTCCCATCTGCAAAACATTGAATTTATCGGCCAGCACCCGCAAGGGACGAAACAAAAGATTTAAACAAAGAATAAAAGCAACCAGGGTGCCCTGCTGGCTTTGCTGCAGGAGAAAGGCTTCTTTCGATGTCCACCAAACGGCCAGGCCAACGGACAGGGCCAGTACAATTTCCACAATGGGGAAGAAAACAGAATACGCAAAGATGGCTTTGATATTGGCATTACGATGTTCCTTATTTATTTTTTTGAATTTTTTCCCTTCCCTGTCTTCCGAAGCAAATGCCTGTACGATCGCCATACCCGTCAAATGCTCCTGTACAAAAGCATTGAGACTGGCCACCGCATTCCGAACCTTGAAAAAAGAACGGTTGATACTGTTTTTGAAATAATAAGTAGCGATAATAATAATAGGGAAAGGTATTAAGGCGATCAGTGTAAGTGTCCAGTCGGTCCAGAACATGTAGCCAAGAACACAGAATATAGAAAGCAGGTCAGCAATAATGGGTACCAGTCCGTCGGAGAAAATATCATTGATGGATTCAATATCGTTGATGGTCCGGGTGGTGAGTGTGCCAATTGGTGTTTTATCAAACTGGGAAAGATTTAATCCCATTATTTTATTGTAGGTAGCGACCCGCAGGTCTTTTACTACAGATTGACCCAGCAAAGCGGTCGTAAAAGAGAATAGGAACCGCATAGCTGTTTCCACCAGTAGCAATCCTACCTGTATAAGTGTAATTGTAATCAGCATGCGGGTAGCAGAACCGGCAATGTAGTCGTTCACCGTTACCTGTATAAGCATCGGTCTTACAGGTGTGATAACAGCCAGCAAAACGGCCAATACCACTGACAAATAAAATTTCTTCTTATAGGGGGCTGCATACTCAAATACCCTCCGGAGAAGGGTCACATCAAAAAAACTCTTTTTCGTTGCTGGCAAAAATGAAAATTTGAAAGGCAAAGCTAAGAGATACTTCGGCAAACCTGGTAGAGAAAAGGAAAAACGGAAAAAGCAAGAGTAAAAACCTATAAAAACATTGTTTAAAAACGGAGTGGTAGTGTATTAACTATTTCGTCTTTTCTTTTTTTTAATCGCTTAGCTTATTCCCCCATAGCGATCTTGTACGCTTTGATAAAGAGAGCCCCAAGATTTTTGTACGGTGGTACATAATCTTCAAATATTTTATCAGTGGCCATCTTACCCAGTTCTTTCCAGAAAGGTATCCACTCAATGCTACTACCTTCCCTTAGTTTTTCTCCCAATAGTTTTAAGAAGGGGTTATTCACCGGTGCATCAGCTATCTGTTTGGTGCCTACAATATGGGCATCCGGTGCTTTTTCCAAAATATCATGTATCATCCGGTAGCCACCGCAGGAGCCCATGAATACGATCTTGGAGGTTGAGAACATTTGCTCAATGGTATACGGAGCATTGTAACTATGCCCCCGGTTCACGGTAACGGTCGGGTATAGTTTATTTGTTTCTAGGTATTTGCACAAAGCTTCCTGTGCTTTAGCATCTTCATTTTTTTCTTCCGGTAACGGCCTGTTCAGGTAAATAGAAACCGGTTTACCTTTCACAGAACTGATCGTAACCCATTGCGGGTTGCTCCGGTCCGTTTTCCAGTTGGCATTACCAAACAAATTCAGGATACCAGGAAAAACACCGATACCATCCTTATCACCATAAATAAATACCTGAACGATAACCCTGCCACTATCATTGGCCAAAGACTTGAATGGCACTTCATATACCGGGGGAACACCGAGTTCTTTGGTCAGGTCAATATGATTAGAAGAGTCGGCAGAAAGAAAAAGATTATTCAGTATCTTATAAATTGCGATCCCCCTTTTATTCCCCGCTTTTTCATTTTGCTGGTAATTGAGCTGGATATTCTTCAGCATTTCATTAGATAATGGCTTGATGGTTTCTACAATACTGGCATAGGAATCAGCCACATCTACCCCATCTTCCAACCCGTTACCATACTCCAGTCTACCCACAAACGCTTTCATTAGTTTTTCTGCATCACTTTCATCTGCTGGTGATTTTTTGGGAGGGAACGTACTTAAAAAATTACTGAGCATATTAAAGCCGGCCGCCATTTTGATAAACCGCCTGTATTTATCAAAATGCAAGGACATCAATAAGGAATCACCCCGGTTATTGATTTTTTTCATCATCAGCGGGTACACTCCTTTTACAAAACTGGAGGTATAAATTGATCCATCGGCAGCCACAGCGAGGTAATACAGTTCTTCAGCACTCAGGGGCTGAATTGAGCGGAACCTGAATTCGGCATTTTCATTGTGAAGGCCATTAATGATATTGACAAAATTCTCTGTTGCCTTTTTCTCCAGCCTTTCCCGTAATCCTTTAAACTCAAAAGCCGTATCCTTATTGATCGCCCTGCCCGTATATTCCAGCATGGTTCTCACCATCAGTTTATAATATCGTACCGAATCATCTTTGGCCGCATCGATCTCTTCCATTGTCATTTTCCCTTTCAGAATATTATCCAGGAAAACAAAGTATTGCTGACCACTCTTACTCTTCGACATTTTCACGATCGTACTGATAAAGTTGTCATCCGTAATATTCCTGATGACAGCACCGAGTTTATTATTCGCCTGCGCATAATCATAGAGTTGCTTTGGATATCGCTGCGCTACGGCCCTTACCAGGCTGTCTGCAAAAGGCATGTCGGGATTATCCCTTAGGGTAGACAAAGTTCTTTCGGGGTACAGAATGCAATACTTTAGCACGACAGTCTGCAGGGCTGCTTTATATCCGCTGTTCTTTTCAAAGGTGCTGTTATCTGCCCATATAACCGAATAAGCCGTCTCATACTGTAGGTAAATGATGGCAGTTTCAACCGACTTCCCTTCCTTGTCCAGTTGTACACATTTTTCATACGCCGCGAGGATATCAGGAAGAAGGGTGGGTTTTACCTTTTTAGCAGTCACGTTGATCTTAAAGAACTTCAGCAGGTATTCAATTCCCCGGAGGTATCTTACCCGGCTCTGGTCTTTCAATAAAGAATCCGCTTCAATCTTACATTGTAAAAGGTCGACCCGGTTGATCAGTGTTTGAGTCAACATAAAATTAATTTCCTCATCTGCCGATGGGGTATACTTATTATCCGATTTCCCATCCGATTTCAGGATCAGCTTTTGTTGGGCATCGATATAATCGTGGAATAGTTCCCTGTTTTTGGGAGGCTTGCAGTTTTGACTATTGCTGATACCAGCTGCAAAGGAAAGTTGCGCTGAGACCAACTGGCTCTGACCAAGAAAAAAAGCTGCTAGAATAAGGTATTTATACAATGCTGTCATAAGAATCGAAACGCAAAGTTACTAAGCCCGGGTGAAATAGAGGCCTTCCGGTGTTTTATATTGATATAGACGCATTTATGGACAATAAAGCTGTCTGGGCCCTGATAATATTAGTTGGGACTGGGCAGGGCAGGTTAATTTATCATTAAGTCTAAGTAAACTACGGCCTGCAAATTTCCCCGCCCAACATTTTCCCGTTAGGTTTGCGCAAACTTTTTCCTTTATGGAAACAAAAGCCCGAAAGGTGCTGATCGCAGACGACGAACCGGATATTTTAGAAATACTAAAATATAACCTCTCCAATGAAGGATATGAGGTCATTACTGCCAAAGATGGAGACGAGGCGCTGGAAAAAGCACGGCGTACCCAGCCAGACCTGGTGATATTGGACGTAATGATGCCTAAAAAGACAGGGGTTGAAGTGTGTCAGTTACTCCGGGCGCAAGCAGCTTTTAAAGAGACTCTTATCATTTTCCTGACCGCAGTTAACGACGAAGGAACCCAGATCAAGGGCCTCGAAACAGGTGCCGATGATTACGTCAGCAAACCCATCAGCCCAAAAGTTTTTCTAAGCAGGGTCAATGCCTTATTCCGCCGCCTGAATAAAACCGATGCCAGGGTATTGATTATCGATCATGTTACCATCGATCCTGAACGTTATATCATTAAAGTAAGGGATACAGAAGTAGTACTCGCCAAAAAAGAGTTTGAGTTACTCTATTTACTGGCCCTTAAACCAGGCCGGGTTTTTCTCCGCAACGAGATCCTAAACCAGGTATGGGGTAATGATGTTATTGTAGGCGATCGCACTATTGATGTACATATCCGCAAGATCCGTCAGAAGCTGGGAGTGGATTGTATTACTACCGTAAAGGGTGTTGGATATAAATTCGAACTTTAATAGAAAGCGGCAGGCTTTGAACTACCCGTTTCGGGTAAGCTACTTAAATGGTTGACCTACTTTCGTAGCCCGAAACGCACAACCCGTAACTTGCAGGTATGTTCTCGACGAAAAGCATTTCTCCCCGGCAGCTGTCAGCATTTACGGCATTAGTCTTGTCCTTACCTATCAGTGTGCTGATTTATTTTATTGAAAACAGCTGGTTATGGGCGGTATGTTCATTTGTCATTATTGTTGGTGGCTCCTACCTGCTTATTTCATTTATGCTGGAGCGGTTTATCTACCGCAAGATTAAACTCATTTATAAATTCATTTACCAGACCAAAGCCACTAAAAAGGAAGAGACCTATTATAAATATGTCTTGCCACAAAAAAGTATTGATGAAGTAAGGGAGGATGTGGAAGCCTGGGCCGTCAGGAATGAAGAAGAACTGGAACTGCTGCGGCGCAATGAACAGTTTCGTAAAGAATTTTTGCAAAATCTTTCGCATGAATTCAAAACACCGGTATTTGCAATACAGGGTTATGTAGATACGCTCCTTTCCGGTGCATTGGCCAATACGGAAGTGAATAAAAGGTTTTTAGAAAAAACTTCAAAAAATGTGGACAGGCTGACAAACCTGCTCAATGACCTGGACGAAATATCCAGTTTGGAAAGAGGTGAGCTGGTTTTATATAAACAAAATTTTGTTATACAGGAATTGGTGAAAGAAACATTTGAAAGCCTTTCGATAAAATCGGAGGTTATAAACATCCATTGTACAATCAAGAAGGGTTGTGAATTCCCGCTTACCGTTTTTGCAGATAAAGAAAAGGTAAGGCAGGTGCTAACCAATCTTTTTGAAAACTCGATTAAGTATGGAAAACAAGATGGCAGTATTGTAGCCAGTATGTATAATACCGATGGCAAGCACATACTGATTGAAATAAGTGATGATGGAATTGGCATACCGGAGAAAAACCTCCCCCGCATCTTTGAGAGGTTCTATCGTACTGATGAAGGTCGTAGTATAGATGTAACAGGCAGTGGTCTTGGCCTTGCTATCTGCAAGCATATTATAGAAGCGCACGGGCAAACGATACATGTTCGCAGCCGGGAAGCCATTGGCACTACAATTGGATTTACATTGGATAGTAAAAGAGATTAAATTTCGTTACTTTATCACCCACTCTCCACTCACTCCTTTTTATCATTCCGCCTGTTGGATCATTGTTTGTTAACTCTTTTTCTCCATTTAATTAACTCATACCATATAACTGATACTAAACCTATGACAATACAAATAAATAATTGAGCTGCGTTTAATGATTCAAATCCAAAGAATTTTGTGAGTGGCGATACAAAAAGCTGTAAGCCTAAAATAGTAACAGTGATAAGAATAATAAGTAATACCATCCTATTCTTATATTTCAATGTCGTAATAATTGAATAATAAAAAGACCGGTTAATGAGTGTTAGAAATATATTAGCAGCCACCAGCATAGTAAAAACCATCGTTCGGGTAAGTGCCTCATCGCTTCCAGTACGTACTGCATACTGGTAAGTAAATAAAGTACCCGCTGTGATGACTAAACCCTGTATTATACTTGTAGTCAGTTCCTTCCAGTTGAAAAATGTAGTAGTAAATGGACGTGGCTTTTGAGTCATCGTGTTAGCTTCCATCGGTTCGTTTTCATACACAATGGAACAGGTGGGCCCCATGATCAATTCTAAAAAAATAATATGAATAGGCGAAAAAATTGTTGGATAAAGCCATCCAAGTGTCAGGGGAATAAAAACAGTGAGAATTATTGGTATATGAATTGATATAATGTATTGAATACCTTTTTTAAGATTGGTATAAATTTTTCTTCCGATAGCAACAGCCTCCACCATTTTAGACAGATCATCTTCTAATAAAATTAATGACGCGGCTTCCTTCGCTATTTCTGTTCCTTTTTTCCCCATAGCAATACCAATATGTGCTGCTTTCAATGCCGGTCCATCATTTACACCATCGCCTGTCATTGCCACTATTTCATTATTAGCTTTTAATGCATTAATAATTTTCAATTTTGCATCCGGAAACATTCTTGTAAACAACTGGATTTCTGAAACCATTTTTTGCAAATCAGTGTCTGATAATTGCATCAGCTCATTACCGGTAATGCTTTTTTCGTAACCTCTAAAACCTACCTGTTTGGCAATAGCAGAAGTAGTAGCAGCATTATCACCCGTAACAATCTTTACTGAAATACCGGCTGTATAGAAACTTTCCAATACGGAATGTATATTTTTCTTTGGTGGGTCATAAAAAGCAACAATGCCTATAAAATGAAATTTAAATTCCTGTTGGGTGGCAGGAAAGTCATTTCCCTCAAAATGTGTTTCCCCAACAGCTAATACTCTATAGCCATCAGTTGCCAGCGTTTTTATGGCTTCTTCAACTTGTTGCTTTTCTTTTGAAGATAAATCAGAAACAGTGACCAATGCTTCAGGGGCTCCTTTAGCAGCAATGATGCGCTGACCTGAACTATTTTCAAACAAATGGGTCATCATCGGTGGTGTTCCGTCTAATGGATACTCATGCACCATTTTATAGTGAGATCGCTCATCGTCCGGGATTACCTTTCTGTAAGCATTGTGCAATGCTACTTCCATTGGGTCAAATGGAATTGGCTCACTGGCCCACATAGACAACCTGATAAGAGCTTTTTCTTCATCATTTAATTCATCTCCTGCATTACTTATTTTTTGTGATGAAAGTAAAAACAGTTTCGCCAAACTCATACTGTTCTCCGTAAGCGTCCCCGTTTTATCTGTACATATTACCGTAGCGCTGCCCAACGTTTCAACCGTTTTCATTTGTTTGACCACAATACCCAATTTCATCAACCGCCATGCACCCAACGCCATGAAAGTGGTAAAAGCAACAGGAATCTCTTCAGGCAAAATACTCATAGCCAGCGTCAGTGCTTTTAACAGGCTATCGAGCAAATCATAAGAATGAAAAAAGTTAATAGCCCAAAAAACTAAAAAAACAATAGCCCCGGCTATCGCCATTTTCTTAACAAAGTTTCCAATTTGTCTTTCCAGTGGGGTTTTTTCTTCCTTGATGCGTTCAAGACTTTTCCCGATTTTCCCAAACCTTGTTTCGTTCCCAATAGCACTGATAGTAGCAATCGCTAATCCACTGGCTACTGTTGTGCCCTTATAAACAAAATTATCTTCCTTCGAGTGATCCTTGAAAACGGCGAAAGATTCCCCGGTAAGAATTGATTCGTTCACTGAAAAATCATTTGATTGACTGATGATACCATCAGCAGAAATGGAAGTACCTTCCTCCACCATCAGGCTGTCGCCGATTACAAGGTCTTCAGTTATAATTTCTTCCACCTGACCGTCCCGGATTACTTTACACCGGGGCGATGAATTTTTTTTTAATTTCTCCAACGCAGTATGACTTCGTGAATCCTGGTATAAAGAAATTACAACGACCAATACAATAGCTGAAGCAAGAAAAATACCATTCGCTATATCTCCGCTAATAAAATAAATGGAAGCAGCCACAAGCAACAAAATAACCATCGGATCTTTTGCCAGTTGTTTAATAGCATTAATAAAACCATTCTCTGTTTTAAACGCTAAACTGTTCTCCCCGTATTTTTCTCTTGAAATAATAACCTCATCTTTCGTTAAGCCTTTAATATTAAATCGATTTGCAGGCATTATTGAGGTTATGAAATTGGGACCGCAAAATTTCTACTGCCCCCTTGTACTATTTATTTAGCACATTGTTTTGAAAGATAAATAATCCGTTCCTTCAAAAGTATCCTTTTTATTGTTCCTAATGAGCTACCTTATTCATAGCAAAATACAATTGAGCTTTTGCCACATTTTCATTCCCGGGGTTACAATTAATAATAACAAGGTAACAGGCGAGAGCTGAAATTTTCCAATCGGCAATCATATTTTCACCATCAAAACGGTATACCCGTTTAAAATTGCGATAGATGGGTAATTGCAATATTTCACAAGCCTGAAAAGCCCTGTTTAAGGCTATGGCTATTTCATCCAGGCTATCAATATTCAACCCGTCCATTATTTCACTAACAAAATAGGTAAGCCGGCCATCAAAAAACCAGTGCTGTTTTTTTTTCTCCTCTACCCAGTTTTTATTTTGGTAATTCTGCTTCGGCATAGGACGTATTTTTTAAGCTTGATAATTCATTGAACAAGGCTATTTCTTTTGGTGATAGATTTTTAGGCAACACAATATTTACTGCTGCATATAAGTCACCAAACTCATTTACTTTGTCATAGCGGGGCATTCCCATTCCTTTTAACCGAAGCAGTTTCCCGTTATCTGTTTCCTTGCTGATATCTATTTTAATTTTTTTGTGAACAGCGTTAATAATGGCTTGTCCGCCAAGTATCGCTGTATATAAGTCAATATCAATCATACAATACAAATCGTCATCTTTTCTTTTATAGAGCGGATGTTCAGCTACCTGAATAGTAATGTATAAATCTCCATCTTGGCCGCCGTTTACCCCTTTACTGCCTTTGCCTTTCAAACGTAACACCTGGCCGTTTTTAACTCCTGGCTTTAATTTTAATTGTAATTTTTGCTGGTTCAACTCCAGTTGTCGGGCTGTTCCGTTATAAGCTTCTTCCAGTGAAACCAGGAGTTGAGCCGTATAATCCTGCCCTTTAAAAGATGGCGGCTTTCCCCGGCTTGCTCCGCCAAATTGTGTTCCAAAAAGGTTTGAAAAAAAATCACCAAAACTATCTTCATTAAATTTTTCACCATCGCTGTATTGATACGGAGTACCCCCCTGTCCGTTTGCCTGTTTAAACCCATCAAAACCCTGCTTGCCACCAGTTTGCTGGTAGTGCTTCCAGTCTTCCCCCAGCTCATCATATTTCTTTCTTTTTTCCGTATCACTTAATACTTCATTGGCCTCATTAATCTCTTTAAACTTTTCTTCCGCTGGTATATTACCCGGATTTTTATCAGGATGATATTTAACTGCCAGTTTGCGATATGCTTTTTTTATATCATCGGCAGTAGATGTTTTAGCAATCCCTAATATTTTATAGTAGTCCTTGAAATCCATGTTGAACAATAGTTGTTACTCACTTACTGTTACTGTTTTTATTCTGCTAAATTTATTTCAGCACCTCGTCTGTTTCTACATCACTTTCGTCGTTCTTTGGTTTTCGATAATCATTGTTAAGCTTGTTTTCAAATGCTTTTTCATCTTTTTGATTCCTGACGATCAGAAACACAATCAACGCAATGGCGGCTATGCCTACCGGAATTAATACAAGCCAGTTCATATCGTATGTATTTATAGATTTTGACTTCTTACAAACCAATCAACAGGTCGTCTTACTGAAACGGGATCTGGATAATTTTTTAAATAACCTATTCGTAAGATGAATTGAATACTATCGCTGATACCTATTGATTGGTTAATATTTTGATTAGTTGCCGGTTCTTCCAGTTTTTGTGTCATTGGGTGAATAGCGATGACCTTATCCCGCACTTTTAAAAATAGCTTTTGCATCCGCTTACCTGTTTCGAGTAAAGTTACAACTTCATTGCCTTTGTTTGTAATCAATAACCAGCCTGCTGATTGTGACACCTGCTTTGTAACATTATCAATATTTTTATCGCGAAAGCTCTTTTTCATAACACTATTCTTCCGATAAAAATTACGGACTATCCAGCCAGGCATACCTTCAATCTCCATACTTGCTGTTGTAAGGCCATCGCAATATTTTTTAGCATCATTACTTGAAAAACGTATCCATTCGGACAATTCCTTTTCCGCGGCATCCCGATAAGACTGGATTTTATTAGCTTCAATAGTTTGATCGTTAAGGTACTGATATTCTTTTGCACCGATTGGTATAAAATGAAAAAACACCTGTTCTTCCCTAATCAAATAAGCCAAATCATCGGTTTTCAATAAATCTGGAAGATAATTTGAACGTACTGTTCGTCGGTTTTTTATTTTCTCAATATTGAATGCAGGTGTGGGTCCGGATCTGTTCAATTTCACTTCTACTAATTCTTTCTCCTGGTTAGTTGTTGCAAGAACAGTAAACTGACAATTATAACCAGCATTACTTGCGGCATATTCAAGATTCTGCGTAAATGCCCCTATTGACAATATAGTTTCCCGCTGGGTTGGGTCAACCGCAGGCAGCCATTTACTCTTATCACTACAAATAATCCGGTGATAAGGTTCTATATATTTTACCGACCAGGGTTGCGTATTATGTCCGCTGGGTGCAAGAGACGCTAAATACAAAATTCCCATTTCATCGGTTGTAAGTACTGATTTATTAATGGGGTAAATCTTTATATCAGTTCTGCTAAAATTACCTTTATCGCTCAGTAAATATCCCACCCCTCCCGCAGCTAAAATAGTCCCTCCAGCAATAGCTATAAATTTTCTTCTTTTCATGCTAATTAATAATTTTTAATACCCTTTTAAAGATTTGAATTAAAAAAACAGGTGCAATACTGGTAACAAGTATTATTAACCAGGTATTTAAACTTAGCGCTTGAAGGCCAATAGTACTATTAAGTGGGCTAACGAAATAAAATACAGCCATTATAACAATACAAAGCAATAAGGATGCCCAGATAAATTTATTACGGGTAATTTCATTATTTAAAAATGATATGTTGCGGGACGACAAATTTAGTACATGCCACAATTGCGCTAAAGCTAGACTGAAGAAAGTGATATTGTTACACAATTGTGCATCATACTTTAAATAATAGCTGCAATACCAGGTTACCAGCATAATAGGCAAAGCCAATAACACCGCATAAGCATTTATTGTAAACCAATCTTTTTTAATTACAATAGGCTCCTGTGGATTTCGTGGAGGAATTTTCATAATTAAATCATTCCCTTTGCCAAGCCCCAATGCAAGGGCAGGAAAAATATCCGTAACCAAATTCAGGAAGAGTATCTGTAAGGGCAGTACCGAAAACGGAAAGTTGAATAATCCATAAAAAAATACAATAAATATTTCACTAAGGTTGCAGGAAAGCAGGTACATTAAAAAGTTTTTTATATTTTTAAAAATTACCCTGCCTTGCATAATGGCTGCCACAATAGACGTAAATGAATCATCTTTCAGAACCATGGCTGCCGTTTGTTTTGCCACCTGCGTTCCCCGTATGCCCATGGCTATACCAATGTCAGCTTTTTTTAATGCAGGGGCATCGTTAATTCCATCACCTGTCATGGCAACAATATTGCCTTGCTTCTGATAAAGCGTTACCATGTCTAACTTTTGTTTTGGTGTAACCCTTGCAAAAATAGTAGCAGCAAATAATTTGTCTTCAGACAATTGTTTGTTAAGCTCCTTACCATTGATAACAACATTATCTTTTTCTGATAGCTTTATTTTTTCTGCAATATTAAGTGCTGTAGCCGGATGGTCTCCTGTTATCATAATCACCTTAATACCTGCATCCCTGCATGATTGCAACGCATCCACTACTTCCATTCGGGGAGGATCTAAAAAACCTATAAGTCCTGCAAGGGTTAAGTAAGATAAAAAATTATTGGTGGGTATATTGGCTTCGTCCTTAAAAGCAAATGCCAGTACTTTTGAGCCTTGTGCCTGAATGGTTTCTGCTTTTTGTAAAAATATTTTTTTATCTGCATCGGTTAAAGGCACTACCTTATCGCCTGCATAATACGAACTGCATTTATGTATTAACACCTCTACAGCACCTTTTGCCGCTACAAAGTTGCCAGAATCATTTTTATGTACAGTAGCCATTAATTTTGTTTCAGAATTAAATGGTTCTTCTGCAATACGGGGATACGCTGCATTTATTTCTGTCGCATTTTCTTTGCTGGAATTTACGAATTGCAATAAAGCAATTTCGATAGGGTCGCCCAGATGCTTTTTCTTATTATCTTCTTCTTTACTTACAGCATTGTTGCATAAGGTGGCGATAAGTATTAGCTTTTCAAACGCAGATTTATTTTTTTTGATTGCGGCACTATTGTCTTTTCCACTTTTATCTATGGCTATGTCTTCATCAAAAAATACCAAACTGTTTACATCAATTTTATTTTCAGTTAATGTACCAGTTTTATCTGTAAAAATAATGTTGATGCCACCAAGTGTTTCTACCGATGCCAGCCTTTTAATAAGCACATTCTTCCTGGCCAGCCGCAACATGCCATAAGTCAATGCAATAATGCTTACAACAGGCAGCCCTTCCGGAATAGCAGCAACTGCCAAAGCCAATGCTGTTTCTACAATAAGGTAAAACTGTTTGCCCTGTAGCAATCCTGTTATAATAAATATGCTTGCAAATGCAGCCGTAACAAGCATTAATATTTTTGTAAGGCCTCTTAGCTTTTTTTCTAATGGGGTATCATCCTGCTTTGCAGTTTCCACCAACTGGGTAATTTTGCCTAATTCTGTTTGAAGGCCTGTACCTGTGACGATAGCCCTTGCATTGCCTTTTACAATAGATGTGCCTTTAAATATTAAATTTATTCTATCAACAAGGGTAACATCCTTATCGAGTACTTCAGTATTTTTTTCAACAGGTAATGATTCACCTGTGAGTGCCGATTCATCAATTTCAAATTGATTTACTTCCATTAACCTTGCATCGGCCAATACCATATCACCTGCTTCTAAGACCAAGATATCACCACGTGCAATTCTTTCAGATGGAATTTCTTTAAAAGCATTATCTCTCCATACTTTGGTAACGCTGATGTCCATTTCCTTTAGCGCCTTTATAGAATTACGGGCTTGTAATTCCATAAAGAAACCCAGCGCTGCGGTAATAATAATTACAGCAATAATGGCAAATCCTTCTATCCAATCCTGAAAGAAAAAAGAAAATCCAGCGGCTACTACCAGTAATAATATTATCGGGCTTTTAAATTGTTCAACTAAAATGAGCCAACTACTTTTTTGCTTTTGTTCCGCATAACTGTTTAAACCATACTTTTTAATTCTTTCATTGATACTGCTTTCTTTTAAACCGGTTTGCAGATTTACATCCAGCAGTTTTGCAATGTCGTTAGCAGTTATTGAATGAGTATTTTCAATTGGATATATGCTATCGTTCGTTGCTGTCATTGTTTTAAGATTCAAACTACCTCACTAGTTTTAAAAGTCGATTCGCTATGTCATATTCAATACACTTCACATTAAATTTTGCCTAACTGAAATCACCTAGCTTTAATCTCCAGAATACTTCAGCTTCAATTGGAATAATTAAACCATTTTTCTCTTTATAATTACCTGGTTTTATAGTCCATGTTTATAACCTTTTTTCCATATACTACCTTGTCTTCATTTAAATAGTTTTATTTTTTTCATTAGTAAATATGTTTAAATTGGAGCTTATCTCCATAATTTGCTTAATTGTCCCGTAGAGTTAAGGTAGGATAACCCAAATAACCATCCCTCTACTTTTGTGTTTTGATAATCTGTTAATAACTTTTGCAGTCCCTTTTCCTGACTATTTAATTCGTTGGAAGTTATTTGCCCCTCTTTAAATCTGTCTTGCAATATTTTTAAAATTTCTTCGTATAGAATAATATTTTCCTCTTGTGTTTTTAATTGAAGTTTTATTCGGGTTAACTCCAGTTTAGCAGTTGCCGCTTCCTGGTTGAATTGTGCAGATTTTTCATCAAGCCGTAAGCTGTATTGTTGAGATTGTAGTTGCAGTTGTTTTATCTTATTCTTTTTATCATCGGCAAGTAGTATAGGAACTTTTACATTTAAACCAATATAACTATATCCAAACCAGGAGTTGGATTTAACAGGATTAAAATCATTGGTAAATTGATTAGCTCCTAAAAAACTTTTAAGGCTTACTACAGGAAGATATTTTGATTTTTCAGTTTGTTGCTGAAGAAGTGATAGTTGTTTTTGAAAATTGAGTTGCTGAAAAACAGGAATGCTATCTACTGAAATATTTGTATCAATCAAGAGTAAAATATTGTTTTTAAAAAAAGTGGTATCAATATTAAAATCATTTGCTTCACTGGCAAGTGTTCCGGTTACATACATCAGGTAAATTTTATTCTCAACCAGTTGAATTATAGCATCCGTTAATTGCTGCTTTGTATTATTGTGGTTGATGTTGGCATTGTTCAATTCGGATTTTAATAACCTGCCAGCTGTATAATTTTCTAACTGTAACTGGTAACTAAGCCAGGTTCTGGCGGTATCAATAATAGCCGAACTTATTTGTTGTTGTTGTAACCAAGTATTGAGATATGCTTTTGATACTTCATAAGCTAATTCATATGCTGATTGCGCTTGCAATGTCCTACTTATTTTTTCTAGTAACAGGCTTTCGTTTATTTGCTTTTTTATGGTTGCATCAAATAATGGCTGGGTAGCAGTTATGCCTGCTGATTGCGTCCAGGTGGTACCAAACTGAATAGTGGCTGTAGCATCCGGGGGTAAAGTTGAATTGAATTTGCCCACTGGAATAATTGAGCTTTGCAAAATAGGGTTGTAGGTGTAATTGTATTCAGCCGATACCTGCGGACCATATTTTTTATATAGGGATTTGGTTTTGAGTTGCTGTATAGTTATATCTATTTTATCAGCCTGAATATTATTCCTGTTAATAAAGGCTGCATTAATTGCCTGCGACAAGGTAGTAGTGGATTGTGCACATAACCTGGCAACAATCAATAAAATCATTATCACTAAAGTGAAAGTTTTTTGTTTCATTTTTTAATTTTTATCTGAATACAGATGCTGGTTCAATTCCTTTAATTCTTCTTATTGCAAATGAAGCACCCCCAAGCGATATGAATCCAATGACTACAAAAATGGCAAGCAGAAGCAATGGTGAAAATCTAAAAATTAAGCCTGAAGAAGCTACTCCTTTTTTAAAACCAAGCAGTAAGAAATAGGCAATTACAAAGCCCGCAATGGCAAATATGGAGGCTTGCGTTAAAATCAGCCGAGTGATAAATTTATTGCTTGCTCCAATTGCTTTTAGCGTTCCATAATCTTTTAATCTGTCTAATGCGGAAGTATACATCGTTAAACCAATAATGAAGAAGCCGGCTATTAATGCAAAAATAATAAGTGTACCGGTACTTAATGCAATACCACTGCTTCCCAATATCTTTTTTAGGGTAGACTTAGCTAATTTTTTTGAGGGCCATGCCTTTACTCCAAAAATAGTTCTGTTGATTAAGGCAGAAATGCTGTCGGCATTTTGGCCTGGCTCTAATTTTATGAGGACCGCACTAATAACGGTTGAAGGTTGGTTTGAAAAATATCTTGCCTTATCAATAGTTGTAACGCAAAAACTTGCACCAAATCCGCGAAAGCCTTTTGTTTGCATTTTAAAAATGGCACGTTTACCATTGATTTCTAATACTGTTCCTATGTCAATATTTTCGCCCAGGTTTTTTCGTTCATAAAATTCACCACTAATGGCACCATCTGCTTGTAAATTGGATGGGTTGCCTGCAATTATTTTCGATGAATCCAATACCAAATTTAGTTTGTCAATATCAACACCAATGAGAGTTATACCGCCACTTTCGCCGCTTTGATAGTTAGCAGCTGCCCCTGTTATCAAAACCGGAAATGCTTCTTGTATACCAGAAAGGCTTTGTACGACATGTAAAGTTCTTACATCTAATTTGCCTAGCTGATTTACATCTTTTGTTTTACTATCTACTACCCAAATATCTGCCTTTACATTTGTGGCAAGTGCTTGCATGGCATTAGTTAGAAAAATAAAAATGCCTAACTGTTGTCCAATCAAAAAAGTGCTGATCATTATTCCAACCACCACACCAATACTTTTGGCTTTGTCAAAACGAATAAATTTCCAGGCAGTTTTTAATGTAAACATTTATTGATTGTTTTTTGAAATAAATATTACACATTCAATTCTTGAATTCAATAAAATACTTCCCGGATTATCCAGTAAAATTTTTATTTCTCTCACCCGCCTGTCTTCCTTTTCCCCGGGTTGGTCTGTAAACAAAGATTTCTTTTTAAGAAAAGAGGAAGCGAAATATACTTTTCCTGTTGTGAGAGTATCTAAAGCACCAAAGTTTCTGATAACAGCACTTTGCCCTACTTTTATTTTATCAGCAAATAGTTCATCAATTTCGCAAACTGCTATTGTTTTACCTGCAGGCTTTAGCTGTGCCAAGATTTGTTTATTATCAATATAGTTTCCGGTTTGGATATTTAATTCCAACAGAACACCATTTATTGGTGCCTTTATAAATTTTTGGTGTAACTGAGCTACTGCTATCGCTACTTGTGTTTGTGTTTCTGTCCATTTCATTTTAGTAACTTCTACTGTAGCCTGCAGTCTTTTTATATTTGCCATAAAAGATTGCATTTCTGTTTTGGCATTATCTACTACTTGCTGCGTTTCTGCTCCTTTTGCCAATAAATTTTGTAAACGTTGTACTTCAATAGTAGAATTGGCGTACCTGATTTGCAATTCTTTTATTGCCTGCTCATCTACTTTTATTTGTGCTGCCTGTATCGCAACTGTACTTTTAAGTTGAGTTATATTGGCATCTTCAATGGTATGTTTCAATTCCAGCATAATATCACCTGCATCAACTGAATCATTTTCATTCTTATAAATTTTTTGTATGATGCCCGCAACTTCTGCTGAAAGTTGTATGATTTCGTTTTCGGGTTCTATTCTGCCAATACCAACAACCTGGTTTATGTCAACTGAACTATTACTTACCAAAGTGGTTTCTTCGGCTTTTTTACTCTTACAAGAAACAAGTAAAGAGACAAAAAGTATAGTTAACAATATTGATTTCATAGCATTTTATTTTGTCATTAATATTTCTTCTTCAAAAGGTTTATCGGAAACCATTCCATCATTTACATATACAACCCTGTTTGCAAAAGGTCTTAGCCTTGTATCGTGTGTTACAACAGCGACGGCTTTTCCATTTTTAGCAATCTGTTTTAATTCTTCCATTACCACAGCTACACTTTTAATATCTAAAGAAGCTGTTGGCTCATCGCACAATAGCATTTCAGGATTGGTCACCAACGCCCGGGCTATCGCCACCCGCTGCTGTTCGCCACCACTTAATGTTTTAGGAAGTTTGTATATTTTTTTATCCATTCCAACATTTCCAAGTGCGGCAGTTGCTCTTGTAGTTGCCTCTTTTTCTGTAACACCTTGCAACAACATTGGCAACATTACATTTTCTAATGAACTTAATGGTCCCACCAAATTGAATTGTTGAAATACAAACCCGATTTTTTCTAATCGTATAGCAGCTAATTTATTTTCGCTTAAATCATTTATTTTTACCCCATCAATAAAAACCTCTCCTGAAGTGGGATAAATTACACAACCGAATAAGGAAAGCAAAGTAGTTTTTCCTGAACCCGAGGGACCAATTATCAACGTAAGCTCCCCAGAATTTAAATTCATAGTAGAAGGCTGTAATGCAGTAATTTCAGTGTCGCCTGTTTTATAGGTTTTTCCTGCTTTCACTACCTGTGCTATTACTTTTTTAGTCATAAGTATTTCTTAACTGCTTATCCTTTTTGACTCCAAAATACACTTACAATGATTTCATTTTTTCTTTTCCAAAATTGATACGGTGCGTTGAAACCCAAAAAACGAAAGTTTCCATGATATTCAATTTCATTTGCCTTCAATGCAGTTTCTAATTTAGCAGCGTACGTTTTAATTTTATCGTCATTTGCGTAGCCACCAAACCGAACGACTGCTACATACTCATCGGTAGTTGTATTAATAATTATAGATGAGTCGTTTGGTTTCGGCAAATTATCTTTAGTATAACCACCCGGCATTACAAAACTCATAGATGATTGCAAATCATTGATATCCATATGCACTGGCGTTGTCATGGGAATATTTTTTTTGCTATGGTTCCCTCCAAAAATAAATGAAGCCAATTTTCTAAATCCCGGCGAGGATAATTCTTTATACGTTTTTGCGGCCATTAAAATGGTTGCCATTGTAGCAGGAGGATAATGCCTTATCTCAAAGTCCTTTTCTGTTTTAATAATTTGATATGGTTGTGTTTCTGTTTTTGCCATTGTAAAATATATTTGAGAAATGAATAATACTATTATTAATAAGCTAACTTCGATTAAGGCAATTTTTATTTTGTTCGATTGTATGATGTTTTTGCTAATGTTCCAAACCATTCCCCTGTAATTTCATTTCTTATTAAGTAACCCGAAACAACACCAATTGCAAGCCGAAGGACTAAACTGAAAATTAGTTTGAGAATAGTTTGTTTGTCTGTTTTAATACCCAAAGCCTAGCGGTTTAAATTTTTACTAAGTATTTTACCTTTTGCTGTGCCTGTTTCGCTGTAGGTTTTTCCTTTTGATATTTCTTCAAAAATATATTCCCTGTCAATAATAATTTTTAGTTTATATTAGGCATCCCTGTTTGCCAAAAGGTTCATCATTTTTACTATAGACTTGTCAAAAACGATCTTTTCTTTTGAACTGAATATATTAAACACCATAGCAAAGAATACTTTGAAAGAAGGAACGGTGGTTACCATGACAGCTGCATTTCTTAAAATGCCTTTTATCTTTCCGGCAATTGACTTTCCAACTGTATCAAAAACAATATCAAATTTCTTTACAACTGCATAATCATTTTGCCTGGTGTAGGCAATTACTGTATCTCCATGTAATGCTTTTACATTTTCCTATTTTCGGTGCTGCAAATACCCCTAACTTTTGCTCCAGCTAACTTTCCTAACTGCACTGCAAGTGAGCCAATGCCACCAAAAGCACCTTTTATAAGCACATCATCGCCTTGTTTGATTTTTCCTTTTAAGTATAAGCCACAGTATGCGGTTCCCCCAGCCATGGTCAAAGCTGCACCCTGGTGAAAAGTAACATTATCGGGGAGTTTAAATACAGATGTTTCTGCAACAGAAGTGTATTCAGCATAGTTTCCAAATTTGAAGGCAGGCAAAATCGTTGCTCTATCGCCTTTTTTAAACGATGTTAACTCTTCTCCCACCTGCTCTACAATTCCCGCACTTTCAGCACTTTCAGCACCAAATATTTTTAGAAATTTATTCCTATAAAGATCTTTAATTCTCTCTTTCATGCTTTGTAGTCCGTGGGATTATTGGAAGTATAGTAATTCTTTACTAATACTTCATTCGGTTTTAGCGTTGGTGTTTCCACTTCTGCTAATTTCAGTTCGTCAACCGAGGCGTACTTATTAATGATAAATGCTTTCATTTTTTATAGTATGTCTGGTATTATATTATTATTGCTGGTACAAATATTGAATTTTAGATCATTATGTTTAAAAATAATGTATCAAATTAATTTGCCGGAAGGTGCAAGTTTTAAAGCTTCCAATATTCCCGCGGGTCATCTTCTTCTTTCGTTTCTCCAATTCTGATTTAATGAATATTTTCTTTAGTTGCATCAATTTTTGTCTATGAAACAGGTTCATTGTATTCTTTTTGCAATTCTATTATTTCTGGTTCTGTTTTAGATTCAACATTTATTACTGATTTATCTGTAGTTTCACTACTGGATACTAATTCATTCAGCTTCACGTGTAATGATGCTGTAAAATGATTAAAAGCCTTTTGAAGAATAAATAAAGTAAGGAATGCAACACCATGAATTATATCTCTTATAATTTCATTTATTGGATCATTCAAATAATCTCTATTGGCGAACCAAAATATAACCATTGCCAGAGCTATAATAAAGGTTATTGAACTACTAATTACAGCAGTAAATGCAAACGTTATTTTTTCAAATATTCTCTCTAAATGAGCATAAAGTTTTTTCATTAGATAAGTTATTTATTGACAAATTGGGTTACTATATTTTATTTTTAGATTTTAATTT
>Ga0163155_10001256_pt1 | contig 30939 bp, 35 predicted proteins | sample OliLakLV19SP4G1_FD_148611 | JGI IMG/M metagenome (GOLD analysis project Ga0163155, IMG submission 148611) | Freshwater microbial mat bacterial communities from Lake Vanda, McMurdo Dry Valleys, Antarctica - Oligotrophic Lake LV.19.SP4.G1 | ecosystem: Environmental > Aquatic > Freshwater > Lake >... | reverse complement strand
GCATTGTTCGTATGTATCCCAAGTACCTACCCTGGAAAGAACCATCCCAGTCGATATACCCCTCCACATCAAATATCATTCGTTTCGCCTCTATCTTCTGTACCTCAAAATCGTCTAGCGCCATTGACCATGAAATACCTATTACCCCGATAAGGTCAAAAAGCCACCCTCTAGTAGCGTCCCGAATTTTGAATTTCAACCCATGTCGCTTTCCTTGCTGGTTCAGTAAATCCTTGAGAAGAGATGTGTACCGTTGTGCCTCCTCTGACTCATCCTCGATGGTCGCGTAACATTCCGGGTTGTTCTTAGTCGCTGCAGGTAAGAATGTCTCTGTAGCCTCAAATATCATGTTAGACGCCACACGACGTCTCGTGTCCACGTTCTCCGTGTACATCGGTTGCTGTGTACCTTTCCAATACTTATAGTTCGCCTCCTGCCGATTGGTTATCTTAGACTGGTAGTTGTTGTACGAGTCCATCCATGTTTGTGATAGCTCTAGTAACTCCTTGTCCTTCGTTGAGTCGCTTGGAAGTATCTGTAGTGCGTGCTCCTCACCGTCCAGTGCACCATCGATAACCTGCGTACGTGCTCGGTTTATCGGAGAGAAAATACTATTGGTCATCGCTGCTAGTTTTTTGAGAGGGTTCATACTTATAGTATAGTTTGTTTGTTATCCTGTATGGAAGCGTTTAGTCTCTCCTCCGCTTCCTGTGTTAAGTTGTTGTGCCTGTGATATCTCTTCGTGTGCTGGTCCAACTCATGCCCAAAGTATTTCTTGAGATGCAACATAGGTATGTTCGCATCGTTGATTGCACACTTCAGTGTTGACTTACATTCTCGACACACCACCACCACTGCAGAGGTGTCGTGCCTCGTATTTCTCCATTTGTGTTGTCCTCTGCAAAGCTTCCCTCTCAGTGTCTCCCTGTAGATAGGCACCATACCTACTCCTCTGTCGCCCACCCCAGGATACCCACAGCATCAAGGAAACAGTACCTCTGCTCACCTAGCTGCACCACATCTGGCATGAATACTCTAGCGAACACATGTGTTCCTCGTTGTGTTACGTCATCCGCCACCTTGAGTACCTTAAACAGGTCCTGAGGTTGCTGTTGCATCTGAATGCTCTTGTCACCATTTGTATCCTCCACCTCTATTGCAGTCTCGATAAAAATAGGCTCCAGTAGTAATGATTGTGATGGTAGTACGATATCGTCTATTGCGATGGTTATTTGTTTGTTCATTGATTTGGTCATATAAGTTACATGTTATCGTGTTTGACGACCTAGGTCAATTCCTCTTTTTTGAAACAAGCTTTGTGTCTCTTGTGCACGTTGTCTCTTGGGAGATGTTGCGATCATTTCTGCCCAGTCCGTAGACGACAACTTCATCTCGAAGATAGGTGCAAAGCTATAGCTCAAACTGTCACAGTTGTGAACCAAAATTCCATTAGCGAAAAACTCATGCTCGCCCTCAATCGTCAAGTTATATACCTTGCTCCCTAGCTCTTCGTCTAGCTCGTATCTTATTTTGTTCGTCTCGACCTCTTGCAAGTAGACATGGTCTACTTCTGCATGAGTTCCCGTTTGATGTGATGGTAACACACTTAACAAAGCACCATTTGCATATGATGTCTCGCTGTTTGTGTATGCTGTGCTTTGTATGCTCGGTATACCATTTTTTACCTTCTGCTGTCTTAGCCCAGTCTTGGCGGTCCTCGTGGAGTCTGTCATGGTTGTCTGAATTGTACTTACGCATTTTCTCCACGAATTCTGGGTTTTGCTCCCTTGTCTTCTTGTTGTGTTCTTTACTTGTGAGGCACTGCAAGTTTTCAATCCTGTTGTCCAGTGGGTTACCGTTGATATGATCGATGTGCATACCTTTAGGAATCTTTCCATGTGTGTCTGCGTAGATTTCTCTGTGTAGTGCCCTTGGAGACCCTGCATTGAAGTGATGAGTGTAATACACCCTGAGATGTTTTCTTGAAGACTCAGGGTACCTGTTCCATTTTTTACCCTTGTATATGACATATTCTCTACTTCCATCTTTGATTGGTTCCATATGAAGAGTATATCAGACTCGCTGACATATCTCAATTCCTTAACTCCGTCTTGTGTGATTACTGGATGGTTCGGTGTACCCGTAATTCCCATATTCGTAATTACTGGATGACACCCTGTTTGACCAGCCCAGAGTACTCGTCTTGGTCCTTTGCGTGTTAGAACCTGATGGCTTGTTGTGATTTCGTCTATTCGTACCGTACCTACCGTTGTCTCCACCAACGTGTCTCCTGCTAGACAAAGGTCATCCGTTTTATTGAGCTCTGGGAAGAGCACCAACTCCTGTTCTAGGTCCTTGCACAAGTTCCTGTTCTCTCGCGTGAGATGGTACATCTTCCCCGTCTCGTACCGATGTAACAACGATGACAGGATCCTATCCTCCTTCTTCTTCGACTTGTGCTCAAACTCATACATATGCAACGCCAAGTTGTGTTCCTTCCTGTAGATGGCCCAGAACTGCGTTAATGTCTGGGTCTGCATGGTTTTTTCCCATCCTGCCTGAATCGTTGCCTCTGGAAAGTCTGCACGTAGTGTGGTGTAGATGTTCTTGATGTGATTAAAGAGCTGTTCCGGTAACAACTTCACACCATATGTATGCACATAGTGCTTGTTCGGTGTTGTGTGGTTATGGTACCGAATGGTAATTCCTGTGTTATCGCTACTGGTCTCTGCTGTAACTGCGGTGTCCAAAGATATGAAGATGTAAGAAATATCATGGTGGTTCTTTTCCAAATCTTCTATTGGGTGGTGCCTGAACATCTCTGGTTTGAATATAGCTAGTAAGTTATCGAGAGGACTTGCAAGATGCTCCGCAGCGAACGTGAGCTTATCGTTACGCTCTCGGATAGCTTGGACCGACTGGAGGTTCACCTTGTACTTCTCGTTGAGTCGGTTAGCTTCCTCGGTACTGTGTACGAACTTGGTGTCCCATATTATCTTATAGTCATCGTCGTATAACGGTATCCTGATGATCTTGGTGTGTGGAAGTGATTTGTACTTCCGCTCCAACTGGGCGACGTTGGAGAAGTTAGAGAGCTTGTTACCAAGTAGTAATATAGAGTGATTGTCTGCTACCGCATTCTCTGACTCCTTGACTTGATTGATGATTTGGTTTGTTATAACTTCACTACGTACCGTAGTGATTGTCTCGATGTCATCCAAGAGAATCGTCGTGATTCTGCTACCATCATACAAACGCCCTCTCAGAGATTGCTGGGTAGAGATGGCTTCGAATCGAGATCGGAGAGGATTCTCAGCGATGAAGTCCTGGGCTTTTTGTCGATTTACCGCCTTGGTGTCTTGGTTGACTCGGGATGTCGGTATCAAAGCACCAAAGTCACGCTTCAGGTATGGATCGGTGAGCAGGTTGTTCTTGATGGAATACAAGTATTCCGATGAGTTCTGGGGATCTGTAGCCGTGATGACCGTGTACTTCTGGAGCGACATCGTTATCGAGAACTCCATCGCAATCACCGCTAACGCGGTTTTTGCTTGAGCTCTCCCTCCGATGACCAACAAGGTAGACAAGGAGTGTGGGTGGCTTGGTGTGAGTAGCCGTTGTAGGTCATACAGGTAGTTCAAATGGGTCTTGGAGAACGGGTAGGTGAGCTTCGCGGTGTGATACATGAGTGCGTAGAGTGTAAGACCAAAGGTCTTGTGAGCTAGTACCGCTCTACGGATTTCTGGACGCTCCTTGGACAACCGGAGAAGTAGCCCGACTAAGTCCTGCTGGAGAGTAATTACCATCTTTATTTCTTGAGAGCTACTTCCCCTCGACTCCGTCGAGGGGCTAGTACCCCTCGACTCCGTCGAGGAGCTATAGCTCATACACTTCCGGTTTGGTTTGGTCTTCCTGGTCCTTATATAGGTCCTTGTACATCACTTCGTAACTGTCCAACATGTCCATATAGCCTCTGAGGACCTGTTCCTGCTGGTCCGTTAGTGTATCCGTAACGATCTGGTCTGGTGGGTTGATATTGAACGACTCTAGGTCATCTAGGGCTTTCTTGATAACACTTGCGTTGCCCTGTTCAAGACTTTTCTCCAACGCTTGCTTCGCCAAGCGCAGCTGAAAATACTTCTCGTATGACTCAAATAACCTCTTCGAGTTAATCTTGGGGTGTACGGTGAGTACAAAGTCGTATATGTCTTGGAATGTCTCTCCATGACCTGCAGTCGACATATTATCGCAGAGGAAAAACAGAGCTTCGCTCGTCTTTTCATCTAATTGCATAATGTCAGCTACTTGTTGGGAGAGTCCGACTGAGTTCCTGTCTGAATACGGGGATAACATGTACCATATACTACCATAGAGGTACGTTAGCTCAAAAACTCGGCAAAAGTGAAATAGAGGGCACGCACTTCGTGCGAGACTGCACGCACTTCGTGCGATCAAGCAATTAACCCCCGTTAAGCAAAAATAAAACTTCGTGTAAAATTTTTTTTTTTTGCGAGAAAATTGGTCAAGCGTTGAAAAATTTTGGTAAATTTTTTATTGTGAGGAGAAGAAGTCAAAGAGAAAGTAAAACTGCCTTTTAACATCTCCTATCCGCTTCGCATATCGTTTTTATTACATTGTGCGATATCACATACATAACAAAATACATGCTATTGCTAGCATGTATCTTGTTTGTCATCTCTACCGCCACAGTACTGCCTCCAGTGTATCAATCTCACGCTTTATACGCTTTGTGTCCGCCCTGGTCTTGGCTCGCTTGAATTCGTCATACAGTGCATCTAGTTTGTCATAATCAGCCATCTCACTATATGGTGCATTATACTCTTCATCATCATCAGTCCATGGCAATGTACCCATGTACGTGGTACTTGTCGTCCCCTTATAGAAACCAGCTTGCGACGTGACGGGCAAGTATTCAATTACCAGCCTATCAGTAATCACGCCTTGCATGTCGCAAGTGTATAACCGTCCAGCAACTATATCAGTCCCTGTATTTTCACTAGCTAGTGAAAACACGTAGTCACCCGATAACTTCAATGGGTTCAAACTGTTACGATAACTATATACCGCAACCGCCTTCTTTGTCTTCCTGTCAACCTGTACCGCCATGAGTGCATAGCTACCTGTAACATGCTCAAGTGTTGTAACTTTATTTTCGATCAATCGTGCATACTCTATCGCTATGCCCTCGCTATCATTGTATCGTGTGCTGTCACTGTTGGATTCGTATGTATCACCATTGTTAAACGTGTACGTTGTGCCGTCCACCTGGACGTGCTCGGTATTATATACAATACCTTCTTTATTATGAACCAGTTTCAGTGCATCATCATTATTTATGACGCCATTATGTACCACATAGTAATCATATTTAAGTCCCTTTATTGATACATGTATCGGGTGACTACACTGTGCAATATTATCGGTACTTGTCGGGAACCTATGGTGAAAAATACATGCCTTCACATATTCATATTTTGCTAGTTGTATCAATGCGTTTGTGTTGTTGCTGTCTCGATGTACATGTATTTTGTTATCGTTATCTATTACAATATATCCAGCCCCTTGCGTTCCCCGTGACTGCTGTTTGTAATATTGTTTTGCAATGATAGCCTTGTTATCCTTCCCGTCAATCGGTTTGTGATAAAAGTTAGAAATTATGCCACACATATTATTCTATCTCGGTATCGCTATTCGATACCACTTGACCACTGTTAAACATGTCCCGTCTCTGATACCAGTGCAACTGCTGTACCTTGTCAATGTCCAACCCGTCCAACATATCATGCAGTGATTTGAAATGCATATATGGGTGATAATATCCATATTGTAAAAATTTATACATCAAGTCATGCCAGTATTTTGTTTTTATATATGACAACGTCCCGCTGTGTAGTCTCACTTCAATATGCGCATTATGGTGTTGTGGTACATTTTGAATATTGACCCAGTAATACCTGCTACCCGTCCACTTTTCAAGTATTGAATCATTACATGTGCAGTCACAATCACAATCACAATCCTCATCACTATCACGCTCACAGTCACCAGTGCCATTACATCTAGCACATATACCAGTAACTATTGGCTTCATACTTTTACAGTATTTATTGTTACGCCTTGACTTTGGTACTAGTGAAAATATTAAATCTTCATGCCTTACGATAAATTGTACTAGTAACTCGAACCTGTCAAGTGTTACAACTCGCTCATCGTGATCTAGTCTATCATGTATACCGAAATGGATATGCAAACCTGTTGACCTGTTGACCACTGCAGTTTTGCACCGATTCAGAAACCGCTTGACAACGTGCCACTTTGTCCCGTCAAGTATTCTAGTTTTATATTCGATACCATGCTCGCCACTGTCGCAACCACTAATTGAACCGTCCCCGCAATGGGTAAAGTATTTACCATTACCAATACGCTCACTCACTTTTTTTATCATCTCAAATTCGATCCCGTATTGACCATTCAAAAATTTATCTTGCATATATAATATATATTTTTTATTGTGTAGCCTTATTACTACCCGTCAAGTATAGCATACTGTTGACCTACGTCAAGTATATACAGTTAGTATACAGTTGATATACCTCAAGCCTGTATGGTGTTTTTTTATTTTATTTTTTTTATTTTATTTTGATTTTTTACAAAAGATTTTTTTTACACTTGACACTACTCTATAGGGGTAAGGGATAAGGGATCTGTAAGGGCTCATTGACCACAAGGGCATAGGGGTTGTCAAGTTTGTAGGGGTTGTAGGGGTTGTAGGGGCAGTAGGGTCAAATTCCACTATCAGCCAGAACTTCAATAATTGAAAAAAGTCTGTAGGGGCTAGTAGGGGCTAGTAGGGGCAAAATTTATTTGCCCCTACACCATTTTCCCTTGTCACCATACCTACACTCCCTTCTTTTACTAGATATATTTAATATTATTATAATTATTGTAGGGGGAGTAGGGGTAAACAGTACTAAAATACAAAAATAAAATAAAAATATGGCCCTAATGGGAAGTAGGGGCAAATAACCCTACAACCCCTACAGTTTTCACATTCACCACACATCCCAATTCCGTCAATGGCCCAAAGTCCTCTCAAAAAACCACCCCTCTCGGTGTGTCTCTCCAAATCCCAAAATGTGGCTCTCCAAATCCCAAAAAGTGTAGGGGTAAATCAAGAATCACACCACAAGAATCACACCACAAGAATCACACCAAATAGTCCCCCTAAATCCCAGTATTCAAGATCATACCTCTATACCCACCCCTAACCACCCCATCAAACCGAATACTCGCATAGTATGCACACCTGTGAGACTTCATATCTCTTGTGAAACTCTTAGCACTCTTCTGTGCATATCCTCCAGCTCGTGCAAAATCTTGATACAGTTTGTACAGTTCACCACTCTGAACAGTATCATCCCAGACACCCGTCATGGTAACAGTCTCACTCAGGAAGTGGAGCACAGGATCGCTCTCAAGAAGTATCTCTTCAATTATCTCCTCGCTCTCAGCAGTATGTGGTACATGCATACCCCTTGACCGTAGGTCTCGTAACCCACTCGCAGCCAGAGCAAGGATGGCAGATAGGGCAGATGGTGTAGCCAGTTTCTCAGCCAAGAACTTGTCAGCCCCAGTAGTTTCTCGATATGACCTTATAAAAGAGATGATGCGAAGCCTTGCTCGTATTGAATCATCACCGTCAGAGAATCGTGGTGTTTTGTTAGAACCGATTACTATTTGGATACCACCATAGTAGGTTCGTTCAGATATACCTTTAGGATTAGAAGTCATAACATTACCACTTGATATGGATTTGAGTTTCCCAGACTTGTTCCTAGTATTTTCAACCTCATGGATAGACACCATGGTGGCTCCAGGGAAATGCTCGCTACTATGTGGTGATTCCATGTCTTCCAGGGTCTTGGTAACCGCAAAACCACCATTATCTCGTGACCCTAGTAATGAATGAAGCGCACCAATAAAAGTACTCTTACCAGAACCTTGCACACCATTAAGAACCATGATGACTTCAGCAGATGTGGTGCTCACAGAACACAAGCCAATACAATGGCTCAGGGCTAGTGAGGTATCAGCTCTTCCAAGGGCTATGCTTTCAATAAACCCAGTAACCACATCATCCTGATACCCTATATCAACCCAAGAACCGTTCATGACACCCTCAAACTCGTACAATGGTGAGTGTGGTAGCAACACATCATTTATAACGTCGTACACCCCATTTTGGACGTTTATCAACCAGTCTACCTTACTCCTCATGGAACCACTCTTACCCCACAACATCTCATTGGCTCTGATACCACTCATACGAGCCACATCAGTTTTCCAATCTGTCAAGACATCTGTCCATAGCCCTTTCTTGTTGAACTTCTCAAGGGATATCACGCCACTACGCAACAGTTCGTTCTTCACTAACTGGAGCATATACGCTTCTGTACCTGTACCCCCAAACTCTTTCCAGTATCCCAGAACCTCATCATACAACCACCATACACCTCGTGAGGCGTCATAGAAGTTATGTGGGTATATCAACTGCATATGCTGGGAGAAACTCTTGGTGGTTGACAACCTTTCGGACCAGCTGGCAAGTTTCTGCAGTGGTTTCTGTGGGGACTGTGGGGACTGTGGGGACTGTGTGTGCTGGGATGCAGTAGATATGGTGGTAACAGCACCCACCCCACCAACTGGCTTATCGAGATACATCTCTACAGCAAGACGATCCTGTGCGTCTTGGGCAAGTTTCTCCTTGTAGTATGTGGGGAGGGCTGTACCATCCGCAGTAACACCAGCATTCACAATGGTGCTAAGCTCTTGTGAGGAGCTATCATCTCTCACACCAAGTGAGGCGTTCAGATCCTCATAGTTCTTGCGACCTGCGTATTTGTATATCACGGAGTTTTCTAGCTCACCAAGGGTGTATCCTTTTACATCTTCAACATATGACAATCGTATGTGTGACATGACCACCAAACAGAACGAGATGCGTTCATCCTCACTAGCAAACTCAGCTAGTTCAGTAAACCGTATGACATCACTAGCCAGTTCAAACATCTTGTTGTTACGAGAACCTCTGGGGATGCCATTCGGTTTCATGTACATGGGGAACTTGCGTCGTAGAGATATAAGAACATCACCAAACTTCCGAGGATACTTCTCTTTCATCCCTGTAACATAATCATATGGGTATGTGGTGGCTCCGTCTCCCTTAGTATCTGACTTACCATCAGAAGATATCACTTCGAACGCAGGCATAGTCATTAACGGGGCACATGTTTCTATCATCTCAAGCCACCCAGTACCACCTGTGTATCCAGCACCTCCAAGTGTGGGTGGAGATACCATTTGTCTACTTCCTCGGGCTGCCACCTCACATCCTTGTATAACAAAATCACCACTAAACAAAGAGATAGTGGCACCAACATAATTACTAGTATCAGACGAACCACCTATGTGGATACCACCTCGGGCAGAGAACGATACATCTTTGTGACCTACCTGCTCTAAGCGAGAAAGGAGGTCTTCCTTAGTTCCTACAATAAAACCCTTATAATTGGGGTCTGTTGGTGAGATGTTCGGGTCCTCATTATGGAGGTCCAAATCGAGCATGGCATATCCGTCATTACAAACCACACCAATACCACAACCACGAGAAATGGCGTCTGAGACCCCTGTAACCTCCCAGTTAGCAGGTGTTATGCTCCTTGACCCATCAGTTACCTGAAAGGAGTAGTCAGCCGTGTCCTCAGACCACCAGTCATACGACATGGTGGTGTACTGGCATATCATCGGGTGCTTATACCTCATCGGGTCCTCTGGGGTGCACCTAGAAAGAGGATGGAGCGGTATGGTGGTGATACTATTCTCAGCGTAGTATCTGTACACCTTAAGCATTAAGGGGTCAGACACGGTATTCGAGCTATTTTCCATATTCATATATGTATACACCGAAAATTAACTAATACGTCACTACCTCTGTTCGACGGAGATGTGACTTGGTGGGTATTATACACACATTTCTGGATAATACAAAAAGACCTGCAAGCAGGTCTCTAGGGTCGAACTTCGGTAGAGAAATTAAAATAAATTGTCAGGCCTTCCCTGACTTCAGTTAATATAACATAGTCTGTGGATAAAGCAATAGGAAAACCCCCACATTTATGCGTATTGCATATATACCACTTGACACCTGTCAGTTATATGCTAGACTTTAACTATCTCATCGAAAGAGATATAATTATAAAACAATATGCTAAAAATACATATACCAATCAAACATAGCGAAGAGCTTAGATCTGTAACCCTCTCATTTGAAGACGGAAAGGTCTATAGCAACTCGATATGGAAAAATGGTACTGGTGGTAATGATGATAAAGAGTTTGTGTGCTACGGAAACTTCATACCTATGGAGATTGAAAAATCTAAGGGATATAGCATCTGGTCACGCATTTCATTCTTGTACAGAGCCGTACTTGATACAAACACTATATTATACAAACGACTACTATATAAGTTATTTGTGCTCTCATCCAGAAGTAATATGACTAAGGTATCTCGTTGGTTAAACGAACTCAATAAGAGAGCACCATTCTATGGAGCTTACTCATATCTCCCGTCTGGAAAGATATCATATCTAACATTAGTAAAAAATCATTATAAAATTTACAAGATAAAAAATACAAAATAATATTAAAACGTATGAAAACATTTCAACAGCAAGTAGAAGAATTAATGTCTCACTTCCCTAACCTTTCAGACGCTGACGCTTTCTCAATCGTTAAGGAGGTTACGGACATCCATAATACTATAGTTGATGCATTGACCGATGATACGAGTTATGAACTCTTGTCACTACAACTCTCAGAATATGAGAATAAAATAAGAGGTGAACAAAAAAACTAACAACAACTAACAACAACTAACAATAACAATTATATGAAAAAAACAAAAACAACTACAAATACACTTAAAAGACTAGGAGAACGAGCTTTTGAGGAAAGATATTTCGCAGGTAAAGTACTCGCAAGATTCATGTCACAAATAGAACAAGATAAGTTCTATGACCAATATAAAGATAACTCTAAGCAGAGAATGGGTTCAGTATTAACTTCGCCTACTATTAACGATTACAAGATCGCTAAGAAGTTTGAAGATGGTGCAGGATACACACGTATCGCTCGAGAAATGAACATAACAACTTATGAAGTTCAGTCAGCATGTTACCGTGTTGCCCTCTTCATGATGCGAGCTGGTAAGAAATAGCATGGGGTTAATGCGGAATAAAGCTATGAAACTTATACAGCTCACGCAAGGACAATTCGCTATGGTAGATGACGACATGTACGAGGAGTTGAATCAGTATAACTGGTACGCATCTTGGGACAGAAACTGTTTCAGAGTGTTACGAAATGTTACTATCAATGGCAAACGGGCAACAGTAAAACTCCACAGAGCCATTATGAACGCACAGAAAGGACAAATAGTCGACCATATCGACAATAACACTCTCAACAATCAACGCTCCAATTTACGTTTATGCACGACATCTCAAAACAACATGAACAGAGGAATGCAGACTACCAACACCACAGGATACAAGGGTGTTTTCCGAAATGGAAAAGGCTTCATTGCAAAAATATGCCTTAATGGTAAGGTAATCCACCTCGGAACACGACCAACCGCAGAAGAAGCTCACGAGCTGTACAAAGAGGGGAGCAAGCAACATCACGGAGACTTCGGAAGGGTCGCATAACAACTAACAACAATTAGCTACTAACTATATGAAAAACTGCCTACACTGCGTAAGAGCAATGAGTCCAAGGTCAAACAGCCAACTATTTTGTTCTTTGCAGTGCAGGGAAAGTTTTCCTAATACCAAACTTAAACGAGCAGAGGCACAACTAAGGTATTTCGATAACATTGCATCGACACAGAAAGGTGGCAAGATTGAATGTAAGCTATGTGGGAAATTTTATAAAAAACCTATGTCCCATGTGTTTCAAAGACATCAGATGACCGAGGCAGAGTACAAAGCACACTTTGGCCTTATGCGTAAAGGTATCTGTGCAGAAAGCACAAAGGAGAAACTCCTAGATGCTATAGCTAAGAACTTTGACATTGTAGTAGCTCAGAACCTTATAAGGTCTGGTGAGCCTACTCGATTTGTCGAAGGTGTATCGACCAACTACGAACGTAGAGAGGAACACAAACAACTACTAGCTAATAGACGGAAGAAATAACTATGAACAAATACAAGATAAGACTCTGGCATGATAAGCAGTACGCTGTGTACACATTGGGTAGCAATAGTGACCCACTATTCGTAGGAACCACAGTAGAGGTACATGCTTGGATTTCATTAAAAGAAAAAGGTTACGACATTTAGCACAGAATAATGATATAATATAATCATATGTTAAAACCACTCATCTTAGAAATCTTGAGCCTTGCCATTGTAGGGATGGTGTTGTACTTCATTGAACAATACATCCCTATGAGCCCACCTATCAAGATGTTGATACGTATCGTCATCGTAATCGCTGCTGCGTACTACCTTATTAACAAGTACCTGTAACATGAATAAGGTATTTCACACGTGCAGGTACTGTCACTGTAAAATAGTGTGCGGAGGGGCTTGTGAACCATGTGTGGTCACACGAGTTCGGATGTTCAGAGATAAGTCTATCAATGATAATAAAAGGTTCACCTACCCACCACATAATTATGAAACATCTTAACGACCCTGAATTAACAGCTCGACCTGACTTTGTAAAAGCGGTTAACTTATCCAAGGAGATAGAGGCGGCATTCAAAAAATATGACTGCAAAGAGTACTTCGTGGTGTTCGGTAGAAAAGACGTTGACGGTGTAGGCTTCAGGGCTTCCCACATGCTGAAAACATCGAACAGCGACTTATTGTCAGCAGTAGTGGAGGTATTGGCTAAGACTGCATCGGAAGAAGATTAGGCAAGAACAGACCTCAACCGTAGGCTTATACCCTACGGTTTTTGGTATCATATAACTTGACATGCGTTAACTATATGATATACTAGGTAGGTCCATTAGTCGTGGACATAATAAGAAAATAAACAATAAACTATATGGAAACATTCAAAGTAGCACAAGCTATCGAAGAGGCACTATGTGCTTACACACCAATTAACAAGGCAGACATCATAGAGCGAGATATATGTGGTCATCATATCTTTATCCAGTATAAGGGTGACTTTAACATGGGTCAGAACGATGAGATTATTTCACATCCTGGTACATTCAAAGTCTGTATAGACCTACAAAACGGTACAGTAGACCTCTCCTTTGAGGGTATGAACGACATGTGTCTCGACGGGATACCATTACCAACCCTATTCCTTTCGGAGTTCGATCGGACACTTGAAACTCTATGTCAATAACAGATGTGATGAGTAGTATGGTGGTGTACACATCTGATGAGATTAACCGTCTAACAGAAGAAGAGTCATACGAGTTATACAAGAAAGCCTCACATGCAGAGAAACTGATAGATGAAGATAAGAAGAAACTTACGGCTCCACTGAACAAAGCGATTAAGGAGATACGAGACCGTTATCGTGATATCGAGGAGACTATCGGAACCATAAAGCTAGGAGCTAAAAGTCGTATTGAGTACATTAAGAACAGCCTGAGCCCAGCGATCGATATGACCGTAGGAGCTATGGTGGCTCCTATTGCTAAGTACCGAACCAAGTGTTCTTTACGCATCGTGGATGTTCATCTGATACCACTCGAATACATGTTACCTAACACTGCGAAGATTGAAGAGTCTATCAAGTCAGGTAGCCCTGTACCAGGATGTGAGCTGATGTACGAGAAGATAGTAACGCTTTAATATGAACAAATACGAGAAATGGCAAGACGCAGGAGTCAACCAAGGTGGCTCTCTTGACTATGTCATTCCCAATGGTTATCTTTCGTACAGCTCTATCAAGATGCTTTCAAACCAAGAGCGTTGGGTGGAACACTACATCAAGGGTAACAAGATGGACCTGAGCCATATCAAAGCGATACGAGTTGGTAAAGAGTTCGCAGACAAGAGAGAGTTCAACGAAGAGTATATCAACAAGTACCCCTCTTTGGAGAAACGAGAAAAGCACTTGATAGTGCCTGTCACACTTACAAGTAGTGATATCAAAGTGTGTCTCTATACCCGACCAGATAGTATCTCTGAAGACTACACACTGCTACAAGACGACAAGACCTACGATGTGAATGGGACGACAAATTGGAACCAGCGTTCTGTCTTTGGGCATATCCAATTCAGGCTAGGTTGTCTAGCGGTGTACGAACTTACAGGCTTGATACCTCGGTTCCGAGTCGTAGCTATCGAGATGGATGATGGAGTGGAGACAGGTAACCACCATACCTACGAAGTGCAGTACAGCGAGGCGGACATGGAGAATACCAGGTTTATGTTCACCACAGCGGTTATAAAGGCGTCGTGTATCGTGCACAGTAACAAAGACTTGTTGTCCGAGTATGATAAGTAAATCAGGGTTAGAGCTAACCGAGTACCAAGTGAAGACTATACTCGCAAAACATGACCAACGGATCTTGAACTTTGCTACTGGCAAAGGTAAGACTGTGACGGCTCTAGAGTGTCTCAAGGACTGTCGAAATGTACTCATCATATGCCCCAAGAAGGTCCAGGCGACATGGGCTAGAGAGATTAGGTTCTACACACCCATTATCACCATCGTAACCAAAGAGTGGTTCAGGGACCACTATGTGCTCGAGAGCGACTACGATGGAATTATAGTGGATGAGGCTCAGCACTTTAGTATGTACACCTCAGGGTTGTACAAGAAACTAGAAAAGCTAAGGGGTCTCAACCAGACCGCTCGCCTACTACTTCTTACTGCCACACCGTACCGAAGTACTTGGTTAAATGTGTACACCTACTACAAGCTGTTTGGTTTACGACCCAACTTCATTGAGTGGCGTGCGTCATTCTCCAAGTTGGTAAAGATGGGACCAACCTCACGATGGTTACAAGCTCGTGATAGCCACACAAAAGAGAAGTTACTTAAAAGACTTCATGTACTGTGTGATATCGTACCAGCTGATACTACCCACAACATCTACGAGACCGTGGAGGTTCCGATCAAGATGAGTGAGTTAGACAAGCGTAAGTTAGATATCAACTCGTACCATGATGTGTATCGGTTAGAGAACCGACATCCTAATAAGCTCAAGGCAGTCAAAGATATTATAGACCAGTTAAACACGGGTAAGATTATAATCTTTGCCTACTACAAGCTTGAAGTGGAATGGATCGCCAAAGAACTCGGTATCCCCTTCTCACATGGTACTAAGAACACCATTGTCGACCTAGAGGATACACCTATGTATGTGGTCCAGATTGACACTGCAGAAGGTTGGGAGGCTCCATACCACAACACTGCTATATACTTTAGCTATTCACCTAAGTATGTATCATTTATTCAGTCACAAGGTAGAATAGATAGGAAGAAGTTCCTTAAACCAAACTACTACTACTTCCTCATGTGTAAATACGACCTGAATCGATACAAATCTGTAGACCAGACCATGCTTACAGCTCTACAGAACGGTAAAGACTTAGACCTCGTAATGCTCGACGCAGAACACCTATGCAAGATTACCACCAAATAAGATTAGACTATGGACCAGAGAAACGATTTGATTTCTGCGCAGACTACTTTGAGTCGGTACCCGACACGGTCTTTAAGCATCCGCTTAACTACGATGTATGGTGGTGTGAAGAATGTAAAGAGTGGGAGTTGTCACAGGACCATTTTGACCACCTCGTCTGCATGGAGTGTAAAAGCATATCAGTCTACCTCGACCCAGTACTCGACTTCGGTATGCACATTGGGTATAAGCTCAGTGAGGTACCAGAAGATTATAAAAGATGGCTACTTGCATCTAAGCGAAAGTAGTGTATACTTGACATATGACAAGTCAGTCATAAGTATAAACCAATTAAACCAATTAAACGTATGAAAATACCAGCACAAAAAAGTTATAACAAAGCTCCTGTAATCGACCCAGGTACCTACGCAGCTCGTATCGTGTCTATCCTATCTATTGGATTGCAAGAGAACGAGTGGGAAGGTGTTAAAAGCATCAAACCAAAAGTACGAATTACATTCGAGGTACCATCAGAAACATACGTGTTCAATGCAGACAAAGGACCTCAGCCGTATGTATTCTCCAAAGAAGAAACTCTATCCTCTCATGCGAAAGCAGGACTGACAAAGCTCTGTAAAGCTGTTTCAGAGGATGCGAGCAACCCAGACATGGAGATAGAACAACTACTCGACAAGACCCTGATGCTCTCAATAGACGTAACAGAAAGTGGAGAGTACAACAACATCAAAGGATACTCTCCTATGATGAAAGGGCTAACTGTCGGTGACCGTGTAAACCCTCTCGTATTCTTCGATGCAGAAAACCCTGATAAAGATATTTATGACACCTTCCCTGAGTTCATCAAAGACAAAATCGAGGCAGGTAAAAAGCTCAAAGACGCAGATCCGTTCTAAGGTAGAAAAGGATTACTATAGCCCCGTTTACGACTGGTTGAAAGACCACGACGTAGACGGGGCTATTGAGCTTAAATTGGTGCGTGGAGGTACGTTCAACCCAGCCATAATGGAGAAGAACCAAGTACTCACCCTGCTCTCAGAAGGTCTCGTTGGTACCAAGATACGAGACATCGGACTACACAATAAATTTGTAGACATCGTACTCTGTAGAAAAAAGTATCTTGTACTGGTGTGGGCAGATGATGAGCAGATGCAGTTACTATTGCCTACCCAAGAGCTATTCGAGCAGTCATGGAAACGGAGCGAGATACAAAGATGGGTGGTACTCTCTACTTGACACAGGTCAGTAGTAGTGTATAGTTGGACAATATGGAAAAAGAAATCGTAATCAAGGGAGATATAGCAATGCTACTCGCAGACAAGAAGAAGTTGGACCACTACAAGACACGGGCATATCAGTACGGGTACAGCATCATGATACCTATCGGTATGCACTACGGGCTCATCTTCATCCAGAATATCTATGGAGACAAGTGGGGTTGGGTTACTCGTAAAGGCACCATACTGTCCTACGGACACACCAATGAAGGTGGTAAGCAGTATGGTCCTAAGTCTGTCATATCAGGTATCACCACCATAGACAAGGCACTCGAGTACGTCCAGAGCATTGATGATAAAGAAAAGATAATCGATAAGATACTAAAAAAGTAGGATTGCTCCTACTTTTTTGGTTTGCCAAGTGGTTTCTTTGCTGGTGCTTTTGCTGGTTTCTTTATGGGACCTAGCTTGCCTTTAGCCTTCAGAGCTGCAGCTGCAGCCGCAGCCTTCTCTTTTTCTTTGATAGCTTTCAGGTCTGCCTCGTGCTTTAGCTTTGCCTTTTCCAATTTCATCTTATCCATCTCTGTAGCTGTGTCTAGCTTTTGCTTATCGAGTACCGCCTTGTCAGCATCAACTCGTTGCTTTTGTACCAACTTGTCCTGCTCCGCTGCTCGTTTAATTTGGTCATCTTGTTGCTGTCTCATTACCTTCTCTTGGTCTGCTGCTTTCTTGTCTACCATAGCTTGTTGCTTTGCATCAACTTGTTGGTTCTTCATCTGTAGGTTACGTTGCTTGAAAGCATCTTCTCCTTGTGTAAGTGCAGCCTCTTTCTGGGCTACTTGCTGAGCAGCTTTCTGTTGGTTCATAACACTTTCTTGTAGCTTTTGGTACTGGGTACTACCTGGTTCGTTCTTACCAAGGTAGCCTCTCAGCTTACCTGTCGCAGCTTGAACGGGAACAACCATCTCAGCTGCCTTTATTCCAGGAGCAATACTTGATTCAAGGTCTGCCTTTTGACCTATTGATTCAAGTGCTTTATCCATCTTAAGTCTTTTGAAGAACCCAGTTATTAAGTCTTGCATCACTTTACTACCAATAATAACACCTGCGTACATTGGGCTACCTGAGGTAAGTCCCCATACGAGACTTCTGTCATTGAAGGCTCCTTCAAAGTCGATACCTTTTGACTTAGCGTAATCTGCTAGTGCTTCGTATAAGTGGTCACCTAATGTTAATACAGTTGATGCACTTTTATTTATGGAGCTGTAGGCATTTGCGAGATCGGGAGACTGTTCATAGAGTAGTGTCATTATCTTACCAGATAAAGCGTCATCAACCTTCTTGTACACATCAGCTACTGGATTAGGTCCTTTACCACTGTTTGTTTTGAAACCACCTGATTCCTGCCTCAGTTGTCTTACCCGTCTTTGTAATTCTTTCAAACCAAATAGAGATACTCCGTTACCATCGACACTAAATGCATACGAATCAATAAATTCCCATTCTTTTAAGATATTTTCCCAAGCTCGGGAACCTTCAATACCATACTTAGTTGGGTTGTTCGTTATTGCGTCCCCTGTGGCTTTAAGTATATTATGAAACTCATCTGCTCCTGATAGATGTATTCCAGACTGCTGAAGTATTCTGTCAGTCGAGTTAGCCATATTTTGTATAGCTATTGGTGCTGCTTGTCCAAAGGTGTCTCCGTTGAAAGGTACGCCATCAGGCATTTCTTCTGAACTGTACTTCCTAATCGATGAAACAGCTTCTTCCATAAGTTCAGCTGAACCATACGTAGGCGACTGAGCAGCTATCAGTTTCTCACCAGGTCTACGCCCTTTAGTCCCGAACCTTTGTTGCTCTTGTGGCAGTGACCTGATCGGTCCAAACATATCAACAAGCGACTGACCTGCTACAAAACCTGGTGGAGCTGGTGGAGCCGGTGGAGCACCACTTCCTCCGTCTGGTCCAATTTTATTAAGCCTTCCTTTTATCGCATCAGTACTATCATCTAACGCTGTACCAGCTCTTTTCAGCTGACCCGGTAGTTTTGAGAGACCACCAAACTCAGCCACTGTTCCTGCAGTGTTCAGAACAAGACCAGGAGCTACACGGGCTCGTTCACGTTGCGCCGGGTCGTCTATGTTCTGAAGAACCTTCTCGTCATAGATATCCGTTGCCCCTTGAATTACTGGTCCCAGCGCACCACCTAGCCCTTCTCGTACTTTCCTCGCAGTCTCTGGGAAGTACCCAGCTGCGATATTTGGTAGTACATTACCAGCAGCTCCAATGGCTTTACTAGCGAACTGCATATTAGCTGCGACTGTATCACCACCACTTTTAGTGTACGAGTCTACTGCACTTGGTACGATACCTTTTAAGTCGTTACCTATAAACCCAGCTGCTCTCTTCATTGAGTCTACTCCGTAGTTAAATGGTTTCTTTACCAATGTATCAAAAGTCTCACCTAGTAGACTTTTATTTTTAGTTTTGCTAGTACCGAAAGACCCCATACCCCTTCGTACCATTTCCTTTTCCAGAGCAAGTCTTTTTGTATCATTAGGGTTCATAACTATTGAGCAAGAGCTGAGTACTCAGCTAATAACTGTTCATTGGTCATATCCTGAGCACCATATGCTTCTCGCTCTACCTGGGCTAACGTCTTCTCTACCGCTGCCCAGTACTCTGTTGCCGTAGCAGCGTTCAAACCGGTTTTATTAGCCAAGATTGCACGCTCTAAGTTTGAAATAGAACCTCCTCCCTTTAATACTGCTGACGCTTGTAACTGAGCGTCAGCTCCAATCAGGTTCTTTAAGTCATAGAAGGCTCTTCCTTCTCCACCAAACGTCCATGTCAGCCCCTTCGTTGCCATTCTACTAGCTCCACTACTGAAGTCACGCCCTGCTATAGCTGAACCCTTATACTGTAGGAGCCTTTTAAGTGCAGGAATTGCAGTCTCTGCTGATTGCCTGTCGGCAGATTGTTTCTGTGTGAACTCGTTCAACTTTATCTGGTCTGTTATAGATAATGGTTCTCCTCTGCTCAGTTTCTCACGAGATATCTGCATCTCTTGTCTTTTTATATTCATCTCTGCATCAAATTTCTTTAGGTTAAATGCCATCTCCTTGTCCCATCGTGTTTGCTCAGATGCACTGTTCACCAGTGACTGCTGATTCTCAAAGTTCTTCTGGTTGAAGTTGTTCTTTTCTTTTCTGTTACCAGACGCTACAGCTAATTCGTCTACGATATTAGCTTGGTCCATCTTCGATCGGTCACCGATAATACCAGCGAGTCCTGTAGCACCAGCCATAGTCTTCATACCTGATGGTGTAAAGATGTCCTCGTACTGCTGTGCGAACTGAGACTTCTTAGTCGCCAAGCTCTGCTGTAGCGCTAGTTCTTCTGGGGTAGCCGTAACAAACTCTGGCAGCCCACTATTAACACCACCTGTGGTTGTGGTGGTGCCTGTAGTTCCACCGACTGGTGGCATAACCCCACCTGCCTGCACTGGAGCTACTGGAGGAGCTACTGGAGGAGCCATCATGCCACCTGGTTGCTGGGGTGGTGCCATCGTTGGTGCTACTTGAGGCGCTTGAGGCGCTTGAGGTGCACCTGACAGTAAAGGATTTGTTTGCCCTGCAGGTATGTTCTGTGGGTTCGTTACCATAGTTTGCCCCATAGGTATGTTGAACGGAGTTCCGGTCGATACAGGAGCCACAGGAGCCACAGGAGCTGAAAACTTATTGTATGCAGATTTGGTCAGACTGTTTGCAAATGACATCGCACCAGCTACTGGTGCAATCATAGGTCCAAACTTTGGTAGCATCGATTTAGTCTGTGATAATGCGTTAAGACCTTTTCCAAGTATTTGCTTATAAGGGTTAGTTTTAGCTATCATATAATCCTATTGTACATTAATTGATAAGAAATTGCAGACTAATAAGAATGGAATCGAACTCGATACTACCAGGTGGCGTAAAGCCAAAATCAGGATATACACCTAGCCTGTCTCCTCGGCTAATGGTACGAACCTGTGGGCTGTCGTCCAGTACGAGACCTCGAGCTGTGTTTTGGTGCCCTGCTGAAGTTGCAAAGGTACTCGCTATTACATACCCACCAGGGTTGGTAGGTATCGGCCATACTGGCACACCTGGTCCGTGTACACGCACATCAAGTGCTATGACAGAATCCAAAGCCCCTCCAACAGGTGATACAGCCATTGTCCCCCCTACTAGTGTCACAGGTTTGTCACCTAACCAACCGTTCTCGAACGGGTCTAACCCTGCAGAAGCACCATATGGGACCATGAAGAACGGGTAGAACAACTCGAATTGAGACTGTTCTGGACCTTGTACCGAGTAACTAGGTATGATGTAGGCAGGTATGTTTACTGTTCCACCACCACCACCAGTGACAGGCACAGACCTCGCAGGTATGGTTTGGGCAGGTATGGTGATAGTGTTATTAACAGGTCTCCGTTTTGAAATACTGTGGTACACGGTAAACACCTGTCCATACTGTGTATAGTTCTGGTTACCAGCTCTGAAGAAGGACGTGTCCAACTTGAAGTTAACAGGTTCTAGGTGATTCTCCATATTAGTTTTCTATTTCTGGTAGTCCATCATGCGTTACATAAAAATCATCAAGGTAACTAAGACCTGTCCAAGTGAGCTTGAACTGTATGGTGTGGTAGTCAGTTATGGTTATCTGGGTGTTCTCATAAGTGAACTCTGTGAACACTTCGTTACTAGCAGTGTGAGTACCCATAGTGGTCCAGGCGGTAGTGTTATCGATACGGTACTCTACAAGGATGCTCCTGTTTGCAGGTATAGAAGATACCTCATCGAATCCAGTGTGTGTGGTTAATCCAACTGACAACCACTTCTTCTTTATGTTCTTTGCACCACCATCAAACCGACGTGTGATGTACATAGGTGAGACAACTGAGTAATTATTGAAATCATTCTGGTATAGCGTGGCACCGGTAGTGTTCATCACTAACCCTATCTGGCTTGGAAGCACCAAAGTGTTGTACAGACTGTAATTTACCAATGTCGCTATACCGCCATTGTCGTAGTAACTCTCCAGTGTGAGTTCGTTGGTCTCTACGTTAAATTTCCACATACCATGTTGCTCACAGAACCGTCCGGTAAAGTAGAGGGACCCGTCGTCAACAGTAGCACCAGAGTCATGCAAGTCTACGGCAAATACGGATGGGTTGTACTTCTTGTATTCAAATAGTTTTGTAAACTTGGTTCCATCAAATACAGATATTATCAAAGTCCTACTGTTCACATTCTTGTCGAATGTTACCACCAGTAAGTAACCGTTAACGTTTCTGACGAATAACGGTATCCCTTGTGGAACAGGTTCAAAGAAGCTTGGGAGCGAACTCTTACCGTCGTAAAAGGTAACCATTGCTCCTGTCTTGTACTCACAGAGCATTACCACATAGTTCTTATACTCATCCATAGACACCACCGGGAATGGTATACGTGTACCGGGTGAGAGAACTTGGTTCTGTGTAGGGTTTGTAGTTGTAGCTGCGTAGGTGATGTAGACATCTGTCGTAGAGTTACTATTGTATGCGGTTATGAGAGCGTTGATGTATGAAGCAACCGCTGAGTATGCGGAGGTGTACCCAACAGTAGTGTTACATGAAACATTACCGCTAGTGTTGATGTCGAACCTACGGAGGTCGGTACCACCTGGTGTTACATAGTAAAGACCACCGTCGAATTCGGTAAACATGGTGGTAGACGGGTTAGCCATTCCTGAAGCCTGTGCCGAAACAGTAAAGCTGTCTTGGTCCACAAAGCCAATGTTGTTTGCATAGAGTACTGCAGCCTTACCACTCTGAGAACCATTTGAGCTAACCACCAGTGCACGTCGTATGTCACTTGGGAAACCTGGTATCTTGGTGGTCGCTGAGACTCTTGCGTTGTTGGGATATAAAATAGTGGCACCAGGGTCGTTACTTAGGTGCTGGAAAGCAGCTGCTCCTTTCTCTCCAAATGGGTTAGTCACCAAAGCGTCAAACTTTTCAAGTTGTTCTTTGAAACGAGCCATACTATGTTACGTGTTTCCACACATTATTGTTTTTAACTTGCCAGACTGTCCCAGATGAAACATTAAACACCTTAGAGATAGAAATGTCAGACATTCCTTTTGATACCATCTTACGCATACTCCTAACACTACTCGGTGTTAGCTTAGCCCTATTAGTAGCAACACCAACAGCTTTTCTACCTTTTTTGATCATGTCATCCGAGTTGTCTTGTGACGTACCCATAAACAAATGGTCAGGGTTCACACAGGACGGTACGTCACACTTGTGGCATATAAGCATCCCCTTAGGAACTTTAACCTTATTTTCTAGTTCATATGAATACACATGAGCTCTTATATTTGAGTATTTGTTTGCTACCACACCATATCCGTTGTTCACTTTAGCTCCAGTCCATAACCAGCAGGTACTTGTTTTATCTACCTTTTTCCAGAACCTTTCCTCTAAGGGGATACCTTGAAACTTACATGCCTTAGAGCAGTACTTAACTCTTTCTTGCTTAGACTTTACTGTATAGAAAATTGTAGAACAGGCTTTACACTGCACCTCAATACTTAAACTTGTTTTTTGATGGTTATGGTACAACATATATATATTATGTCAAATAACTGGGTAGTTGTTCGGATTGTATCGATCGTAACCACCTTTGTCTCTAATGACAATATGTAGGTCAGTCGTCTTCATTCCGAACTCACTGTTAAGCATTGCGACTAGTTCATCTGCCCGGGCTTTCCATAGGTTTGAGGCGTCTAATTTACCCTCTTGAGACAGGTAGTAATCAGAGACAGCATCGTATAAGGGTAGATACTCTAGCCCTTCTGGGAAGAGCAATCCTTGCGAGATAAGAGTAGTTTTTACCCCTGTATCACCTTGGTAGTTCTGGTGTAGCGTTAGTTGAACAGCACTATCCCTGGTGGAGATACTGTATGCTCTACCGTTCTCGTCGGTTACGTATCCTTGTATATTTATCCATGTTGGAAGTACCCCAGCGGTTAGCATCACCACCTTTGACCCATTAGTAAACTGGAGGTTGTTGTTGATAAAGTCTGGTTGTGTAGCTGGGTACATCTTCTTTTTGTAGTTCAAGTAGATAGGTACGTTGGAATCAGAAGGTATTGGGTACACACTAATCGTGTCGTTCTCAATGTAAAACCATGCAGGTATGTTTGACTCCACTGGTGTATAAAATAATTGGTCCCACTCTTGTCGTGTAGCCACTTCTCGTAGTACATACTTCTGGCTAGTACCCACCAGTGCTGACACGGATCTAATCTTACCTACGTTGATAGGTATTGGGTATGTTGCTAAAGAAGCTATAGTGTTTACTATCTCGGTCTGCTCCAAAAAAGTATAATCAAATCCATAAAGCCTACGGTAAGCTGCGTTGTTGATAGCGTCTATTCCTTTGTCCACGTGAGCAGTATTGGAATTACGAGTAAAGTCTGCATATACCGTTCTTAATTCTGTTACGCTTTTCATATACTCGTATTATACCTTACGCAATCAAAAAAGCATGTCATGAACATGCATTTTTGAAAAGAGTTCAGATCGACCTGAACTCAAATGTATTATGTAACAAAAAACACCCTCTTGCAATAGGATGTTCTAAATGGCGTGGCTATCTTAAGCTAGCTGTACCTTTTTGAGTGACATAGGTGGATTGCTCCACTTCCGCCCCCCGCGTATATAGTATACCCTTTAAGGTATACTGGTCAAGGTGTGCCGTAGATTAAGTTCCTACAGTAGCCCTTAGAGCGGCTTACCTAGACTAGGTGGGCTTGTGTGTTATAATCCATCGGTATGATCGACCAAACAAAAAAAGCACCAGCTAAGAAAAAGGCTGTTGCTAAAGCACCCGTCTTCCAGCCAGTATATCTAAAAGTAGACACCCGAGTAATCACAGGATTCACAATAGTAAGTACATTCCTACTCGCTGGTATACTCTCCGTAATGCTTGTCGCCCTATTTAACTAAACAACACAACCGTGAGAAATCACGGTTTTCTATTGCCCCACCTTGCCCCACTTCTTTTCTTTTACCTGCTTCTTCATGTTATCAATATCGTGGAATCGCTGGTGATGTGCCCTGCACATGACAATGAGGTTATCAAGGTGTAGGTGGTCTTCACCGAGGAAGTTGTAACACATGTGGTGTACCTCTAAGTGCTGTGTTTCTTCACAGTGTGCACACTTACCATTGTATATCCGATGCATACGTCTACGGATAGCTTTCCAATAACTTGTGGTGAGGTACTCACGATAAGGCAGCGACTTCAATTGCTTCACAAACATGGAGGCGTACTTACTGTCCAGTGTGTATATCTCCATGAAGTCTACCGTATCTAAAGAATCTGGGTTAACCAGTCTGCAGAATAGTAACTCTTTCACGTGTACAGCTCGCCACTCGCATTCGAGAGAGTAGGCTATATCCATAAACTTAGTCACGACTTCTCTGTTATGGGTCCTGTTGAACAGGTCCCACGAGAGCACTGCGAGCTGATTTGCAATCTCTGAGTAAAAGTTGTTTGTTATTCTCTCGATATGCGAACCTAGTTGCTTGTTCGTCAGTACGTTCGAAGTGATATCATCGATGTTCTTTCGTAGTCCAGCTCCTGGACTACCTGTCAATTCTCTTGGAGTAGTCAAACAATCCAGACAGACGAGGTATAGTCTTCTCGTCCTTGTCCATATTTTTCGCCATAGTTTTGAAAGATTCATATAGGTCTTGGTCGGTTGTTTTGTATGAGAGTTCTCTTGCTGTAGCGTACTCACGCTCCACCATCTCTCTCATATTATGATCGTCCCCGAAGTCTATATTATACCCCAGTGTTTCGATAAGTTCCTCATACCACCACAGTATAATCGCGTATGTCCGAGTCATAACGAAAAGCTTATGGAACCTCTCTTTTAGCTCCATGGACCCGTGTTCTTCTGTAGCGTAGTACATGTCGTTGAGGAGCACACCTCTCTTGTTCTTTACTAACTCATTGAAAGCCCCGATGACTGCCGTCTCCATATCTGTTGTTAACTCAATAATCTCAGCCATGTATTTAGGCTTTTGTAATAAGGAGTAGAGTCCGATAGCACGTAGAGATAACTTCATATTCAGGGTACAAGGAATTCCCACCAGAGCTCCCTGTACCCTAGACACAAGGTCTAAGGCGATATATGCACGTGCTTTCGCTCGTGCCTACCTTAATAGTATAACACAAAGCCCACTAGTGGATAGTGGGCTTCTATTGTGTTTAGTTAGTCTTCACCGTTTCGTCAAGTGGAGCCACTACTGTCTCAGGGGTAACTACGGTTGCAGTTATCGGAGCAGCAGTGTTGATCGGTACGATTTCAACGTCTGGTTTCTTTATAATGAATGCCAGTGCGATAGCAAGTACTGCTACTACAATGATGATTACTACTGAGTTTTTGGTTATCATATGGTTTATAGTTTACTGTTAAGTGTTAATTATGATTAAGAGTCCTGCCCCCCTGTAGCTACTGCTAGTCTCTCGCCAACATCGAGTCGCCCGTAGATAGCTACGGCTGCTCCGATGATTGTGGAGACGTACCCCACTATCTCTTGGTAACCTGCTGGTCCTATATTAGGTATAAGTCCTTGAGCTTCAAGTGCTGATAGGAGGAGTAGGAGTATTCCGACGTACGTCTTGTGTTTCATATCAGGTAGTTTAGCTTTTACAGGTGGTGGTGTTTCTAATGCGATACGTCCTTGAAAGTCAGCAATAACTTTCTCGAATGTCTCATAGCCATTAAGCCCTCCATTTACTAAACGACGTACTGTTTCCCACTGTCCTTTGTCGCATGCTGTGTGGACATTTCTGTCTTTGAAGTATACAGCCAGGATACGAGCAGAGTTGTTAGGGTCGTTAGCTAGTTCTGGGTTTGAGACAAGGTCTACACCAATCAGCTTACCGTAGTGTGCGTAGTTCGCTCTTCCAGTCAACTGGAGGTATCCTCGTCCTTTGAACTTAACTCCGTCTCCTTTGATGAAGTTTCCTAGATCTCTCCGTCCCTCGTAAGCCACACCTGATGCTATCTCTGTGATAGGTCGGTAACTTCGTCCGACTTCTGTTCTGACAGTAGCGATTGCTCCTAGCAGAGTATTGTCTGACATGATACCAAACTCTTCGAGAGCTTTTTTAATGAGGTCATAGCAGTCCAGTGCTCCTTTGTTATCAGGGTAGAAACTTTGAAATGTTTTTCTTGTCATAGGATTGTTAGTGTTAACACTACTACGAGAGAGACGAGGAGAGCAATATCAAGTATCCTATTGAGCTTATCGATGCGGCATTCTAAGTCCCTCTCATTAGTTTCCATATTACATCAACTGGTCAAGCTGTTGATGGATTCCTGAGAGGTCGCCGATAGACTCTGAGTTATTCTGGCGAGCCTGTACCTCATTGAGCATTTGCTCAAAACTAGACATGCGAGCATCGATACCATTTACACGTTCGTTCAGGTTAATAACCTGTGATTTTATATTATTGTATACCTGAATAAACTGCTGGAAAATTTGGTTTAACATAAATATTATTATGGTTAAGGATAGGCTTATAAATAGTACTACTTGTAATGCTTGGTGCATACCTATCTATTATACAATAACCGTTTCGATTAGGTAGATAGTTATCGCAACAATAGCACTCGCTGATACCCACTGGAATACTGCCAACACACCTTTCAGTTGAGTAATAAATGTGTGACAGTCATTGACCTCCTCCTGTAGATGTGTCACGTCCCTCGTTAGGTCACCGACCAGATGAAGCAACAGCTCGTGTTTATCGCCACATTCTTTGTTGTCGAGGTTGCACTTCATATACTACTGGTAGTACTCTACGATAAACACTGCTCCATCTTGTGCATCTACTGCTGAGGTTGCTGTCTGGGATGCTGAGTTGAACGTACCTGACGAGCCTGAACCATATCCACTTCCTGTCTGTCCTGTTAGTTTAATACCACCAGCTCCACTTACTGGTCTAGCCAGTGTTCCTAGACCTAGATAGGATGCTCCTGCACCACCTACGGTCCTAAATGAACCTCCTGAGTTGCAAGCGGTCGTGCCTCCTCGTTGCCCTGTGATGGACTTGATAAGAGCAGCCCCAGAGAAAGACTGACTAGAGTTACCTGCACCACCAGTTTGGTCAATCTCGCCTCCTGATGGTGCCACAGTTGTACCTGGAGAACCTCCTGGAGTAATCATCATCGAATCGATAGATGACGTACCTCCTGCTGTACCGTTTCCTGTACCTCCCACGCCTGCAGCTCCGACCGTTACTGTTCTATTTGCTGTACCCATTTGGGCTGCTGACACCCTCATTTGAAGATAAGTAGAGCCACCTCCGCCTGACCCGGCTGAGTTTTGTAAACCTCCTGTCGCTGCACATCCTGCACCTGATCCACCTCCGCCTGTTATTTCTACCATTGCATACTTGGCTAGTGGGTCTGGCGTAAAGGTGAACACCCCTGGAATAATGAAACGAGTTATCTTTGGTGGTGTATCAAGAGTCGGTCGGATTGTTGACAGCCCTTGAAATGTACCTGCGTCAGTTAGTACTCGTGCCTCGTTTGGGTTAGCTGCAGGAGCTGGTACGAGACCAATCACTCCTGGAGCACCTGATGTAGACCCTACGAATGCAGGTGCTGCTATGTTACCGAGTACCGTTGATATGTTTGATGTTGACATATATTTAGAAAGTTGGGTTTATTTCAGTAATGGTAAACCAGTTGTCAGATGCGGAGATATTGCCGTTTGCTGTTGCACCACCATTGTACCCTCGTAGCTCAAGCGTGTCTCCTGCTGCTAATTCTATGACACCTGAGGTTGAGGGATAGTTGGTTGGACCAGCTACTACGAATATCACCGAATATAACTGAGTGACCGCATTCTTGTAGACCGATAAACCTGCATACTGACCGCTTGCGTTGTTCGGTATATAGTTACCTCCTGTAAAAGAATAGTTTGCTGTACGTGGAGCTGTAAACACTCCAGTTGCTACATTCATTGAGTTTGTTGGGTCGGTTATGTTAATCCAGTTTGTATGCTTTACCCAAGTGTTATTTAGCATTGAGTTGACTACTGTCTTACCACGGTTGATAACATTTACACGAGTTGTTAGTGTCGTCGCGGTCGAACCGATTTGAACGATGGTCGCCGAGCTTTCTGCATTGGCTCCGGTACCCGAGCTTACGCTAACAGATGTGTACGAAGAAAAGGTGAACAATCTCAAAACAATGGTCTGATTTGCCACAGGGGTGTAAACAATACTAGCTTGGTTTTGTTGGGCGTAAGGCGTAGTTCCGTTGGAGGATGTTATGATTCCTGACCCGCTAGTAGCGTCTAATGCTGACCCGGTTACAGCGTCCACCCATTTATAGACAAGATAACCATTAGAAGCTGCTCCAACGGAACCAGCAAAATAAATCCTACCGGATATTGCATACGTCTTCCCTGCCGTAAGACTAAACACTCCCGAAGTGTTGGGGATATTTCCTGAGTAAGTGGCAAACGGAATATTCGCAGCTGCAGTATTAGCAGCTGCCGCCAGTATCGTCGTAGATGATGTTATTCTCGCATTCACATAGTCAACCGTGCTACCGGTCGTGGGGATAAACCCGCTCATCTTCTCAAACACAACTCTTGTTCCACCTGATGACGAGTTAAGTGGTGTTGCAAACCTATATGCTATCATGGTTGCACTACCAGTTGAGCCTCGTATTTTGAATGTTTGTGGTCCAGAGGTTACTACTGTCGAAACCAATGTTTGAGCAATTCCTAAGTTAGCCGTTGAGGTACCAGACTGCATATACTGTCGCGTAAATGGTTGCTCTGCATTGCTATTATCAGACAGCCATAAGTAACCAAGAGTAGAACTCAAATAATTAAGTTGTACGTTTGCAAGTATTCGCCATATTCCAGCTGTTGGTACTGTAAATGATAAAATATCTGTCGCACTCGTGGTAATTGTCACATCAGCTGAGGTGAGTGCTACTTCACCATGCTCTCCAGCCATACTCATTGGGACTGGTGTGCCACCTAGCTGGGTCCAAACAATCGTCGCATTTCCGTTAGCTGTACTGTTTGCAATAAAACCTGTACCACCACCCACTCTGAATTGCAGCTTGTATGTGGTTGCAGCTGTAACAGTTATCAAGACCGCCTGGGAGATACTGATGTAATTATTGGCACTGCCCAATGAATGAAAAGCTATGCTATTAGGCACAGATACGTTGGCACTATCAGCTAGTTGGATAAATACTCCGTTTGCTGCAGCGTTAAGGCACGGTACTGAATACGTTACCTTATAAGTTCCAGCCACTGGTAAAACAAATGACCCACCTGGTACATCCACAAACGTAAGGGATCCCGTGGATGTATTATTTGTGATAGTAGTGTTCACTCCGCTGTTCACTACTGCTGTCTGTCCGACTACTGGTGTTCCACTACGGTCGATTACCCAACCTGATGTAGTCGTGTCTGCTATAAGAACAGGCTTGCGTATCTGTGCAGGGTTAGTTGGTTCTGTAGCAGTGATTGTTCCTGGAGTTCCTGAGAGGAAATGAGGTTCTGCTGCGGTGAGTCCTGTTAGCCCTATAACATATCCTGACGTTAGCAGAGTAAAGTTATTAGCATCGACGACAGTTGAAACTACTCCGATGCTGTCTGACGGTTGTGACAGGTCTGCATCAGTTAATGCGTAGGTACTTGCAGCGGAAAGGTATACCCACTGACCTACTGTGAACCCGTGAGCTGTTTGTGTGATTGTTCTGGTGAGAGATGATGAGGAACCTCCTCCTCCTCCTGGTGTTGGAAATGGCATAGATGTATTAGTTATTAGCCGTTAAAATAGAATACTGACGCGATACGGTACCATTGAGTGGACCCGACTTGTCCAATGGCACCTGGTGCTACGAATGAGGCTACTGGTAGGTATGTAGTTGGTGA
>Ga0163155_10001255_pt1 | contig 30942 bp, 34 predicted proteins | sample OliLakLV19SP4G1_FD_148611 | JGI IMG/M metagenome (GOLD analysis project Ga0163155, IMG submission 148611) | Freshwater microbial mat bacterial communities from Lake Vanda, McMurdo Dry Valleys, Antarctica - Oligotrophic Lake LV.19.SP4.G1 | ecosystem: Environmental > Aquatic > Freshwater > Lake >... | reverse complement strand
TGGTGGGGTGCTTGGTTCGCAAGTTGCAAGTATAGGGAGCGATTTAGTTACTACCAATATGCAAAACGAAAGCCTTTTGAATGCTTTGGCATCTATGCCTGCCCCACAGGTGGAAATTACGGAAATCATAAAGGCTCAAAAGCGCGTAAACGTAACCGAAACTATAAGCAGTCAATAAATAAACGATAAATATAAGATAAATTTGGTTTTAAGTAAAAAAGTTCTTATATTTGTAGCAAATAAAAATAACATTTAATTGAATACCGCCAATTGAAAACAGCCACAATATTCCTAAACGGCATGATAGATGCCGATTGCTTTAAGACCTTGCAAGAAGGCTTAAAAGCAACTCCGAATTACGACTGCATAGAGTTGCATATTGACTCATTCGGTGGCTACGTATATCAGGCGAAGCAGGTATACAGCTTCTTAAAAAAAGAACAATTGCGCGGTATTGAAATCAAAACTATTGGTTATGCTATGATTTATAGTGCGGCTACTATAATTTTTATGGCTGGCAGTGTGCGAGTTTTGCAACCGTATAGCGAGTTTCTTATACACCTACCCGTTTCAGGAAACCTTGAAATGATGAATGTTTACGAACTTCAGGATTACGTAAACGAATTGGAGAAGGACACTACAAATTTTGTAGCACTTTATTCCGAACTTACTAATATTGCAACGGAAACCATACTTGGGTATTTGAAAGAGAACAAAGCGTGGAACTCCGCACGCGCACTAAAAGAAGGGTTTGCAACGGAAATAGACACCACTGTAAGCACTTTTGCAAAACAAGACAAGCGAAACGCAGTGGCAATTTGGGACAAGGAAAAGGAAGGTTTACAAGAGTTAATTGAACAATATTTAAATAGTAATATGGAAACAAACTTAATGGCAAAAATATTCAAAATGTTTGCAAAAACCAAAATTGACAGGTTTTCGAAGAGCATGGTTTTGAGTGCCGAAGACGGTACTAAAATATATGTGTATTCAGAAGACGGCTCAATCACAGATAAAAACGTGGTTTTTGCAGATGAGGCAGGCTTACCAACCGAAACGGTCATGCCTGATGGTACGTATAATGTTCAAACAGAAACGGGCGATACCTACCAAATAGTCGTGGCTTCTGGCGTTGTTTTGAGTGCTACAGAAAGCATCGAAATGACAGAACCTGAAGCTGAAGCTGTCGCTTTAATAGGCGAAGCGGAAACGGTTGCAACAATTGCCGAAAGTGTGCAAATGGTCGCATCCGAGTTCCAAAAATTCTCGAAGGCGGTTCAAGAGCAACTCGATTATTTGAAGAACGCGGTTATTGAAAAAGACGCTGAAATTGCAGACTTGAAAGATTTCAAATCGGCAATGCAGTCGGTAATGGGCGATGCGCCTGCAAAAAGCGGTGTAACAAGCCCCGAAACAACGAGTATATTCAATAAAAAAATCGCGCCTGAAGTTCAGGCACTTATAAACAGAAAGTAATATGAAAGAGACAAACGACGCGTATTTGACGCGCCATTTTCAAAGGCTCACCAAAAACGCCAATGAGCAAATTGGCGTAACGCCTAACAATTACAGTGGTGAAAGCAACCTTGAGGTAATACAACGAGCTGTTTACGATAATCAGCTCGTTAAAAGAATGCTCGTGTCCGTGATTGGCGGTATAAAAAAAAGCGAGACTGTTTTTACCTATCAGTCTTCGCTCCGATTGCGCGACAGGGAGGCTAAATTTGTAGGAGGTCAGCGACCTTCGCAATTTATTGCGATTGAAATTGAGCCTGTTGTGTACGGCTTGACTTTAGAGCAGACATTTCTCGACCTTCGCAATAGTTACTTTAAAAATAACCCAGGTGCCGCAAACGATGCGCTCCCAATTAGCATCGTGCAAAACGCTTGGCTTCAGTTTATTGATGAGAACCTGCCAAATATCATAGACTCTTTGAACTTGAAAGGTAAAACTCGCACCCCACAAGCAGTCTTCACTCCAGCGTATCTTGGATTTGAGGAGATTGTCGCGTCCGCCACTAATAGTAAAAAAATCAGCGCACCACGCACCCCGATTTTAGCGATTACTAACGTTGGAGGTAAAGTAGCCTTAACCGTAACCGCCACACTTGGCGCAAACTATGCAATCGGCGATTACATTACAGTAGTTGGATTAGGCGACGGCACGGGTAATACCGCCACTAAGCTCAACAACCAAATATACAACGAATCAGTGTTCGATGATTTCACAACCACAAATATCCAAATTGCGGACATTGACGGCGACATCCTCGTAACCAATTTTGACATTACGATAAACAGCGTAACAATTGGCGCGCCTGTTTACACGAATGCGAAAATGGTTTGTATAAACCAAAGCAACGTGGTTGCTACCTTAAAATCGGCGTGGATGAACATTCCTGAAGCGATTCGTACAAGTGAGGATTTTAGTTTTTGGGCGCACCCGTATGTTATCGATACTTTTGCCATGTCGCAAGCCGAACGCTTAGGCAATCAGCTCATTTCACCAGTTGGATTTACATCTGATGACATGAACATGATGATGATTAAGTTGGAGCGTTTACCGAATATGTCCCCAAATACGATTTTGGGGCTTCGTAGAAAAAACGCTGTTTACGGCGTTGATGACATAACCGATAGCAACCAATACAATCTTATCGACATGTCCAAAGTCACGAATGATTTGGAATTTAGGTTACGCATGCAAATGGCAACTACAGTGAAGGTCCCTTTAACGGCGGAAGCCCTAATAGTAAGATAAAATGGTAACAGAAGTTTGCGGAGTTAATGGCGATATTTTTGTTTCGCTATGCTCCGCCCCATCATCGGGCGTGCAAGACAACGCCGTCCTAATAAACAAGTCTGACATAAAAGGTTGGACATCCACAACAGGCGTAGTTGACGGAAAAGTCAAAATCTTCGCTTCGGTGCAGTACAAGTTCGCAAGAAGAGGATACCTTCTTACAGGGCGAAACAACTCCAACGCACCTACAAATAACTTCGATGGCAGTGGAGCTATCGGAAGCTATACACAGGGGTTTGATTTCACCTATTTCGGAGATAACCCCGAAACAGTGACTATACTTTCAGAAATGAACGCAGGTCGCACCGTTGCCATTTTCGAAACGAATAATGAGCGGTTTAAAATTGCGGGTCGACAAAGTGGGTTGGTTGTTCAAACAGCCACGCAAGAGGTAAATTCGGACGAAACTGGAGGCGGATATCGTATTGCATGTTTAGCGAAAGCGAACACCTTTATGGATTATTTAGGAGTTTATACAGGCGTATCTCCTAATAAAGTTTTCGATTATGATGCGACACTTGAGGCGTTTGACAACCTCACGAAAACGCAGTTTTTTACCATAACCAACATAACTGTTGGTGCAACAACAAGAATAACACTCGACAACACTGAGAAACCGAGCGTGCTTGGTGTGGAAATCGGCACAAAGGTCCGATTTAAGGACATTATTGGCACTGTAGGCACAGATGCAACCAATGGATTGAACGGCAAAGAGTTTGTCATTTCGGAAATATATGAAGACAACGTGTTTACTATCACGGCAAACACGACCGCGCTTGTATACACCAGTGGTGGCATGGTACGATAAATTTATTTTGGGGAGGTTTTCCTCCCCTTTTTTAGTTATGCTAAGATTAGACTCAAGTCAAGTCAAAACAAGGTCATTTATACAAAATTTCCAACAGATTTACGGCGTAAGTGCCACAGGGTCTGGAGGTAGGTACTTGCCCTATGGAATTGCTGGAGATATTTACGACTTATTCCCTCAATTTCTACTCTACAACGCGAAAAAAAGCGGCAATTTGATGCAGTCTATCAAAAGAAAGGCAAAGTTTGTGTACGGCGCAGGATTCATGTCTGATTTTAAGAACTTTGTCGTGAATTTAGATGGGCAAAAAGCAAATGACCTCCTTTTAAAAACGTGCTTGGATATAGTCGCATTTGAAAATTGCGCATGGCACGTAAATTACAATGCTTTAGGGCAAATTTGCGAAATTCGCAAGCTCCCATTTGAAAAAATCAGGGCAGGCGAGCCTGACGATAACGGGAATGTGAACTACTATTGCATTTTGCATAAGTGGGATAAATATTACACCAAAAGAGGCAACCAAAGCATAGAATATTACCATGCCTTTAACCCAAATCCTGAAATAGTGCGCGCTCAAATCGCGAGTTCTGGAGGTGTGAAAATGGGAGATAAAGGATTGAGCATGGCTTACAAAGGGCAAATTTTGTACTTTGAAAATGGTGATTTGTTTGGAGAGTACTATACATATCCAACATACGCACCTGTTTTGCAAGATGCGGAAAACGAAAGCAATATAGCCATAAGTAAAAGAGATGACATTGGAGATAGGTTTAAGCCTACTGTAATTATTACAAAATTTGGCACAAATGAACCAACTTTTGAGCAAAGGGAGCGAGATGTTAGTGCTTATAGTGGCACGGTAGGGATAGATGGTAGCAGGTTTGTATTGGAATATGCAATAAACCCTGAAAGCGCACCTGCTGTAAACTCTATACAACAACAGGACCTTTCCAGGTCATACGAATATGCGGAAAAAAGTATCAAAACGAATATCCAAAGTATGTTCGGTATACCGCAGGAGCTTTTCTCATTCTCCGATAAAACGGACTTTTTGGGAGATAGCGAAAAAATACAGAAGTTGCTTGATTTATTTCAAAAGACGGAATTACTACCTATCCAACAAAGAATAAGCGACATATTTCAATCAGTTTTTGCCCATTGGCGCACTCCTATTTTAGAAAAGGAGTTTAAAATCCAAAACCTATCTATAATATGAAAAGAGAATTTAGGGTGTATAATACAGGCAATGTAGAAACACACAACTGCAAAGGTATTGGAATTCCAACCCACACAACAGCCGAAATTGCGGTTTTTGAAAGTGGGCTAAGCTCACAAGACGAAGGTTTTTTGCTAAAAGAGGATAGCGGAAACCTTAAAATTTGGACTGGCGCAAGTTTTGAAGATGTAGGTGGTGGCGGTGGCGCATCTGCAATTCCTGTAACTTTTGCAGGTCTTCAAGCCCTAATTTCGGCAAGCGGACTTGTAGCAGGTCAAAGTTATCTAATTGAAGATTACGAAACAAAGCACAAGATTGACAACCTCGATATCCTAAACGACAACGGGAGTGTTGAACCGCTTTATTGCTTCGCAATTTCAGGAAACAAAATAGCAGGGCAAGTTTTTAGTTCAATTCACCCCTCCGACTTTATCATTTTTGACGTAACAAATGATACTTGCGAAGATACTTTAGCAACGCCTCGCACAGGCAAAATAGTTCGGCGAATTGATACAGTAAAAAACATAAGCACTTTTTGGGATTTTAGAAAGGTGCAGGTTGATAGAAGTGGCACGCTTTTTTTGTCTATTCCAACAGACGCGTTTTCTATATGCGTTGGAATATGCACTATTTTAGGGGTTACCTATAACGATTTGAAATTAGGAGTTGGCAATTCAAATCAAAAAATAGGAGATGAAAGCCACTCAAACACTATTAGTGATAATAGCTACTCAAACACGATTGGCAATAGTAGCTACTCGAACACGATTGGCAATGGTAGCTACTCAAACACGATTGGCAATAGTAGCTACTCAAACACGATTGGCGATAGTAGCTACTCGAACACGATTGGCAATGGTAGCTACTCAAACACGATTGGCAATGGTAGCAACTCAAACACGATTGGCAATAGGGGTAACTCAAACGCTATTGGTGATTATAGTAACTCAAACGCTATTGGTGATTATAGTGACTCAAACGCTATCCCATCTTCAAAATCAAACATATGGGTAATTTTGCCTATTTCAGGCATGGCTACTTTTGCAGACAATGGAGTACTGTACGACAAAAAAAGCCCTGACGGCAATATTTGGGGTAGCACTATCTCCAACGCAGGCGTTATAACCAACGTAGTCCTTACATAGATGAAAACTTTAATCCAAAAGGGGAACTTCAAACTCCCCTACCCGTCCCTTTCTCTAAATACGGACGAATCCAAAATAGTACCTTCAATTTGGAGGAGTCAAAATGAAAACTTGCGCGGTGTGGTAGGGGAATCGTTTTACGAGGCGTTTATGGGCGTTTACGAAACCGAAAAAGCGATTTTAGGCGTTGTTTTTGGTAGCCAAACGGTCATAACCTTGCAGAATTCGGCGGGGTTGGAGGTTGGATATTTTGCTTCTTTTAGAAGCGTTACAGGCACGATTAGCGAAGTGTTAAATGGTAAAGAGTTCCAAATAACCGCTATATTTGGAAATGAAATTACCATAAACGCTAATAGCATTGGCAAAACCTTTTTAGGAGGAGGTATTTTGGAAAGGGTGCTATCTCCTTTTAATAGAATTTTGTACGGTTACATAGAACCATACTTAATTTATTCGAGCCTTGCTGATTACGTGCCTTTTTCGAGCGTTAAGGACACAAATAGCGGTTACATGGCGCACCAATTAGGTGAGGCAAACGCTCCAAGCGATAAGCAATTGAGCATTATTGCTAACGGTTATCGTGATAGCGCAAAAAGTTACGCAACAAGGCTTGTTTCCTTCGCAAAAGAGAACGCAGTAAACTACCCTCTTTTTGCATTTGCCAATAACGCGCCTGAATTTAGTGCAGTTCCTGTAACCTTTAAAAGAGGAAATAATTACGACCAGGGTTCTATGACTTAAAATGTTGAAAAATGATACAAATACAAGTAGGTGCGGAGTTTTTAGACTTAGAAACAATAGATAGTATACCTATTACGTTTCAGGCTAACGACCCTACCAAAATAGATAGCTTTCAATCCAACTTTTCCATAAACGTAAAAATACCTGCCACAAGCGTGAACAGGAGAATTTTGGGTTTTGTGGATAGCTATAATACAAGTAGCCAATCCGCATACACTTTTTTGGATTGTTTAGTTATAGATTTTGGCGCAATTATTTTGCCAAAAGCTAAACTTAGGGTTGGTAAAATAACCAAGCAAAAGTATATTGCCGAAATAGAGATACAAATCTTTTCGGGAAACATAAACTTTTTTGAAAGCATAAGCAATAAAACGCTTCAAAATTTGAACCTCTCAATTTACGACCATGAGATGCTTTTTGGCATTTCAGATTCGCAAGCAAACACGTTTTTAGATGGGTACATTTACGACGTGTATAGTAGAGGTACTTATGTAGATGCGCTAAAAGGCTTATATTCGTACTTTTTCCCAAGCATATTTTGCCTCACCATTTTTGAAAAAATAGTAAGCGAGGCAGGTTTAAGTTTGGTTTTTGCAAATGGCACTCCAACATCGCCTGTAGATTTTGCCAAAATGCTACTGCCACACGTTGGTGGTGTGCGAACATGCATAAACGAAATTGCAAAAAAGCACTCTGGTAAAATTACAACGGGCTACAATAAAATTGCAAATGGAGGAGGATTTGATACTTTCACAACCCTTCAGTTTGCGAATATTGAGCATTCATTAGGCACAAAGTTTTTTGATGTGCCTCCCTTCAATACACCACAATCGGACTTTGAGCCAAACCCATACTCTGGCTCAACATACGTTTTGCCTAATTCTTCAGAAGGCAAGTATGTTTGCAATGAGGATTTTCTCTTTGTTTTGCTTTCGTACTACTTTCCTATAGGAGCAGTCCCTACCCTTGTGCAACTTCGGGACGATTCTGTTCTGAATATTGTAAACATTACGGCAGGCGCGCTTACTTTAATAGAAGTCGCCTCTGGCACAGCTATTATTGAAAATTCGTTTATAACCATTTCTGGCGTGGTTGGAACTATGGGCGCGGTCTTAAACACAAACACTTACCAAGTTGGAAGTGTGGTTTTTGGAGCTACAAATATTGTAACTATAACCGTAAATACGACCGCATTAACGTATGTAAGTGGTGGCGTTTTAGACAATATAATAGTGCGCAAATTTGAAAACGATTTTTCGGATGGTGTTTACACATACATGTCCCAAAATCAGTATGTAATTGTGGACACAAATAGCAATGTTTGGGAGTTTTCAACTTACTTGCAAAACCCCTTCTTTTTTGAAGTTAAAGTAGTTGATAACGAGGCGGTTAGAATTAAGAAGTGGGAGGTTTCCGCAAACCTACCTCCTATTCAACAGCGCGATTTTTTTAAGTTCTTTGCTATTTATTACGGACTATTTCCAACATACAACCCTTTTACGAGTGAACTAATTTTGACACCATTTGACAACATTTTGAGCCTTCAAAATGCGGTTGATTGGAGCGAAAAAGTAGATTATAGCAAAGCCCGCGAAACGAATTTTGAATTCGGAGATTATGCAAAAAACAACTATTTTGAGTACAGGAACATTCAACAGGGCAATCTCCAATTTGAAAGTGAAAGTGCGGAACTTGAAAAAGTTGTATATACCGCTCCCTTCGAGCTACTTTTAGATAACACTTTTTTTGGGAACTTTACCGAAGTGTTGAGTTTAATCCAATTTGAGGATACGACTTTGTTGCAACAAAACCCTTCTTTAAAAAAGTACAAGTTTACAAAGAAAGTACAACCACTGACCTTTTTAGAAGGGCAAAGCAATTTAGACTTAAGCGTGGCGGTTTACCAAATTCCATTTAATCCAACTACTGACTACCTTATTTATGCAACTAATGTGGCAATAAGCTCCACAGAAAGGCTTAACTTTCAGGACGCGATAGATTTTAACTATAATGCCATTAAAGCACTTTTAAAAGACGCAAGGCAAGAAATAGTTTACATAAATCTTTCCGTTTTGGATATCCAAAAGCTTGATTTTTCGAAACCAATTTGGATAGGAAATGATTATAATGCCTACTTTTATTTGGCAAAAGTGGTGCAATACAAAAACAATTCGCAATCGGTAAGATGCGAATTGTTTAGAATAAGTTTATAGCCTACCTTGCTTTTTCAGGTGGGCTATTTTCCCTGATACGGACTTTAGAGTCCTGTTCAGGTGCTTCGACATGGTGTGGACATAGTAATCACCTGACTTTTTCATAGATATGAGTGTCGCAAGCTCCCCCTCTGTCCACGTCTTTTTGTAGTTAGTACATTCGTACTTTGTTTCAATGCTCATATAATTTGATTTGGTTTAGTTTATGACTTAAAGCCTGCCCCTTTTTCTCAAGAAGGTCATTTTAGTATTAACAGAGCGCGTGGTTCTGTCCATAATGTGTGCTATGGTATGTGCATTATACACTCCCATTTTTTTCGCCTCTTCAAGCTTTTGAAGCTCCTCTTCTGTCCATTTTTGACCGTACTTCATATCAGCCTGATTTAATTTAATTTGGTTTGGCTTTAATTTGTAAGAAGACCCTTGCTTTTTCAGGTATGCCATTTTGGCATTGACAGAGTGTGCAGTTCTACCCATAATCTTTGCTATGGTATGTGCATTATACACTCCCATTTTTTTTGTTTCATCGAGCTTTTGAAGCTCTTCTACTGACCATCTTTGACCGTGATTCATAGTAGTCTGATTTGATTGTTTCTGTAATTTGTGAGAAGAACCTCTATCCTCTCTTTTTTTATATTTCTTCTTTCACCTAAATACACGACATTTAAGCCGTATTTTTTGGCTATTTCCAAAATAGTAGGGCTTTCAAACTCGCTTATTGCGAATTTGCACCCATTCTTTACGCAAGCTTCTACTAAAGCCTCCAAATCTTCTATGCCCCACTTCGGGGTTTTATAGTTGTTTTTGGTGTTTAGATATGGAGGGTCGCAATAAATGAATGATTTTTGAATATCTGCACCATCTCGCAAGGCAATACTTTGCAAAAATTGCAGGTATGGTTTGCAAGACCATGCCATTCCTCCCTTAGAAACCTGCAAAAAGCAGTCTTCTATCTTTTTTGTTAAGTGCGACTTTGCGTCGCAAAGCCCAAATGTAAGGGTCGATGGCTGGCACAAGTAGCCCCAATTGCTACCAATTAAAAAGATTGCCACCTTTTCAATTTGGCTTTTTGGGCTTTTTTTGCATAAAACCTTAAATATAGTGTCGCTATAAGGCGTACACTCTATATAAGAAATTAACTCTTCTTTGGAGCTTTCGCTCGTCATGACTTGCCAACAGTCAAAAATGTTATCGTCCAAGTCGTTCATAAACTTGAACTTTGCGGTTACGTTTATTCCAACAGAACCCGAACCTGCGAATGGCTCTATCCAAGCCTCAAATTCGGGGAATTGTTGAAATAAGATGTCCAACATTTTCGACTTTTTGCCAAGTCGGTTTATGGGGGTTACTTGCATATCACCCCTTAATTTTTTCAAGCGGTTTTGCTTCGGCAAACGTTTTCGCAATGGCTTTTGCTTGTGCAAGGGCTTTTGCAAGGGCTTGCTCCTGCATGTCCTGTGTGGCTATATCCACGCCTGAAGCTATGTCCATTTTGCGCATCCATTTAAGGAACGCCTTAACGGCACGTATTTTAGAATAGCCAATGCTATTCCTTAATCTGCGAAGTTGGATTTTAGGCATTTTCACGCCACAACCCTCAGGGCGCACTCTTACCCATGTCTTTTGATTGAGGCGCGCTATGTGTATGATTTGTGCTTCTGACAGCTCGCACCAATCGGTTGCCTCAAATTTATAATAGTGGTTGCACGTTTCTTCACCCACATAATAGGTCTGGTCAACGTTTTCACCTATACCCAAATCTTTGGGTGCGGTTTTGGGGAGGTCGCAATAGAACAGTTCTCTATCTATTAGGAAAACGACGCAATAGTCGTTTTCTGGTAACGGTCTTTGTATTATTTTCATATGCAAAGTTAGTGCATATTTGCGAGTATTGCAAACAAATAGCTAAATATTTAGCTATTTGTTTCTTATTTAGAATGAATCTAAAAAGGTTATGTGTAAATTACACATAACCTTTTTAGACTTATTTGTTTTCCTTTTCTTTTCTTAAATCAATTTTTTCAAGTGTTGTTATTAGCCCATTCAAGAAGTTGTTTAAGACTTCTTCGGATACGCTTTTAACGTTTTTCTTGAAGACTATGTTAAATAGTTCTCCATTTCCGTACTCAAATTCGGCTATACGGAACATTTCCACTGTAGCCTGTAATGCCTCGGCACGCGCGCTTTTGGCAAGTGCTTGTGCTTGCCCTTGTACAATGGCTTTTGCTTGTGCAAGGGCTTGTGCTTGTGCAACGTAAGCCTTCGCTTCAGCTTCGCGCTTTGCCTTACGCTCCGCATTACGCTCCCTTTCGCGCTTTGCCTTGCGCTCGGCGTATAGTTTTTCTACTGCTATAGCTTCTGCTTCAGCGTTTTGCAACGCTATGCCGTAAGCCTTAGCAAAAAACATATTCAGGAATTCCGCGCCTAATTCCGCGTTTGCTCTATCGTCGTCGAAAATGAATGCGGTAAAACCGCTTTCTATGGTGTGTGTATAGGACACGATGCCTATATTCTCTACCATGCCCTCAAGCACTTCAGCATACACCCTTTTGATTGTTTTTTTACTTAAATTATACATATTTTTACTTGTTTTTTTTGTTCTTATTTGATGTTACAAAGTTAGCGCGTATTTTTGTAACTTGCAAATAATTAGCTAAATATTTAGCTAATTATTCGTTATTTAGAATTAATCTAAAAAGGTTATGTGTAATTTACACATAACCTTACAGCCATTCTTGAAGCTTATCCAATGAACTTTGAACGTTTGGCGTTGCGGACGTTATTTCGTTTATCTGTTCCGTCATGCGTTCCAAAAGAACGGATATTTGTTTAACGCCCTGTTGGTTTTCGCTTACATTGGAACGGATAATCTTTATCCGTTCCAAAATTGTCAAGAACGGCAGGCGTTCCGGCTCGTTCCTACGCGTTCTTGCGCGTTTTGAGCCGTTCCGCTCCTTTTTTAAGCGGAACAGAACGGAACGGCTCAGAACGGAACGGCTCCTAATCAAGAACTTCTTCCCACGAGTTGTAAAACTCGTTTATTAGGGACCTCGAATATTTTGATGCGCTTAAAGCAAGTTGTGCCTCCGCATCAAACTTTTGCACTCTTGCTAATCCCTCGCTATTCGCCCGAAGGGGGTGGGCTTGCTTTACTAACTTGGCGGTTCTTTTCATAATACTTTTGCAGTTTTACGTACTGCATAACGAAGGTGGGGGTGGGGGTGGGGTTAGTATGAATAGTCATCATCATAGCCAATCACGGGCTTGTACGGATGTCCGTTTTGCAAGTGTGTTTTTTTTGATATCAGGTACACATCTGATATAGCGCACACAGACGCGGTAGCGTCGCGATTGCTTACAATTAAGCGACATCCCATACTTGGCATGGTGTATTCAAAGTTTCTGGGTATGTACCAAGTGTACACGCGCAGTCCTTCGACTGCATCTCCCGCACCCTCAAATTGGTAATCGTCATCGTCATCGTCATCGTCATGCCTGATATTATTATCATCGTGTACGCAGTCTATACAGCGCACCATGTCGTTAATGCCGTATATGTTTTGTTCAAAAGCTTGTATCTGTTCAAGCTCAATCTCGGCTTGAAGGACCAGCATTATTAGCTGGTGCTTTGATATTTTTTTCATATTTTTAATTGTTTTAGTTGTTTTTTTAATGTTAGATTTTATCTTTTACGCTTTACTTTCGGTTTAACTTCCGATAAGTATTCAGCGTAATCCATCGCCGTTTTTAGCGCGAGGGATGCGCCGATGTAGTACGCCCATGCAAAACTTTCATTGACATCTTTTAAGTTTACTTCGGGCGCACCTGATAGGAATTCAACGTTAAGAAATCCATCACAACAATTGTGGGTAAACGACTTAATTTTAAATTTGTTTTTTATCTTTTCGGTTATTTCGGCGTACACGTTGCCGACTTGTGGGTACACTCTTTTTGCGAGGCGCATAATTTCACCCGATTCTGCGTTTAACTCTTGATTTTCTGCGCTGTTATAATACATATAATTTGTTTTAGTTGTTTTTACTCTTATTTGATGTTACAAAGTTAGTGCATAAGTTTGTAACTTGCAAATATTTAGCTAAATATTTAGCTAAATATTCGTTATTTAGAATATGTATAAATAGGGGTGTGGAATTTTGCTTCTATAAAACCAAAAAAGGTTATGTGCAAGTTGCACATAACCTTGTTTTTAATCTATCTGGCAACTACCCTTTGAATGAGTAGTTGTCAGCACTAACCTTGCGAGCAAGGTTTTGGAAAATGGTTTGGGTATTGATGCTGATAGTACTAATATTGCAAGTGATATCGGTAGATTTTTCGTCTACTTTCAAGATACTCAAATCAATGCCCCACCTCGCAGGCCTTTCAGGGCTTCCACCCCTATCGCTTGCGTAAAGTTGAATTTCGTAAGTATCACCATTGAGGGATAGGGTGAAGTTGAAGCGACTGCATGCCCCACTTCTTACATTGCCGTATCGCACGGTACTGTACGACTCGCCTTCGTTGATAACCCCATCACTCAACCCCTTTTGGGCAAAGTTTGCGAGTTTTGCAAATTCTTTGGGGGCTTCAGTCCAGTAGTAGTACTTGGCACTCCAACAATCAAGGACATCTAAATCTGCCCCACCCCTTGAATTTATAATGTTTCCAATCATTCTTGTTGGAGGCATAACCTCATTGCTTAGAAATACTTCATTGAGGTATAACACCTCTTCAGGCACGCCTATTAAGGCGTTTGCAACACCCCAAAGGTACATGCGCTCATATTCCCTCCACCAATAAATTGGCGTATTGAGCATGTGTATTAAGTATGGGACATCGGTCGCATCAAGCGACGTGTAATGGATGTCTATATCGGTGCTAAAACTAAGCCCTTTCGACACTTTAGCCCCGTTGTCAAAGGGGTTTAAAGATATTATGTAAGGAGATGATACATTCCCATTGGGCAAAAGCACATCTAACCACCCTTCTTGCTGTCCTTTTTGGTTGTGCGCAATGACCATCTCGATTTTTTCTTGTAGGGTCAAATCTTCATTTAACCTTTCGTTTAGCACCTCTTTTTGATGTTGCCGAGTCTTCTCAGCCCATTCCTTGCGAACCGCCTCCATAGAAAATGAATCCCAAAACCCGTAGGCAAGGGTGTCATTTTGATTGTACCCCACGTTCCAATGGCTATTGTTGTATACTACCACAGGGCAGTACTTGCACTCTCTGTAGTGCTTCGTTTTCGCGTCATACAACGGCACTTCTTCAAGTGCTAACTCGTACCTACCATTAGGTATTGAGCTTGTGAGTACGTTTAACTTTGAGGCTAATACCTCCATTATTTGATTTGTTATTACTATTCTATTTTCCATTTTGGGGGGTTAGTTAATTAATATTGATTGTTTTGGTACTCTACTTTCTCGAAAGTAGCGTCAAAGTCCATTAATAATGCTCGCGCCTTTTTTTCGGAGGCCGCGATAACAAAGCCGTTGATGTTTCGGCTTCCGCCGTATTCCTGACCAAAGGTCGGGAAAACACCTGCCACAATAGGCATGGGTAAAGCGTGTACGCACGCCGAGAACGCTTCGGCGGCATCCCACTCCATTTGAAACGCCTCCTTGTAAGGGATGGCATTTCCTAATATTCTGCTACTCAATCCATTGTCCCAGCCCATTCCCGAAAAGTTTCCGAATCCCGAGAACGAGAAAATCCTTAAAGGATTTGTATTCACGACTTGTACTTTTACTTCGATAACAAGGGCTTTGGCTTGTGCAAGGGCTTGTGCTTCAGCCCTCGCCTTAGCGATTATGATTTTCGCCTCTTCGGTGCTTCTTGCCCCGTTCAGGCTTTTTTGAATGTCTATGCTTTTCATAGTTTTTTGGGTTACAAATAAGATTGTCCTTATTTGATGTTACAAAGTTAGCGTGTTTATTTGTAACTTGCAAATATTTAGCTAAATATTTAGCTAATTATTCGTTATTTAGAATAGGTCTAAATAAAAGCCTTACCTGCATCGCAAGTAAAGCTTCATTTATTTTTTTTCCGCAAACCTTAGGTAAGTTGTGGAAAAGGATTTTACTTTAGGAGGCTCTACAAGCTCTCCTGAGTTTTCATAAACTACCGCCGTTTTGCCCTTAAAGGCGAGGTCTAATAACTTCTTTCGAGCATTTAGCTGTTTTTCTAAGTCGCAAAAGACCTCATCTTGCGAATAGTCAGGTCTATCGCCTGTTTCGCATACAGATAACCCCATTTCGCTTAGTTGCGCTTTAGGGTATTTTTGCGCCTCGTTTAGCGCAACCGCTTTGATTACGGTTTCAAAAGACTCCACAATCTTTTGGAATTTTTTGAACTCCATAAAATTGGGCAGGGCATCTAAATTGCCATTTTGAATATCCTCCGCGACTTTCGCGAAGATTATTGAGGCTTCAATTGCGAAGCCCTCAAGGGTTTGCGCCTTGATTTTCAAGCCTAATTCAATGCCACCTGTTTCATCTTCAGGTACGTATGCATGGGCAGGTATTTCGGCAGGCTCTTTCACTTGCGCGAAGAGCGTGCCTCTTTTTAAACTATTTAGGTCCATTACACGAGCAGGAAGATATCGTATATTTTGACTGTACCTGCACTGCCCTTGCATGCCTCATCTCGGAGGTATACAATTTCAATGGGCGTGCCTATAGGTATATTCGCTGTAGCCCTTGCGAGCTGTACACCGAAATTTACCGACGACCCTTCTTCATTTGCCCACATGGTTTGGCACGACCTCTTGCCGTTCGCCATCCTCTCAAACGAACCCTGAAAATACCCCACAACGGAGGCAAACCCTATGTTTTGCTCATAGTATAATTCGCCCTCCTTGCCCTTCAGCTTCGCGGCGTTTTGCGCCACCATTTCTGCCGAAGTGGTGAACATATAGCTTTTTGTAACGAGCGAAACGCTCCTTTTTTTTAATGACAACTCTTTGGCTAATTCCGTGAATTTTACCAAATCATCGATATTGAACAAAATTGGGTGCTTCTTTAATTCAGCCTCGAATTCGGCTTGAGCTAATTCGTTTTCGTTTTCGCTTTGCTCAAGGGCTTGAGCTAATTCGTTTTCGTTTTCGCTTTGCTCAAGGGCTTGAGCTAATTCGTTTTCGTTTTCTGTTTCTGTTTGCGCGAGTGCGGTAGCCTCGTTTTGCGCGATGGTGATTGCGTTCATATATATTTTGTTTTATTTGATATGCAAAAATACAACAAATTTTCTAAACTTCCAAATATTTAGCTAAATATTTGGCTAATTTATATAGGTTCTAAATTAGCAAAATAATTGGTTATATTAAGCAAGCACCTTATATTTGCACAAGTTATATGTAAATATAGCTTATTCTACTAAATTTAGCAGTGTATGAACATAGACGAATTTTTTGACAACGCTAATGCGGAATTGTCGCAATTTGAAACCACAAAGCCTCCTAAAAGGGGGCGCGAAAAAGATAAAGATAAAGAGGGCGAGTTTAATGCTTCGGCTTGGCTTCAAAAAAGAGTCGAAAATCTATTTTTGAGGTGTTCAATCTCAAAGAAGATAATCAAGGCGGATACAGGTGAGGAGCTTTCTGAAGAAGAAGCTAAAACCATATTGCTTACGCTACAGGCGGAGCAACCAATAAGGTCTGAAACCTTTTGGAATTACATGGGGAGTTCCTTAATAATAGAAAAAAACTTTCTACTTGAATACTTGCAAAGTTGCAAGACAAGTAGGTGCGTTTTAGGCGATTATTTCGATTGCCTCGAGTTAAGCACTCAGGCAAATGCTCCTGTTTTGAAAGCTATTTTTAGAAAATGGCTTATTGGCACAGTAGCCCAAATATGTGAAAAGCAATTTTTCCCGAACGTTATTTGCCCTGTATTGATAGGCGCAATAGACAAGGGCAAAACAAGCTTCTTTAAAAAACTAACCTTTGCAACGGAAATTGAAAAGTACGGGACTGTACAAAGGCTAACGAGGGGATTCGATAAAGATACCCAAAGCACGTTTTGCAACTATATCCTTATTTGTGCGGATGACCTTGACAATTCGGACTTCAAAAAAACAAGTGCTTTTCGCACTTTAATAAGTACAAGCACTTTCTCTTTCAGGCCTCCTTTTGCAAGAAATTACGTAAACAGGGAGCGAATCGCGTCCATCTGTGGCACGACAAACGAGCGTGATATAATCGCCGACCCTCAAAACAACAGGCGAATAGTACCGATTGAAATTGAAAAGATAGACTTTGAGCTATTAAACAGCATAACCGCGCAAGAAATTTGGGCGAGCGCAATAGATGCCTACAATTTGGGTGAAACTTGGCAGTTAAACCCTGAAGAGGTCGCATTTATGCAACAGGTTTCAGCCAAATTTTCTCCGACTACAGGGGTTACCGAATTTATCAGCCTGTTCATTGAGCCTTGCGAAAACACTAAAATAGGCAAAAGCACTGCGGAATTTATGACAAGTAGCTTGTTATACGCGAAAATAATAGTACCTAACCCTGAACTATCCAAACACTGCAGTTTGGACTCGTTTCAGAAAAGCCTTCGTGAAATGGGCTTTTTGAACACGACAAAAAGGGTGGATGGAAAAGTAACGCGTGGGTACTTATTTAACAATTTGTAGCCAAAAAAACCAATTTGTAACGCCAAAGCACCAAATGTAACGCAAATGTAACGCCTCCGTGTTACATTTTTTTTTGCTCAACAGCCTCAAATCGGCATATTTTAGCAATGTAACGTTGTAACTTTAAAATAACACACATACTATATACTTATTTAAAACATAATACTATATACTATATATTATATGCAAAACCTATTTTTTGATGTTACAGCGTTACAAACGCAAAAAACGCGCTCAACTTGCTTGAAAGGGCATAAATTTGTAACACGCAAACGTTACATTTGCCGTTACATTTGCCTTTTGGCGTTACAAATTGGTTTTTCCATTTTAAGGCTCACCACTTAAAGATTGTCGTATATGTTAGTCTTATATGATTTGTTTGATATAATGCAACCACGCACGCCATTTTTTAACTTGCCTCAAAATTTTATGCTAAATAAGCAAGCGAAAACGACCGCAAGATTAGCACTTTTTCAAAAAATGACAGTGCTTGTTTAGAATGCTTCCAAATAGCTAAATATTTAGCTATTTGTTTGCAATACTCGCAATTATGCACTACTTTTGCAATATGAAAACACAATGTTTAAAAGGCACAAAAGCCGATATTACGCTATTAGAAACCGAAAAAACTCGGGACATAATAGAGATACGTATTGAAATGCAAGACGTAATTTTAACCATTACAGATGCAAACGGGCGCGAGCTTGAAATTAGGGAGTTTCAAGGAGGGTATTTAATCACCCAAAAAGGCACCGAAAGAATGGTTTTGATGCCATTTGCATCAAATGCGGTTCAAATATACTCTATTCAATAAACTAAAAAATTATATGAGCGAAGCCAAGTATGCAGGCAAGATATTGGTTATACACATCTACCGAAAAAAGCCAAAAGACAGAAACGAAGGCGACTATCCAATAAGGCTTCAGAAAAGAGGCGAAGAGCCTATAAAAATGCGCTTGCCAGCGAGTGCTATATACAGGCTTATGCAACACGCGGACACTGTAAACTTCATCAGTACAGGAAACAAACACTATGTTTATTTAGACTAAACCAAACTAAAAAAATGGAGGAACTAACAGAATTTGAAAGCCTTTGCAACCTAATTGCAAGCACTTACCAGCCAAGTGTGGAATTAGGGTTGCAATTGGCTCACCACTACAAACCTGAATTTGATACACACTTCGGTTGCACTCTTAAGGAAATGAAAGAGCTTTACGACTTTCTCATGCTTCACGATGCGTGGGATTTCTCATGCTCCTTTTTGGATATAAGGAAGCTAATCTTGTTCAATAGAAATGTTAGAAAAGTGCCTAAGTCAATCAGGCTTCTAAAAAAAATTGAAGGTTTATACTTAAGCACTAATAATCTCAAAAAATTTCCTGCCGAAGTTTTGGAGTTAGAAAGCTTAAAGTATTTAGGCTTGCAAAATAACAAGCTTACCCAAATACCTAAAGAGGTAAGCAAGTTAAAAAATTTGAAGGAGATGAATTTGGATCGCAACCAAATTAAAAAACTGCCTGATGAGATTGGGCTACTAAAAAATTTGCGTATATTAGGGGTAGCTAATAACCAACTCCAAAGCCTGACAATTAAAATTGGGCAGTGCAGACGCTTAAAGGAGTTGTACCTTAGCGATAACCAAATATCCCATCTACCCGTTGGATTTGGGAGGCTTGTGAATCTAACCGACTTAGATTTAGAAAACAACAAATTGCAAATCCTACCGTCCGAAATAAGGAAATGCAGAAATTTGGTTACTCTAAATATAAGATACAACCAGCTTCAAGGGTTACCTCGCGAAATAGGGCAATTGCGCAATGCCAGTGGCATAGAGATAGGGGGCAATCCGTATAAAACACTCCCTGAAGAACTTTGCGACATCAAATACGCACTGTTTTTCATTTTTGACGCGCCTGTTGGTATGATTATACCAAAAAGACTGAAGGAGTTAATGGAATTTAAACACTTTATAGATGTATAATCTTATAAAATACAGCAACCCAGCATCTCGCGAGCGATGTCCAAATTGCGAAAAACCTCGCGAGTTTACGCGGTTCTTTGATACAGAAACAGGCGAACTTTTGCCTCCCGAATATGGGATTTGCAACAGGATAGACAAGTGTGGGTACAAGCTCACGCCTTTTTGCAAAAATGGACTTGGCGAAAGTTATGCTTCGGTCAAATTTAAGGCTGAAAATACGGCATCAAGCCTGATTTTGCCTAAAATCAGGCTTGAGAAAAAGCAAGTTGCTAAGGTGTATATACCGAAAGAGGTGCTAAAAAGCACTATAGGCAGATATATGCAAAACCAATTTGCTAAGTATCTATACAAGTACAAGGCGCAAGACAGCGTCAATAGGTGTTTAACCAAGTACCTTGTTGGTACAGTGCAAGACGGGTGTGTTTTTTGGTTTGTAGATAGCCAAAAAAACATACATGCAGGGCAGGTCAAAGCGTTTAATCAAACCTGCAATACCGTGAGTACAGGTTGGATACATAGTATTCTAAAAAGAAAAGGTTTGGGAGGAGATTGGATTGAGGGTTATTGTGAGCAAGACTCAAAAGTAGGTCCCTTATTTGGCGAGCATTTACTTGCGCTCCCCGAAAATGAGGGAAAAACGATTTGCCTTGTGGAAAGTCCTAAAAACGCAATTTTTTGCGACATGTTCCTTAATCAGCCGAACACCTTGTTTTTGGCTACGTACAGCCTTTCCGCTTTTACGCAAGAGAGGTGCGCCCAAATAATAGGTCGCAAGGTTTTAATTTTGCCTGATTTAGGTGCAGGCACTTTGGCTTGGAAAGCTTACGCAAAAAACATTTTGCCTCCAGGCAGTTACGCTTTTCTCGATATAATAGAGAAAAATGCAACTACCGAAGATAGGCAAAATGGGCGCGACATAGCCGATTTTATTATTGCGGAACTGCAAAAGCAGGACGCAATGGATTTTGATGACTTGATACTACACCAAAGTGATATCAGCCAATACAAGCATTAGGGCAAAGCTTTCGCAATGCAATTAGGATACTTACGTCCCTTTTATTCCCCCTCTTTACTGTATATAAAAGGGATTTAGGAAACCTCCCTTCTAAAAGCACCCCATAGTTTTTAGGGAGTGTTTTCAGGACTTCTTTTAGTTCATTGTCATACGCCTCCTTAGTATCAGGAGGCCATTTAAGTTTTTTCTTTTCTTTTCTCATGGCACAAAGTTAGGCTATTTTTAGCAAATAACCAAATATTTAGCTACTTTTTTATTATTTAGACTAATTATAAATAACGAATAATTAGCTAAATATTTGGTTATTTGCTAAAAATAACCTAACTTTGCATCAAATAAGGACAATCTTATTTGTAAACCCAAAAAAAGATGGAAAATTTAAAATTTAACGCAACAAAATTTATCGCAGAAAAAAGAGAATTGGCGGTTATAGATGAAAGAAGTAACACCTTTTCCCTAATTTCAAAAGAGGGGCATTCATTAAACTTCAAAGCTGGCTATTATGACAGCCAAAAACATGAGTATGTAGAAGAATTGCGGTTTTGGCGGTCAGAAAAATATGACCATTCCTCAATTTTAAGACCCGCCACTCAGCAAGATTGGGTTCGCGCAGCTGAAAACTGGGGAGTTCCAGTAGTAAGGTTAGCCTCCATTACTGGAGAGGGTAGCCACTATAGAGAAGTGTCAGATTTAGCGTTCAAACTGGGTATCGAAGAACATAGATACTCGACAGGCACAGGCACAGACGATATTGGTGCAGGTATCAGGTGGACTTGCTATACAAAATGCTTTCTGTTTCCTGTTTCAGTTTCAGAAACAGCAACGCTACACCTGTACGACAAATTAGAATTAGGAGAGGAAAAAATGTTGGAAGGCTGGAGCGGACATGACAAAGTGCTTTTTGTAGATGACGACTACAATGGCTTTTTAGCTTGGGTTGAAATAAAAACAATGGATTCAGTAGGAAAAGAATACAAATCTATAAAAGGACATATATTTTCTCACGAAGAAGCGTATATAGATACGCAAGGGAAAAAGTGGAGTTATAAAGAATTACAAAATTGTCCATTCTTACCGCCTGCACCAACCGCAATATTGTGGGGAAGTACAGGGTGGGGAATGCTATTGTGCGATGAAGTAACTAATTCGCAAAAATATAAAGAATCTCGATGGAGTTCCGAGTGTTATGGAGGTCATGAGTTTCCTAAAAATATTCAATTCAAATAACAAATTTGTTTGCATATTAGGCGCATTATGCCTAACTTTGTAACATTAAGCAATTGTTTGGGTTTAGTACAGTTAAAAAATACACGGCTATGCGTGTATTTTTTTTAAATAAAATGTTTTTTTCTTTGTTTTTTGAAAAATAACATTTAAATTTGCTTTATGTTAGTAGAGAGCAAAACAATATTCGTAGGTGGGTTAGCTTTAACCCTCACGATAATGAACACCTTTTTTTTGCAGATTCCTGCAAATATTGACCTCTTTACGGTCTTAGACAAAATTAGCACAATAGGCGTGCTTGTTTACATAGCCTACACGCTTAACCAAAAGCTCGAAAAGCTTTCGGAAAACTTTCAAGCAGAAGAAAAGCAAATCAGAAAAGATTTTCTGATTGAAACAAAGGAGCAAAGAGAGTCGTATAGGTTGCAACTCGAGGCAATGCTAAGTAAATTACTAAAAAATGGCGACAATAAGGGAGATAATTGACAAAGTAATGCCTGCCGAAAGGTGGCAAAATATATTTGAAAATGTGGCGGTACAGGCTGAAGAGGGGTGCCTCAAGTCCGTAAAGCTATTAGCAGATTATTATTTTTTCCCCCCAAAAATAGACCCAAGTGGTCAGATTAAGTTAGATTTCAATGTAGATATAGACCTATCAAAATTAAACATAGATGAGTTACGACAACTTGATGCTATCCAGCGCAAAATTGGAGTTGGCGCGTAGGAGAATGATAGATTTTGTTCTTGCAGTAAAGAGGGATTACATACCAAATTGGCATCACCAACTTTTGTGCGAGTATTTAGATGCTTTTCAAAAGGGCGAAATAAAAAAGCTGATGGTTTTTATGCCTCCACAGCACGGAAAAAGTGAGCTTGTTAGCCGAAATTTGCCAGCGTTTCTTTTAGGCAAAAACCCAAAAACGAAAATTATTGGGTGCAGTTACAGCGCAGATTTAAGCACTCAATTTAACAGGTCAGTGCAAAGAATAATAGACAATGAAGTTTACGCAAATATATTCCCAAAGACAAGATTAAATAGTGTAAGTTCAAGCAATGATGCGAAGAGAGGCGTTTTAAGAAACGCAAATATATTTGAAACCATTGAACATTACGGTTTTTACAAAAGCGTAGGTGTTGGAGGTAGCTTGACAGGCACGGCGGCTGATATTGCAATCATTGACGACCCAGTAAAGGACGCTGTTCAAGCGACAAGCCCAGTCTTTCAACAAAGGGTTTGGGAATGGTATGACCAAGTTTTAGAAACAAGACTGCATAATGAGTCAAAGGTAATATTGACTATGACACGATGGGATAAGTGGGATTTAGCAGGGCGTATTTTAGAAAAACAAAGCGATTGGGAGGTTCTTATATTAGAAGGAATTAAGGAACGTGTTTTTCACCCTAAAGACCCAAGAAATAGCGGAGAGGCGCTTTGGGAGAGTAAACATAGCCTCAAAAGATTAGAAAAAAAAAGAGGGGTGAGCGAAAGAGCATTTAATGCACTATACCAACAACGCCCCGACCGTTCGGCAACTGGTTTGGTATACCCTAATTGGGTATCAGTTGGTTTTTCAGAATACGAAAAGCTAAAAACAGATAAAGGCACAATTTACGGGCTTGATTTTGGGTTTAGCAGTGATGAATTGGCAATAGTGGAATGCTACTCATTTGAAAAAAAGCTATTTGTAAAGGAGGTTTTGTATCAAAGAGGGCTTACAAATTCGGCACTGATTGAAATATTTGGCGTGTTAAATATTTCAAAAAACGCTTATATTTATGCAGATAGCGCAAGCCCAGATAGGATTTCAGAGCTTCAAAAGGCAGGGTATAACGTAATTTCTGCAATAAAAGGGCCGGGAAGTGTGATGGCAGGCATCTCAAAAGTGAATGAATTTGAGATAAATATAGCAGAAAAAAGCGACAACTTGCAAAATGAGATAGTAGCTTATAGATACAAAGAAAACGCGCAAGGCGAAGCACTACCAAGTATCGCCGAAGGTAAAGACCATTTATTAGATGCCTTACGTTACGCGGTTTTCACAAGGAGCATGCACATGGTCGAAATTAGCAATGCCCAAAGGGTTAAAAAACCAAAGAATAGAAATGAAAGAGGGTCTTAAGATAAAAGTAGATTTCACAAGCTTAAAAAACATAAAATTTTTAAGGTGGTGCGAGTTTGTCGCAAGCGGAAAAAACTTACTTGAGTTTTTTGCGGGCATGACGCAAGAGGAATTTACGAAAATAAGAGGCTATGACGCGCACCTAATTTCGGATTGGCTTTCAAATTTGGGTGATGCCCCTATTTTAGAAGTTTTGCAGAAAGACGTAACTGAAAAAACGCTTCGGCAAAAATTAGATGCGGTTATGGTGTGCAAAAAGTATGCGGATACACCCACATTAGCACTACCGTATTTATGCGCAATTTTTGAGCAAGAGGATTACGACCACCGCAAGTGCGAAGAATACGCGCTACATTGGGGCAAAAGGCTTTTTATAGATGCTTACCCTATTGCACTTGCTTGGCTAAAGTCTTTGCAAGATTACGAAGCAAGGCTAAAAAAAAGCCTGAAAGAAATAAAGGTTACTGAGCAGCAATTAAAGGCAGGTGTAAAAGACCTTGAGCGGTGGGGCGATTATTCCGTTTATGATGAATTGGCAGGTGGGGATATCCTAAAACACGCCCAAATTTTAGACATGAGCCTATCCGAGATAACCTACAAAATTATATACAAAAACCATATTGCGCACTACCTTCAAAATATAAACAGAATCTATACCGAAAATGCAAACAACAATAATAGAAAGAATATTTGAGGCAGTTACCGCTCAAATTCAAGTGGATAATTTTAGCTTTGTTTTAGGTGGGATTGTTGAAATAAACAATAAGACAGATAACACGCCGTTGCCAATAGTAGGGTTAGAACAAGACTTTGCTATGAACTTTGTGCTTGGCGCAAGTATGGAAATTGACTTCTCTTTGATACTGTATATTTTATACAGTTCAAAATTAGGCGATATGTCTAAGGAGCGGAGCGATTATTTTTACAAGGCTCAAAAGGCACTGCAAGAGATAATAGTTCTTTTGGAAAGCATAAGGTACGACCGCGAAGATGACGAGTTCCTTTTCAATGAAAGAAACAAGCCAAATAAAGGCATAAAACTCATTAAAAAAATAATGGGTGTCTCTTGCCTAAGGGTTAAGAATAAGTTCGCAGCTAACACGGACGGTATTTTAGTAAACTCCCTGAAAATTCGAATGTTTGACGACTTCAACTATTGTGGAATATGAGCAGTGTATTAGATATATTTGAAAAAGAAGCGAGTCAAGTAATCGCTGATTTAAAAAAATCGTACGCAGATAAAAAAATGATTGCAACAGGGCGCACTGTTAATAGCTTGAGAGGCGAAGCAACCGAATCAGGCTTTAAAATATACGGCGCGGATTGGATAGAGTTTTCGGAGTTTGGTCGAGGTCCATTAGTGAATAAGGTGGAAACCGAATTCTTAAAGAGGCTTACAGAATGGGCTATGGCGGTTGGTTTTCCTTTAGAAAAAGTGCCTTTTTTAAGGTACTTTATAAACGAAAACGGGACGCGATTGCATAGGGGTGTCGACCCGCGATTTGTTGGTAAGCAAAGTAAAGTGCTTACGGACGTGTTAAACGAGGGGCTTATCGAAAACCTCAAAGAAAAGTTTTCGGTAGGAGTTATGAATGATTTTAGAATACAAATAAGAAAAGAATATGCGTAATTACCTTATCAAAATGATTTTTGCCTTTTTACTACTTTTTGTAGTAGCAATTTTTGGAGCCGCCCTTTTGGGACTCCTTACAGCAATTTTTTTCCAATCTTTTAAAACCGTACTATTATGGATATTGTAGAAGACCACATAATCTTCAAGCAAGGCGACGAACTTATGGAAGTCCCTGCCTCGCTTGGAAAGGCAATTGCAGAAAGCCTGCAAAATCAGCTTTGGCTAAAGGGACAGTCGCTCCCAATAGATGCCGTAATTGAAACCTTTTCAAAGGGTGTTTCAGAAACCGTGCAAGCTTACGGTCAAGACTACTTGAATGCGCTTTTATTGCACCAAATTGCGATAAAAATTGAAGCACCTGTAAGTCAATCGCCTGCAATTGAACCCACTAAAAGGGCTAAAAATCTTAAAAAAGAGGAGGATTAAAAATGGCAACTATAACAACACGCCCAGCACTATTGGCTTCGGCAGGTGGGAGTTTTCCATCTAAAATAGCCTATACAGCTACATCTGCAAGTGCTTTTGAGCAAGTAAGCTTAAAAGACGAAGCAAATGCCGCTTTTTTAGTCGCATATTTCTATGTTTTTTCGGGCGTGTGCGTTATAGAGTTATCGCAGTTACTAAGCGCGTTTTTGAAGCAGAAACTAACCTTTGAAACCGAAAGTTTTGTTGATGCGGACTTCGCAAAAGTGTACTACATAACAGGCAATGGCTTTACAGAAGTGGCTACACCGCGAATCGCGATTGCTTCGAAGGTTAGTTTAGAGTTAAACGACCTTTCGGATTACGTAATAGGAAGCTCCTTAAAAAAGTTTTTTAGTGCGTTCCAAATAATACCTCAATTTGGAGATTGCTTTTTAGCAATTTACAATAATTCAAATAAGGTGGTTTATTTGAATGAAATTGAATACGAAAACGAAAACGAAACAATAAATACCAATATGAGAATTTTAGATTTAGGAAAAGGGCTGATGCGCATCTTTATAGCGATTGCCCTACTTTCCAACTGCACTAAAAAAACAGTGCAAATTTTTGAGGCTGAACAAGCCCTTGAAAACTACCATTTCAAAAATGGGTTGTCAAATTGGACCATTTCCACATTCGGAAGTGGTATATCAGTCGTTTCTGCTGGTGGCACTTACGCCCAAATCGGAGGCGTTTCCTTAATCCCATCGACATCTGCAAGTTTTGTGCAAACAAGTGCATACACTGCAGGGAACTACAGGTTTGAAGCGAGGTACAAACCAACATTATCATTAGCCTTTAATCAGGTTGTTGTAACCTTGCCTAATGGCAGTGTTAATAATTTAGAAATAACTGGTCAAAGTTGGGAAATAGTACATATAAATTTTACTATTTTATCTGCAGGCACTTACGACTTGTCTATGCTTTTTGGAATAAATCAAGAGGATTCCTACTCTATCCTTTTGGATTACGCCTCAATAACTAAAGTCCCACTTGCCTCGTCCGAAATAAAGGAGTTTGAGCAAAGGCGCGAATGCACGCAAACCGAAACACTCACTTGGATATCCGCAATTGGCGGGTGGGAGCATTACAGCTTCGGATTCTCAAACTACTCTAAAACCAAAAAGAGTAGTTCCGAATTCATCAAATATGGAGATAGGTTCGAAACCGTATCCCAAACCGAATGTAGGGAGTTGCTTCAATTGCAGGCGGTTGTACCAAAAAGCGACTTGGCAGGCTTATCAACACTACTTGAAAGTAGTGAGGTTTACCTCGTAAAAGAGAGTGCGCTTGTGTACTGCAAAGTTGAAAGTTCAAGCATTCAGCTTGGGAATAGTCAAGATGAATTATACGAGGTTTCAATAAACCTCCAATTACCTTATTTAAACACCTAAAAAATATGACACTTGAACAGGCGCAAGCCACTTTCAAAAAATTAGGGTACACCTTTTTTGAGAAAAACGACTTTAATTTGAACATTGTCGCCATAAGGGAGAACCAAAACTTCGAAAACACTTTCAGTGATACACTACTTGTGTTCTACAAAGAGCAAGGTGAGTGGAAAACGCTCAAAACCAAATGGACAACTTTGGCAGGCACGCTTGGCTTTGGCGGTGAACAAAACCCACTAAATGGGGTTCAAACTGGTACAGGTGTAAACGGAGTTGCGATAATCCAACCAGGTCAGTATCGAAGGGTATTCAAATTCATTGATAATTATTGGCAGTGGTTAGGCTACCCATATTTTCAACAAATCACCACAATGCACTATTGGCGCGACAACAATAGAGATGGGAAGGTAACCAAATCCAAAACCTACATAGGCAATTATGCAACAAATTTGCATAGAATGTCCAATAATTCGGACTTCTCAAACACTGTAAATTCCCAATATGTAGCATGGTCGCAAGGGTGCAACGGGTCGCCTGAACCCGAATTCAAAAAGCTTGTTGAGTTAGTGCGAAAAGCCGTGAAAATACACGGCGATGTTTTTTCGTACACAATTTTAGAAAACACCCAAATTAGTTTATAATGGAGGAGCGTATAATTTTCGAGGTTGATTTTAACCTCTCCGAAGCTGGAAAGCAAGCAATCTTGTTTGCTAAAAAAGTAGCGGGCTTGAGAAAAGAACAGGACGACTTAAAAAAGTCGTACAAGGCAGGTGAAATCGGCATTGATGATTATACAGCTCAAACCTTGAATCTTCAAAACGCTATAAAAAGTGCTACAAGGGAGCAGAAAGCCGCGGTTCGCGAGGTTGAATTGCAAACAAAAGCCAATGAGGCAAATGCGCTTTCTTACGACTCAATCAGCGCGCAATTGGCACTTGCTCAAAAAAACCTAATAAAATTAGGGGATACTTTCAAGTTAAACGAGGACGGAACTTTGGAGCTAAACGAGGCTTTCAAAGAGCAATTTGACGAGGTCGAAAGGCTAAAAACCGCGCAATTGACATTTGATAAGGCTATAAGAAACGGTAGCACTAATGTGGGTAACTATGAACGTTCTATAACAGACGCTTTTAAAAGCGTTAATCTTTTTGGGGTTAGTATAGGAGATGCAGGCGAAAATTTGGGCGACGTTTTTAAAAATGGCGTAAATACTGCAAAAAGTGCGCTTGATGGGCTTTATAAAGCAGTTTTAGCAAATCCAATAACGCTAATATTTGGGTTATTGGCTTTGGCAGTTGTCGCAGTTGTAACGGCTTTTACATCCACAGAAAAAGGTGCTAATAAGGTTAGTCAAATTTTCGCAAAATTTACCCCGATAATAAATGCGGTTTACAGTGCATTAGCAGGTGTTGGAGAGGTAATTTTTAACGTAATTGATGCGTTTGCAACACTTGCAACCTACTTTGGAGGCTTTGAAAAAGAAGCCAAACAAGCGGAGGCGCTTGAAAAAGGGTTGCAAGATGTCGCACGGGCGCAAATAAAGCTTGATGCGCAAAACAAGCAGGCAATCGCGTCGCAAGAGAAGCTAAAAAGCTTAAGAGATGACGAAAGTAAGTCGTTTGAGGAGAGGATTAAGGCGAATGACGCGCTTGGCAAAAACATAGAAGCTAATTATAAAGACCAATTAGCCAATGCGAAAAAAGAACTCGCATTAGAAGAAGAGAAGTTGAAGCTTAAGCCCGAAAACCTTCGAGGGGCTGAAGATTTGAAAAAAGTTGAGGGTGCAAGAAGCAGACTTGCAGAAATTTCAGAGGATTTTTATGGGCGAATAACGGAGCAAATCGTGAATCAGGTTTCCTTACTCAAGGACTCGCTCACGGTTCAGGCGGATATTTCCGATGCCCTTACGGAGCAGAGAATATTGACAGGGAGAATTGCAGAAGGTAGTGCAGAAGAGCTAACTATCAGAAAAAAAGCCGTTCAGCAAAGGCTTGATATTGAACTCCAACAATTTGACAAGGAAAAAAAATTAAGCAAACTTTCAAGAGACGAGAAGTTGAAGTTTTTGGCGAAAACAAACACCAATGCGGAGCTTCTTATTTTGCAAGCTAATAATAGCCAATTAGAGCTGGATAAAGATTTTAGGGAGGCGCAAGTTGAGAAATATACCGAATATTTAGAAAAGCAAAAGGAGTTAAGAGAAAGCTATTTAAACCAACAACTTGCAGGATTTGAATTGCAAGTTGAGAAAGAGGCGCAAGGTACAGTGGCAAAAATAGAAGCTGAAAAGGTACTTATAAGAGAAAGTAGTAAGGCAAAAATAGAAAACGAAAAATTAGTAGGCAATGAGCTACTACTTGAAAAACAGAAGACTTCAAACCTAATTCTTGAAAAAGATGCAGAAATTGGAGAGATGGCTTTAAGTCAAGTTCAGGCACGACTTGAACGGGCTACTATTTTAGATGAGAAAAATGTAACCGCTCAAATTGCGCTTTTAGAGTATAACTCCGAAAGAAAAATAGAAAACGAAAAATTAGTAGGCGAGGCTTTGCTTCTTGAAACAGCTAAAACCGAAAAAGCAATTTCAGACCTGAATGAGCAAAAAAGAGTGAAAGATGCGCAAGCAAGCCTATTGGACATTCAAAATGTTGTAAACACCGAAAAAGCTAAAATTGATGCGCAAAGGTTTGCAATAGAGCAAACTTCTGAAAACGAATTAGTAAAGCAAGAAATGCTTTTGCAATTTCGTAAGGATACGCTTTTGCAACTCCAAAGCGCAGAACAAGAGTCGGCATTGGCTCAATTTGAATTTGATTTGGAGTTTACCGCAAAAAGCGAAGGTGAAAAAGAGGCATTGAAAATACAATATGCACAGCAATCTATAGACATAGAAAGAAAATATGCAGAAGACAGCAAGGCAATAACTGCAGAACTAAAAAACGCAGATTTATCAAGACTTTCTTCTGCAAAAGACACTTTTGCAAATTTAAAAGGGTTATTTGCAGAACAGTCCCTTGCCTACAAGGTTTTTGCAACCTCCGAAGCACTCGTAAGCACCTATCTTGCCGCAAACAAAACACTCGCGGCATTTTCAGGGATTCCTATTCCAGGATATGCCTTTTTGCAAGCAGGCATTACAATTGCGCAAGGGCTATTGACCGTTGCAAAAATAAATGGTGTAAAACTTGCAAAAGGCGGTGCAATGGAGTTTGCCGAAGGTGGTGCAATGGGTATCTTTGGAGGAAATTCGCACCAAAATGGAGGTACAAAAGGCGTATTTTCGGACGGCACCCAGATTGAGGTCGAAAAAGGCGAGTTATTCGCGGTCGTAAACAAGAAGAATACCGCATTGCTAAGTAACCTAAGCGCGCTAAATAGCTTTGGAGGAAACGGAACGCCGTTTTTTGAAGGTGGTGGGGTGCTTGGTTCGCAAGTTGCAAGTATAGGGAGCGATTTAGTTACTACCAATATGCAAAACGAAAGCCTTTTGAATGCTTTGGCATCTATGCCTGCCCCACAGGTGGAAATTACGGAAATTATAAAGGCTCAAAAG
>Ga0163155_10001247_pt1 | contig 31023 bp, 18 predicted proteins | sample OliLakLV19SP4G1_FD_148611 | JGI IMG/M metagenome (GOLD analysis project Ga0163155, IMG submission 148611) | Freshwater microbial mat bacterial communities from Lake Vanda, McMurdo Dry Valleys, Antarctica - Oligotrophic Lake LV.19.SP4.G1 | ecosystem: Environmental > Aquatic > Freshwater > Lake >... | reverse complement strand
GCTTTCACTGAACCCGCCACTGGCAGGGCGATCGCCTCTCCTCCATTGCCGTTCTGCCGCCTAGCGGTTTTTTTCAACAGCGTGTTGCGTTCAAACTCGCTCATGCTCCAGCGCGCAATTAGCTCTAGCAGTTCAATTTCGTGGGTGGTAAAATCTCGCGGCGCTAGCTCCATCACCGCCAAGGTGCCAATACAGTCTCCGCTGGCTGTGACTAACGGCACACCCAAGTAGGCTTGAATCCCGTAGCGTTTAACTAATAGGTGATTGGCAAAGGTTGGGTGGGCGATCGCATCACTAATGGCTAAGACCTGACGACTTTCAACTACGTGGGTGCAAAATGACTCTGCCCGCGCCAGCTGACGAGAAGCCGCCAAGTCATTCATCAGCCCAATTCGAGAAAGGCCGACCGCTGACTTAAACCACTGCCGTTCTTGATCCATCACCCCCAAAATGCAAATGGGTGCATCTAAAAAATGAGCGGCTGTCTGGGTCGCTTCTTCAAACACTGGAACACTTTCGCTATCCAGCAAGCCCAGGTCGGCCATCGCTTTCAGTCGTTTCTGTTCGATGTCTGCCATTGACATCCCCTCATCTTGGGAGAATAACTCGTTTTCTGGGCTTAGCATCGCGACCTTCTTACTCGACATAGCCGTAGACATTGTAGTTAAACATGTACAAAAATCTTTTAATGTACCTAGCGTTCCCTAACTTCCATCGCAAAAAACGGCACTTAGCGCTATAAATCTAATTCTAATGATCTCAAAGGGTTCACTGATTGAGCTGCAAGATGATTAGAATATGGGGTGGGATGCGATGTTGGTGCTTTGCCTGAGCGCGATCGCGATCGCCCAATTGTTCTTCTTCCTTACTGCATGGACGCTGCATGACTCCACCGCAAGCTCCACCTCCACCGCCGCCAAAGACCTTCCTGGGTGCGATTACCCAGGCTGTCCAAAATGTGCAGGCGAAGGTCAATTTTTCGCAGCTAAAGCTGAAGCCTAATGCTCGGGTACCCGAACTATGGGTTCAAGAAGCAGCGGCGGCCAAGGCAGAGGTATATCCGCTGCTGGGCGATCGCTACCTGCTGGGGCGCAGTTCTAAGTCCTGTGACATTGTGGTGCGCAACCCCGTTGTCAGCCAAGTGCATCTGTCGCTCGCCCGCGATAGCCAGCGCGGTCGCTACGCCTTTGTGATGCGCGATGAGAACTCGACCAACGGCATCTATCGCGGCAAGCGTCGTCTGGCCAAAATTCCGCTGCGGCACGGCGATGTATTTAGCCTAGGGCCACCCGATCTGGCCGATGCGGTGCGAGTGCAGTATGTTGACCCGCCGCCTTGGTATGTGAAGGCTGCTAAGTATGGGCTATATGGCTTTACGGGGCTGTCAGCATTGACGGCGCTGTGGGTGGGGCTGGAGTGGCAAAAGTTTGCGGTGCGTCCGTTGCCCGCTTCGGTGCAGGGACCTGTGATGGTTTTGGCGCGAGATGGCCAAACACCTCTCAGTTCCGTCGAAACTCGGACTCATATCGAAAAGCAGCGGCTCTTAGAGTTTTCGGCCTATTTGCCAGAGGCGCTCATTGCCTCCGAAGACTCGCGCTATTACTGGCACTTGGGCGTTGACCCGATTGGGACGCTGCGGGCGCTGCTGACCAACATTCGTGGGGGTAGCATTCGTGAAGGCGGCAGCACGATTACGCAGCAGCTAGCTCGCAATATTTTTCGCAGCTACGTCGGCACTGAAGACTCGGCTGGACGAAAGCTGCGGGAAGCCGTTGTGGCCTTCAAGCTGGAAACAATTTATAGCAAAGACTTTCTGCTGCTGACGTATCTGAATCGGGTCTATCTGGGCAATGGCATCTATGGATTTGAGGATGCGGCGCAGTTTTATTTTGCTAAGTCTGCCAAAGACTTGACTCTGTCAGAATCGGCCACGCTAGTGGGTATTTTGCCAGCCCCCAATACATTCAACCCGGTAAAGGACTACAACACGGCGGTGGAGCTGCGCGATCGCGTCATCAACCGGATGGCAGCTAGCGGCAAAGTTAGCTTGAAGGATGCTGAACGGGCAAGACGATCGCGGATTGATATTAACCCAGCCGCCATTCAAGAACTGCGCAGCAATCTGGCTCCTTACTTTTATAGCTATGTGTTCGATGAACTAGACGGGCTGTTGGGAGAACAGCTAGCCCAAGAGGGCAATTTTGTCGTCGAAAGCAGCCTGGATCCACGGTTTCAAGCACAAGCCGATCCCTCCCTGCGCACTGCCGTTGAAACCGAGGGTGCAGCGTCTGGGTTTTCCCAAGGGGCGCTGGTGACGCTGGACAGCCGTACCGGCGAGATTCTAGCGATGACGGGTGGGGTGAGTTTTGCCGAAAGCCAGTTTAATCGAGCCACGCAGGCGCTGCGTCAGCCCGGTTCAACGTTTAAGATCTTTGACTACGCTAGCGCGTTGGAGCAAGGAATTTCTCCATCGACCGCGTTCTCGTGTGCTCCTTTAGCCTGGGGCGGGCAATCGTTTAGCGGCTGCGAACGCCTAGGCGGGGGCAGCGCCGATATGTATAGTGGCATCGCCCAGTCTGAAAATGCGATCGCCCTGCGAGTGGCAAAGGCAGCAGGACTCGACAATGTGGTGCAGGTTGCCAAACGGATGGGTATTACCTCGCCGCTTAACCCGGTACCAGGTCTGGCTCTGGGTCAAAGCGAGGTGACGCTGCTAGATCTAACTGGAGCCTATGCCGTGCTCGCCAACGGCGGTTTACGCAACCGACCTCACGCCGTCAAGCGGATTTTAGACAGCAGCGACTGCACCGATCCCAAAGATATTGGCAGCTGCCGCGTGATTTACGATGCTAGCCAAAGTCTGCAAACCAATGTGCCTGCCATCACCCCAGCCATTGCTAGCACGATGACCGACTTGCTGCGCGGCGTGGTTCAGGGCGGCACCGGCAGAGCCGCGTATTTGGGGATGGGCGAGGCGGGCAAAACGGGCACCAATAACGACAACCGCGACCTCTGGTTTGTGGGATATATTCCCGACCGTAACCTGGTTACAGGGGTTTGGTTTGGCAACGACGACAACACCTCGACCAGTGGCAGAAGTGCCCAAGCTGCCCAACTTTGGAGTGAGTATATGGGGCGTGTCGTGCAGTGAATTTGTGGCACCCAATTTAGGCAGATTTCCTGATGTCAGTTAGCTTGCCCGGAATAGACAGATATATCTAAAATCTTGTCTGCTGGAGTGGGATGGCATGGGTGTACTGCAAGGATTAGCCGTACAGTCGGTAGGGAAGGCGTTCCTGCCGACTGTCTGACGATCTTTTCAGCAACACTGTCTCTACCGCTGGCGGCTGTCGTGGGAGTCTGGGGCATGGATACCTTGAATAAAAAACGCCATTGGCTAGATATTGCAGAATATGCGTCTTTAGTGGGCTTAGGCGTGGGGTCGGTCGCCTCATTTGCCACCTCACAGGTGGTCTACGCCTCCGCGCCAATATCTCTGCTGGTGCTCTTAAATCTGGCCAATCGCAATCGGTTTGAGCAAGAAACGCAAAGTAATTTGGCGATCGCCGTCAACGATATTGACCAGCGTTTGGCTCAGCATGTCGAGCTGTTGAACCAGCAGATCCTCACCTTGCCCACCCCAGAAATGATGGGCAGCCTCAAGAAATCGATGCTGACCCGCAATCGTGAGCTGTCTGAAACGCTCTCGGCTGAGATGAAGCAGATTCAGCAGGACCTACAGAGTCGGCTAGACTCCTTGCAGCAACGTGACATAGAAGGTATTCGAGGGGAGGTGCGACAGCTGCGCGACTACTATAACCAGCTGTGCGACAGCATGGTGCAGGTGACGACCCGGCTGCATCAGGTTTCTCCATCGGCGCGGGTCGATGAGTTAGACAGTGCGATCGCCCAACTGCGATCTGAAGCAGCCCATCTGCAAACCAGCTTACAAATTCTCAGCGACCAAACCAAACCGACGCTCCACTCGCTGCAAGAGCAGGTGAACCGCCTGCATAGCCAGTTTCATAAACTGCCACCGCCGTTTGACGCTAGCGCCCTACGGCAAGAAGTCACCGAATTGATTCGGGTTGTCGCCGACCTAGTTCCCCGCCGTGAGTGGACGACCCTGGTCACAGAAATGCAGGCGCTCTACTACCAGCAAGCGGCTCAATCTGAGGCAGAAGAGGGGCTGCGCCGCAAATTGCAAGACCTGACCCAGCAGCTGCAAAATCGCCCTACCCGCGACAGTCTGACGTCTCTACAGCAGCAAATTGGCCATCTAAATCGGCAAGTTCAGAAATTACCGTCGCCCTTTGACCCCACCTCTCTCAAACAAGAACTGGCTAAGCTGCTCACGGTAGTCACTCAGATGGTGCCTCGGCGTGATTTTAGCGGCTTGGTAACCCAGGTCAATACGCTTCAGCAGCAGCAAGAGTTTCAAGAAAAGCTCGAAGAAACATTGCACCTGGAACTAGAATCGCTGAATCAGCAGCTGCAATCACTGATTGCCGAACCCGCAGAGCACCCCGAACCCGCAGAGCACCCCGAACCGGCACAGTCCAGTGAGCAGACCGCTACCGCCACGAGTTCATTGCCCACTGCGGCCTCACTCAACCCCGCGACATCGTCACCGCCAAAAGAGTTTGAATCGCGCCTAGAGGAAATGCTGCAACGAGAATTAGGGCGGATTGATCGACAATTGCTCTTGTTGCCGACGAGCACAGAGTTTCAACATCAAGTTGAAACGACCCTGCGCCAAGCAATTCAAGATCTTAACCAGCAGATGGGGAGCTTTGTCACAGGCCCTCACTACGAGTTTGTCCTAGATTTTAAGTCAGCACTGCCGACGGAGGGCGATACACGCTCCGCGCAGGCAAGCCAACGCCTGCTAGCCGAGCACACGAGTCTGCGTGTCCCTGATAGCCGCCAGGTGTTAGAAGATGCGCTGGAAACCTCTGAGCACCGGCTGATTATCATTTTGCCTTGGTCGAGCCGATGCAGCTTAAACGACGAGTTGATGCAGCGACTAGAGCGGTTTTTTCAGCACAACCGACACTTAGATTTGGGCTGGTGTTATCTGGCCGATCGAGAAACACCACGGTTTTTAAGCGCCATCAATCAGCGGTGGCAGGTGCATCCACTCAAAATGGGCAAGTTACAAGATACGCTGCAAAAGCTGTTGCAAATTAAGCGGCGCTATCCGGCTCAGTTTCAATTCAAAATTTTGGGCACGCGGGAAAACTTTTTGGTGTCAGACGATCGCTATGCCGTGCTGGGGATTGACGACGCCCTGAGCGCAACCACTCTGGTGCCGAATCTAGAGCTGAAGCTGCGCACCGATGACCCCGCCATCATTCAACAGCTGACCCAGCGGTTTGATCAACCTGCGCTCAACCCAGAAGATGTGGCGGCTTATTGGAACCGGGCGGCAACTCGCTACGACCTGGGCGATAAACAGGGCGCATTAGACGATTTTGACCACATTCTGCAAGCCAGTCCAGACGATGCGCTGGCCCACAACTTTCGGGGGCTAGTGCGCTACGACCTAGGGGATGGCGCTGGGGCGATCGCCGACTTTGGCCAAGCGCTACAGCTGCAACCGCAGCAGGCTGCGGCCTACTGCAACCGAGCCTACATCCGCACCGAATTGGGCGACCCCTTGGGGGCGATCGCCGACTACACAGCGGCTCTGCAAACCCAGCCCGATTGTGCGATCGCTTTCTTTTTCCGAGGCATGGCCTGTCAAAAAGTGGGCGACCTGCGGCGGGCGATCGCTGACTACAGCGAGGCCATTCAACTTGCGCCGCCTACCCCCACTCCCTACTATTACCGAGGCTTAGCCCGTCCTAGAGTAGGCGATATTGCCGGGGCGATCGCCGACTTGGAAACCGCACTGGAGCTGTTTACGGCCCAAGACAACGAAGCCAATGCTCGCAAAGTCTTCAATAGTTTGCAAAAGCTGCGTAAAAGCGTCAATGGCTCAGCCTCTGCGGTGATGCCAGCGCCCCAATCCGTTGGCTTGGGTGACGTAGAACATGCCAACCACAATGGGACTGCCGCTGCCGCAGAGGGTGCTCTTGAGCTTCAATCGGCTCCAACCTGGCCTGCGGCAGACCAAGAGCTACCCTTTGAAAACCCATTTACAACAGATTTTTTAGAAGCCTATGGCATTAAAGAATTTGTGGACGCCCCTAGCTTAGGAGCATCCAGCCGAAGCGACGCCAGCTCAGAACCCGCCAGCTCAGAATCCGCCAGGATTGACCAGTCGGTTGCTTCAGCTCAATCTGCTTCATCTCAATCTGCTTCATCTCAAGCAGACCCCTCTGGTCTCGATCCGTCAGACCACAGCCCTCTCCACACCCAGGTTGCTTCCCCTGCAGCGCAGACAGCCAATTACACCTTACAGACCACCGACAGCGGCTGGTTTAGCCTCCAGTTTGAACAGCCCGATTTTGCAACTTAGTATCCGTTGCAACTTAGTATCCGTTGCAACTTAGTACCCTAAGCCCCGTGCCGTAATCAACAGATGCCTACGAACGAGAGCGCTGTTGTCCAAATGTACATAAATCGAGCACCGGGCAGCGATCGCACGCAGGCTGTCGGTAAGAACAGTACTGTTGGCCATGGCGCATTAGCACCTGATGGTTATCGTAGACCTGCTGTGCTGTCCACTCAGGCGGCAACTGCGTCTCCAGTAGCGCATGAGCCGCTCCGACCGCTGTGTTCGCTGGGATTAAGCCTAGACGGATGGCCACGCGGTGATGGTGGCTGTCTACAGGCAGCGCTGTCCCCCGCAAGGTGCTGAAGCTGATCACCGCTGCACTAGTTTTGGGACCGACTCCCGGCAATGACTCCAGCCATGCCCGCGCCTTTGGAACCGGTAAGTCACCCAAAAACTCTAGCGCTAGATCGCCATGGAGCCGCTCGGTCAGTAATCGCAAAATTTGCTGTAAGCGCGGCGCTTTTGCTTCGGGATAGGTGCAGGGTGCGATCGCCGCCTGGATGTCTTCAACCGGCGCATCTCGCACGGCTTCCCAATTAGGGTAGCGATCGCGCAACTGCCGAAATGCCAGCCCCGATGCTTTGTTTTTAGTGCGGTGAGACAGCAGCGCCGATACCAGCTCGCTCATGGGGTCGAGGTGGTGGTGGCTATAGGGAATTGGGCAACCATAGGCCGTGCAGAGGCGATCGTGAACCTGCAAGGCTTTGTGCTGACGGGCTTGGGCATCATGCGTTGCAGCAGACACAGGATCAACTGGAGCGGTGGGAAAGAGAGGCAGTTCAGGTTGATGCACGGAAGCGTATTTGAGAATTAGGGAAACGCTAAATGGCCGACTGATAACAATCCTTAAAACCTGTTTCCCGTGAAAATCAGGACAATGAGAAGATAGAGGACTGAGAATTCTCACATCCACGTTCTTCCAGGAGTATGTAACCTGTGGTTAGTCAAGTTGGCGTCACACAATACGAACCAAACACTCAGGCGATCGCCCGTCAACTGCTGTCGGCGACCCGCGAGAACCGCTCCTTCTTTGCCCAAATGCGCGACCAGATCAATCTGAGCGAAAAACTGCTGGGTTGGACGATGGGTAATCCTGGATTGCGGGTGCAGCTATTTCACTTCATTGATGCCCTACCATCGCTGCAAAGCAAGGCCGAGATTGCCCGTCATTTGCAAGAATATTTGGGCAAAGACAACGTTGAGCTACCCAGTGCGCTGAAGGGGATGCTGAATTTTGCCAGCCCGGAGTCGATGCCGGGGCAGGTAGCCGCCACGACCGTTTCGACCGCTGTTGAAACGCTGGCGCACAAGTATATCTCCGGCGAAACGATTAAACAGGTAATCAAAACCCTGGAGCAGCTACGGCGCGACAAGATGGCGTTCACCGTCGATTTGCTGGGTGAGGCCGTGATTACGGAAGTCGAGGCGCAGTCCTACCTCGATCGCTACATGGAGTTGATAGAGGCGTTGACCACGGCCTCTAAGTCTTGGCCAACCGTGCCACAAATCGATCAAGCAGATGGCGAAGCGCTGCCCAAGGTGCAGGTGTCGGTCAAGCTAACGGCGTTCTATTCGCAATTTGATCCGCTAGATGCCCAGGGCAGTCAAGCACAGGTGAGCGATCGCGCCCGGACTCTGCTGCGCCGCGCCAAAGAACTGGGTGCGGCGGTGCACTTCGACATGGAGCAATACGCCTACAAAGACCTGACGATTTCGATCCTCAAACAGATTTTGATGGAAGAGGAATTTCGCAGCCGCAGCGATATTGGGGTGACGCTCCAAGCCTATTTAAAAGATACTGAAGCCGACTTGAAGGGCTGGATTGAGTGGGCCAAACAGCGCGGCACACCGATTACAATTCGCCTGGTGAAGGGAGCCTACTGGGATCAAGAAACCATTAAATCGGCGCAGCACGAGTGGGAAAATCCTGTTTTTCAAAACAAAGAATCGACCGACTATAGTTTTGAACAGCTAACCCGGCTGCTGCTAGAAAACCATGAATATCTGTACGCGGCGATCGGCAGTCACAACGTGCGATCGCAAGCCCACGCGATCGCCATTGCCCAAGAACTCAACATTCCGCGTCGCCGGATTGAGCTACAGGTGCTCTACGGCATGGCCGACAAGCTGGCCAAAGCGTTGATCGACCAAGGCTTCCGGCTGCGGGTGTATTGCCCATACGGCGAACTGATTCCAGGCATGTCGTACCTGATTCGCCGCTTGCTAGAAAACACGGCCAATAGCTCCTTCCTGCGGCAAAACCTGGAAGAACGCTCAGTCGAGGAACTGCTGGCCATTCCCACTTTGCAAGCAGGCGATCGGCTTTGCCGTCTCGCAGAGAGTCGCCCCACCCCCAACTCGGGAACAGTGGCTGACACCTCTCATCAGAACAGCAAATTCCACGGCTCACCCGACACCGACTACGCCATTGCCGCCAGACGCGATCGCGCCCTAGCCGCCATTCAAACCGTCCGCCAGCAGCTGGGTCAGACCTATCAACCGCTGGTAAATGGCGATCGCGTCAACACGTTAGAAACGATCAACTCCCTCAATCCATCCAATCCCGATGAGGTGATTGGCCGGGTGGGGCTGTTGAGTGTGGACCAAGCCGATGAGGCGATCGCTGCTGCCAAAGCGGCTTTCTCGGGCTGGAAAAATACTCAAGCAGCCGAACGTGCTGCCATCATTCGGCGGGCGGGCGATCTGATGGAGCAGCGCCGCGAGGAACTGTGCGCCTGGATGGTACTCGAAACGGGCAAAGCGTTGGGGCAAGCTGATCCAGAAGTGTCGGAGGCGATCGACTTCTGCCACTTCTATGCCGATGAAATGGAGCGCCTGGATGCCGGAGTTCATTACGACGTTCCTGGTGAAAATAATCATTATCACTACCAGCCACGCGGAATTTCGCTGATTATTTCGCCCTGGAACTTCCCCCTCGCCATTCCCACCGGGATGACCGTAGCCTCGCTGGTAGCAGGCAACTGCACCCTGCTCAAACCTGCCGAACCGTCGTCGGTGATTGCCGCCAAGTTGACCGAAATTTTGATTGACGCGGGCATTCCCAAAGGCGTGTTCCAGTTCGTCCCCGGTCTCGGCTCGTCCGTGGGAGCGCATATGGTAAAACATCCCGATGTCCATATGATCACCTTCACCGGGTCACAGGAAGTGGGCTGCCGCATCTATGCCGACGCCGCCATTCTGCAACCCGGCCAGCGCCACCTGAAGCGCGTCATTGCCGAAATGGGCGGCAAAAACGCCATCATCGTCGATGAAAGCGCTGACCTAGATCAGGCCGTCCAGGGGGTCGTCTTTTCGGCCTTTGGCTACAGCGGCCAGAAGTGTTCTGCCTGTTCTCGTGTGATTGTGCTGGAACCGATTTACGACGCCTTTGTCAACCGCTTAGTAGAAGCGACCAAATCCCTCCATGTTGGAGTGGCCGAATCTCCCGATACAAAAGTAGGACCCGTGATTGACGCCCAAGCGCAAAACCGGATCAAAGCCTACATTGAAAAGGGCAAGCAGGAAGCCACAGTGGCGCTGGAAATGCCTGTGCCAGAGACTGGCTATTTCGTTAGTCCCACAATCTTTACGGATGTTGCTCCCACAGCCAAAATTGCCCAAGAAGAGATTTTTGGTCCCGTGCTAGCGGTAATTAAGGCAGCAGATTTTGAAGAGGCTGTAGCGATCGCCAACGGCACCCTCTATGCCCTGACTGGAGGCATCTACTCCCGCACCCCGTCCCACATTCAGCGGGCAAAAGACGAATTTGAAGTTGGCAACCTGTATATCAACCGGGGGATTACGGGGGCGATCGTGGCACGCCAGCCCTTTGGCGGCTTCAAACTGTCTGGCGTCGGCTCAAAAGCAGGTGGTCCTGACTACCTGCTGCAATTCCTTGAACCACGCCATATCTCAGAAAACATTCAGCGTCAGGGCTTTGCCCCAATTGAAGGTGCAGAGTAGCTCTTCGTTGGGGAATCGTTTCCCAAGAAAGGTCTAGGAAACGATTTCCTTAACTGGCTTTAAACAGCCACGGTTGAGGGTAAGCGGATCTGGTTGTTAGCATATCCCCAACAACTAGCTCAACAGGTGTATGAATATCAGTGCAAGTAGAAATGGTGACAGGAATGCTATTGAGGATACTTTTGAGTTTTCGATCTTGACAATCAGAGTTGGCTGTGATTATACTTAGGGGTATGTAGACGAATATCAATACCTAGATGTTCGTCTCATGGGCACTATCTCTAATCCTCAGATTGATGCATATCCAGTATTCTGGCCTAGCGTTCATCTAAGATGAGAGGTTTCATTTAAGATAAACGCTGGTTCAGCATACTAGATATGCGCTGGTGTGAGACTTGGAGATAGTGCGCTTGAGACGTTTACCAGTAGGTAAAATGCCAGTAGTCTCCCTCAGGTATGAGAGGAAGCTCTGCCGCATGTGTTTGATATTCCGATGCTAGTCAAATTTAGCAGAGGAAACTCAGCATGAATTCTAGTCAAAAACAAGCTAAAAAACGTCAACTCCTCAGTAAGCATGGTTCGTACTGTTGTTGGTGTGGCCATTCCTTTCTCGAAAAAGATCTTACCCTCGAACACATCAACCCTAAAAGCAAAGGGGGCAATAACTCTCTTGAGAACCTAGGACTTGCTTGTCATCCATGCAACAATTCCCGTGGGAATAGACTGCTTCCGCCTCCATCGTTCCCGCCCAAGAAGACGGTTAAAACGTCTTTCTGGTTGGTGGCTCTAATTTTTTTCTATCGATTGGGCAACAATAGAACGATTTTTGAAACCCTTACCGAGTGGAATTTCTAATATCTTATACCAATTTCAATAGGCTGAGTGGCAGATGTTTTCGTAGGGGCGGTTCGCGAACCGCCCCTACAGAGGGTGAACTGTCTCACAATCTATTTAAATTGGTATCAGCTTTCTCTTTCGAGAAACGGCGCAAGGTTCACGGCATGGCCTAGTTCTGTCAAGGATTTAGATCTCTCTAAATCCTTGACAGAAGGATCTAGAGAGATCTCTAAGCATTACCAGTCGATAGGTCTAACCCTTTAAATAAACATTGTCTAAATCAGCTTTGACTTGATTCGGTGAGGAAAAATGCACAAACTCTTGATATTTAATGACGAGACGCTTCTACGCCGATCGCTAACTCATCGCTCGTATATCAATGAAAATTTGGGAGAAGGTGGAGATAATGAGCGGCTGGAGTTTCTGGGTGATGCAATTCTCAATTTCATCAGTGGTGAATACCTTTATCAGGTTCATCCCGAAATGGGAGAAGATGAAATGACACGACGACGAGCAGCACTTGTAGACGAAAAACAACTCGCTAGATTTGCTATTGAAGTTGGATTAGATTTCAGAATGCGATTAGGTCAAGGTGCAATCCGTGAGGGTGGTTATCAAAATCCAAATCTTCTTAGTAGCACGTTTGAAGCAGTCATTGGCGCTTACTATTTAGATAACAAGCGAGACATTGAAGCACTGCGTCCTTTAGTAGAACAACTATTTGCCTCTGTGCCTGAAGGCGTTATGGTAGTTCGCTCAAATATAGACTCCAAAAATAAGTTTCAGGAACTCGCCCAAGCAAATGGGGCAACGGCTCCTCCAAAGTATGTCACAGAAAAAATAGGTGGAGCAGATCATGCTCCAGAGTTTTTTTCTAGGGTTCACGTCGATGGCAAACTCTACGGCGAAGGTAAAGGTCGTAATAAGAAGGATGCAGAAAAACAGGCTGCTGAAGATGCTATAGCCAAGTTGAAAAAACGAGGATTGCTATGATGCAGGCGAGGGCTAACGTTCGCGCTGTATAGGAACACCCCAATATGGCCAGTTAAACTACGCTTAAATTATAGTAAGCAGATTGAGCAGAGAATCTTATGAGCATCAGTCTCACTCCCGATCAAGAACGCCTGATTCAGACCAAACTTCAGTCTGGTAAGTACCGCTCTGTAGAAGCAGTACTTGAAATGGCTTTACGACTGCTAGATGAGTACGATCGCGCCGATGCAGAATGGGTTGAGGAAGTTCGAACAAAAATTGACGCTGCTATTGCAGTATCAGCCCACACCCCTCCAGTCGATGGTGAGACATTTGTAAACCAAACCCTAGAGCGATTCCAGCAAGCGAATCAGGCATAAGCATGAGTCGCTACGTTATCAACGTTTTTGCCAGTTGAGACCTTAACGAAATTGCTGACTACTTTGCCGAAAATAGCCTTGAAGCAGGCGATCGCTTTTTTCGTGCTTTCAACGCTAGGTGTCAACAACTTGTTACTTTCCCCAATAGCGGCAAAAGCTATGGGACAATTCGCCCCGACCTTCGAGGATTATCATTGGCAGGTTATGTCATTTTCTACAGGATTTCGGACGATGGGATTGAAATTCTGCGGGTTGTCAGCGGTCGTCGTGACTTTCCAGCTTTTTTTGAGGAGTCCAATTGAAAGGCTCGTTGCTGCTCAGCTACGCCGTTATATAGCCGTCGCCATAATTTGCCATTGCATCAATTAGTTGCTAACTAGCACTTCGCCTTTGAGCATCCGCTGAGCCGCATCTAGCAGTGCTTCTTCTAAATATGGTTTGGTAAAGTAGCCCTTTGCGCCCAGTTGCACGGCCATTTGACGGTGGCGATCGGCTCCCCTCGACGTCAGCATGGCGATCGGGATATGGTTCAGCGTCGGGTCTTTTTGCAAACGGGAGAGCAGCTCTAGCCCATCCATTCGGGGCATCTCAATGTCACAGAAGACGATATCGCAGGGTAGCCCAGAACGCATCTTCTCCCAAGCTTCTTGGCCATCGCGGGCTTGTTCTACCCGGAAGCCGATTTTGGCAAAGGTCATTGAGAGCAGCTCTCGTACTGTAATCGAGTCGTCCACAATCAGTACCGTTGGGTCAGTCTTGACCACAGCGGGTTCAGCCGGAACTTCGTTGCCACTCTTATCCCACAACAGGCTACTGCCTTCTCGTCGGATCCGACCCAGTGATAGGTCAATTAGCTCTAGCACATCGGCAATCGGCATAATCCGCCCATCCCCCAATACGGTTGCTCCGGCAATTCCTAAAGGTTTGGGTACGGGTCCTTCGAGCTGCTTAATTACAATTTCTTGCTCACCCAATACTTGGTCTACTTGCAGAGCCATGTAGCTGCCGGCATTACTGCGCAGCACTACTACAGAAACAATATCTTCTTCCTGATTGCCGCCGTACACGCTACCTCGCCCCAGAGTACGGCCATGCTTCAGTAAGTCTGAAAGCGGCTGAAATGGCAGCAGTTGGTCGTGCCACTGAATGCAGGACTGCCCTTCCTCGTTGGTTTGAATGCGATCGCGCGGCACGTCTAACATATCTTCCACCCCGTCCATCGGGAAGGCAATGCGGGAGCGGTTGCTAATGCAGGACAGCGCCTTAGAGATGCTGAGCGTGAGCGGCAGGCGGATAGTAAAGGTGGTACCTCGACCCACCGATGAATCAATGTTGACTACCCCTCGAATCTCATTCAGGCTGGTGCGCACCACGTCCATGCCGACACCTCGTCCGGCTAGGTCATCGGCCTTATCGCGGGTGCTAAAGCCGTGGTGGAATAATAAGTCATACACATCTAACCGGGTCATCGTGCGGGCTTCTTCAGGTGTAATTAACCCCTTCTCCAGCGCTTTAACTTTCACGTAGTCAGGGTCAATTCCTGCCCCATCGTCGCTCACCGATATCACCGTCTGGTTTCCTTGGTGGAAGGTGCGAACGGTGATTCGCCCCATCGCTGGCTTGCCCATCGCTGCCCGTTGTTCGGGAGACTCAATGCCGTGGGAAATCGCATTGTTGACTAAATGAGTCATTGGGTCATAAAGCTGCTCCAAAATCATCTTGTCGATTAGGGTTTCGCGCCCTTCAACAATCAGTTCGGCCTGCTTGCCACACCGCACAGAGATATCGCGAACGGCGCGGGGCAGGCGATCCGCCGTTTGGGCAAACGGTACCATCCGAGCATGGGTTAGCCCTTCTTGTAGCTGGGTAGTAATTTGCCGGAAGTTGCGGGTAATTTGATCGGTTTCTTCTACGACAAACTCAATGTCATCTGACGATTCGCGCACCCGGACGATCAGCTCGATCATTTCTTGAGAAAGGGTGTGGAATCCGGTGAATCGATCCATTTCCAAGGCGTCGAAGCTTGCACCTGTGGCGTGATTCCCAGAGGCGATCGCCGGACTGTTATTTGTAGAAGACGAAAGTTGGTAGCTCTTACGGTTAGAGAGCAAGGAGCTTTCTAAGAGCGATCGCTCATACAAATCGCGCATCCGCTGGCCCACGTCGCTGAGCTGTTGCACCTGATGCAGCAAATTATCTAAGAACTGGCGTAAGCGCTCCTCCGCCTGCTCCAAGCTGTTGCGATTGACCACTAATTCTCCCACCAGATTATTCAATCCATCCAGGTTCTTCACAGATACCCGCATCGTTTGATCGGCCAAGGGAGTTGGGCTGCGGCGATTGGGCCGACGGTTGGTAGCTGCACCCGAGTTGCGCCCCCCTCTCACTGTGGGTGGCCCGCCAAGGGTTTGATCAGCGTTCTCCAACAGCCGCTCTAGATCTTCAAACTCGTTTACGGGTTCAATCACAAGAGGCGAGGTCGGTTGTTCTGGCTGAAATTCATCGCCCAGCAGTGCTTCTAGGTCAGAGAAGTCATTCATCTCATCGGCAAAGTCGGACTGAGAAAAATCGGACTGAGGCACGACATCCACCTCAAAGCTCCCGTCTAGATCCAGCGCTAGGTCTAAATCGGCAAAATTCTCAAAACCAGGAGCCGCATTTCCTGAACTGGGTTCGTCTGGGAAACCACTCAACGGCGGATTGAGTTCGGCATCCTCTTCTGCAAACAAGGGTTCGGTTAAAAAGGCATCGGCGGCAAACGTTGTGGTCGCAAAGTTGGCAGCAGGCCAATCTGGGGCGATCGCCTGAGGTTCTGTTGCCTGAACAAAAGAGCTATTAAAGGTGTCATCCGCCTGAGATTCACTATTTTCGTTATTCAGGAAGGCTTCCAGATCGGCAAAATCATCGTCTCCGCTGGACTGGCTTGAGGAGTCAGACTGGGTGAAGAGGTCTTGACTGATCAAGTTGTCCAATTCGGCAAAGGCATCGGTATCTGCTGCCTCAGCCTCGTCAGGTGCAGCAGATGATGTCGTTAGCGGTTGCAGGGTTGGAGAGGTCAGATCGCTGGCTGTGCTATCTGTAGACGGAAAGTCTGAGAAGTCGAGAAAGTCGTCATCCGATCGGGCGATCGTCTCTGATAGGTCTTCCTCTGAACTGGCACCTACCGCGAGTAGGTCATCTATCTCACCAAACAATTCATCTGTTTCTAGATTGGCAGAGGCATCCTCCGGGAACCCATTTGCTAATTCAGCATCTAGGTCAAATGCCTCTGCGTCTGGAGCGGAACTACTCCCGACGCTATCGATAGCGGTAGATAAATCTGCCTCAGATCCAGCTGGGTCAACGTCCTCAAACCCCAACATGGCTTCCCCAAACCCAGCGCTAAAGTCTAGATCGAAGGGATTTGGAGCCGGGTCTGACGTGAGTTGATCTAGATCAATTTGTTCTAAATCAAATTGTTCTAAATCAATTTGTTCTAAATCAATTTGATCTAGATCAATTTGTTCTAGATCAAAGAGACTGGACTCGTCGAACATTAATGGCTCAGATGACGGTTCAGATCGCTCCGGCTCCACTGGCATGGGTTCAGATAAAGATAAATCGTCTAAATCGTCTGCCCAGAAGGCATCCAAGCCTTCAGTCATAGCAAACGGATCGCCCGGTGCCCCATCAGCCGCAAAATCAGCAGGAATCTGTAGCTCTTCTATAGGCAGCTCTTCTATGGGCAGCTCTTCAAAAGCTTCTACAGGCTCGACTGTGGGCGCTTCGAAGGTAAAGGCGTCTGCAAAGGAATCCACGGAGGGAGGGAGCAGTCGCTCGTGGGGATCAACAATGGCAGGGTAATTCGCCGCCGCTGTGGGATCATCCCACAGGTCAGCTGTCACATCGTCGCTATCCGCTCTATCCCAAAGGGAAGGAGCAGCGGGCAAAGATGCTAGCCCCTCTTCGCTGTCTAGGGCATCCATCCAAGAGCGCGGTGCAGACGTCGAGTCAGCCAACCCTGTATCAGAAAAATCGGGATCAAAGGTGAACGGATCTGCTGGCAGCGATTGCTGTGGGGCGGTCAGGTTTTCTACTTCTGATTCAACGGATAAATCGGCAATGGACAGGCGATCGCCATCTGACTCAGCAGCAGCCTCAGGGGTAGATTCAAAATCAGATTCAAAATCAGGTTCAAAATCAGGAAAAGCATCTGCAAAACTGCCTAGGCCGTGATTTACCGTCAGTTCTGAGGGCGAATCGGACGGCAATGCCTCTAAGTCAAAGAGAGATTCTAAAGATTCATCGTGGTCTGGCACAACGGTGGCTGAAGCCTCGGCATTCACCTCTGCAAAGAAGTCTCCGAGTCCTGCTAATTCATCTCCAGGTTCTGCTTCCTCTACAGATTCTGCGGCAACCGGGTCAGCAAAAAATAGCTCTGCCGCAGAGCTAGATTCAGCCGCGTCGAAATCAATCCGTTCCATGTCTAGATCACTTGCCATGTCTAGATCACTTGCTAGGTCTAGATCACTCGGATCTAGGTCTAGGTCGGTAGCAGCTAAAGCAAAGGGGTTACCGCTTAAACTCTCTCGCAGCATTGCGCCCTCGGCATTATTTAACAACCCAGAGAGATCCTCCTCTTCCTCTGCCGGATTGGGCAAGCGCAACTCTAGGTCATTCAACTCATCTTGCCGAAACAGCAAATCCGAAAAGTCGCTGACATTACTGAACTCTAACGGTTCCGGCAATCCAGTTTCAGCATCAATTAGAATTTCCTCTTCTTGCCAGGATATCGCCATGTCTGGCGTATCGCTTTCAAACAAATCGGCCAAGCTGTTGAGTTCTGCCATCCCCATCTCAGAGCCGTTACGGCCTAGATCTGGCAAGCCCGACATCGGAGTAAAGTCTAAGTCTAAGCGTTCAGGAACGCTCGTGGATTGAGCCAACTCGTCTGGCTCGAACGCAGGTGACTGGGCAAAGGGCGGCAGAGTCTCCGGGTCTTGGCTAACGGTACTTTCACTGAGCCAGCTGATATCTGCTGTAGATTCGGGTGCTGCAATCGCCGACAGATCGCTCACATCGACCAGCAATTGCTCTACGGGCTGCTCTAGGTCTATCTGATTCGCATCCGGCGCTGTGGTGATGTTCTCAAACAACAGATCAGAACTCAGATCTAGATCGGGGAAGAAGTCGTCTAGCGGCGGCAGTAGAGCCAGGAGGGCGTTACTGGCGGCGATGTCGCCCGAGCGACTTGCCAGCACGCTTTCTTGAGCCTGTTTAATATCTCGAATGACGACCGGAGCCAGGGTTCGAAATGAGTTATCGGCATAGGCGATCGCCCGTTCTGCCAAGTCTAATAGATCGCCCCAACCCTGGATCTCAAACTGCTGACCCAGCTGGTTTAGCGAGCGACACAAATTCTGTAAACGTTCACGAGTGCCTGCGGTATCTCCCTGCTTAAAGAGCTGCAACATCTCCCGTAGACGAGCGGGCACATCGCTTTGGAAAATTAGCTGGAGCGCACTCTGTTCAGATACTACCGGCTGAGCTGTGGGCTGAGCCGCAGTGACAACAGCGGGAATCGGAATAACCGTTAGCTCTACATCGTCGGGAGGTGTGACACCAGACTGCGCGACTAATGCCCCCATGTGGCTGTTTAGATCGACAAAAGTAGGCTGTACCCCTGCCATGACCTCGGCAGCTTTTTCATCTGTCAACCCAAATGGGCCTTGAAGTTGCTCCAGTAGTTCCTTTAAGGCATCAAACACATCAAGCAGAAGCGTTTCTAATCGTTGATCTACCTTGATCGAGCATTCTTTGAGAACTTTGAAGTAGTCTTCTAATCGGTGCGATGCCGTTTGAATGCTGGTCAATCCCAGCATCGCCGCCCCGCCCTTAACCGAGTGAGCCGCGCGAAACATCTCACTGGCTAGATCCGGATCTTCGAAGGTGCCTTGCAGATTCAGCAACCCCTGCTCAATGGTATTGAGGTGGTCTTTTGCCTCCTCAATGAAGTACCCCATGATCCGCTGTTGTTGTTCCGACAGCATAGCAGTGTCCCTCTGAATGCGTAGGGCGATCGCCCAATAATTGAACTGCCCGATTAGGCGGGAGAAAACCCTAAGTTACCTAATCAAGTTACCTAATATTGATACTTAATGTACCCGATTCCGCAATTTAGCCGATCAACCCATTTGTTTTTTCTCAACCGACAAGGTTTCTCACGTAGAGGCTGAGCGTCAGTTCGCCGCCACGCCTATTTTTCTACTCGGAAGCGTTCTACCGAATTGAGTAAGTCGCGCGCCACGCCCACTAAGCTTTGCAACGACCCAGATACCCGCTGTGCCTCTTGCGATGTTTCTTGAGCGGTTAACTCAACCGACTGCATGACTTGAGCTACAGCCCGGGACGTTTCGGTTTGCTCTACAGTATCGGCAGTAATAGAGCGCACCAGCACATCAATCCGATTAGATACCTGAATGATGTCTTCGAGCGATCGCTTGGCCTGTTCGGCCAGACGGGTGCCCTCAATCACCTGCTGAGTACCTTCTTCCATGGCGGTCATCACCGACCCGGTTTCACCCTGAATTTGCAATACGATCTGTTCAATTTCCTTGGAGGCTTTGGCGGCTCGGTCGGCCAGCTGGCGTACCTCGTCGGCCACAATGGCGAAGCCCCGTCCAGCTTCTCCAGCTCGTGCTGCCTCAATACTAGCGTTCAATGCTAATAAGTTGGTGCGGGACGCGATCGCCGAAATCAACGCCACAATTTTAGAAATTTCCTGAGATGATTCGGCTAGCCGCTTCACTTTGCGAGTTGTTTCGGCCACTGTTTCGCGAATTTCCAAAATCCCTGATACAGTTCGCTCCACAGCTTCACCGCCTTTGAGCGCGGTGGCCGACGCTGAACGCGCCACTTCCTCTGCTTCACGCGCGCTTTCTGCCACCCGCTGAATTGAGTCGGTCATGACCTGCACTGAGTTGAGGGTAACGGCCAGCTCCTCGGCTTGGCGCAAGGCATCAGAGGAGAGCGATCGCGCAAAGATTTCATTCTCAGTAGAACTCTTACTCACTTGTCGGGTGGCCTGTTTCACCTGCTGCACAATCTCCCGCAGGTTTTGAATTGTCAGGTTAAACGAATCAGCCACTGCACCCAGCACGTCTGCCGTCACCTCGGCCTGCACCGTCAGATCTCCGCGAGCGGCTCCTTCTACATCGTCTAAGAGGCGAATCACCTGGCGCTGCAAGTCTTCTTTTGCCTGTTCTTGCTCCTCTGCCTTGCGTTGAGCTTCGCTGGTAGTGGTAAAAATCACCCGTGCCATCTGGTTAAACCCGGTCGCCAATTGACCCAGTTCATCTTCGGCGTAGACCGTTGCTCGTGCCCCCATGTTGCCCTGCGACACCGAATCGAACTGAGCCTGCAAATCGACTAGCGATCGCCTAATTTGCTTCGAGGTAGCCCAGCTTAATGTGGCGGCAGTACCAGCCCCAAACAAACCCGCAGCCGCAGCCATAATCAGCCCCGTCTGCTGGGTATAGGGTACCACCGTCGGCTTATCTTTTTCGGCCACAAAAAAGTTAGAGGCTAAATTGCCTACAATCGCCACAGCCAGCATCGACACTACCCCAGTAGCTCCCGCCACAATCCAGCGCTTAGTTGCCAACGGCGCATTTTCCACAAACGCCAGCCAGCCCTGCTCTACGGCTACTTCTGCCTCTATGGTACGGCCATCCATTTGGGTAAACATGGGCAGTGCATCGGACGTCCCAGAAATGCTAAAGATTTCGTCTTCCCGAATCACAGACTGATCGATCCCGTCTGCCAGACCAAATCCGCCATTGCTTGAGGAAAAATCTCCTCTGTCCATGCTCCCAAACCCGGATCCCCCTACAGAAGGGCTAGTAAATTCAGCCGACTGATTTATATCAAAATCGGGCAAACTGCCCAAATCGTCGAACTCGTCAAACTCATCTAGAAAATCGGCGTTGCTCGCAGCACCGCTGGAGTTGACGCCTGAGTTGCCCGTGGTGGCAAAATCATTCAAGTCATCTAGCTCATCTAGCTCAAAGCCACTGTCAAATGGAGACACATAAGTGCTCTCATCCAGCTCCGGTGCATCAGCCCCAAACGTGGGTGCACCTGACCTGTCGGAGTTGTCATAGCCAAATCTTGACTCAGCTTGAGCAGCAGCCTCAAACTCTTCCGGCATCATAAAGAACGTGTCTTCTCCCCCGTGAAGAGGGCTAGCATCCGCCTGATCTGCCGCTGCGCTTGGAAACGAATAAGTAGAATTAGAGTCAAACGACGGGGTCGTGTAGGGATCTGAACTGGGAAGTCGATCCGCATCCTCTAGGGCTGCAAAGTTTTCATCGTCTAGCTCAGGAAAGGCAGAGTAGGCGCTATCGAAGACGTCAGAAGACTGTGCCGATGTCTCAGCCGACTGGTTGAAGGTAAACGGATCGTTAGTGGTGCTATAGGGGCCGGCAGATTCATCATCGCTGCTGAGCGCAAACGGATTATCTAACTCAGATGGATCAGATGTAGATGATAAGGATTCACTTAAGAAATCGTCGGGGTTGTCAAGGTCAAGGTTGTCAAAGCTGAACGCGTCTGTAAACTCACCATTGGGATCAAAGGAGGACTGAGCCGTGTCGGTGGTGCTCAGAAAATCGTCATCAATATCGGCAAAGCTATCGTTGGCAGAGCCGCTGCCGACAAACCCGCCATCGGCAAATCCGCCATCGGTAAACTCATCCGCCCCAAACGACTCCGCCTCAAACGACTCTTCTTGCCCAGTGGGTTCATCATCGCCGCCAAATTGGCTAATGGTTGCCAGTCCACTGTTGGCATAGTCTACATATTCTGGATCGGTAGTGAGACTCAAGACCGACTGATACTGCTCTCGGGCGATCGCATATTGCTGCAACCCATAGCAATAGATATGTCCCCGCAGCAGCCGAACATTCGGCTCATTGGGGTGGCTTTCGACGAGACGATCGATGATGGCAGCGGCGTCCTCATACTTCGCCTGCATGTAAGCTTTTTCAGCCTGTTGATAGTCTTGTGCGTACTCACTGCTTGATCCCATTTGCCCTCTCCTTGCCCATGCAAGTATCCGAATGTGCTAAAAGTTTAGGCTGCCCACCGCGCCGAGCGAAGAATCGCGACTTGGTCTAACAGCCTGAGGAATCGACTATTCTCGTTGACAAGCGTCCACTCGCCTCGAATAAATGGAGCCATCCCATCTGGAATGTTGATCGGCATCTGTACGTCATCAATACTGAGCCAATCCATTTCGTTGATCCGGTCTACGGCCAGGCCCAACATCGTATCTTGGTCTTCGACTGCGATCACAAAAATTTCTGGGCGATCGGTACTCAACGGAGTAGAGTCTCCCAAAAATTGGCCTAAATCAGCCACCCAGACTACTCGCCCACGCACATTAAGAGTACCTAATAATAGCGGAGAGACATTCGGGATGGGCGTAATCCGGTCGGGCGGTAAAGCAATTACCTCTTTAATCCCCACCGCTGGTAAAGCAAATTCGTCGCCTGATGCCACAAAAAACCTCAGATGCAACTCACCCTCAGGGCTGTCTAGCTCCTGAAACTCTGCTCCTTGATCTTGCCCTCGACCCGTTAGAAAATCCGGATTGCCTATCATGTATCTCTACCCCTATCCTCGCAACAGTTGCTTGACCGTGCCCACCAACTCAGTCGGCTGGAACGGCTTGGCAATGTAGGCATCTGCCCCCTGCTTCATGCCCCAGTATCGATCAAATTCTTCGCCTTTTGAGGAACACATCACGACAGGAATGTTTTGAGTTTTTGGATTCGCTTTGATCTGACGACAGACTTCGTACCCATTCATCCGAGGCATGACGATATCTAACACGACCAGGTCGGGTGAATGACCTTCGATTTTTTCTAAAGCTTCTACCCCATCACTCGCAATAGTGACATTCAGACCACTGCCTTTGAGCAGATCTGTAATCATCGCCCGCTGGGTTACGCTGTCTTCTACAACCAAAACTGTGCTCATAACTCCTTACGCTGTAACTATAAAGATAGAAGTCACCAAATAAAAATTCCTAGCGTGAAGTTTTGGCATCCCTAATGCTACTTCAATGATTGAATTTAGTCTGAATCTTAACCTCGATCAGGCTATGTGCTTTTAGCCCTGCCTTGATTGTGCACTACCAGCAGAGGTAGAGATTGGTGAAGACGAGTCAGTAATATCAAGTTCTAACTCACTTTCGAGGTCTGCCGCCAGCAATTTTTCAAAGGTGGGGCGGGCGGGATCTCCAGGCCCGACGTACTTTTCGACTAGGGTGAGCAGTTCGTACTCACCAAATGGCTTTGTCAGGTAGTCTGTGGCTCCTACCATTCTGGCTCTAACGCGGTCAATAAACCCTTCTCGCCCGGTCAGCATGACGATTGGAGTTTGGCGAAAGACGGTCGATTTGCGCAGCATGGCGGAAATTTCGTAGCCATCCAGTTCAGGCATTGAAATATCACACAAAATTAGATCAGGCTTCAATTGAAACACTAGGCTCAGTGCCTTCAGGGGATTGCCAATAGAGGATACCTCATAGCCATGCTGTTGCAGAATATCTTCTACAGTTTGACGGATAGCGACGCCATCGTCGATACAAACCACTCGAGGCACGCGGTTAGGACAAGCTAGCCCCAAGCTGGGTGCCAGATCAGGTGAGGGATTCAGTAATTGCACTAATCCCTGCTGGACGTAGGGGTAAACGACACGGGCAACGGTGAGAATGTCGCGGTTTAGGTAGCGGGCAATTTGGCGGATGGATGTTTTGCTATCCATCCAGGTAGTGAGGGTTTGAAAGGTGCTGGCTTTGAGTGTGGCCCGGAGCTGGTCAGGATTGGCGATCGCCGGACATTGGTCGGGCGACTGAATTTGTGGATGAAACCGTTTCCACTGCTGCACCTGCTTCATGATTTTCATGACTAGGGGGCCAATCTCCAGGGTGGTCAATTGGGGAGACAGGGCAGAGCTAACCTCAAATATAAAAGATCCATGATGCAAGCTCAGCAGGTCAAACAAGGTTTCGTGCACCATGCTTTGGATGATGCTACGGCCTTGAGCCGGGGTCAACGTCCGGTTTTCTAGCAATGCCCACAGATGTCCATATTCTGGAGCATTGGTGGTGGCGATCGACGACGACTCACTTACTGAACCTAGCGCCTTTTCTAACTTGTAGCGCCGCAAATGATCGCGCAGGCGCTGCAAATTTCCTTTCGCATCTCCAGCATAAATAATTTGCCCGTTTAGAAAGAAAACGAACCAGGACTTTTCGGCGGCGGCTTTTGTAACCCGATTCCATACAGCGCTTCCACCCGACAACCCGTCTCCCGATGGCCCCGTCCAAGACGAGCCATAGGCTTCCACCAGCAGCTCACCCGTTCGTTGACCCAACTCAATGAGCTGTAGGATGCTGCGGATATCGATCTCACTCAAGTTACCTTGCATGCAGCCAAATTATTCTCCTGGAGACATTTGAGATATACAAGCCAATCTGTCTAAGCCCGAGGCACCCACAAAAAATATCAGATTCTATGGCTTAATCGACAAAGTTGGAGGCGTCGAGATGGAATTAGATTGATCTAGTTTGATCTAGGATTCCCCGATTGCTTCAAGGAATAGACAGGATCTGAGCAAAATTACTGAAAGCTGGGCTGGATAGAGTGCCAGAGCGGCTGAATATTTCCCAGCTAAAACTTGAAGCAAAAAAACAAAGCTGCCTAAAAACTACCTGAGCTCAGATGTTTGCCGAATTGGGTGTCGCTACCGCCTCTGGTCAACGCCAGCAACCAATCCCGACACAGTTCAACCTCGAACTCTCATCTCTTCAGAATTACACGGTTCAGATGACACGGTTAAGTGGCACTGCAATTGCGGATAAAGCTTGCACTGTCTTCTCACTATAGCTCTCTCTTGAAACTCTCCAAAATCAGGACGCCTAGTGAAATGCAGCTGATGCTAGCCGCGATCAAGGCGAGCACACCGCTCTTTTCGCCGGCTGGCAGATAATCAAAAAACTGAAAAGTATCACACCTCGTATCTGCTGCATGTACTCAGTCTGCACTTAATTATTATTAGATTTACATAAAGTAGAGTAGCTATATGCGATTCTCTAGCCACCTTGATAGGGTGATGGTGCTACATTTGATCGGAAAGGTGATCGGAAAAGGCAAGATGCTTGCCTGACTGAACCCTCTGCTCCTTAAGTAGAGTATTCTAAGGCGCACCTGTTATACCCTGTGCTCAAACGCGAACAGCGAGTGGATCAGGCGATCGCTCTCAGTCCGATGTTTCTGAGGTAAATGTACCTCTGATTTGGCCACCAACCGATCGAGGGCTGATAGCAAACGCGATCGCAGCCTCAAACTAGGAGAACGCGCTAAAATCTGTCGTGAACTGAGCATAGACACTGAGCATAGACACAGAAGAGGATATCGGCGTGCTGTATCTAGCGGAAGTCAAGAGAGAAAAAAGAGTGCTTGGCAGCAGCAAGGCTGAGCTGAAGCTGCTAGCCTGTCAGCGCTCCGAAAATAGCTGGAGTGCTGTACAGGGCGATGAAAGCGTTCCTGCTCCAGACGATGCTAACTATATGGCTGGCATCCTGGTTATGGTGGAGCTGAGCGGCAATCGGCAGGTACAGCGCCACTCCGAAGCTGGGATGCAGCTGGTCAAAATCTTGCAAAACTTCTCTCGATTTCAAGAGAAATCTAAGACGCAAGAAGATGAAATTGAGCAGTGGAAGCAGTCTTTAACCTATCAGAGCCAAGAGCTGAACCGTCGAGAGCTGGAGATGGAAGCCCGACAGGAACAGCTCCAGCAAATGGAAGAGGATTTTGAGCGGTTAGAGCAACAGCGCCAAGAGATTGAGACCGATCGCCAAGATGTAGACAGGCTGCGCAGCGAATTTGAGCGCAAGAGCCAAGAATTAGAAGGGGCATGGGCACAGCTCCAGGGGCAAATGAGCCAGCTGAAAGAGCAGCAAGTGCAGTTTAATCAGGTATCTCAAGCCTCTGTCCTAGATGATGCCAAGGCTCAAGAAATCCAAGAGCTATTGAATCGGCTATCGGGAGCCATTGCCCCAACGGAAGCAGTCCGCGAACAGCTCAATCTCTCATTTGACCTGCTGTCTCAACGGCAGCATGTGATCGAACAACATGGACAAAGTTTAGAGCAGCAGCGAACCTCTGCCCAGCGAACTCAGACGGATCTAGACCAGAGAGTGCAAGAGTTTGAAACGCGTTGGCAAGAGTGGCAGCAAGCCCAAACGCACCTAGAGAATCTGAAATGTGAACTGAGTACTCGCCAAAAAGCGCTGGAGCTAAAGCAAGAATATGCTCAAGCTTTGATGACTCAGCTGCAAAAGCAAGATAGCCTGCATCAGCAGTTCTGCTATCTGGCCGAGACCTCTGACCGGGTCAAAATTGGGGCAAAGGTCGATCGAGAGGCTCTAGAGAAAATGTCTCTAGAAGTGTTAGAAACCGTGGTTCGAGATTTGGAGAGAGATCTGGAAAAGGTTTCTCGTTTTGTCAACAGCCAGGAAGAAGAACTGACCCTGCAACAAGATACGATCAATGAGGTGAGTCAGCAGATTCAAGGAGCGAGCGAATACGATCGCCTGCGGATAGAGTCAGAGCTGGCGGACGAGCAAGATCGTTACAAAATGCTGAATGAAACGCTGGTGGGGCAGCGGCGCAATCTGCAAGAGCGCCGAGATGTCTTAAAACAACATCAGCTCGTCTTAAACAAACGACGAGGCAATACAACAGGCCATGAACAAGAGCAAAACATTGACATTGCTCCTGTCTTAAATCAGCTAGATGTTTTGCGGCAAGAGCTAGCCGAGGCCATTCGGCAGGCTCAGTCACAGGTGCAGGTTCTACAGCAAGAGCTGGATCAAACGCAGAGGTCTGTAGACCAGCAGCGGGGAGAGCAAGAATCTCGATGGCAGGAGGTCAAACGCTGGGAGCGTGAACTGCTAGAGCGAAAAGCCACAACGGGTGAGTTGTGGGGTCGAGTTAATGCTTATCAAGAGTCGCTCCAACTGATGCAAGAGAGCGCTAATGGGTTGAGAGAGAAGCTGGATGCGATCGCCCAGGTGATGGCTCAGTTCCAAGAAGCTAGCGATTTCCAACTTCAGGCGATCGCTGAAATGCGTCAGACCATCATGAACCTTTCGGAAAACCGGACACCCGAGTTTGTGGCGTGAAGACATCCCATGGCAGGGATAAATCCTGTCTTTACGGCTTGGCTTTCCGTGCCCTTCTGGTGCGAGAGGTCAAGCCTTTTGTGATTCCCACCCAGATCCATCCGGCATAATAGCTCTGGATAAATTAGCGTTATGGAAATTGACTTGGGCAATTTTTGCATTAAGCAAGACCGCTTCGCTCAGGTCTGCTTCGCTAAGATTTGCCCAGTTGAGCTTGGCACGGTACAGGTTGGCCTTGTGGAGGTTAGCGCCCCGCAGCGAAGTCCAGCTCAGGTTTGCGCCTCGTAGGTTAGCTTGGCTCAGATCAGCATTGGTGAGATTGGCACTCATAATGCGGGCACGGCTCATGTCAGCTGCGCGCAGGTTGGCTTCTTCTAAGCTGGCTCCATGCAGAATTGCCGCCGTTAGGTTAGCGTTCTCCAGCACAGCTTCATTCAAAATGGCATTGGTGAGGTTAGCGTTTTCCAAAATAGCCCGCGTTAGATTGGCGGCCACCAGTCTAGAGCGAGTTAAGACCGCTTCACTCAAGTTGGCATCGACCAAGATCGCTCGATCAAGCATGGCTTCTGCCAGGTTGGCTCCCGCCAATAGCGCTCGACTGAGGTTAGCATCCGTTAGCTTAGCCCCTCTCAACCCCACTTCCGTCAGATTCGCATCCATCAAGTTAACCTGATGCATCTCTGCTCCAATCAAATTTGCCTGGGTCAGATCAGCTTCGCTTAAGTCGGCATTAACCAAGACGACTTCTCGCAAATTGGCTAGCCTCAGGTCGGCTCCCCGTAAGTTTGCCTGACTCAAATTGGCTCGACGCAGGTTAGCTTCGCTTAAGTTGACTCCCCTTAGATCAATTCCGGTGAAATCAATCTCTCGAAAATCTCGTTTGCCTGCTGCATAATGACTGAGCAGTTCGTCAACATTCATGGGGTTGGTCATTGTGGCTGTGATGGATAGCTCATCGTTATAGAATTCCCCTGAACATGTGGGCAATCCGCATTTTTTAGAAAACCTGTCGATGCTCCCTCTCTACAGCGTAAAACAAGACTGTCAAGATTCCTGATTTTTACGTTCCGCAGTCTTTATGACCGTAATTCTCGCTGGGGTTAGATGCCATTAATAGATTTCAACCCCCTTAAAATGAAACTCCTGTCTAAAAGGGCTTGGGAGTTTGAGAAAATAAAGTCCTATGCCATGTCTTGGGGGCTGCCTGCCTCACGTTGATTGAGCTAAGCCCAGACGTGAATAGGCGCGCTGAATATCCCCTTCCATATATCGTTGAGGAACGCTACAGAATGTCTGAGAATACCAGAAGTCAGGTTGTAACCCAAGGTGTACAGCGCAGCCCCAACCGCGCCATGCTACGCGCAGTTGGATTTCAGGATGAAGATTTTAAAAAACCCATTGTGGGAGTGGCCAGTGCCCACAGCACAATTACGCCTTGCAATATGGGCATTGCGCCGTTAGCTATCCAGGCCGAAGCAGGGATTCGGGCGGCTGGAGGTATGCCTCAAGTATTTGGCACCATTACGGTCAGCGATGGTATTTCGATGGGGACGGAGGGGATGAAATACTCTCTGGTATCGCGCGATGTGATTGCCGACTCGATTGAAACAGCGTGCAGTGCCCAGAGTATGGATGGCGTCTTGGCAATTGGCGGCTGTGATAAGAATATGCCGGGTGCCATGATTGCCATGGCGAGGATGAATATTCCTGCCTTGTTTGTCTACGGCGGCACTATCAAGCCAGGTCATTTAGATGGCGAAGATTTGACGGTGGTGAGTTCGTTTGAGGCCGTTGGGCAATATAGTGCGGGTCGGATCGACGAGGTGCGGCTCATGTCGGTGGAGCGGAATGCTTGCCCTGGGGCGGGTTCCTGTGGCGGCATGTATACGGCTAACACGATGTCGTCGGCGTTTGAAGCGATGGGCATGAGCCTGATGTATTCGTCTACGATGGCGGCGGAAGATGCTGAGAAGGCAGAAAATACGGCGCTGGCGGGCAAGGTGCTAGTGGAGGCGATTCGCAAAAACCTGTGCCCGCGCGACATTATCACGCGCAAATCAATTGAGAATGCGATCGCCGTGGTCATGGCAGTTGGTGGGTCTACCAATGCCGTGCTGCACTTTTTGGCGATCGCCTACTCTGCCGGAGTGCCCCTAGTGCTCGATGATTTTGAAGCCATTCGCGCCCGCATTCCGGTGCTGTGTGACCTCAAACCATCGGGTCGCTACGTCGCCACCGATTTGCACAAAGCCGGAGGCATTCCCCAGGTGATGAAAATGCTGCTCAGCCACGGCCTGCTGCACGGCGACTGCCTCACCATCACCGGAGACAGCATCGCCGAACGGCTAAACGACATACCCGATGCCCCTCGCCCCGACCAGGACGTGATTCGTCCCTGGAACAATCCGATGTACCCACAGGGACACTTGGGCATCTTGCGGGGCAATCTGGCTCCAGATGGGTCAGTGGCCAAGCTGACGGGGATCAAGAAGCGCAGTATTACCGGGCCAGCCCGCGTGTTTGAGTCGGAAGAAGACTGCCTGGACGCTATTTTGGCCGGCAAGGTAACGGCGGGCGATGTGCTTGTGATTCGCTATGAGGGACCCAAAGGTGGCCCTGGAATGCGCGAAATGCTAGCTCCTACCTCTGCCATTATTGGCGCAGGCTTGGGCGATTCAGTAGGGCTAATTACCGATGGTCGGTTTTCGGGCGGCACCTACGGCATGGTGGTGGGGCATGTCGCTCCGGAAGCGTTTGTCGGTGGCACCATTGCCTTAGTGCATGAAGGCGACAGTGTGACGATTGATGCCGATGCTCGACTGTTGCAAGTGAATGTATCGGACGAGGAGCTGGCGCAGCGACGCGCCCAGTGGCAACCGCCCCAGCCGCGCTATACCAAGGGCGTACTGGCAAAATATGCCAAGCTTGTATCGTCCAGCAGCGTAGGTGCGGTCACAGATCTCGATCTGTTCTAAGGCCAATCTAAACAGATTAATGGAGTAGTCGAATGTCTGTAGTCGGGGCGGTTCGCGAACCGCCTCTGCAAACGTATATGCCCTTACTGCCATTCAATTTGATGTCAGTCAACGCGCCTCTCGTTGCCAGAGTTTGATGGTGCTAGCCCAACTGCCGCTGACGAGGGTTTGGCTGTCGGGGCTAAAGGCGATCGCCCACACCCATCCGGCATGACCCGTTAGGGTATCTGCTAACGCACCCATGTTCAGATTCCAGAGGCGAATGGTGCGATCGCTGCCCGCCGAGGCCAGCAGCCTACCATCAGGGCTAAAGGCCACCGCATTGACCGCATTCTCATGGGCCGTAAACGTATGCACTAAGCGGCCACTGCGGAGTTTCCACAGCTTAACGGTAGAGTCGGCGCTGGCGCTCGCCAAGAGTTGACCATCGGGACTAATGGCGATCGCCGTCACTTCGGCTGTGTGTGCTGTAAGGCGGGGATAGCCTTGGCGGTCTTGCCATTGCCAACGGCCAATGGTTTGATCGCGGCTGGCTGTGGCCAGCAGAGTACCGTCAGGACTACACGCCAGCGCTAGCACCCAATGGTCATGCTGCGTCAGAATCGTGCTGTTGATCTGGGGCGGCTTGATCTGGGGCTGGTTGATCTGGGGCTGACTGTGCTCGCTTCTATTCTCCCTAACCCTTGCCGTCAGGAAACTTAGCGGCCACAGCCGCACCGTTTGATCTTGGCCACCGGAAAACAGCGTGCCGCCATCGGGGCTAAAGGCGATCGCTCGCACCCAAGAGGTATGCCCCTCCAGAGTTTGCATACATTGCCAGGGTCGAAGCGGAGAGCCTGAAGTCAGCACGGTCACGGCATGAGGGGAAATAGGGGAGCGATCGCATGAGGAAACGATTGGGTGAGCATAGCAGGGACGTCCTAGGGCGAGATAGACCAGAAGCAGAGATAGTAGCAATACACCTCAATCCATTCTCCTGGAATTCTAGATCCAGCTCCTGCTGATATTGATTCTCAAACAGTGATCCAGCCCCCGGCGCTATCGTGTGCCCGACTGCTTCAAATGATCGTAGACCTGAACCAATAGCTGGCGAGCAGGGCTAAATGTAATTTTTTTGACGGCAGCTTCATAGGGCAACCAGGCATAGTCTTTAATCTCTTT
>Ga0163155_10001232_pt1 | contig 31187 bp, 26 predicted proteins | sample OliLakLV19SP4G1_FD_148611 | JGI IMG/M metagenome (GOLD analysis project Ga0163155, IMG submission 148611) | Freshwater microbial mat bacterial communities from Lake Vanda, McMurdo Dry Valleys, Antarctica - Oligotrophic Lake LV.19.SP4.G1 | ecosystem: Environmental > Aquatic > Freshwater > Lake >... | reverse complement strand
TCCATGCCAAGCCCGACCATAGAAGCCTTATGCTCTGAAGCAGCAATATTCTCGGCTGCCGAGTCTCATCATCCAGAGCCTTTGCTCTATGGGATTACAGACGGTAAAGCAGTTGGAACATACCTAGAGCAAAAGTTTAGACTCTACCTAAAGGGAAAGTACGAGTTTGTGGAGGGCAATTCGGCAAGTGGAATCGATTTCCCAGGATTGCCTGTCGATGTCAAAGTAACTAGCATTAAACAACCTCAGTCATCATGTCCCTTCAAATCGGCACGGCAAAAGATTTTTGGGCTTGGATATTCGCTGATTATATTTATCTACGCTAAAGCAGATAACAGCACAAGCCGCACTGCCACTTTGAGTATTTTGAATACACTCTTCGTGAGTGCCGAAAGAACAGCAGATTTTCAGATGACTCGTGGAATTCGCAGTATTTTGGAGAACGAAGGAAATACAGACGGCTTAATTGCCTTTATGCTAGATCGCAACCTACCCGTGGATGAAATTGAGGTGGCAAGCATCGCAGATGAAATTCTAAGAAGACCGCCAGTTCAAGGATTCTTAACCATTTCAAATGCTTTGCAATGGCGGCTTCAATACGGAAGAGTAATGGAGTGCGCTGGTCAAGAAGAGGGAGTCATTGCTGTTTACAGGGCAAATTCATGACTCAGGCTTCTACCGCAAAAAAAGTAGAGTATGGAGATTTTCAGACCCCACTGGAGCTAGCTGAGAGAATTTGTCAGAAACTGGTAGAACTTGGAATTAACCCCAATGTTATTGTTGAACCAACTTGTGGAATAGGTAATTTTATTAAGGCTTCCGCAACTTTATTTAAACGAACTGAAAAAATTATTGGGCTTGAGATAAATTCAAACTATTTAGAAGAAATTGGGAAATATAATTGGCTGTCGAAAGATAAAAGAATCGAAATTAGACAGGAGAACTTTTTTGATTTCGATTGGTTCTCTCTCACTGAAGAATTCAATAACTCTATTTTAGTGTTGGGAAATTTTCCTTGGGTAACAAGCTCTCGACAAGGAATGATTGGAGGTAAAAACTTACCTAAGAAAGAGAACTTTCAGCATTACAGCGGCTTAGATGCAATCACAGGGAAGAGCAATTTTGATATTTCGGAATGGATGTTGATCCGAACTATTCAATCTATACATAAGCGTGATGCTTGTCTGGCAATGCTCTGCAAAACTTCTGTTTCAAGGAAATTGCTAAACTACATTAAGGCTCATAATCTTAATCTTTCTTACTGTGCAGTTTATGGGGTAGATTCTAAGAAGTATTTTGGTGCGGCTGTTGATGCTTGTCTATTCTTTTGTAAATTTGAGTCAAATGCACAAAATTATTTCTGTGATGTGTTCAGCAGCTTAGAGGCAACCCAGTACCACCGAATAGGTTATCAGCATAATATTCTCATCCGAGATTTAATTTCTTTTGATAGATTGAGCGACTTATATGAGCCAAAGTCATTAGTAAAATGGCGTTCTGGCATGAAACATGATTGCTCAGGCGTTATGGAATTTTGTAAAATTGACAATTCTTTTGTTAACGGATTGGGAGAAACTGTTGATCTTGAAGAAGCTTATATTTTTCCTTTAGTTAAAGGTTCTGATGTGGCTCAAAATCGAACAGAATCCATCAGTCGATATGTTTTGGTGCCACAAAGATTCATAGGTGAATCAACTGAGCCGATAAAATTTTTAGCTCCAAAGACATGGAGTTATTTGGAAACTCATGCAGATTATTTAGATACTAGAAAGAGCAGAATTTATCAGGGAAATCCCCGTTTTTCTATTTTTGGAGTGGGAGCTTACACATTTTCGCCTTGGAAAATTGCAATTTGTGGATTATATAAGAAACTAAACTTTTGCCTGTTGGAAAACTATGAAAATAAGTCTATCATTTTCGATGATACTGTTTATTTTCTTAGTTTCGATAATGAAAAATCTGCTTATCAGGCGTTTAAACTTTTAACTTCAACCTTGGCGATTGAGTTTTACTCGTCTCTTATTTTTTGGGATGAAAAACGTCCTATTAAAAGCAGTATTTTGAACAGCTTAAACCTATCTGTTCTATCGGAAAGACTGTCTTCTTGTTCTTCAGAACTCGAACTAGGCAGATATTCTTAACTGCCGTAATCGGTAGCTGAAGCGCTCTAACTATTTGGTTATATTGAATGTTTACAGGATTAATTCAAGGGTTGGGAACTTTGCAGCCCATCGAATCGGATAAATTACAAATCACCTGTTTGCCTCAAGCATCCGCACTAATTATGCACGACTTGGCGCTGGGTGACAGTGTGGCTGTCGATGGCGTGTGCCTGACCGTGGTGGATATTTTGCCGCAGGGGTTTATTGCCGTAGCATCGCCAGAAACCCGCGATCGCTCCACGTTGGGTAATGCGGCACAGTATGTCAATCTAGAAACCTCATTAAAAGTGGGCGGCAAGTTGGGCGGGCACTTTGTTACGGGGCACGTAGACGGCACGGGCATTCTAAAATCTGCGGTTCAAACTGCCACTTCCTGGGAAATGACATTCAATACTGCATCGGCTCAAGTTGCCCGCTACATTATTTCCAAAGGCAGCATTGCGGTTAATGGCATTAGCTTGACTGTAGCCGATTGCAACCCTGAAGGCAGTTGTTTTATGGCAGCGGTAATTCCCCTTACCTACGCTGAAACCAATCTGCAATATCTCGTTCCAGGTAGCCTAGTGAATTTGGAAGGCGACATTTTAGGAAAATATGTTGAGAAATTCCTGCGTCTGGGAACTGCGTCTCACTCAGACCCTAGTTGGGATAGCCCAGATCTGCCGCGATCGCCAGAAAACATGACTCCAACCTTTTTGGCAGAGCATGGATATCTGTAGTAGCTAACGCTTCAATTCTTTATAAAACGCCTTCAACTCCAGCATTGGCTTTGACAGATTGGGGAAGAGCCTGAGCAAAGTCTAGCGATCGCACCAGTTGAGCAAGGGCATATTCCAACTGAGCGCCGGCATCCAGTACCACCCAGCCTTCCGTCGTCAATTGGCGAAACTCAAAATGGAGGTGAGGTCCAGTAGAGTTTCCGGTGGAGCCAACGCGACCAATCACATCGCCTTGCTTGACCACTTCTCCAGACTGCACAAAAATTTCCGACAAATGAGCGTAGAGGGTTTGGGCGGTGCCCTTGTTATGCTCTAACGCCACAGCTAAGCCATAGCCACCCAACAGATCCGCCAGCACGACTTGTCCGGCATAGGCTGCCAGGACAGGCGTACCCATAGGAGCCGCTAGATCGGTGCCGCTATGAAACCGAGCATCGCCGCTAATCGGATGCATTCGCCAGCCAAACACCGAAGAAATAGCCGCTGGAATAGACAGCGGGAACAAAAGCTGAATGTTGCCGTTCCCCAGTTTGGCAGGGGGGCGCACTGTGCGGCGATAGTAGTCTTGAAGAGAAGGAGTGCCAGGATTTAGCCCCGTGACGGTGGAAAGCAGTGTGCTGACCTGAACAGCGGGAAGGTTGGATAGTTGACTGGCTGTCGTTGTTCTACTTGCAGCAGATGCTCTTGGATTGCCATCGCCGCGATCGCCGCCGCACAATCCGCTAGGCACCTGACCCGACCGCACCGTTGCCTCACAGCCCGACGATCGCTCCGAAAAAATGATCGCGCTGGGAGCGGTGTAGGTTTCAGCAGATTGGGTGGATCGGCTAGAGGGGGAAACAGGAGCAGGAGCCGCAGTCGGCGGTTGATATTGAGGAACCGCTGAAGAGGGAGTCGAGAATTCACTGGGAAATGATTCAGGAGTCGCCGGCGCGGGTATTGGAGCGATGGGAGCCGTTTCAACGGGGGCAGCGATGGGTTGAGGGGATGGCGTTGCTGAGAATGGATCGCTTGTAGGAGATTGCGCGATCGCCATGCCACCACTGAGCGCACTCACTCCGCCAATCCACGCCATTGCTTGGATCAGCCAAAAGCGGCATCCAGCTTGCTCGGAGGTAGATTTGCCCGTTTTTTTGCCTGTCATTATTTCAGATTCCAAGACAACACGCTCACACCAGACTGTCGATCTTCAGAGCTGCAAAGTTCCGATGTTGTCATCAAAACGCTCCAGTAAACCTTACAGCAAATAGCCCAGGTTGATTGTACCCGGCTTTAGTCAAATCTCTATGGGAGAGTTAATCTACATCTCTTGTCCTATCGTGGCTTGAACAAGATCTAACTGGGTTCGGAGTTCGCCAGCGATCGCAATGCCAGCAATGATCACAGGCTGCTACGGTAGCATGGACTTGAACCCTTGGCACATTATCTATGCATACTTGGCAGTGGCGTACCTGGAATGACCTCCCTTATCTGACTTGCAGTGTTTTAGATTCCTGGAAACACGGCTTTTTTACTCAGCAGTATCACCCTCAATTGCCGGAAGACCTAACATTAGTCCTACAACCATCCGCTGCATCCTATCGAGTTAAGCAAGTACACGGCAACGTGATTCTCACCCCGTCTCAAATCAAAACAGAAACCCAGAGCAATGTGACCTCCCCGGAACTGCCTGCTGCCGATGGATTGGTCACAGAACAGGGTAACCAAGCAGTCTGGGTCTGTAGCGCTGACTGTACGCCCGTGTTGATTGCGGATGAACTGACCGGGCAGGTTGCCGCCGTTCATGCAGGATGGCGTGGAACAGCCCAAAAAATTGTGCTTGAGGCGATCGCTCGGTTGCAGTCTCAGGGCAGTCACCTAAAAAACTTGCGGGTTGCCATGGGTCCCGCGATCGCAGGAGAAGTCTATCAAGTATCTGAACAAGTGGCAGCACAAGTAGGAGCCACGATCGCCCCGATTGATTTAAGCAATTTACCGGACGCGATCGCCCATCTCCGCCAAATGCCAAACTCTCCAGTCTTCGACGACCCCGAACCCGGACGGGCACGGTTAGATGTGCGCCAAGTTAATGCCCTTCAGCTAACCCAATTGGGCATCAGCCCCGATCAAATCGCGATCGCGCCCCACTGCACCTATCAGGAACCTAGCCATTTCTTTTCCTATCGCCGCAGCCGTGAAAAGAAAGCACAATGGTCAGGGATTGTGAGTCGGGAGTGCTGAGTGTCCAGCGCGTCACTTTTATCCATTCGCCATACAGCCCTGTTGGGCATTCGCAATTCATCATTCGCAATTCATCATTCCCTATTTTTCTAAAAAGCCTTGTCAAAACGAGCAACTTGTCGCTACGATAAGAAGCGCGTTGTAATCCTCAGTAGCTCAGTGGTAGAGCAATCGACTGTTAATCGATCGGTCGCTGGTTCGAATCCAGCCTGGGGAGTTTTAGACAAAGTGATCGTTTATTTGAGATTAGTTTCGGCTTAATCCGCTGTATTGCGTTGAAGATTTTGGCTCAGATGACCACAAATCCGCAGTTAGTGAATGTATTGAAGTGCCGATTATTCCATGGGGGCAGCCGATGCGGCGGCAAGTTTGCATTTCCGCTCAGATTTATAATCACCCTGTTCAATATACGTATTTAGCAAAAGCGATCGTCGAACTATTGAGCTGAAACCTAACTTTGATTAATCCAGCAAGCCTTGTCTACGTTGTTTGAAGCTCAATCGTTTGAAGCTCGCAGATTGGAAATTATTAAATAGCTTGAATAAATCCTTCGGATTGTTACAAAAAAGTGAATAAAATAAATCTTTAGACAAAGTTGTATTTCTTTTGAGAACAAACTTGTTACCGCTTGAAAGTTCGCAAATGACTGAATCTGAGCAGCTTGAAATATTTTCTGGCATTAAAATATACACGTATAAATACTTTCAATCTAGTGAGATTACTAGGGAACATCTTTTCGACTGATTGTTCTCTCAAACTTCTTTTTTAATCTTGTTTTATCTTGGGAGTGTGGATTTTAAACCATCAATTTCTTGCTGAGTATCACAGCAGTTTACTTTAATAAAATTTTAAAAGGTAGCTATGATTACTTGCCCATGTTGCTCTGCCAAAGTGCTTCGTCATGCTCGTCATGGCTCAATTTATTGGTTTTGTCCCCATTGCTGGCAAGAAGTACCTGACTTGGAACTACAATTGGGACTCAATTCTAAGCAACGTTCGGTAGTGCCATACATTAAAACTTTAGCAACTGCTGCTGGTCGTTGAAGCTACGTTGCCAATTAGATTTTTTTTGATTAGAGCGATCGCCCCTGAATTATGGTGGGCGATCGCTTTTTCAGTTTAAGTTTATTTAAGCCATTACAGTGAGGCAACATTCCTCGCCTATAGTCCAAATGCCTTTTTCTCAGACTGGTGCTGTTTACAATCAAGGTGTGCTGGTATGAATTTGCCTGTTGTGTTGGATATTGCGATCGGGTTGGTACTTATTTACCTGATTTCTAGTTTACTTGCATCCGAAATTCAAGAGCTGGTTTCTACCCTGTTGCAATGGCGAGCAAAACATTTAAGAGAATCTATTCAAAATCTGCTGTCAGGTGGATATGGAACTGAAGATACTAAACAAATTAAGGATTTTATCGAATCTATCTATAGTGATCCGCTGATTAAAAATATCAACCAAGGTTCAAGAGGACTATTGGGCAATGTGGGTCATACTGTCTATCGAATTTTTTATCCCGGCGAAGGGATTTTTGGCAACGAATCAACAGCGCCTTCTTATATTTCGCCAGAAACGTTTTCAACAGCATTATTTGAACAATTAGGCATGTCAACACTCGTTGATAAGCTAACAGAAATTCGTCTTGAAAAATTCATTTTTCGGATTGTTGGACTTTACAACGTTGAGGAATCAACTCAAGAAAGTGGAATTACTAAATATGCAATTACGCTTCCGACTGAACAGGAGTTTGAACTAAAAGATAACTGGGAGAAAGGTAGCATTCGCGTTTTGGCAGGGAAGGCGAAGAATCTAGCCCAAGCTCCTAATCAAAGTGGTGCAACCGCGATCGCGATGTTAACTCTCAACAGCGCCAATCCAGATTTTTTGGTGCTTGTGGAAGAATATGACGACATCTTAAGAGACTTTAAAACAGGAGAAGCGAATCTAGAAACTTGTGTGGAGCGATTGCGAGAAGCGCTCGACCTTTATGTGAATCAAATTGGAGAATTAGTTCAATCTATGATGCCAAAGGCTTCAAATGAAGCGGCAAGTTCAACTGATTTACCTCCGATTGAGCGACAACAGCTCACCTACTTTAAAAAACGTTTAGATGCGCTGCTATCGGGCACATTTGGGGCTAAGAGTGAACGCGCGATCGCTACTGGCAAACTCAAACCCAGCCTATTAGAAATTGCCGAAATATTTGACCGTACTAGCACGACCTATCAAGAAATTGAAGGTGCCTACCAAGATATTGCCGCCGCTTATCAAGCAGGTGCAAAACCAAAAGAACTTGAGCCTTTTCTGAAAGAACTCACCAGTAAAATTAGTGCGCTGATAGGCACCCAAAATAACGATCTGCCCGCAATATCCAACGAACCCACTAATGTTGATGTTGCTGCCGCAGAAATAACGATTCCTACCTTAGCGATCGCTGAACTGCCATCTCCCCGTGATTCAATGGCTGACCCAGTGCCATCAGACCCAGACTCTGATGTAGACTCTGGCGCTACTCCGATCCACATCACAGAGATTCCGCCATTCTCTCCGGGCGCTGCTCCGCCTATCAGCCGGATTCCCCCCGCTATTTCAGAACCACCCATCATTTCCCCCACATCCACGACCGATCAGGGTGAATTTCCTCAATCACTAAATCCCAAGGCGATCCGCGCCAGCGAAACAGATCCATCAATTGCCCCGGTAATGAGTCAATTCACCAAAGATGATTTACTCAAAACGGAATATCAAGCTTATGTAGAAACTGCACTAAGTAGCCTATCTCCAGCAGAACAAAAAGCCTACCAACAAGCCTATAGAGGCTGGAAAATCCATCAGCAAATCGTGTTGAAAGTGACGATCGATCTTGCCGAACAGCTTCAAACTAAAGACTGCTTATTTAATCGTCAAAATCAATCTGTGACTGTTCAACAGCTTCAATCAGAGCATCGGCTTGATCGCACAGATAAGTATGTCATCCAACCTTCGCAACCGCTTGACCCACCACCCCTGTCGGATTATGTCAAATATTCTTTAGGTAAGCTCTTCAATGAAGAGCGGCAATTACTCGTTAACACCGCTCTAAATAAGCTGACGCTGGAGCAGCGCAAAATCTATCGCAACTATCAGTCTTACGATCAAATTCAGGATTTGCTGAGCCGGGTTCCATCAGCCGTCAAACAAAGTTTGGCAATCTTAGCCAGACGTGCCCAGACAAAAGTGCAAGAAACCGAAAAGCAGATTAACCAATTTAGAAATGAGGTATCGGTTTGGTTCGATCGCTCGATGAATCGGGCATCCGGCGTTTACAAACGAAATGCCAAGGGCGTTGCCATCATGATTGGTTTCAGCATTGCTTTGCTCTCGAATGCAGACACGTTTCATATCATTGGACGGCTATCAGGAGATGGAGATCTACGCCAGGTGATCACCCAGCGGGCTGCCAATTTGACTCAAAGCTCAGCGATCAATAACCCTAACCAACGCGAGATTACTAAAGAAGATTTACGGGTGCTTAAACAGGAAACTGATGCAGTTTTGCAAGAAATCGCCTTTCCGATTCAATGGACTCCTGCCAACTTGACCCAGCAGTTTGGTTGTATAGCTCCTAACCCGCCCCAGACTAGCAATACTCCCAATGCTGCACCGAGCGCGTTGAACAACCAGACTGGCAATACTCGCGCCCAGTCCACTGTTGCACCGAGCGACTTGAACAAATGGAGCAGCTTTTATAGCGCTTGTTTGTCGCCGGATCGAGCCAAGAATAACAAGAATAACGAGGATAACTTTGATCTGTCGCTATTTGGCGAGGTTGTGCTGAAGCGGCTCTCGACTCTCGCTCGGATCTTGCTTGGCTGGTTGGTGACTGGAGTTGCGATCGCTATGGGTGCGCCATTCTGGTTTGACTTAATGAGTAAGCTGATGAATGTCCGCAATACCGGCACAAAACCTGCTTCCATATCAGAAAAGGAACCGCCAAAGTAAGTGATTATAAAGCTCAATTGGCAATTTCAAGGGATTGTTTGACGGCTGAAAATTAGTGGCGGTTTCACGGGAGATGCGATCGGGCTGCTGCCACTGAAAGCCAATTGATAGACACCCTCTCATCGTGGGTACTTTATCTCCTCTAACGCCTCACTGCTCTCAAGCTATTTTCTCAGCATAAAACTGTTATTACTCTTGCTGCTTTACACTTCCAACACCCTTAGAACCCATCTTTGCGAGATGTTAACTTAATGCTTTTTAATAACTATTGTTTATCTAACTAAACAGAAGAACTAAAGTTGAGCTTATCTTAAATGATCTGAATCCTGATATGATTCAGTCAAGATGCATTCTTACTCATCAGACCCATTGAGCTTAAACTCTTTGCTCTAGGGTCTTCTAGAGTTTTAGTGGGTTACTTCTCTAGTTGCATGTGGGCAAGTGCCAAGCTTCCCAAGACTTCACTCAGTGATGTCCAGTTTTTTTGGTGTTTTGCAATTTGTCCAGCGGTTTCTCCATAGGAGAGTCGCAAGGTTTTTTTAGATTCAGTTTACAGGAAGGGAGATTTATGTCTTACGCGCAAACTAGAACCCAGGCAAAAACTGGGTACAAGGCTGGGGTACAGGATTACCGCTTGACGTACTACACCCCAGACTACACCCCCAAGGATACGGATATCTTGGCAGCATTTCGGGTCACGCCTCAGCCTGGAGTTCCTTATGAAGAAGCAGCGGCAGCAGTAGCGGCTGAGTCTTCTACGGGAACCTGGACGACGGTTTGGACTGATTTGCTGACCGACCTCGATCGCTACAAAGGTCGTTGCTATGACATCGAACCCGTTCCTGGTGAAGATAATCAGTTCATTGCTTACATTGCCTATCCTTTAGATTTGTTTGAAGAAGGCTCTGTAACCAACCTGTTAACTTCCCTTGTGGGTAACGTGTTTGGCTTCAAAGCGCTGAAAGCTCTCCGTTTGGAAGATTTGCGGGTTCCTGTTGCTTACCTGAAGACATTCCAAGGTCCTCCTCATGGAATTCAGGTTGAGCGCGACAAGATCAACAAGTATGGTCGTCCGTTGTTGGGTTGCACCATTAAGCCCAAGTTGGGTCTATCGGCGAAGAACTACGGTCGTGCCGTTTACGAATGTTTGCGTGGCGGCTTGGATTTCACCAAAGATGATGAAAACATCAACTCCCAGCCTTTCCAACGGTGGCGCGATCGCTTCCTGTTCGTAGCTGATGCTATCCATAAAGCTCAAGCTGAAACCGGTGAAATTAAAGGTCACTACCTCAACGTTACTGCTCCAACTTGTGAAGAAATGCTGGAACGGGCTGAGTATGCCAAAGAACTCAAAATGCCCATCGTCATGCATGACTTCTTAACCGCTGGCTTCACCGCCAACACCACCTTGTCAAAATGGTGCCGCGCTAACGGAATCTTGCTGCACATTCACCGCGCCATGCATGCCGTCATCGATCGCCAAAAGAACCACGGTATCCACTTCCGCGTCTTGGCAAAATGCCTGCGGATGTCCGGTGGTGACCACATTCACACCGGAACCGTTGTGGGCAAACTAGAAGGCGACAAAGCTATCACTCTTGGTTTCATCGATCTGTTGCGTGAAAACTACATCGAGCAAGATCGTTCTCGCGGTGTGTACTTCACCCAAGACTGGGCATCGATGCCCGGAGTCATGGCAGTCGCTTCTGGTGGTATCCACGTATGGCATATGCCTGCTTTAGTCGAAATCTTCGGCGATGATTCCGTGCTGCAATTTGGCGGCGGCACCCTGGGTCACCCTTGGGGTAATGCTCCTGGCGCAACTGCAAACCGCGTTGCCCTCGAAGCCTGCGTTCAAGCCCGGAACGAAGGTCGCGACCTGATGCGTGAAGGCGGCGACATCATTCGTGAAGCTTGCCGTTGGTCTCCTGAGTTGGCAACCGCTTGCGAACTGTGGAAGGAAATCAAGTTTGAGTTTGAAGCACAAGACACCATCTAAAGATGAGTTCTGAGTGATGAGTTTTGAGTTTTGGGTTACAGGAACGTTTTAAGCATTAAGTTCTCAGTGTGTGAAGCCCGATTTTCTGGTTCTTTTAGCAGAGTGCTGATAGCCAACGTTGAACCCTAACTCAAAATTCAAAACTTAAAATTCAAAACTTTCTGATTTATGGATCTCAAGCAAATTGCGAAAGATACAACCAAAACCCTGATCAGCTACGTGACTTATCAGGCGCTGCGAGTGGTGATTGCCCAGTTAGATGAAACTGAACCGAAACGGGCTTATTGGTTACGCCAGTTTTCCCTTCGAGTCAGCGTTCAAGATAGCGAAGTGTATCTAACAGCGCTTTTTCAAGAAGAACAGCGGATCGCGTTTCGCCTGCTAACGGTACGAGAGCATATTGTTGAAGAAATGGCAGATTACCTACCGGAAATGCTCCGCACGGGAATTCAGCAAGCCAACTTACAGCAGCGGACTCAACAGTTAGAACGGATGACACAAACCGATCCGACTGCATCTGCAAACCATCCTGAACAAGCCGAACAACCTGAACAGGAATCTGGCTATCAACCCGACAGCTATTAGCAAATTTCTAGAAGCTGTTGATTTCAACCCTAAACCTTTAGACATTACCGAGGACTTTCATGAAGACTCTCCCTAAAGAGCGGCGCTACGAAACTTTTTCTTACTTGCCTCCCCTGACGGATGCTCAAATCGCTCGTCAAATTCAATACACCATTGACCAAGGTTTCCATCCTGCCGTTGAGTTTAACGAAGACTCCAATGCAGAAACCTACTATTGGACGCTGTGGAAATTGCCCATGTTTGGCTGCTCTTCTCCCCAAGAAGTGCTAAACGAAGTGCAACAGTGCCGCTCGGAATATGGCAATTGCTACATTCGCGTGGTTGCATTCGACAACATCAAACAGTGCCAAGTCATGAGCTTCATCGTTCACAAACCCGGCACCACTGGCAACACCAGCGGCGGCAGCGGCTACCGCTACTAATTTCACGACTTAATTGATTGAAAAAAGGTGGGCAACAATGCTCACCTTTTTTGTTGAAAGTGTTTGATTTGTTAAATGCGATCGCTATTGTCATACCAATTTAAATTGATCCTGCGATACATAGATTGCCTGTAGGAGCGAACCGCAATGCGCCCCTACGAGCATCTGCAACTTTACCTAATCAAATTGGTATCAACTGGGTATAACCAAACTATCTAACAGCAGTAGGTTGAGCGTGATCACAAGATTGGTAAAGTCAGCTTGACACAGGTTAAAGTTATCTCAAAGCTTTAAATAAGCGAAGAGTTGAGCAGGTTCCTAAACAAGGGAGTAGTGGCTAATGGGCAAAACATCACTCTATGATCAAGACCTTCTAGAATGGACGGGGCAACAAGCTGAATATTTAAGGAAGGGTTGCTGGGCAGAGTTAGATGTTGAGAATTTAGTAGAGGAATTGGAGTCGTTGGGGCGCAGTGAACAAAGAGAACTTGGTAGCTATTTGCAGGTGCTTATGATGCATTTGCTCAAATGTCAGTATCAACCTGAGCGCAAAACCCAAAGTTGGGATATAACGATCTCTAACTGCCGAGATAAAATCCAAGATTGTTTAGAAGATACGCCTAGTTTGCAGCGTTTTCTCCAGGATCTAGAATGGGTAGAGAAATATTATCGACGGGCGCGTAGAGAGGCGGCAAAGGAGACACAAAAATCGCTAGAGATATTTCCAACTGCATGTCCTTACACGATTCATCAGATTCTCGACCCTAATTTGCCAACCTAATTTTTGTCACTGAAATTCATCATCGCAGTTTACTCTACGATCATTGCTTTGGAAGCTATTTCTAGGGATTATGATCAAAGACTGCATCAGTTTTATTTAGGTAGCCTGATGTCATATGTATGAGAGTTGGCGAATTCAGCATTGGGAAACCCCCATCTCCAATATAAAATTATTGACAATGGATTGATTAATTGATGATGGCTTGCTTTGGATTACGCTCGAAGCACCTCGATTATTGAATCGCTCACGTTGGTGTTTCACATTTGAAACTTATCCTGCATATCGCAATATTCTTGAAGAGTACCGAATAAGTCTTTGGGATCACCTGAGTGAATCTGGGCAGCATTGCGGAGCGACGTTTACGGTAGAGGAATCACCTTGGATCGCTTCATTTCGAGCAAGTGAACCATTGCTAGATGTTTATAATCCAAACCTCATACATTACGTTATTTCTACAGAGGATGATGTCATCGAAATACTGGCTCCTTCCGTAGAGGTAAAATACTTAGGAGATACGCCGTCGGATGTTCCAGTCGTTGAGAAATCAACGGTCTTTTACAACCTTTTACAACCCAGAAGATCGTGAGCAAATCGAGAAAATCTTTGAAGAAATAGTTGAGAATTAGGAAAAATATCAGGAGTAGTCTGTGAGTGTTTAGAATTCAATAAGCGCGAAATTTTCTGTGATACGGAGTTTAAATTTGATGGTGGAGCGATCGCTACAGATTGCTCTTAACATTCTTTGCCAACTGGGCACTAAATTTGACCGATCAACCGACGGAATCTTTAGCGCGATCGAAACCTACTCATCGGTGCTGAGTTGCACACTCCAACCCTATTGGTTTTGGATTAGTGCCTATAACAAATACCAGGCTCGGCTTAGTTAGAAGATAGAAAGAGAAGTATCAAGCGCTTTTGAAGAAGCGGATCAGTTCGCGGACATGATCGAGAACTTGACCATCGGTGCTGAGTTGAGCGATCGCACTCGTTTATGATGAGCTTAGTTACCAAAGGATATTTGAGATGGCGGAACGCTGGACAAGTGAAATGCTGGATCAACTCGCTGGTTTGGTTAGAGAGAATACGATCGCGATCGCTGAAATGAGAGACGGGGTTGCGGCAAATTCTCAGGCGATCGCTGAACTAAGAGTGGGAATCGCGGCAAACTCTGAGGCGATCGCGTCAAATTCTCAGGCGATTGCGTCAAATTCTCAGGCGATCGCTGAACTACGAGAAAGCGTGACCGAATTGAGAGAAAGCGTAACCGACCTACGAGCTTTATCGTCCGACTTGCGCGAAGGGCAGGCAATGCTGATGCAGATGATGATAGAGGAGCGGCAAGCAAGACAAGAGTTTCGTCAGATTACAAATGCGGCACTGGATAGAATTGATCGCACATTGGAAGAACTGCGCCGCGATCGCAATTAATCGACTATCCAAGAGACGCTATCCATCAAGCCTCTTTGAAAAAGCGGATCAGTTCACGCACATGATCGAGGACTTGTCCATCGGCGCTGAGTTAAGCGATCGCATTCATTGGAGGTAAGCCGATCAAGTCCAACTTCTACCTGTTCTTCTACTGAAGCATCTGCCATTTTTGCCTTGCTGCCCAAATCTGGATGCGATTGAATCAGTGATATCTGCTCAGCTTGGCTCAATCCATTCACAATCATCACCATCTTTTGGGGTAGATCGTCTTGGTCTGCAAATGGGCGCTGATCCCAAACGTTCTGAGCGATCGCGGGTGTATCTTCAAACACTGCTCCTAGCGCTGCCACAAAATCCGGCTGGCTCATTCGGTTTAGTTCAGCTATCAATAAGGCAAAGTCATGATGGATCAGTGATTTGGCATCCTTTAAGGTTTTTATATACCACGACTCAGAGCTACCACTGATTTATAAAAGATAAATCCAATGTACTAAAGTTGGTGCTTAGCGCTAAGTTAAGATGCTCCATTGCTTGAACAAGCCATTGCACATTTTCTCGTTTGCTAGATTCGTAGTGACTAAACAAAATAGAAAAGCGTTTTTCTAGGTTCGGTTTAACTTTGCGACAAATCAGGACGATTTTGAGCAACAAGCCGGTTGCCATAGCGGGTCCAATATTTGAAAGTAAATCAACAAATACAAAGTGACTAGGTTTTTGGGAACTCTCCACAACCAAAAAATTGAGCAGTTGGCTACAGGTTCTAACGATGAGAAAATCATTGACGCGGTGAGCATTGCTTTCTGGTAGTGCCGCATTTAGTTGAGCATACAGTTGATTGTTAAATTGGCGATTTCCATACTCTGGATCTACTGAGGCAGTCATGTATTGATAGAGATCATCCTTAAAGGAATGGAAGGAAGACGTTTGAGAACTGTGAGTTAAAAAACGTTGTGCTGCATCTCGATACGTATCCGATCCCTGCGATTTACCTGCAAAATGTTTCACGGCTACACAAAGGGCTTCATCACTCAGCAACGTTGGATTTTTGGCAGGCTGCAAGACTCGACTGGCAACCTCAGGGAGATTGCTGCGGCTAATCTGCGACCGCCGCACTTGATAAGTAACAAATTGAGATAGATCAAGTTCATATTGGCGCTCTGCCCTAGCCTTTAAATGACGAATAGTTTGCTGTTGTTCCAAAGTGCTACCTTCTGCCAGCAAACAATGTTCGTATAGATAAGGATAACGATGAATTAGCTTACCTAAGGGAACGCCTAAAGGATTGGCTTCAGTATTTTGGCTAGTAACCTGAGCTAAACGCCGCAGCGCCAGATATTGATCACTCTCTACAAAGTTTTTAACAAGCTCCCGTAATCGACGAACAGAGCGCGATCGCGCATATTCTCGTGTAGAAGGAGCCGCCGCCGACTCAAAGACTTCTATGAGTGTAGGAATATAAGTTTGATATTGAGGACGAGCTTGCCAGCGATTAATTAAGATATGGCAGCAACGGTTTAATACAAATCGAAATTCTTGATCAGCAGATTTATTTGCTGCAATCTTTTCGAGTGCTGCACTAATTTCTGCATTTGGGTAATCTGTGCCATCAATAAACAGCAAACGAAAGCGCTGCACTAAATCATTGGGCAGCTCCGATTGCACAAGACGCAAGAAATGGTCATATAAAAGCTGTTCAGCTTGTTCAGCTTGTCTTGTATGGCGGGTTGTCCAAGTATTCACGGTAGAAGTCCCAAATTCAGGAACGGAAAAGAAATAAGCTCAACCTGTTTGGACGACTTAACTGGAACTATGGGTTCAATTCTAGTCGGAAGTCGTAGCATTATGAAATGACGATTAAACAATTTGGGAGTAGCCAAGCTAATATTCAAGCTGAAAATTATTTCTAGCTCGCTATTTCAATGAATTACACTCAATTTAAACATGCTGTGGGGATGTTGAAAGCCACTTTGAAAAGCGTCTACTACAAATGCTTTTCTGACAGATTGGAATTTTTTGCAGAAAAGCTTCAAAAACCGATTCTAATTCATGACCTTAAAGCTTTCCCCATTACATCGGGTTTTTAAGTGCAACTTCGCACACACTACACAAAGATTTGAATGGGATCACAATTCCTTAACACAAGCGCCTAGTCTTCACTTTGGCTGAGGCGGTGTAGGTTTAGAACATCACTCAGCTTTTTGACTTGAGCAAAAGTACGCTCAAGCTGATCATGGTTGCGGACATCGATCCCTAAATCAATCACTGCCGTTTGGTCGGGAAAGGTTCTGACTTGGGCATTGCGGACATTAATGTTGTTGTCGGTTAAGCGAGACAAAATGTCTTTGAGTATACCAACTCGGTCAATCACTGTAATTTGTATATCAATCGGGTAGGTTTGGGGGCGCTCTCCCGCTTGAGTGGAATTCCAACTCACCGGAACCAGGCGATCGCCCGGAACTTGCTCAACATTAGAACAGCCTTGTCGGTGGATAGAGATGCCTCGGTTGCTGCGGGTGACTACCCCAATGATGCGCTCACCCGGAACCGGGGTGCAGCAGCCTGCCAAGTGATAGAGCAACCCTTCCACGCCAATAATCGGAGATTTGCAAGGTGAAGGTAGCAGGGCTTTGGATGTGGTTGGAGGCAGCAATAATTGGGGCGCAGCGGCGATCGGCTGTTGGGCTTTGACCGTTTCTCGGAGGCGATTGACTACGTGATTGAGGGTGATTTCTCCATAGCCCACGGCGGCTAGCAGGTCATCTACGCTGTGATAATTACATCGTTCTACGGTTGCTAACATGGGCGCGGATTTAAGCAAGGCTTCAAATCCGTTTTTGCCTAACTCACGCTCTAGCATTTCTCGCCCACGCGCTAGGTTTTCGTCACGGTGCGATCGCTTATACCATTGACGAATCCGGTTACGGGCGCTCGTCGTCACCACAAAATTCAACCAATCTAAGCTGGGATGAGAACTTTTATTCGTCAGAATTTCAACAATATCTCCATTTTTTAACGGAGTATCTAACGTCATCATCCGACCATTGATTCGAGTTCCCGCACAGTGATTGCCCACTTCAGTATGAATCCGATAGGCAAAATCTACCGCCGTTGCCCCACGCCCCAAGGACACGACATCGCTTTGGGGTGTGAACACATATACTTCACCATCAAACAGATCTTCTTTGATGCTTTCCATATATTCCTGAGCATCTTTCAGGTCACTTTGCCAGTCTAATAGTTGGCGTAGCCAGGTAAACTTTTCATCCGTTCCCGTCATGTTCCCGTTTGAATTACCTGCCTCTTTATATTTCCAGTGGGCAGCGATCCCATATTCGGCAATATGGTGCATTTCTAAGGTGCGAATTTGCACTTCTAACGGTCTACCTGTGGAGCCAACTACAACCGTATGCAAGGATTGATAGCGGTTTGGTTTGGGTAAGCCAATGTAGTCTTTGAAGCGCCCAGGAATCGGGCGAAACATATCATGAACGATCGCCAATGCCCGATAGCAATCTTCGTTGGCTTCTACAATAATCCGAACCGCAGCAACATCGTAAATTTCGTTATAGCCCTTTTGTTGACGCTGCATCTTTTGGTAAATGCCATAGAGATGTTTAGGTCGTCCGCTGAGGTCAAACACCCGAATACCAATATCTTTTAGGCGATCGCGCAGATTATTTGCTAATTCATTAAGCTGCGTTTCGCGATCGATCCGTTTTTCTGCAACTAATTCCTGAATGCTGCGATATGCTTCTGGCTCCAAATACTTAAACGAGAGATCCTCCAATTCCCACTTCAATCGCCCGATCCCCAAGCGATTCGCCAAAGGAGCAAAGATTTCTCGCGTTTCCAAAGCAATTTGACAGCGTTTTACGTCCGACAAATGCTCCAACGTTCGCATATTGTGTAAGCGGTCTGCTAGCTTCACCACAATTACCCGAATGTCTTGCGCCATTGCGAGGAACATCCGGCGAAAATTTTCTGCTTGACGCTCAGTTTTGCTAGAAAAGTTGAACTTAGAAAGCTTGGTCACCCCCTCCACTAAAAGGCGAACTTCCTTACCAAACTGGGCTTCTAACTCATCCGATGTGATGTCGGTATCTTCCACCACATCATGCAGAAACCCTGCTGCAATCATGGCGCTGCCGCCGCCCAAATCGCGCAACAGTTCGGCTACGGCAACCGGATGCATGATATAGGCTTCTCCTGAAGCGCGGTATTGCCCTTGATGAAGACGGTGGGCAAACTCAAAAGCACGACAGACTAGATCGGCATCAGTGCGAGCCGTTTGCGCCTCACTACAATCCGCAGCTACCTGACGGGTGGTTAGGCACACTTGCAGCCATTCGGGGACGATAAAATCAGAGGAAAATGCCGGAGCCGTAAGGTTCATGAGATCGAGCAGGTGATGATAAAAGGCTCAAACAAATGGATAGCTATGTCACTAATCTAGCTTGAGAGATTAGCTAGCTATGCTAAAAAAACTGTGAGGAAACAAGACCTGAATCGATCGCGTTGGAAATATCTTTGGATTATGCTGCCAATTGTATAAAAAAGGGCTAAAAATAAAAACTTTAAAGCTTTATGAAAGCAATGCTGTTAGATGATGGGAAATAAATTGCTTTCACCACATCTTAGCAACACAAGTAAAATTTTCCACAGTAAATCTATAAATTGTCGGTAGCTTCCTCTACTTCACTTTCAACCGAATTTATTGGCAAATCGTCAATTAACCCAACAGGAGGGGTAATTTCGATCCGGCGGCGATGCAAATCAACGATGGGCACGATCGCCATTACAAACGGAATCAGCACCGTAGTTGCTTTTGGGTCAGGACGCTGCACTTCCAACAGGTGATTGCCAGCAGGAATCATGCTAATCACTGTGCCTACCAAGGTTTGTGTTACCTGATCAAACACGTCTAGCCCAATCAAATCTGGAATATGAAATTCACCTTCTTCTAATGCAGGGCGATCGCCTTCGGGCACCATTAGTTGAGAATCGCGCAAACCTTCAGCCTCGGTGATGGTGTTGATTCCTTCTAGCTGCACCACATATAAGCCCTTGCCATCTAAATAACGCCCACGCAGCAGTTTGATGGGCTGCGGCTCTTTTCCTCTAGGTCGCAGTAGCCAGCGTTGACCCGGTTCCAAAAAGCGTTCCGGAAAATCGGTGTTTGGATACACTCGCACTTCACCTTTTAGCCCTTGCGTTGAAACAATTTTGCCCACTTCAATAAAACGATCGGTCATAATAACAACTCAACAAAAGGCATGATAGCGATCGTAGTACGAGTTTGAGGCTTTGATCGCACCAATGCAGAGTGATGACACACAAAAGCAACCTATTGACAACAGGGTAAGGACGATAGCCTCTGTAGCCGCATAAGGTTCCTAGTAGGATTAGCATTAACATCAACCAGAGCGCGGTGTCGTTTGCCTTTGCCTTTACGGTAGTCAGAGATTTGCTTGAGGGTTGCAATCAGGTCGAGCGGTTGAGTCATGGGAAACGATCGCCTACTTCAACCCATTTTCATTTCTATCAGGACTTCCGCAGATCAACCGAAATTTGCCCCCCAACCCTACCAATTCTGGGGGAGCTAGAGATCAAAGTCCCCCAGGATTGGGGGATTTAGGGGGCGAGTGCGTAAGTCCTATCTATTCTGAGTCAATGAAACCACCCTGCTCTCCCGCTCTGGGAGAAGGGGTTGGGGGATGAGGGCGTATTTGCGAAACTGGGATGCACCCTTTTGAATTCGTGTTGAAGGCGATCGCTCAATTGAGCGAGGGTGGCAAAATTTGCGACTTTAATCTACTACTTGAGGAAGTGACAGAGCCGTTCTAGCCTTCAACCACTGCAATACAGTCAATTTCTACCAGCAAATCTTTTGGCAGCCGAGCTACTTCCACACAAGCACGAGCAGGCGCATTAGATTCACTGAAATAGCTGGCATAAACCGTGTTCATCGGCACAAAATCATTCAGATCTTTTAGAAATACGGTGGTTTTAACCACATCGTCTAAGGTTGCCCCTGCTGCAACCAAGATCGCTTTGAGGTTGGCGATCGCCTGTTCGGTTTGTTGGGTGACATCGCCTGCGCCCACAATGTTGCCTGTCTGTGGATCGAGGGCAATTTGCCCCGCCACAAATACCATTCGACCAGAAGCCGCGATCGCTTGATTGTAGGGACCGACCGGAGCCGGAGCTAAATTGGTACGGATTACTTCACGAGACATAAGGAAAACCTTTGAGTTTTGAGTGTGGGGTTCTTCAACATTCAACATATCTCCTACGCAGACATTACACGTTGGCGTTCGCGAAGCGTTGTGGCAGGTAATAGCCAGTCCAAAGGACTTACGCCATTCGTAATTTGTCACAACCTGGGGCGGATTCCATAGTTTCGATAGCGTAAATAGTCTTGCAAAATGCGATCGTGATCGAAACACAGATCGGTTGGAATTTGCCAGGGTTCAAATAATTCCACATGTTTGGCATCATCGCCAGCCTTTGGCTCCCCGATCGCCGTTGCCAAAAATACGATGCTCAACGTATGCTGACGCGAGTCGCGGTTTGGGTCAGAATATACATAAAACTGCTCCACCAGTTCCACCTGCAATTCGGTTTCTTCGGCTGCTTCTCGCCGCGCTGCTGTTTCTACCGACTCGCCATAATCCACAAAGCCGCCCGGAATCGCCCAACCCAACGGCGGATTCAGCCGCTCAATTAGCACAATCGGACGATGAGGGCGATCGCGCAGTTCAATGATGATATCGACCGTGGGCTTAGGGTTGCGGTAGGGCATGAAAGCAGGAATTAGGTGTTAGTTTTGAGCATGATACAGTCAAGCCATTCAAATTTCCGCTAATCTCTATCTTGAGACTGCTTGCTGAAAAATTACTCTGATTCAGGATAGATGGAGCAGCCTAACAGCAGGTTTCAGGTTTTAGGCTGTAGCGGTAAAAAGATTTGTTGATGTCCTACTGTTTATCCTGGGCATTTTGGGTATCGCCCTATCTTCCTCAACCCCGTTCGGAATGTCGCTTTTTGCCATTTAACTATATAGGTTTGTCATGTCATCACCCAGAGCCAGCGGCGTTTTACTCCATCCCACGTCCTTTCCCGGTCGCTATGGCATGGGTGATCTCGGATTAGAAGCATATCAATTTATTGATTTTTTAGCCGCTAGTGGGCAGCAATATTGGCAAGTATTACCTTTAGGACCGACTGGATACGGCAATTCTCCCTATATGTGCTATTCCGCATTGGCAGGCAATCCTCTTTTAATTAGCCTGGAACTGCTGCAAGACAGTGGCTTTTTGGTGGATGGCGATTTGTGGCACGTACCAGAATTTTCGGGCGATCGCGTGGAGTTTGAAAAAGTGATCGCTTACAAGATGCCGCTGTTTCATAAAGCCTGCAATGCTTTTAAGGAAAAAGCCTCCGGAGTGCAGCGCACCAAATTTGCGGGATTTTGTGAAAGCAAAGCCTATTGGCTAGATGACTATGCCATCTTTATGGCGCTGAAGGAAGCTCATAGCGGCGCGAGTTGGTATCAGTGGGAGCCAGAATTAGTCACGCGATCGCAGGCAGCATTAGAGCAATGGGGAGAGCGGCTTAACTCTGAAATCACCTTCCACAAATTTTTGCAGTTTGCCTTCTTTTCTCAGTGGTCGCAGCTTAAACAATATGCGGGCGATCGCGATATTCAGATCATCGGTGATATTCCTATCTACGTCGCTCACGATAGCGCCGATGTTTGGGCAAACCCAGAAAATTTTTGCCTAAATAAAGAAACCTACGAACTCGACATGGCGGCAGGCGTTCCACCCGATTACTTTAGTGCCACCGGGCAGCTATGGGGCAACCCGGTTTATAACTGGGAGCATTTGCAACAAACCAATTTCAAGTGGTGGGTTCAGCGCTTTGAAGCCATGCTGGACTATGTGGACGTGATTCGGATTGATCACTTTCGCGGCTTCGAGTCTTTTTGGGTCGTGGAACTAGACCCAGAGGTTGCCCCAGAAGACCGCACCGCCGAAAAAGGCGAATGGGTCAAAGCACCTGGAAAAGATTTTTTTGAAACTCTGCGAGAAAAGCTAGGCAAGCTGCCGATTTTGGCAGAAGACTTAGGCGTGATGACTCCAGAAGTTGAAGACCTGCGAGACACGTTTGATTTTCCTGGCATGAGAATCTTACAATTCGCCTTCGGTTCAGATCCTGGCAATCCCTTTCTACCGTTCAACTATCCGCGCAACTGCGTCGTCTACACCGGCACTCACGACAACGACACCACGGTTGGCTGGTACGAGAGCCGCGAAGAATGGGAACATGAGGCAATTCTTCGCTTTTTTGGGCAGATCAGCCCAGAAGGAATTCATTGGGATTTAATTCGGCTTGCCTTTAGTTCTGTGAGCAATCTAGCCATTATTCCCCTGCAAGACTTTTTTGGGTTAGGCACTCCTGCCCGCATGAATTACCCTGGTAAGCCTTCTGGTAACTGGGAATGGCGATATTGGGGCGGCTTAATTACGCCCGAATTGGCAGAACGGATCAAAAGCCTAACTCACACCTTTGGGCGTATATGTCAGCCAAAAGGCACTCAAGAGTAGGGGTATAAAATCTATCTTTGCGGAATTTCAACCCCGCTTATGACAAAGATTGAACTGTTCCTAAAGACGGTATATCTCACCTTAAAAGATGCCTATTCTACTGACGTGAGTTGGGTGTTTTTAAGGGAAGTTTTATGAAGAACGCTTTTGTTGGTCGCTTAGTAGGCTGCTTTGTCACTACCAGAACAACGGTAGCAGTAGGGATCATAGCAGGTGGATTCTTTGCTACAGGGGCGATCGCGGCAGACGTTCCGACAAGTGTTCCAACAATTGGCATGGAGCAAGTCAACTCCGTTGCTCAATTAACCGATGTTAAGCCGACCGACTGGGCATTTCAAGCGCTGCAATCTTTAGTAGAACGCTATAGCTGTATTGTGGGCTACCCCGACAAAACCTATCGCGGCGATCGCGCCCTCACAAGATATGAGTTTGCCGCCGGACTAAACGCCTGTCTCGACAAAATTCAAACTTTGCTTGCCGCCGCAACGGCTGATTTTGTCACCAAAGAAGATTTGGAAACCGTTAAACGACTGCAAGAGGAATTTGCTACCGAGCTAAGCGCCTTACGGGGTCGTGTAGATGCATTAGAAGTGCGAACCGCCACTTTAGAGAAACAACAGTTTTCAGTGACCACTCGGCTCTCTGGAGAAGTCATCTTTTCCCGTAGCAATGTCTTTGGAGGTGAGAATGCCACTGGCTTTGGAGGCGTTCCAGTAGACGCAGGCAGGGGCGTTGGGGTTCAGCAAAATCGGGTGCGGCTGAATTTTCTCACCAGTTTCAATGGTCAAGATTTGCTCACCACGCGCCTAGAAGCTGGAAATGCTATTCCCATCCTGGCATCAGGTGGGACAACGGGCGGCGCGAATTCTGCCTATTTGCTTTTTTCCAACGAAGGGCGGCTTGCCTACGACAACACCAGCGTGGCGACTGCAAACAATTCAGTCAACCTGAGTTTGCTGAGCTATCGCGCACCTATCGGCAATTTTGCAACGGTGACCGCGTTTGCCAGTGGTGGCTCCCACTTCCACTATGCGGAAACGCTGAGTCCTTATTTGGATGATGAGGATGGCGGCAATGGGGCGCTGAGTCGCTTCGGGCAATTTAACCCAATCTACCGAATTGGTGGAAATGGAGCCGGAGCCGGAATCAATTTTAAGCTGGGCAATATTTTTAAGATCGACGCGGGTTACTTGGCAAATCGGGCAAATGATCCCAGTCGCGAGGCAGGCTTATTTAACGGCAACTACTCCGCGTTGGCGCAGGTATCGATTCAACCAGGCGATCGCTTCGGTTTAGGGCTAACCTACGTTCATGCCTACAATAACGCGGGTGAGTTTCGCTATGGTGCTGCTGGCACGGCAACCGGAACTTTCCTCGGCAATCTGCTGCCCAATTCTCAAGGAGCCTTGCCCTCGCCGCCTAACCGCCCCACTGTCAGTAATTCTTTTGGAGCGGCGGGCTACTTTAAACTCAGCGATCGCATTGTGCTAAGCGGCTGGGGCACCTATACCCGCGCTACTTTTTTGAGCGGCGGCGGCGGCAAAGGCGATATTTGGTCTTATGCCGGAGCCTTGCTGTTTCCTGACTTGATCAAGCGTGGCAGTTTGGCGGGCATCATTGCTGGAGTCGAGCCGACGCTAAAAGGCGTGGAACTTGCCGGACAGCAGCGCACGGTAGTTAATCGCGATGAGGCTCTCCATGTCGAAGCGTTTTATCGCTATCGCGTGAACGATAACATCTCGATTACACCAGGGATCATCTGGCTCCCAGCCTTAAACCAGCGTGCCGATAATGATGATGTCTTCATCACCGTCGTGCGAACCACCTATTCTTTCTGATTCGTAAGTGAGCGGGCAATATCGCTGCCAGTGATAGACTGGCAGCGATACACCTAATCTTTGGCGAGGTCAGCATGAATACAGAGTTCACTCAAGTTTTTGAGTTAACCCCCTCGGAAAAATTGCAGCTTGTTGAAGACTTATGGGACAGCATTGCCCAATTCCCAGAGCAAATTCCCGTGCTTGATTGGCAAAAAGAAGAGCTTGCCAAGAGAAAGGTTGCCTACTCGCAGAATCCTGACTCAGGCAGTTCATGGGAAGCAGCCAAAGCGCGAATTCGCAACAGGCAATAGGGTGCTTAGAAATCTGATTATTCTGCCAGAGGCGGAACAAGATGCAGCCCAGGCTTATGTTTGGTATGAAGATCAGGAACTTGGCTTGGGCGAAGAGTTTCTTCGTTGTGTCGATGCTTGTATTCAGTTCACTCGGCGAAGCCCAGGGATGTATCAGGTCGTTCACGAAAACTATCGAAGGGCTGTAGTTCGGCGCTTCCCTTACGTTATTTTCTATGAGCATTCAGATACTACAGTTATTGTCTACGCAGTTTTCCACTGTTCTCAAGACCCGAAGAAATGGCGTAGTCGGCTGCCATAAAGATAAACGGGCGCGGCAGAGTAGTTGTTGATTTTGCCCTGTTCCCTTTGGGAAGGCTCCGCCAACGACTACGCTCAGGGCACATCGGTTAGTGGGCTGAGCGTAGTCGAAGACAGCGGGTAGTTTGTTTGCTAGAAATCGCCTTATTTGTTGGGCATTCGAGGTTATCTGCGGTGGCTCAACTGGGTCGGTATTAAATAGACCGTGGTTAATTACAGCTTGGCTCAGCACTTTTGCCAAATTTCATCTACTCTCAAGATAGGGTTTATGAAAGAAGATCAGCGTGTCCCAGTCTGTTTCTGAGTCTTTAGAAGTTTTGCCAGTATCGCTAGAACATTCGCCCACTTCTGCGAAAACGATCGCGATCGATGTGACGGGCATGATGTGTGCGGGTTGTGTGCGTTCCGTTGAGCAAGCCTTAACCCGCAGTTCGGGGGTAGTTGCCGCAACGGTCAATCTGGCGACAGAAGTGGCGACGGTGCAATATATCCCGGAAACCATCACGCCGATCGCCCTAGCAAATACGCTCACAGAGGCAGGGTTTCCCTCTCAGCCACGCTTGCCAAAAGGCGATCGCGATCGCTCTGAAGCATCCCCTCCAGAATTTGATCTGAAACAACGGCGGCAGCAAGAAACGCGACAACAGATTAGACGATTGGCGATCGCGACCCTGCTATTGTTCCTGTCGGCATTAGGGCATTTAGAACAGCTTGCAGATATTACTCTGCCGGGACTCAGCAATATTTGGTTTCACTGCGGACTGGCGACTCTGGCTCTGCTGTTTCCGGGTCGCGCCATGGTAATCGATGGGTGGCGAGGCTTGCGCCGAAATGCCCCCAACATGAACACCCTCGTAAGTTTAGGGACGCTGACCGCCTATTTCACCAGCCTGATTGCGCTCCTCTTCCCGCAGTTAGGCTGGGAATGCTTTTTTGATGAACCCGTAATGCTGGTTGGCTTCATCTTGCTGGGGCGGACATTGGAACAACAAGCCCGTAACCGTGCTGCCTCTGCGTTTCAATCTCTATTGGCACTGCAACCGACGATCGCCCGTTTGATTCCTGCCCAAAAATCATTAGGCAAGGAAACCCTAGAAACTCCGATGCAGGAGTCAGTTGCACCACTCGAAATTCCGGCTGAATCGGTGCGTGTGGGTGAATGGCTACAGGTTTTGCCTGGAGATAAAGTCCCAGTAGATGGAGAAATTGTCGTCGGGCAAACCTTGGTGGATGAATCGATGGTGACGGGGGAACCGACCCCAGTAATGAAACAGGCGGGCGATCGCGTCATTGCAGGCACACTCAATCAATCGGGCGCGATCGCCATCCAAGCCACCCGCACTGGCAGCGACACCACGCTTGCCCAAATCATTGCCTTAGTAGAAACGGCTCAAACTCGCAAAGCTCCGATTCAAAAGCTCGCGGACACGGTTGCCGGATATTTTACCTACGGCATTTTAGCGATCGCCACTCTCACCTTTTTGTTTTGGTATTTTATCGGCACTCACCTGTGGGCAGCAGAAATTGCTGGCATGGGGCATTCTGTTCTAGGCGATGGGCATTCAGTATTAACCCATTTGTTTACGATGCCGAACCATATGCTTCACCACTCCGGCACCCCGTCGCCGCTGCTGCTTAGCCTCAAAATTGCGATCGCGGTCTTAGTCGTCGCTTGCCCTTGCGCCCTCGGTCTTGCTACGCCCACCGCGATTCTGGTCGGGTCTGGCATTGGTGCCGAGCGTGGCTTGCTGATTCGCGGCAGCGACATTCTAGAACGTGCCCATGCCCTGGACACCATTGTTTTCGACAAAACCGGCACCTTCACCAGCGGCAAACCCACCGTCACCGACTGCTTAGTCATTGCCCCAATTCTGACTCAAGATAGCTTTGCCTTGCCGTCTTCTTCCAACCCGCAACACGCGACACCTGACCACTCACTACCCACTCTCGCCACTCGACCGCCACTCGTCACTCCTGCTTCCCTCCTCCAACTCGCCGCCACCGTCGAAAGCGGCACCCGCCATCCCCTAGCCTTGGCAATTCAACAGCAGGCGCAGCAACAAGCGATCGCCCTGTTACCCGCCCAAGATTTTTTAACCGTTCCAGGATTTGGAGTAGCGGCAACGGTGCAGTGTGCCGGAGATCCTAGTCAGCCACCGCAACGGGTGCTGTTGGGAACGGCGGACTGGCTGAAGCAAAATGATATTGCGATCGCCGAGTCCGTTCATGTTCAAGCAAAAACGTTGGCTGCTGCGGGTAAAACCGTGGTGTATGTTGCTTTGGCGGGAACCGTCGTTGGCTTGATTGCCGTCGCCGATGTGCTGCGTCCTGACGCGATCGCAACGGTGGTCAAACTGCGACAAATGGGGCTAACCGTGAAAATGCTGACGGGTGATCAGTCCGATACCGCGATCGCCATTGCCCAGATGCTCGATATTTCTCCGGCTGATGCGCTGGCAAACATCCGACCCGACGGTAAAGCAGACGCGATCGCCCAACTTCAGGCGCAGGGTCACGCGGTCGCCATGGTGGGCGATGGCATCAACGATGCTCCAGCCCTAGCCCAAGCAAACGTGGGTATTGCCTTGCACTCTGGCACCGACGTTGCCACCGAAACCGCTGGCATTATTCTGATGCGCGATCGCCTGTTGGACGTGGTAGAAGCAATCCACCTCAGTCGTGCCACATTTAATAAAATTCGTCAGAATCTCTTTTGGGCATTTGCCTACAACCTCATCGGCATTCCATTGGCTGCGGGGCTGCTGTTGCCGAGCTACGGCATTTTGCTCAGTCCTGCTGCTGCGGGTGCGATGATGGCATTTAGCTCAGTCAGTGTGGTCACCAACTCACTGCTGCTGTATCGGACGATTTCTCCTCAAAACCAAACTTCTTTAGATTCCTAAACAAAAACTTTGTATCTTAAGCTCTGTATCTTCCCCTAATTGATCAGCATTTTCCGATAGGCGATCGCGAATAAGACAAGGTATGATCATCAGCTATATCAGAGTTTTTTCTTTATTGTTCAGTTGCATCTCCAAATGCCTACTGCTGCTTACCAAAGTCATCTCTTCATTATTCAAGACGATAAGGGTCGTGCAGAGATTACCCTAGATCGTGAGCTTCACGCAATTGGTCGTGATCCTGACTGTGATATTCGCCTAGTCTCTCAATTTGTTTCACGCCGCCACGCTACGCTAGTGCAGTTGAGCAACGATGATGGCACGTATTGCTATCGTATTGTTGATGGGATTCCAGCGGGTAGAGCAAGCTCCAACGGTTTATTGATCAATGGTCACAGGCTCCGCGCCCGTACTTTAGAGCATGAAGATGAAATAGTATTCGGTCCTAACGTGACTGCAACCTACCTGTTGTTAAGACGAGAGGAGGTGATAACAGCGTTACCCGACGAATATGACATTACGCTAATTGGACCCAATATGATGGGATACCCGGACGAGGAGCCTACCAATAGCAACAAGCTGTATCAAGTTAAGTTAAGTAGAGCTAGGTTGAATCAATACGAGCTGAATAAAAACTTTGGTTGAGGGCTGAAACCTTTACCTAGTGACAGACTTTAGTTACTCCTAGGATAGGCAAAGTGCAAGTAACACGATGCGCGATCGCAAAAAAGCCATCCAATCCTGTTTCGTTCACTTCAATTACAGCCGTTTTCGCACGAATAGACCACAGATTGTAGGTTGGGCACTGCCCAAAACTTTTGCGGTGAAACGCTTCGAGAAATTGTGGGCACTGCACACTCTACTAAAAATCGCTGTAAGTTAAACCTCTTTCATTCAAAAATTCATCTACGCTAAATTTTAATTGTTTAGCTATAGTAAATTTTCAACCATCACAGCTTGTAGTCTAGTTTAAATATCTATATTTTTGCATTTACTTAAGCTAGAGCAGTCTGCTTATCAGCTTTTTATGCGGTTTCAAGCTAAAATTTTCAACAGTTCATTTTTTTTGACTTGATCAATTTTGCTGTTTCTTTAAGAAAACGCTGTGTCGCTCCGAGCATTAACGCCTTCTGAACCGCATCAAAATCATATGCTCATTATTGAAGATGATAAGGGGCGGCGTGAGTTTGTCCTAACTGCGCCACTTTACTCAATTGGTCGCGACCCTAAGTGTGATATTCGGTTGGTCTCCCAGTTTGTTTCTCGTCGTCATGCAACCTTAGTGCAGCTACCTGCCGAAGACGACGGTTTTTATTATCGGATTGTGGATGGAAATGCAAAGGGTAAAGGGAGTGCCAATGGTTTGCTGATTAACGGGCGCAAATTGCAAGCTCAAGACTTGAAGAACGAAGATGAAGTCGTATTTGGTCCTCAAGTTCGGGCTATTTACTATTCGCTGCAACGAGATGTTGTGTTGACTGTGCCGCCGGATGAATGGGATATTACCTTGATCAGCCCCAATATGGTGGGTGATCCAGAAGATGACGATCTAGAAGATGACGACTAGCGCTAAAAGCGTTTGATTACTAGCCTGCCACAGCTTCAATGATTTGCCAGTGGTTCGCGTCTGTGATCGCTTGGGTAATTTGACTAAACACTTGCTGGCAATGATTATCGAGATGCAGAGGCAACTCTTCATTTTTAACCACAATACTCATGTGAATTTCGCGATCGGTGATCACTGTTTTATCAACCAGCACTTCTACGGTGACCAGTTGATGAAACGCGACGTTGCCTGGAATCTCTCTCGCCATGAGATAGTCACCCGTTTGATAAATGACGTTAAAACGACAAGATTCTAAAGTATCTTTCATTAACGGTTGAAAGACACTGACCGGAGTCAAGATTTTGAATATGCCAGTATAGCGAGCCATGTATTTCTGGACTTTCAACAATTAGACCCTGCCATGATAGCGTTCATTCTGTTCTAGTCAAATGGCAGATAGACTAAATTCCACTGAAGTGAATTTTTCCACTGAATTAAACGTGATCACAAATTTATGCCAGGTCGATTAATTGTGTTTGAGGGTGTTGAGGGCGGCGGCAAAACTACCCAATTAGAGCGATCGCGTCAGTGGCTAATTGAAAGCGGTTGGCTTGCCTTTCTGCAATCAAACGGGTGGGTGCAGCAGCTTGTTGTTACCCGTGAACCCGGCGGCACTGATTTAGGAAAAGGGCTACGGCAACTGCTGTTGCATTCAACCCAGGAACCTATTCAAGATCGAGCAGAACTATTGCTGTATGCCGCCGATCGCGCCCAGCATGTAGAAGGAGTTTTGCGCCCTTACCTCACGGAGAATAGCTTGATTTTGTGCGATCGCTACACTGACTCCACCATCGCTTATCAAGGCTATGGACGTGGTTTAGATCAAGCGCTGATTAAACAGCTTAACCACATTGCCACCAATGGTTTACAAAGCAACCTCACCTTCTGGCTTGATCTTGACGTAAAAACCGGACTCGACAGAACCCACCAACGCGGCAAAGCCGATCGCATTGAACAAGCCGATCTCAACTTTCACGAGCGCGTACAGCAAGGTTTCGCGGCTCTTGCCCAAGCCCACCCCCACCGCATCGCTAGAATTAACGCCACTCAACCCGAAGCAGCCGTTTTTCAAGAAATTCAGGCGATTTTGAGCGATCGGTTAACGAAGTGGTACGGGAAAAGGGCATAGGGGATTAGGTTATAGCGGTCAGCGGTCAGGAGTCCTTGAATACATTCCACCTCGTACTTCTTTTTCACTCCTACTCTTTTTGTTCTTCGTAATTCGTCATTCGCCATTCGCCATTCGCCATTCGCCATTCGCCATTCGCCATGTCTTTCTTTTCTTCCTTGATTGGACAATCTCAAGCAGTGCAACTCCTGACTCAGGCGGTAGCAAGGCAGCGAAT
>Ga0163155_10001231_pt1 | contig 31217 bp, 21 predicted proteins | sample OliLakLV19SP4G1_FD_148611 | JGI IMG/M metagenome (GOLD analysis project Ga0163155, IMG submission 148611) | Freshwater microbial mat bacterial communities from Lake Vanda, McMurdo Dry Valleys, Antarctica - Oligotrophic Lake LV.19.SP4.G1 | ecosystem: Environmental > Aquatic > Freshwater > Lake >... | reverse complement strand
CAAGCGAAAGACGAAACTTCGGCGCTCCTGGCATTTGGTGTGCTGGGCTCGGAGAGGCGCTGGGAGATCCGTCGGCAGGTAATGACAAGTGTGGTGGCGCGGTGTGCCGCGGGGTTATTCGAGGCTGCAAATATGGAGAGCCGAGCCTCCTAGAGATCATCGACCGTTCTTCGAAGCTCCTCAACAAACTCAGTGCGTGGACGAATCAAGCCGGCTGATCGCTTGGGCTTCCGGGTGCGAATCAGCAGGCTGCTTGGAAAAGTGCTGAGGCCTTGCAGCAGGTCATCGTCGAAAAGGTAGAGGGACTGCGACCTGTGGTGTGGTTGAGCGAACGCGGGCGTGCTCAACAGTAGAAATAGCGCAGTGAATCGGAGTGTTCGCATTGAGTGTCTCCCAGGCGGTTTCAGTGAAGGGTTGATTGCGAATTCAACACCACAACGGCCAAAGCCTTGGGGTGCACGGTTTCGCCCGCCACTCGCTGGTTGACACGACGACAGCCCCCAAGCCATGAGGGGGACGCTGACCATCGTGGAGGGACCATGCACATCCGATCATCCTTAATCCTCGCCGTTTCATCGCTGCTCGCCGCGTGCGGAGGCCAAAGCGATGCCCTGCCCACCGGGGTGCCTGTCTTCACCGAGTTCCAGCCCGATCCCTATCCCGCGAATTCTGAAGCTGCGGGGGCGTACACGTCGATTTCCTCGTCGGCCGATCACACTTGTGGGATACGAACGGATGCTAGCTTGTGGTGCTGGGGCAATAACAAGGGTGGCCAAATCGGTGTTGGACAGAGTTTTGAGGTGGTCGAAGTGCCAACACGTGTGCCTGGGCCTTCGGGCTGGGAGCGCGTGAGTACAGGCGACGGCTACACGTGCGGAATTCGCTCCGGCAGCCTATTTTGCTGGGGGAGCAACTCATTCGGTCAGTTGGGCGATGGCACAACGAAGTCTCAGGCTACACCCCGCTTGATTTCGAATGCGGGTTGGATCGACGTATCTACCGCCAACAACTTAACCTGCGCTGTTAACCGCGGGGGTAGAGTTTATTGTTGGGGCTATGACTACAAAGGTCAGATCACCGGTCACGCCGACGAGGCCGATTCTTGGGCGGTGAAAACACCTGCTTTGCTCGATGTCACGGGCGGCTTTCGGCAGGTTGTCACGGGCTCCGGAATCGCCTGTGCACTGGATAACGATGGGAGTTTTTGGTGTTGGGGGATCCCAACGGTTCGTGAAGGCGAGCCACCGAATCCCATCTTGCGCTTAGGGAAAGATGCTGACTGGGTATCCTTGAGCATGCACGGCGGTCAGCCATGTGGTTCCAAGGCCGATCATTCGCTCTGGTGTTGGGACGACTTTAAAAACAAGTTTGTGAGGGACGCTTTGGATTGGCAAGCCGTTCCGCTTTCTGCAAAATCACACTTTTGCGGCGTTGCGGTGGACGGTACTTTACGGTGCAGCGGCAGCGATTCGTTCGGTCAACTCGGCAATGGTGAACCCCGCCTGGAGAATGCGGCACCAGTGCAGGTCGGCGCCAGGAGCGACTGGAAATCAGTCGTTGTCGGCGCCAAGCACAGCTGTGCGCTCAACCAAAGCGGCGAGGTATGGTGCTGGGGCGCCGATGATAGTGACCAGCTCGGCATTGGCCGGAAGCGAACAACGGATGCACCCGTCCTAGTAGGCGAGGAATGGGACAGCGTCAGTCCGGGCACGAGAGGAACCTGCGGGATCAAGGCTGGTCACATCTGGTGTTGGGGCGAAGTCGGGCCCGTGGAGCGGCAAATGCCGCTGGATATGCCACTTCCGAACGCAGCGCCCGTGGCCACCGCTCCTCCAAAGCTCATCAACGGGCTGCCAAGGGACACGCAGGTTATCGCCGAGCAAGTTTCAGTTCAAGGCGGGGAAACGTGCGCCCTCACGCTGGGTCAGGTCAGCTGCTTCGGGGGTTTTTTGAATCCGACCTACGACTCTCTTCCACTGCGGCAGCTGGTAGTTAACTACAACCATGCCTGCGGTATCGGAGTTGATGGGGCACTCTTTTGTTGGGGCGGCAACTCGTCTGGAGAGCTGGGCAATGGCACCAACACGGATATCGAAATGCCCGAGCGGATCGGTCTCGACGTCTGGAAGGACATCTCGACGGCGAGTTACCACACTTGCGGAATCACCCAAAACAATGGCCTGTATTGCTGGGGTAGTGGCTATGGCAGCATCGGCCTGGAACCCCAAGTTGCCCGATACGTTCCCGAGGCCGTGGCACCTGGGCAAGCATACACGCAGGTTTCGGTAGGCGACTACGCTTCATGCGCCATCACCACCGAAGGCGCGCTTTATTGTTGGGGGTCTGGCCCAGCGACTGGCACAGGGCAATTTGCGGGCACTCCGCTTCCGCTTCGGATTGGCACCGACGCATGGAGCCAAGTGAGCGTCCGCAGTCACGCTTGCGGCATTCGTGTGGACGGCGCGCTGTTCTGTTGGGGAACCAACGATTGGGGCGAATTGGGCTCACCTGTGAGCATTGGCTCCAACTACCCCGTGCAAGTTGGGGCAGCGCTCGATTGGAAACGCGTCGAAGTGGGCGACACGCACACGTGTGCCATCAATCAGGCTCGCCAACTTTATTGCTGGGGCAGCAATTCGTCGGGGCAAATTGGCAACGAGGAACCTTGGGTCGGCGAACCCCAACGCGTCTGGCCGCGTCCCTGATCAGAAGCCGAGAACCTGAGAGGGCGTGTATTGATCCCAGCGGGTTCCATTCCCGAGCTGCCCAAAATTGTTCGACCCCCAACAGAGCACCCGCCCGCCCGCCTCTTCCGCGCATGAATACGACACGCCGGCACCCGCGACAACCACTTGAGTGAGCCCATCGGGGATCATCGGTGTATCCGAAGAGCACGCGCTATAGGCATCTTGACAGCCTTTTTCTGTGATACCGTCGATACCCAACGCACCACTCCAGGCGTCACCCCAGCACTTCAGCGCCCCTCCCTTGAGTACCGCGCAAGCGTGCCCGTAGCCGAAGGCCACACTCTCAACCGGCGCACCCAAATCGACACCAGCACCGGCATTACCCGCGAGCGGGGCTCCAATTGAAGGTGCGCTTCCCAAACAATAAAGTCCACCCTGAACACTGAGCGCACACGTATAACTCCTTCCCGCGACCAACTGCCGCATTTCCAAGTCCTGAAAACCTGAGATGGCGTGGGGCATCGCCGCAACGACAGGCGACACCGTCTGATCGCTAATGGAGCCCGTCCCCCAACACCAGATGCTGCGATCAGAAAGCGCTACACACGCTTGACTGTACCCAACGGAGAGGAATTTTGCGCTCGCAGGAAGCGGGATCAGTGTCGGGGAATCAGCACGCCCAACATTTGCGACTATCAGCCCGCCACTGTTATCCCCCCAACACCAAACACTTCCATCCTGCTTGATGACGCATGCGACTGTCGACGCCGCGGAAAGCGCCACGACGCCAGATTCAAGGCCGGGAACCGTTGTCGGGGTGGGGTTCAAGGTTCCAGGTTCGGCCCCTGCATACAACTCGCCCACTGGTGTCCCCCAACATTGTACGGCGCCGCTATCGACGAGCGCGCAGCTGAAGGTGGCTCCAACCGCCAAGTCCTTCGCGACGCCGCTCAGCCCATGAACGTTCACCGCGCTCAATTGAAAATTGGCAGAAGAAGGCTCGAGCGAAGTCCCGTCGCCGAGCGCGCCCATACTCCTGAATCCCCAACACTTGGCTGAGCCATCCAGCATGAGCGCGCAGCTGTGCCGATAGCCCAGGGCGAACTTCTGAACCTTGTGCTGATCCTCGCTGGCACAGCCCGCAAGGCCTAAGAGGCCAACCAACAGAACACCCGCGACTTCGTTCAGCAAAGTGCGTTGCATCCTATTCGAACTCCACAATGCCTTGGCGCGGACCCAGGACTTCATTGTTCCAACAAAATTCGCGACCCGCACCGCCAAAGCCCCATTCGATGTACTGCTCACCCCGTATAAAATTGGGCTCACCAATACAAAAATTATTGTAATCGCGCGGCTTTCCGTCGAGCCACTGGAACGAGCCGTCCGCATTTTCATCCCACATACCAATCCACTTGCGGGGTGAGAAATAGTTACTCAGCATCAGATTCTCGGCTCGGCTGTCGATGAAAACGAGATGCCCACCCATATCTTCAGCCGCACGTTTGGCTTCAATGTAGTTGTCCACGAAGGGCGTCACCGTATACGCATGGCCTCCGGCCTCATCGATCACCGGGTCGCACACGACCGCGATGTGAACCGAGGCCGACGAACCTTCCACAACCTCAACTCTGGTTGCGGCCGTTGGGCACCGCGGCTCGGGCTGACCTGAAGCGTCCAACACAGTCGCGCAAATGCCGTACTTGCCCGCAGGCAGATTCAGCGATTCGGTTGCCCAGTCAACAATCACTGTCCAGCTGGGCTCCTCACCCCACGAAGCCGGCCCCAGCACTTGCCCTTCGCTCTTCCCGCCGCAACCGTCCCCCTCCGCGACAGCCTTGTAGCTCACCTGCACACCCCCATACAGCGGTGCGACGACAGACCCCACATTGACGCGGCCCTTGCCAGGCTCGCCACACGCCGTCAGCAACGACAGCCCCAACAACAACGCCCACTCCCTTTGAATCAGCACAACCACTTCCTCGGTTCGGCCTTAGCAGACCGTACGAGCGCCATGCAAGGCCAAACGGGAAACGCTCGCCCACTTCCAAATGCTAGGCTCCCGCCCATGACGGCGCCCGCATCTCTCTCGGAAAGCGCCGAGCCGCCCATTCCACCGATTGAGCAATTCCTAGCCAATCTACACCCCGCCGTGAAGCTGTGGTTTGAGCGCAGGTTCCCGCATGGACCCACGGAACCTCAAACTGCGGGATGGCCCAAAATTGCGCTTGGAACAGACACGCTGATTGCGGCGCCTACCGGCTCAGGCAAGACGCTCACCGGATTCCTAGTGTTCATTGATCGCATGTACCGCGAGTTCGAGGCTCGTGTTCCGGAATCAGAATCGGGAGACACCACCGGAAGCACTGCGACACCCACCCGTGGCGCATCCGCCACCACAAGCTCTCCAGCCGTCACACAAGTTGTGTATGTCTCGCCGCTCAAAGCCCTCACGGTCGATATCCACAAGAACCTTGAAATTCCGCTGGCGGAAATCGCCGCCACGGCGCGTGAGCTTGGCCTGATACCGCCTGAAATCAGCGTGCTCGCCCGGAGTGGAGACACTCCCGCCAAAGATCGCGCGCGGATGCTCAAGCATCCGCCACACATTCTGATCACCACGCCAGAATCGCTGTATCTCTTGGTCACCTCCGAGCGCAGTCGCGAATTATTGCGCAGAGTGAAAACTGTGATTGTCGACGAGATCCACGCCGTGGCACGCGATAAGCGCGGCTCGCATTTAGCACTGACACTAGCGCGCCTTGCACACGTTTGTGCCACGGAGCCACAGTACATTGGCTTGTCGGCAACTCAGAAGCCGCTTGAAGTGATTGCGCGGCTCTTGGTGGGCACCGCAGAGCGAGCGGCTGCCACGGCCATCGTGAATGTCGGACATCAACGCGTGCTTGATCTAGCGATCGAGCTTCCGGATTCTGAACTCGAAGCCGTTGCCTCTCACGAGCAGATCGCTGAGGTGCTGGATAAGATCGCGGAACAGGTAAAATCGCGGCGCACGACGTTAATTTTCGTGAACACCCGGCGCCTTTCAGAGCGGTTGGCGCACCAGCTTGCCGAACGGCTCGGGCCCGAGCGCGTGGCGGCGCACCATGGCAGCTTATCCAAAGACCGCCGGCTCGCGATTGAAGATCGCTTGCGAGCGGGCGAGCTTTCCGCACTCGTGGCAACCGCATCGCTTGAGCTCGGGATCGATGTGGGCCCGGTCGAGCTTGTGTGCCAGATCGGCTCTCCAAGAAGCATCGCGACGTTTCTGCAACGCGTGGGACGTTCGGGACACAGCCGCTTCGGCACGCCTGTTGGTAAGCTGTATCCGCTCACGCGCGATGAGCTCGTGGAATGCGTGGCAATGTTGCGCGCCATTCGAGGCGGCAGGCTTGATTCCATTCAGCCGCCGATTTGTCCGCTCGATATCTTGGCTCAGCAGATCATCGCCGAATGTGCTTGCGAGGAGTGGGACGAAGCAGCTCTTTTCAAGCTCGTTCGGAGCGCTGCGCCGTTCAGCACACTCACTCCCGAAGCCTACGAAACAATCCTCGATCTCGTCTCGGATGGCGTGATCACGGGGCGCGGCACGCGTGCGGACTACGTCAAACGCGATCGCGTCAACCACACGCTCAAGGCTCGGCGTGGAGCGCGGCTCGCAGCGCTCACTTCCGGCGGCGCAATCCCGGAGAACGCGGACTATCGCGTGGTCGCCGATCCTGACGACACCTTCGTCGGAACCATCAACGAAGACTTTGCGATCGAGAGCATGGCGGGCGATGTCTTTCTGCTCGGCAGCACCTCATGGCGAATTCGACGCGTGGAGCGCGGCATTGTCCGTGTGGTGGATGCCCAAGGTGCGAGCCCCACGATTCCGTTCTGGCTGGGTGAAGCGCCCGCCCGCACTTTCGAGCTTTCTGCCGAGGTATCCGCGCTGCGAGCGAGCATTGATGCTCAGTTGGCGGAAAACGCGGCAGAAGCTGATCCCCGAGCGGGAGGCACGGCGTGCATCGAAGATCCGCGCACGCCACACACGACCAGCATCGAAGATCCACGAGCGCCACATGCGACAAGCATCGAAAGCGCTCTCGCCACGGAGTGTGGGATCACTGAAACGGTTGCCTGCGCCGTGATTCAATATCTTTCAGCGGTTCGCTCCGCTCTCGGCCGTTTGCCCACCCAAGAAGATCTCCTCTTTGAGCGTTTCTTTGACGACACCGGCGGCATGCAACTGGTCCTGCATTCGCCGCTCGGTGGTCGCATCAACCGCGCGCTCGGTTTGCTTTTGCGTAAGCGCTTCTGTCGTTCGTTCGATTTCGAACTGCAAGCCGCCGCAAGCGATGATTCGATCCTGCTCTCGCTCGGTCCCCAACACAGCTTCCCGCTCGAAGATCTGCGTGATTCGCTCAATCCCGCTGGCATCGAGGACGCGCTCCAGCAAGCCGTCCTGCCAACGCCGATGTTTGGAGCGCGTTGGCGCTGGAATTTGAACCGATTCTTGCTGGTTTTACGGTATCGCGGCGGCAAGAAGAATCCTCCACCGCTTCAGCGCATGCAGGCGGACGACATGATGGCGGCTATCTTTCCGTCACTTGCAGCGTGCCAGGATAACGCCACCGGCCCACGCGTGATCCCCGATCACCCAGTGGTGAATCAGACCATGCTCGATTGCTTGAGCGAAGCGATGGATCTTGAGGGGCTCCGAGTAATTCTGGAAAGCATCCAAGTAGGCAAGGTTCGTGTTCACTTCCGCGACACCACCGAGCCTTCTCCGCTCAGCCATGAGATCCTGAACAGCCGCCCGTACACCTTCCTCGACGATGCTCCGCTTGAGGAACGTAGAGCCCGCGCCGTTCAGATGAGGAAGGGGCTACCCGTGCATGCGCGCGATCTCTCGGCGCTCGATCCCGCCGCGATTGATCGCGTCAAAGAGGAGGCGAGGCCAGAGCCCCGCGACCCTGACGAGCTGCACGATTGGCTGCTAAATACGCTGCTTTTGGCTGTGATTCCGGAGTGCGTGTCCTTCTTTTCTAAACTGTGCGAACAGCAGCGTGCCCACGAAGTCACGGTGCCAGCCGGGCGCTATTGGTGCGCCGCTGAATCCGCAGAGCTCGTCTTGAAGCTTGAACCCCAAGCCAAACTCCAACCCGCACCCCTGGTTGGAGCCTGCCGCACCCCTGAGCTGGAACCTGAAGCTGTCGCTGCCGCACTCCTGCGCGGACATTTGGAAGCCTCGGGGCCCATCTTGGTGTCAGCGTTAACCCACAGCTTTGGGCTCGCGCCTGCGAAGGTGCCTCAGGCCATCGCCATTCTGGAGCGCGAAGGCAGTGCACTTCGAGGCGAATTCGATCCCCGTTTGAACGGCGAACAGATCTGTTCTCGGCGTTTGTTAGGCCGCATTCACGCCTACACTCGCGAGCGCCAACGGCGTGAGATCGAACCGGTCACCGCGCAGGATTTCATGCGTTTCCTGCTCGAATGGCAGCATTTGGCGCCGGGCACGCAGCTTTCCGGGGTGAGCGGTGTGCTCTCCGCGGTGGCACAGCTCCAGGGCTTCGAGACGGCCGTGTCGGCGTGGGAGCCAGCTCTCCTCGCACCACGCGTCGAGAATTACTCAGCTCATTATCTCGATTCAACTGCGCTTTCCGGGGACGTGATCTGGGGGCGGCTGAGCGCGCGGCGCATGGAGTCGATCCGAGGTGCCAGTCTCTCACGTGCCACGCCCATCACACTAGCACTGCGCGCGGATCTCGAATGGCTCAAAGAAGCCGTTCGTCTGAAATCTGTGGCGGCGGCTCCTGTTTCTGGTGAGCTACCTCGAGTGCTAGAATGCTTGGAGCAACGTGGCGCCATGTTCTTCGACGAGCTCGCTCGCCAAACGGGCCTCGTGCCCTCCCAACTTCAAGATGCGCTGTGGGACGGCGTGGCCCGCGGCTTACTCACCGCCGACGGTTTCGCTCCCTTGCGCGAGCTTTCCGCCAACAAACATAAAAATCGCCCCGAACGCTCACGCCACCGACGCAGCGGCTTACGGCAAGGCATCTCGGGGACTTTGAGCCGCGAAGGACGTTGGACGTTCTTCGGAGGCACGGTGCGGGGGCAGCTTCAACACATCGCATTCAGCACGACACTGACGGAACAACCACAGCAGCGGACTCAACAAAGTGAACGCACCGAACGGGCACAACAAGCGCAGCGTGCAGACGAATTGGCGGAAGCGGTCGCCGATCAGTTGCTCGCTCGCTATGGCGTCGTGTTTAGAGATCTCTTGGTGCGAGAGACTTTTAGCGTTCCCTGGCGTGACATCTTATGGGCCTTGCGGCGTCTGGAAGCACGCGGCCAAGTGCGCGGTGGCAGGTTCATCACGGGCTTCGTAGGTGAACAATATGCTTTACCGGAGGCCGTCACGACGCTCCGCGCCGTCCGCGCACGCGAACGCAATGGCACCCTCGTGCGGGTTTCAGCCTGCGATCCGCTGAATCTTGTAGGAATTGTGGTCCCTGGCGAGAGGATCCAGGCCGCACGCAACCGCAGCATCACCTATCGCGATGGTTTGCCAGTTACCCTACCTCGCACGAGCGAAGCGCGCTTGGTACTGACACGTTGAAGCACTCGCGCTGTCCTATGCTGTCGCGTGCTATTAGGGCGACCGACTCGGGCAACTAAGCCGCGATGGACGCTATTGAGAATGAACTGCGGAATGCTCCGATGCTCTAACAGCCGCCGCGCGAAGGCATGAGCACGAGGGGTCTCTCAGCAGCATATCGATAGTAAGCATGCTTACTATCTTGATTCGTCAAAAATGGGCTGACCAGACTCGCTTTTTTCGACGAGGGATTGAGGGCGCGCGGGCTAAAGAAAGCGCCCGAAACGAATACGGGGCGCGACCTGCGCGCCCCGTTCACTTCATTGTACTCGGGCAATAAGTGACCAAGATTGATCTGCCCGATTTTGAGAAACTCTGGCGAAACCTAAAACGCAGCAACGCCGCCAGTGCCCTGTCCAACGCCACCGGTTCGCCCGGAACCCCCGGTACCCTGACTTGCACCGCCCGTTCGTCCCGTACCAGGGTTGCCTTGCCTCGCACCGCCCGTGCCCTTTTGGTTCGAGCCTTGTTCGCTAGGGTGCAAGATTTCATCGCACGCCTTCGAGGCGCTCAATGCTTGGGCACACACTGGTGGAATGTCCTTGTCCTTCATACTGCATCGGTATCCGCCCGACGCGAGAATACACTGAAATAGTGCAAGCTCCGCACCAGTGCACAGGTCCGGCATGGCGAGTTTTGAAGCACATCTGCTGACGCAACTTTCAACAGAGAGATCAGATCCATCACTTGTTGCACCACCTGACGCGTCCGACGCGCCCAACTGCGCATTGATGCAAGCGACGTTCAGCTCGCACCAAGTGACGCAGATCCTCGCCTGATTGACACCAACCGAATTGCTTCCCGACGGAGGCACACTCTGCGGATCTAAAGGAGGCGCGGCTTGGGGGTCGAGGGCAGCCTGCTGAGTACCGTTAATCGGTGATTGCTTGGGGCTTGGGGGCGATGTCTGATCCGTCCCATTGAACACTGTCGTGCCGGGACCGCCACTGCAAGCGCTCGCGCAAACCAATCCGATAGCAAGAATTCCACGCATGAAACCTTCTCCTCGTTGCTCGTGATAACGCCGTTCGGAACTCCTTTTGATTCATAAGGAGCTCCGAGGAGGCGTTCAATGTGTCAGAAGTAATAGATGGCCGCAACGTTACTGGTGAAGATGCTCCACGGACTGTTACCTACAGTGGTGCTAAGGCTCGTCTGCGACTCGCTCACTTTGGTGGAGTTGCCCAAAGCCACACCGCCCACCAGCGGCGCGGGCTTATCCGTCGAGACGGAGTCATGCGACAAATTGAGCCCAACGCCCGCGAGCAGGGAGAGTTCTGGCAGCCCCATGAAGCCGAAGTGTACCTCGCCACCCGCGCGCGCGCCGACGTCGATGTGGAAGCCGCTCGTATCGGACTTTTGATCCATGCCGAAGGGAGTTGACCCCGATCCAATTCCGAGATTGAGCTCCGGCGTGATCTGAAAGCTGTAGTGCTTGCCGCTTAGGAGCGAAAGCGGCACACCGCCGTGAAGAATGAAAGCAGTGTTGCTGTCCCCGTCGGTCTTCACGGTGACGCCACCAGAACTCTCCTCTGAGCTGCTTGAGGTAATGCCAAGCCCAAGACCTGCATCAATGCCCATGTCTGCGTTCAGCCAATACCGAACGCCAATCACGGGTGCTTGCACCTCGTTGGCGAGGCTGCCGACCGACATTCCGCGGCGCCCCAGATAGCCGACGCCTAGATGCCCAGCCACCGCATCGTGATCGCTGCCTGACGGAGCGACGATGTGCCCCGGCGATTGCGCTGAGGCGACGGTTGAGATCACGGAAGCGAGGGCGAAAGTCGAATAAGCTAAACTACTGCGAAAGAGATGTTTCATAAATTTAGGATTCCTTGCTGTTCGAGAATCATCGGTCTTCGTCGCATGAAGCCGAATGGAGCCTGCCGAGTGGGCCTGCTCAGGTGTGGTGGAAACATGTTGCGGCGTCCAGGTTAGGGTGGCCAAGAAAATTGCCCAAGTGCACACATCTTCCTTCCCTACTGAAAGTTGGCCTACTGTGTTTCGGCCCGGTGACCCACAGTGGCAGTTATGAAAGTTCGCGCCGATCAACGTTTGTTAGAGCTTGGTTTGGCTGAATCATTGGCGTTAGCACGCGCGCTGCTTCTCGGCGGTAAAGTCTGGAGTGGCGAACGGCGGATTGAGAAAGCAGGTGAGTTGCTGAAGCCAGATGCTGTGTTACGGGTTTCCGGGGAACGCCGGTTTGTGTCCCGTGGAGGCGAGAAGCTCGAGGGGGCTCTTCAGGAGTTCGGCCTCAACGTACAAGGTTGGGTATGCGCGGATCTTGGGGCTTCGACCGGGGGATTTGTGGATTGTTTGCTGCAGAGAGGTGCAGCTTGCGTGTTCGCTGTGGACGTGGGCAAGGGGCTTCTAGCCAGGAAGCTGGCCGCTGATCCGCGCGTGAGCGTGCAGGATGAAACCAACGCCCGCGACCTTTCGCTTCAGAGCTTTTCTGAACCGCTCGACCTTGTGACCGTGGATGTCTCTTTCATCGGTATTAACCGCGTCGCTCCCGCCATCGCGCGTATTTTGGCGCCGGGCCGTTGGTTGGTGGCAATGATCAAGCCGCAGTTTGAGGCTGCCGAAAGTGACGTGAGCAAAGGGCGTGGGGTGATTCGTGACCCTGTCGTGCGGGAAGCCGCCATCTCCACCGCCTGCAAGGCACTCGAAACTGCAGGCTTTCAGATCACCAGCAGCGTGGATAGCTCGCTCAGGGGGCCCAAGGGCAATCTTGAACACTTCGTCCTTGCTCGGCGGCTCACCTAGAAGACCAACACCCAAATATCATACAGCGCGTGCGTCCACACAGCCGGCGCAAAGCCCCGAAACTGATAAATCAGCGTGAACACGAGACCGCACACCCAGCGAAAGACGAACGACCGCCACTCGAAGTCTTCTCCGAGCTCGCCCATGTAATGCCAAGCACTGAAGGCTGCCGCGGCTGCAATCGCCCAGCCAAGACGCACCAGAAATCTGGAAGCGATGTTCACGGGAAACAGCAGCATGAGGACGCGCGCTCCTAGGCCATACAGGAGCACGCGAAACAGCAGCTCCTCATAGAAGCCCGCTCCCGTGGACATCACAAACCCCGTGAATCGGTCCATGTTTAGGCCGGCAGCGCCGCCCGCGAGAAACATCTCGCCGACCACATAACTCGCGATGAAACGCATGGCGGCGGCATAGATCACGCCCTCCAAGGCCACGAAGAAGAAGCGGTCCGCGCGGAGTGCGTGCCCGCGCCCGAGCAGCATGAGCACCCCCACAAAAACCACACCAATGCCCGCTGTGAGCCCCAAGTACCCCAGCGAGCTGTCCTTCGAAAGCACGACCAATTCGCGCGTCACCATGTCGGCGGCATTGCGGACGGGTAAAAAATAAACCGCTAAATGGTAGCTCAGAAAGACTGGAAAGGTGAGCGCGAGATCCGCCCAGGGCCCGCTACCAGTACTTGCTGCGGTGTTGGCGGCGGCATCGGCTTGCACGATCGGGATCGGTCGATTCGCCAAAAGCCCTATCCTAACGCGTTGGACGCAAATTGTAGACCAGCAACATTACGAGCACGACCCAGGACAACATGATGGCGACGAACGGGCCATCTTTGAGCATCTCTTGGGTGGGGCTTTCAGCACGCGGTCGATGCGAAACGAGAAACAAGAAGCGCGACACCCCAAGCAGCACAAACAACGTGCTGATCCACAGATAATCGCTCTGGAAAAAGGCCATCGTGTGCGGGTCAAGCGTGTACGCCAGGTACGTGATCACCGTCGCAACACCCGTGACGCCGAGAGCAATATCCAGGCCGCGCCTAGTATAGGATTCGAGCGCTGCGCGCTGCAGGCTGGCCTTGTTCATCGCAACAGCCAGCTCCTGGCGCCGCTTCCCAAAGCCAAGAAAGAGCGCCAAAAGGGCAGTGCAGAGCAGCAAATAGTTCGACACTTGGATCCGAGTGCCAAAACCACCTGCCATCACCCGCAGCACAAATCCCGATGAGATGCACGCCACATCCAGATAGGCCACGTGCTTCAACTTCAGTGAGTACGCCACGTTCAAGGCAAAATAGGCGGCGGCAACAGCCAGCAGCGAAAGCGAAGTGAAGCCGGCCCACAGCAGCCCCACACACACCAAAACAACAGCCATGGTGCGAGCGAGCTGAGGCGGAACTTGGCCCCAGGCGATCGGGCGAAAACGCTTGATGGGATGGCTACGATCCGCCTCAACATCCGCGAGATCATTGATCGTGTAAACAGCTGCAGCGAGCAGGCAGAACACGAGAAACGCGGAAGCGGCGCGTGTCAGCAGCAGCGGATCGAAGATCTCCTTCGCGAACACTACGGGAGCCAGCACAAACACATTCTTGACCCATTGGTGCGGGCGCATCATGCGAATCACACCCCGGACACGCCACAGAACGCCCTCTCCGGAAACCGGCCGCAACGAATCAACGTCGGCCAGTGCCTCACGGCCCACATCGTCAACGCTCTTCGGGGACTCCACGGCTGGCCTTATATCGTCGAAGAGGCCCGCAACATACCCCCAACGAGCGCGGGCTTGGCTTTCTTCAGGCCCTCTCGGAACGTGGACAGAACACTGGAATCGTTGCATGGAATGCCCATGTCCGGTGACACCGACTCGAACCGGATGGCCCCAAGCTCTGCCGTCAGTCCTCTTTCTGAGGCGACGCGTGCAAGTCACAAAAGCCTCGTCGACGCGATCCGTACGCATGACCATCGCTACTACGGGCTCGATGATCCGTTGATCACCGATCGCGAGTACGACGAACTCTACCGAGACCTCGGGGCACTTGAGGAAAACTTTCCGGAACTTCAAACGCCCGATTCACCGACGCAGCGGGTTGGGCAGGCACTTCGCTCGGATCTCAAAAAGGTATCCCACGTGGTACCGATGATCTCACTCGATAACACTTACAATCGGGAACAACTCGGCGACTTTATTCGACGGGTTGAGCAAGGATTACCCGAGGGCTCGAAGATCGAATACTCGGTCGAGCCCAAGCTCGACGGCGGGAGTGTCGAAATTGTGTATCGCGGTGGCTCCCTGGTGGAGGCTTCCACGCGCGGTGATGGACTTGAAGGCGAGGAAATCAGCGCCAATATTCGCACGATTCGTGCACTGCCACTGTCACTTCCCACACTTTTGCCCGTCACCGTACGCGCGGAGGTCGTGATTTACCGACGAGATTTGGTCGCGATCAATGAGGAACGTGAAGCGCTCGGGGAGGCTCGCTTTGCCAACCCGCGAAATGCCGCTTCTGGCAGCTTGCGCATGCTGGATCCGCGAGTGGTAGCCAAACGTCGGTTGCGTGCCTTGGTCTGGCAAGTCGTCGAGGGGGAAAGCTTTGCGCCCTCACATTCTGGTGCGCTTGAGCGCGCTCGCGAGCTTGGGCTGCCGACCCATGGATTGCACAGCGTGGCGAGTGATTTGGAGGGAATGATGCAGGCCATTTTTCGCATCGAACAACAGCGAAAGGACTATCCTTTTGAGATTGATGGCGCCGTCATCAAAGTAGATAGTTTTCGGCACCAACAAATTCTCGGAGCAACCTCCAAATTTCCCCGCTGGGCCATTGCCTACAAATTTGGCGCTGAACGCGCCGTGACGCGCCTGCTTGAGATCCTTGTGCAAGTGGGTCGCACCGGTGCGCTCACGCCTGTTGCGGTGTTGGAACCCGTGGAGCTTGCTGGCACCACCGTTTCACGCGCATCGCTTCACAACCAAGAGATCATCGATAATCTGGATGTGCGAATCGGCGACTCAGTGACCATAGAAAAGGCGGGTGAGATTATCCCACAGGTCGTGTCGGTTGAGAGCCAAGCGCGCACTGGAAGCGAAAGGCGATTTAGCATGCCGAGCGTCTGCCCGGTGTGCTCGACGGGCACCGTTCGCATCGAAGGTGAAGTCGCCGTGCGCTGCCCCAACCCGCGCTGCCCGGCAGTGGTCAAGGCTTCCATTGTGTATTTTTCGCGGCGTTTTGCGATGGACGTGGATCATCTGGGCGAATCTTTGGTCGAGCAACTGGTTGAAACTGGTCTGGTTGAGGACGTTTCAGATCTTTACATATTAACTCCTGGAGTTGTTGGCGGCCTACTCCGCATGGGCGAAAAGAGTTCGCTGAACGTGGTGGAAGCGATCAAGACCTCGAAGGCACGTGCCTTCGATCGTTTGCTGACGGGCCTCGGCATCGAGCTGCTTGGACAAGTGGCGGCGCGTCAACTAGCGCAAGAGCTTGGCTCGCTTGACACGCTGCTCAGTCTTTCTCCCGATGAGTTGAAGGCACGGGCTTCAAGCATCAACGGCTTTGGCCCCAAGATGGTGCAGAGCTTGGCTAGCTACGTGTTCGATCCAACACAACGTGCTCTGCTCACTCGGCTTCAGTTTGCTGGCGTCTCGTGCGCGATGCCTGAAGACGCCCCGGCAACAACAGGCCCGCTCACGGGGCTCTCCTTTTGTGTGACGGGCGTGCTGTCGCGCAAACGCGAAGAGATCCATGCAGATATTAAGAACGCCGGAGGCAGCGTGAAGGATCGGGTGACCCAAGGCACGACCTATTTGGTGGCAGGCGAAAAAGTGGGGAAAGCGAAGTTGGATGCCGCGAAGAAGCACGGAGCCAAGCTGCTCACGGAAGCCGAACTCGATGCCCTGCTGGGGCGCGCGGAGTAGGAGTTTAGCCGCTTCAACGCATTGACCGGCGCCCGGAATCTGCCTTCCCTCTATCTGCGGGAGCGGGCACACTCTGCCGAATGATTTTCGCGCGCCTGCTGATTGAGCCCGGAGTTATCCGCCACGCTGAAGTGCGCGCCGAAACGGCCTGGCTGCTGAACGGTGCTCCTTGGCTGGGAGGCGTCCCGACGGGCGAAACGCGCCCCCTCGCCGACTGCCAGCTTCAGGTTCCTGTCGAGCCTTCCAAGATCTTGGGCGTTGGCCGTAACTACCGCGCACACGCGCTTGAGCTCGGCAACGAAGTCCCCAAAGAGCCACTTTGGTTTTATAAACCACCTTCGTCGCTGTTAGCTCCTGGGGGGAGCCTGGTTTTACCCAGTGTGAGTGCACGCGTGGACTTCGAAGCCGAGATCGGTGTCATCATTGGCAAACGCGTGCGGAACGTGGACGTGGCCCATGCACTCGATGCAGTCTTTGGCTACACGCTGGTCTGCGACGTGACGGCTCGCGATCTCCAGAAGCAGGACGGCCAGTGGGCACGCGCTAAGGGTTTTGACGGCTTTTGTCCCACTGGACCGGTGAGCGTCACCGGCCTGAACCCACTCGATTTGGACTTGTCCTTGAAGCTGAACGGTGTGCTGAAGCAACAGGGCAATACCAGCGACATGGTGTTCGACGTGGCCACATTGGTCGCGTGCGCCAGTGAGTTCGCAACCTTGGAGCCAGGAGATCTGATCGCATCAGGCACTCCCGCCGGCGTCGGGCCTTTGGCCTCGGGGGATCAAGTCCTGCTTTTCGCGCCAGCTATTGGAGAGCTAGCGTTCGTGGTTGCCTGATGGGCCGAGCCGCTTGGCTTAAAAGAAACTGGGGCGCGGCGGGCGCCGGCTTGCTGGTTTTGTTACTTGGAGTAGCGTTCGTCTTAGGTTTCCGTCCGATGGTGGAGACGGCGCGCTGCCCTCACGGGCTCGTTTCTCTGGGCCCGCGCTGCTGCGCGGAGGGGCAAAGGCTCGTCGGCGGCGCTTGCGTCGGACAACCCCGAAGCTGCCCTCACGGGTTCACAGCGCGAACGCTCGGCTGTGTGGTGAACCCAAAAAAAATCCTAATTCGCGCTGGAAACCTCAGCTCCGGACCCGCAGATTGGCAGTCTCCAACGCTAGCTCCTCGCACCGGCAAGCTTGAGTCATTTGAGCTCGATGCCTTCGAAGTGACGGTCGGAGCGTGGCGGGATTGCGTCGGAACAGGTGGCTGTGCGGCGCTCGGATCACGAACCATTGCGCGCGAACCCGGGCAACCGGTTACCGAGGTAACACCGGAACAAGCCGAGTCGTACTGCCACCGTTTAGGCGGTCGCCTGCCGACTTTGAGCGAATGGATGTGGGCGGCAGCAGGTGCGGAGGAACGCCGTTTTCCCTGGGGACAAACGGGCCTGGTCTGTCGGCGTGCAAGTTTCGGTCTGATCGCTGGCCCTTGTGCCGAGGGCGGGCAGCAGCCAGAACTGTCCGGCGCGCGTCCCGACGGGAGAACGCCGGAGGGGGTGACTGACCTGGCAGGCAATGTTGCTGAATGGGCGCGCTCGCAGATGGGACATTACCGAGCTTTAGGAGGCTCTTTCGAATCGCGGGTCGCAGGCGAACTCTCAGCCACCGCCGCCTTTGACGCAGCGGCTCCGGCGCGCCATATCGGGTTTCGCTGCACCTATCCCGCCTCTCAACCGTGAACCGACACTCACTATGACTATCGCCCTTTTATCTATCGGGACCGAATTGACGCGCGGAGAGCTCACCAATACCAACGCGGTTTGGCTGGCCGAGCGTTTGAGCGCGCTCGGGCTCGAAGTCACCGCCTTAGAAACAGTTGACGATCATCGCGAGCGGATCGAGCGCAGCTTGCAGCGACTCGCTGCTGAACACAGCGCCATTCTTTGCACGGGTGGGCTGGGTCCGACCACCGACGATATCACGACCGAATGCGTCGCCAGGATCCTCGGCGTCGAGCTCGAGCGGCATGAGCCATCGCTCGCAGCCATTCGTGAACGCATGGCACGGGTTTCGCGCAAGCTGGCTCCTTCGAACGAGAAGCAAGCGTATTTCCCAGAAAACGCAGGCATTCTTCCAAACGCCCGGGGTACGGCTCCAGGATTCTCGGTCCTGTTCGGCAACTGCCAGGCATTCTTCCTGCCCGGCGTTCCCCACGAAATGCACGCGATGTATCTGGACTCGGTCGAGCCTGAGCTAGCCCGCGCGGTTCCAGATCCCATTGTTCAAATCGTCCTTCGTACATTCGGAATTCCAGAATCCAGCGTGAATGACGCATTGATTGGCTTGGAGCAGGAGTTCGGCGTCCTCCTCGGCTATAGAGCACATTTTCCCGATATTGAGGTCAAAGTTCTGGCACGGGGCAGCGACCGGGTAGCAACCCAACGGAAGGCGCGCGCCGCAGCGGATGAAGTCGTTCGGCGGCTGGGCGACGCCGTTTACGGCGAGGGCTACGAAGGGCTGCCGAGCGTGGTGGGCACGCTCTTAGCGAAACGAAAGCTGACGCTCGGCGTCGCCGAATCTTGCACGGGCGGTCTGCTTTCTGCACTGCTCACCGATAAACCCGGAGCCAGCTCCTACTTTCTAGGCTCCGTTATTTCGTATGCCAATTCTGCTAAAGAGGGGCTGCTCGGAGTGAGCGCTGAGCTCTTGGAAGCGCACGGAGCCGTGAGCCAAGAAGCGGCGCAGGCAATGGCGCGGGGTGCCCAGAAAGTGCTAGGTGCCACGCTGGGGCTCGCCATCACAGGCGTTGCAGGGCCCGCGGGAGGTAGCCCCGAGAAGCCGGTCGGTTTAGTGCATTTCGCATTGGCCACACCCGACGGCGTTCTATCTTACCACTTCGTGAAGCCAGGTGATCGTGAGCGCGTGCGCATCTTGGCCGCACACACGGGACTTAATCACCTGCGTGAATGGTTGCTCCGCAGCATGACTTCCGGGTCGCGGCCTCCGACGTTCGAAGAAACCTGAGCCGGTGTCAGCGCCTTCCTAGACACAAGCTTCGGACTGTGCATAACGTCTGGCGGAACGTCGAATTAGTACTTATGCGCAGCATTTAGTGCCATTCCTGCGTTTGCAGCTTCGGCGGAATCTGCCACAGAGACCTACGGTTTCCCCAGTGGTGCCCGAGGCGGCTCCGGACGCTTGGCATTGCGCGTGCTACATCTTCATCGACATTCTCACTCACGTGAGTATGCTCCCCCGCAGCCCAGCGCGCTGACGTACTGTTGGCGCAGTTAAGCTGAATTGCTAATTTAAGCAACCTTAGTTCGGAGGTTACCCATGAGTTCGTTACTTACTTCAAACAACAAGAATCTGCCCATCCTTGGGCGAGGCGTTTATCTAGCTCTCGGCCTGGCGGCCCTGATTGGCTGCTCCAGCAGCAAAGGCACCAACGAAGCCGGACCGGTCGTGGCAAGAACTGTCGGCGATGCCAAGCCGGGTGCTGCGGGAAGCGTGCTGCGCGAGTGGTGGTCAGGCTTACCGGACGGGGACCCTTTCGTCACGAAGCTGCGCGATGAATATTCGCTGACGCCCCCCACCAATTTCGACAGCCTGACCACGTTGCAGTCGCATAGCTTCATTCCCGGACAGGAAACTACGATTAAGACCTGGGACGTGGATTTCGGCGAGCGTATCCGCGGCTTCATCAAAGCGCCCGCCACCGGCGCGTACCACTTTCTGGTTTCTGGCGACAATCAGGTGCAATTCTTTTTGAGCACTGACCAATCGAGTGCGCCGATTAAAGAGGCTATCAAGAAGTGCCAAATGGTCATGGACGGGATGATGGACGTCTGCACGGCATCAACCGCCATGACTCGCGACTTCACGGACCCGGGCGCATTTACAAAAGATCCCACTCAGATATCCGCGCCCATCATGCTGACTGCTGGCAATCTGTACTTCTTCGAGTGGTACCACCGCGAAGGTCAGGGTGACACGCACGCCCAGGTCAAGTGGGCCAAGCCTGGCGAGGACGTGAGCAAGCCCGAAGGGCTCGAGGTGGTGCCCGCTTCAGCCCTTGTTTTTCCTATCTTTGAGAAAGAAGTCACGGGAACCGGCACCGGCGGGGCTTCCGGAACTGGTGGGGCCACAGGGACCGGCGGCACCAAGTAAGATTGCCTGCTCAGGAAGTTAACGCCTCCGAACCGGGCGCTTGGCACACGTCGAGCGCCCGGGGCAATTTAGCCGAGTGGGAGCCTACCCAAGGTCGAAAACTAAGACTTCGGCGCGCTCCACTCCGGCAAGAGAGATCTCAGATTCTGACGAAAACGCTGCGGCGTCTCCAGCCTTGAGTTCCTTGCCGTTAATCTGAGCACGGCCGCGAGCCACATGCACCCAGGCATGGCGCTCAGGCTTCAACTCCAGCCGAGCGACCTCGTGAGCATCCAGAATACTCGCATAGAGCGTGGCGTCGCTGTGGATGGTAACACTCCCCTCACGCCCGTCGGCTGAGGCAACCAGTCGCAATTGGCCCTGTTTTTCTGCTTTAGAGAAGCTCTTCTGCTCGTAACCGGGAGCGATATTGCGTTGACTGGGCAGGAGCCAAATTTGCAGGAAATGGACTAGGTCGCTGTGCGATGCGTTCTGCTCGCTGTGCGTGACACCGGTGCCGGCACTCATTCGCTGCACATCCCCGGGATGAATGATGGAGCCGGTGCCCATCGAGTCCTTGTGCTCGAGCGCGCCTTCCAGCACGTACGAGATGATTTCCATATCCTTGTGCGGGTGGGTACCGAAACCTCGCGCTGGGAGAACACGGTCTTCATTGATCACGCGCAGACTCCGAAAACCCATGTGGTTGGGATCGTGATAGTCCGCAAAAGAAAACGTATGGTAACTGTCGAGCCAACCGTGATTGGCGTGACCACGTTCTTCAGCACGGCGAATTTTCATCATGTCGGGCTCCTGGGATTGTGCGCTCCCCCCGCTCGGCGGGGTTCGCACAAGTGTAAGGTCAACCGGCTTGGGACGGCAGGGAGGGTCGAGCCGGCACACGCGGCGCAAGTAGAGCCTTCGCCTCTGGCCAGGAAGCCAGGTGCTCCTCGAAGCGTTTGGGTTTTTACTTGTGGGCGGTGCTCCGCTTCTCCACTCTCCGTGCTGGAGGCAACGCGTGTTCTTTCGTCCATGGGGTTTAATGTCGTCAAAGCTGAGGCCGAGTGGCTCAAAGAGTCCCACTGAACTGCGCCGTTGGCTGCGTTTGCTCAGTCTTGCTGTGGTGCTGCTGCTGGCCTGTGCGCCTGAGCAGAAGCAGGTGGCTTCGCCTGCGTCTGCGGCGCTCGGCATGGGTGCGCATCTGAGCCCGTTGGGCCGGGGGCCCTTTCGGGTGGCCTTTTCGGGACCCAAGGGTGAAGCCTCGCACCTGGCACAGATCCAAATTGTCTTTAGCGAACCGATTCGTGAACTTTCGCTGGCCGGCGATGAGGCAACGCCGCCGCTCACGATCACGCCTGAGATCGAAGGACGTTGGCAATGGATCGGTACTCGCGCGCTCAGCTTCGTGCCAAAATCGGGGCAGCTGCGGGAAGCGACGCGCTATGTGGTCGCGGTATCCAAGAGCCTCAAGGCTCTGAGCGGACACCCACTCGCCGCCGATTTTCGCTGGGATTTCTCGACCGAGCGCCCGCAATTGCTGTCGAGTGAGCCCCACCGCGAGGCCGAGGGCCAGCTGCCCACCACCGCACTCAAACTGCGATTCAATCAGCCCATCTCCCCAGAAACTCTCAAAGTTGAGTCTGGGCTATTCGCACTGAAGAACGGCAAGCTAACGCCTCTCGCCTTCAATGTGGTTCAACCGAAGCCAGCGTTCACCAAGCTTTTGGAAATACGCCCCAGCGCCCCCTGGCCACTCGATAGCCGTATCGAGTTGCGTATCACCGACAAGCTCGGAGGATTGAGCGGGCCGCTGCTCAGCGGAACCTCCTCCACGCTCGGATTCTCAACGTACGGACCTTTGCGTGCCAAGATCACGTGCTCGCGCCCCAGCCCCAGCGCCGCCTGCGAAGCTGGAGGTGCTCCCGGCGTGGAACTCTCAAATCCCGTCAAATTTCGAGAACTTCGCCACGCAGTGCGCATCACACCACCCGTGAAGCTCAGCTGGGACAGCTGGCAAGGGGACGACGAACCCACGAGCTGGTTGGGCCTGTCCGGTCCCTTCCTGGCCGGTCGAACCTACACCATCAGTCTGGACGCCAATCTCCGCGATGCCTACGGACAGATGCTCGCCAACGCCACCAAGACGGCCCTCACGTTCGGCGATTACCTACCAACGCTCAGCCTTGGCGTTGAAGGTGAAACCTTTGAGCCGGATCATTCCCCCAAGATCCCGATCGCGAGTGTGAACCTCAAGCGCTTCAAGGTCACGACTGCCGCACTCACTCCTATCAACGTTTCCGAACTCGCGAAGCTCCCCGAATTAACTGCGAAAGCGCTCTACTTGGGCCGCCTGAAAGCGGCCAATTCCAGCTCTTTTCAGCCTGTTTCTCCAAAAAATCAACCCGCACAAACTTTTATCGATGTCAGTGCGATCTTGAAGGACCGTGGTCGCGGGCCCCTTGCGATCCTCACTGAGTACGTGCGCCCAGATGGGCAACCAGAGCGCGAGCTTCGAGTGTTACAGGTGACAGATTTGGCGATCTCAGCCAAGCTCTCCGAAGATAAAGCGCTGGTCTGGGTGAGTCGGCTCTCCACCGGGGAACCGGTGGCCAATGCCAGCGTTGAGATCTTCAATGGCAAGAAATCTTCGAAGCGCTATACCACGGACGCGTCGGGCTTGGCAGAGTTGGCTCGCGGCGAAGTGCGCGCAAGCTACGAGTCTGAAGCCAGTCGCTTGATCGTGGTGCGAACTTCGGACGACGTCGCGTTCCGACATTCCGAGGATTTCATCGCGCCCTGGCGCTTGGATGTGCCGACCGATTTTGGGGCTAAAAATGCCTATTATGGGGTGCTGTTCACCGAGCGCGGACTCTATCGCCCTGGCGATGAAGTGAAGCTGAAGGGGATCGTGCGCCGCGAGGCGAAGACAGGCAACGAAGTGGCAGCGGGCCTACATTTTGAAGTCGAGGCCGAGTCTTCGGATGGCCGCACGGTGCTCCGTCACGCGGTGACCACCAGTGCCTATGGCAGCTTTGATCTCAGCTTTCGCCTACCGCTTTCAGCATCACTCGGTAGCTTCAGCGTCCGCACGCGAGGGCTCACACCCGGCGGTCTGTACGAAACTTTCAGCGTCGCTGAGTACCAACCCGCGGCCTTTAAGGTGAGCGCCGAAAGTTCCAAACCGAGCTACCAGCACGGCGAGCGCGCCAAGTTCACGGTTCGCGGGGACTACCTGTACGGCGCAGCTATGGCGGGCGCTGATCTCACGTATCGGGTCACCCGCAATCCTACGTCTTATTCTGTGCCAAAAAGTGCCGGCTTGGTCACGGATGCCAGCGTCTATGACGCGGATCTTGACCGAAAATCGCCCGGCTTTGCCACACTGAAAGACGGCAAAGGCAAGCTGAACGCGCAGGGGCAATTCGCGTTTCCCATCGACCTCGCACTGCCCGGCCAAACGGGACCTGAAGCGGTGAGCGTCGACGCTGAACTGAGCGATGTTTCCCGCCAATCGCTCTCGGCCAGCACTACCAGCATCGTGCATCCCGCGCGCTTCTATCTTGGACTCAAAGAGCCGACTAACCACTTCGTCGATGCACCGGCCACGCTCGCGCCCGAATTCACTGCGCTCGATCCGACGGGGCGGCATGTGGCGGGTCGCAACGTGAGCCTGCAGCTCGTGCGCCGGCGCTGGACGCTGGTTCGTGAACAACAAGGAGACAGCTTCAATTCGACCACGCATGCCGTTGACGAAGTGGTGTCAACCTGTAATGGCGTCACCGGCGAAAAGCTGGCCAGCTGCAGCCTAAAGGTGCCGGATGCCGGCTATTTCATTGTGTTGGCGCGCGCCAAAGATGCGGCTGGCCAGGAGGCACGTGCCGCCTATTCCCTGTACGGAATTGGTGCCGGCCAAGCTTGGTGGTCTGATTCCAATGATCACAAGCTGGCTCTCACTTTCGAAAAGCAACAGTACTCGGTGGGCGAGACCGCGCGCCTCTTGATACGTTCTCCCTTCCCTCAAGCCGACGCCATCGTCACCGTGGAGCGCGCGGGAGTCTACGAAAAGCGTCGCATCCGCGTGACGGGTCCAACACCCACGATTTCGATCCCGGTTACCGACGCGATTCGCCCGAACGCTTTCGTTGCGGTCGAGTTGCTGCGCCCCCGTACGGCGCCTCCGAAAGGTCCCGGCAAGCCGGATATTGGCGCGCCCACCTTCCGCCTGGGTTACGCCGAGCTGCGTGTAGACGCCGAAGCTCGCCGACTCCGTGTGGACCTAACGCCCAATGCACGTGACTATCGACCCGGCAGCGAAGTCAGCGTCGAAGTCTCGGTAAAAACCGCAAAAGGCCAACCCCACCCGGCCGAAGTCACACTCTATGCGGTGGATGAAGGTGTGCTCTCGCTCACTAACTATCACGCCCCCGATCCGATCAAGATCTTCACTGCGCCGCGCCCACTGCAAGTGGCAACGCTTGAATCGCGTGAAGGCCTCGCCAAGCTGAAGCTTGATGCACTGGGTGAAATCTTGGGCCTCCAAAAAGGAGCCGAAGGTGGTGGCGGCGGGGAAGGAGCCAGTTCGCTGCGCCGAGATTTTCGGCAGAGTGTGTACTTCAATCCGAGTTTGATGGTTGGCCCATCGGGCGTGGCCCGCGCTTCCTTCAAGCTTCCCGACAGCCTCACCAGCTTTCGCATCATGGCCGTCGCCGCAGCCCTGGACGATCGCTATGGTTTCGCGGAAACCAGCATCACGAGCAGCAAGCCGCTGATGGCGCGGCCCGCGTTGCCCCGATTTTTCAGGGCTGGCGACGCTGTTTCGGCCGGAATCGTGCTGAGCGCGAAGAACTTTGGCCCGAGCGAGATCGCGGTGCGCGCGGAAAGCTCAGGGCTTGCACTCTTGGAGGAACCGCTCAAGCGTGTGCAACTCGCACGGGACGAGTCGAAGGAAGTTCGCTTCAAGTTTCGTGCTGACAAGGTTGGCAAGGCAACGTTGAGCTTCAAAGTGCGCAGTGACAAGGAGAATGATTCGGTTGAAGTGGTGCGCAATGTTCAAAGCCCAGCGAGCCTGGAGGCTAGTGCGCTGTATGGCGAAACCCGCGCCCGCACGCAGGAACGCTTGGGTGATCTCTCTCAGGTCCGTCGCGATGTGGGCACTCTCACACTCACGGCGTCTTCCACTGCGCTCGTGGGCTTGGACGCGGGCGTGTCGCAGCTGCTCGACTACCCGTACGCTTGCACCGAGCAGCTTTCGAGCCGTATTTTGCCGCTGTTGCCGCTTTCTGACCTGGCGCATGAGCTTGGTTTTGCCCTACCGCCCGACGCGGGCGCCATCATTGAACGCACCGTTGCCGAGATTGTCTCTCGTCAGCGGGGAGACGGCGGCTTTGGGCTTTGGCCCGAATCCGAACAGAGTTCTCCCTGGGTCACACCGTACGCACTGTGGGTCCTGCACGAAGCCAAACAACACAAGGTGGCGTTTCCGCGGGATGTGCTGGAGCGCGGTGTGGAGTTCCTGCGGCAGTATCTCGCGCGCACTGAGGAGGAAAGAATTGGGCTCGCGACGCAAACGCTGATCGTGGACGTGTTAGCGATGCTGGGTAAGCCGGACAGCGGCTACACCACACGCCTCGCGCAGAAGGCAGAGCTTCCTTCGTTTGCTAAGGCCCTCTTGCTGCACGCGATGGCGATCTCCAAGGAGCCAGAAGCCGCGCAACGACCCCTGCTGCAGAGCCTCGAAAATAGTCTTCAAATAACGGACAATCGCGCTTTTTCTTCCGAGAATTTGGGGGATGCCTATGCGCCGCTGATGGACTCACCAGCGCGCACTACAGCGCTCGTGTTGCGAGCACTCCTAGCCGCTCGCCCCAACCACCCGCTCGGGGCTCCGCTAGCGCGTGGCTTGCTTCGGGTCAGGCAAGGCGGCACTTGGCAAACGACACAAGAGACGGCCTTCGCGCTCCTCGCGCTGAACGACTACCGCAAGGCACAGGAAAACGAAACGCCGCGTGGCAAGGTGCGCATCACGCTGGGCCCACGCACACTCCTCTCCGAACAATTTGACGGTCGGAGCGCCGTGCCGTTCGTATCGACGCTCCCTCTGCTAGGCCTCACCGGGCGCGACCTCGTGTTTGAGAAGGAAGGAACAGGAACTCTCTTCTATGAAGCCCGCCTGAGCTACGCGCGCCAGAAACTGCCAATAATCGGCCTCGATCGTGGCTTTTTCGTTCAAAAAACGCTGCGCGTGGTCGAGCCGGCAGCGCTCGCCACAGTGCTCACCACCCTGCCGACCCAAAGCCAAACGATCTTTCAGGGCGGGGATCTGGTCGTCACCGATCTTATTCTGGTTACCGACAAAGCTCGCGAATACGTGGTGCTCGATGATCGGTTGGCCGCCGGCATGGAAGCTATCGACACCAGCCTGGCTACAACCGCTGCTTGGCTTTTAGTACCCAGCAGCGGCTTTAAAGCTGGGGGAGCGGATTCAAACGAAGGCGACTCAAACGACTACGACGAACGCGCCCAAGGCCCAGTGTTAGAATCGGTCGCATTTCGCCAGGAGCTCCGCGACGATCGGGCGCTCTTTTTTGTGGACCACCTGCCACCAGGCATTCACCACTTCCGTTATCTCGCGCGCGCCACCAGCCTGGGCAACTTCGTAATTCCACCCACAAAAGCCGAGGAAATGTACAACCCAGAGAATTTTGGACGAACGGGCGCGACGCACATTGAGGTGCGCTGATCGATGGCGCTCAGTCGCTCAAGACTGATGCCACAAGGAGCCGCGGCACGTCGCGGACTGATCTTCAAGCGAGCCGTACTTGGCGGAACATTTGCAGTCGTCTTCCTCTTCTTGGCACTCCTCGTCGCGGTAGCGCTCACGCCGCTACCCGAGGCTTTACGGCGCGCACCACCTGAACCAGGCCTCGTCGTTTACGACCGCAACGGGAATGTGCTGACCAAGCTGGCGGCACCTGATCGCGTCTCAGCACTCTCCGTCCGGCTGAAAGACGTTTCGAGCGATCTGACACTGGCGCTTTTGGCGGCAGAAGATGCACGCTTCTACCAGCACTTGGGAGTGGATCCGCTTGCCACCGTTCGTGCACTTTGGCAGTGGCTCCGCGCGGGACACGTCGTCTCCGGTGGCAGCACGCTGACGCAGCAGTTGGCCCGTTCACTCTTCGCACGCCCCTCCAGCGTGTTCGGGAAGCTCCAGGAGGCCTTGCTGGCACTGCGCATCGAACGCTCTCTCAGCAAGCCAGAAATCCTCGAAGAATACCTGAATCGCGTCCATTTTGGCCCCAACCTCCGGGGGCTCGGAATGGCCAGCGAAGCCTACTTCGACAAGCCCGCGAGCAAGCTCGATCTCGCCGAGGCGGCCACGCTGGCAGCGATTCCACGGGGTCCAAGCCTCTACGATCCAACACGCCATCCCGAAACGGTGCGGCGCCGTCGCGATCGCATCCTCACGCGCATGTTGAAACAGGGCTTGGTCAGCGAGAGCCGCATTCAGATCGCTCTACAGCAACCGCTATCCCTGCACCGTCCGCTCTCTGCAGGTGGCTCCGAACATTTAGTGCGCGCGCTCGCACGCGGCAAGCTGGAGCCCAGCCTGCGCACTCAGGGTCCATTGCAGCGCCTGACTGCAACACTCGATCTCAATCTCCAACGTGAACTCGAAGGCTTGGTCCGCCAAACCCGCCAACGCATGGAAGACTTTCACGGCTCGGCAGCAGCCGCGCTCATCATCGACAACGCCACAAGCGAAGTGCTGGGCTATGTGGGCGCCCCCGAGTTCGCCTCAAAGGCTGATTTAGGCCAAAATGACGGCGTTTTAGCGCGCCGCCAACCGGGCTCAGCGTTGAAACCCTTCGTGTACGCCGCCGCGATCGAGAGCGCCCACTTCACCGCTGCCACACTGCTTCCCGATCTTGAACTCAATTTTCCCAGCGCCCAATCGAATTACTCTCCGCGCAACTACGATCGCCGCTTTCATGGTCCGGTGCGCTTGCGCCAAGCTTTGGCTAGCTCGTTCAATGTGCCCGCAGTGTACACGGCCAGCCGGGTGGGGCCGAAAGCTGTGCTCGACACTCTTCACACGTTCGGCTTTTCCTCACTCGACCAAAAACCGGATCACTACGGCGTAGCGATCGCGCTGGGAAACGGTGAAGTCAGCCTTGGCGAGCTGGGCGCAGCGTACGCGACACTGGCGCGCGGGGGCCTGTACCTCTCGCTCCGCTTTGCAACGCAAGCGGTCACCGCCAGCGGGGCCAAGATTCTACCGGCGGCGAATTCAGCACGGCGCGTGATTCGCGCTGACACGGCTGCAGTCCTCACGAGCATTCTCTCGGACCGCGCGGCCCGCGCACCCGGCTTTGGCGAAAGCAGCGTGCTGGATCTCCCTTTCCCTGTGGCGGCAAAAACGGGCACATCCCGAGCTTTTCGGGATAACTGGGCGGTCGGTTACACGCAGGAAGTCACCGTGGCGGTGTGGGTTGGCAACTTCGACGGTACGCCCCTCGAACACTCGACCGGGATCACTGGCGCGGGGCCCCTCTTACGCGACGCGCTGCTCTTGGCGATGCACGGTCGAGTGCCGGCACCTCTCTTCGGATCCCGAGGCTTGGTCACACGCAGCATCTGTCCGCTCTCCGGCAAGCTGACAACAGACGCCTGCCCGCACACGCAGACGGAGTGGTTCACACCTTCTCAGGTTCCTAGCGCCGAGTGCGATATGCATCGCCGTGTGTGGGTTGATAGCGCGAGTGGCGCCAGCAGCGGACCTAGCTGTGCGGGTGCAACGCCGCGTGTGTTCGAAGTTTACCCTAGCGAATACGCGAACTGGGCGCTCGCCGCCGGGCGACCCTTGGCACCGACAGAGCAGAGTGCGTGCGGAGAGTTCGCGAACGCGCACGGCTCGGGATCACTGCCAGCTATCGAATATCCCTTTGAAAGAGCCAAATTCTTTCTCGATTCAGCGCTACCTCGTGCCCAACAAAGCATCGTCTTCCGAGCCCGCGCAGGCGGTGAAGCTCGGTTGCGATTCTTCTTGAATGATCGCTTCCTCGCGGAGCTGGGTCCACCCTTCAATCTCACCTGGCCACTTCAACCCGGAAGCTATGAGCTCAGCGTTGAAACCCGCACTGGCGCACGCAGCCAGCCGATCACGTTTTCGGTCGAGTGAGCACTAAACAGTGAGCGCTACGGCTCCGCGCTGGTTGATCGCGGCAGACCTCCAGCGGGGCAATACATGCTGAAAGTGACGGGCTCCGCGCCCGGGCCTCCAGTGTTGGGCACGGACCTACGGGCCTGGGGGCTTGGGGGGTGAGCCGCCACAGCGGATATTGAAAAGTGGGCGGATTTTAGGCCGGAGCGAACCCTGCTTTGGGTTAAACCTAAGCTGCGGGTTTCAGCCACTCCAAGATCGCTTGGCGTAGTGCAGCGTGCAGCGTCAAACCTCTATGTTTAGCTTGGGTCTCCAACCGCCTCCACACCACTTTGGGAAAGCGAACAGAGCGCGGTTCTGTACCTCCAACCTCAAGAACTTTCCTAGGGCGCCCTCGTCCCACTTGAACAACGATCCCTTCCTTAGCGATTCGCGCGGCATACGGATTCTTACGCACCTGTGACGTCGAAAAATCCATCTCTGGAATTGCCTTGAGCGACGCCTTTGACGGCTCTGGATGCCTAACCTCTGTCCTAGATTTCATACCGTTTCCTTTCTTGCTTTGTGGCACGCCGCGCGCTGATGATCCGAATGGTATCTTCATGAATTTCGGCAAATAACGTCACGATCAACCGCTCCAGACCAGATTCGCCGATAATCAAAGCTCGGTCTTCATGCACGCTGTCGGCCGCGATCACCGCTAGAGGGTCTGCAAAGACAGTGACCGCTTCTCCAAAGCGACGTGGTGCTTCCGGATATTCGAAGCGGCCTTCCCTGCATCCCAAACAAAACGCACCTGATAAGTGTATTACTTTATATGCGAACTGCAACCCATGGGGACCAGGACGTCAGGGCGAGCGCATCTTATTTCGCTTGATTTGAGTTCAAACCTGCGAAGAGGAGCTTAAGCAGGTAGGGGTTGCTCCAGGAAGCCAGCTTACGCTTGGCCTGAAGGCCCGCTTTGTGGGTTCGCTCGTTCTTCGCAAGATTCAAGGCAATTTTGCGCAGAAGGGCCAGGTTTTCGGGCCCGTGATCGGTTCGGATGCGTGATTCATCTTCACGAAACCCGACATCAAGGCACCAGTGCAATTGGTTCTCGATGCCCCAATGGCTCCGAATCATGTGCGCAAACATTATCGCGTCCACGAGCTGCGCCCGGGAGATCGCGGCTTCGGCGACGCCGACGTGCCCACGATCCATCGTTGGATCGAGCGTCTCCGCGGTTCGGTCGGGCCTCAGACCCTCATCACCGCACGCATGGATGCGGCCGGTGATTGCAGTGATTTGCTCGAAGATCTCGATGACTCCGGCACACGCTTCATCGTCAAGCTCCGACGCTCCTCGGACACGCACTCGCGCACGAGCGCTGGCGCATCACCAATCGCGACGCCTTCGATCACCCAACCGAGCGCGTCGCGGTGCTCTCGTTCCAGCGCGCAGAATGGGTCAAGCGCAAGATGCCATTCCGAGTGATCGCCCTGCGCTCGACGGAGCGCCGTTCGGGGCAACAGCTCCGCATCTGGGACGATCCCGGTGAGTCCGTGCAGTTCTATGTCACCAACGATTGGCTCACTCCACCCGAGGAGATCCCCGTCGAGTACGACGACCGCGCGCAGGTCGAGACCGTCATCCGCGATCTGAAGAACGGGCTCGGGCTCGGCAAAATCCCAAGCGAGAGCTTCGACGCGAATCACGCCATGTTCCTACTCAAGCTGCTCGCCCATAACCTCCTCCGTCGGTTCACTGCGCACACCGCGCCACAGCTCGCGTACTGGCGCACGCAGTGGATTCGTCGAGCGCTGATTCTCCGCCCGGGGCGCCTCCTTCGCTCGGGTCGTCAGTGGACCCTGCGTCTCCCGCCATTTCCGCTCCTCGAATAGCAACATCACAATCTGCGACACGTTGGGGGTAAGGGGGCG
>Ga0163155_10001229_pt1 | contig 31251 bp, 21 predicted proteins | sample OliLakLV19SP4G1_FD_148611 | JGI IMG/M metagenome (GOLD analysis project Ga0163155, IMG submission 148611) | Freshwater microbial mat bacterial communities from Lake Vanda, McMurdo Dry Valleys, Antarctica - Oligotrophic Lake LV.19.SP4.G1 | ecosystem: Environmental > Aquatic > Freshwater > Lake >... | reverse complement strand
CAACGGCACTTCAGGTCCGGTATATAAACAGGCCGACCCGGGCATTGGCTCATTCACTACGTTGGGTAAGCCAACCATATCGCCCACCAATCTCACCTTTTCAGGTATTGAAGGTAACCGAATGACTTTGAGCTACAGCAGCGGTAATGGCTTTGGCAGGATTATAATCGGAAAACTGGGCTCACCCGTAGATGTTTTTCCTGCTGACTTTTCCTCTTACACAGAGAGCTCCACTTTTGGAACCGCGACTGCAAATTTGGGCGGTGGCAATTTCGTAATCCAGAACAATGGAAGTATTGGAGGAAACACCTCTACAACCGTCAATGGTTTAGCCATAGGCCAAACGTATCATTTTGCCATTATCGAATATAATGGCACCGGCATGGAACGAATTTACATGACGGGTGCGCAAGCCCTTGCGGGAACCAGCACCACGCTCTCGGCCCCAACTGTGCAAGCTTCCAATATTACTTTCACAAACATTACAGCAACCACACTTACCGTTAATTGGCAAAACGGAAATGGCAATTTTCGCATGGTGTTGATACGGCCGGGTCAAGCCGTGCAAACATTGCCAGCAGACCTCACTAATTATTGGGCCAGTAGTAGCTTCCCGTCCAGTAACTCGATTGGCACTTCACGAGTTGTTCACAATGGCACGGCTAGTTCGGTGAATGTAACCCAAATACCGCCTGGAGAATACCACTTAGCCATCATCGAATATAATGGGACAACCGGTCCAGTTTACCGAACTGCCGATCCACTTACAGGCATTGTGAACGTTGGCGCCAAGCCGATCGTGCCTGCTACAAATCTTACTTTTTCCAACATTGAGGGAAATCGAATAATAATGTCTTGTACCCCGGGCGATGGGCTTTCGCGGATGCTGATTGTAAAAGCAGGAAGCCCTGTAAATGCGTGGCCTGTTGACTTTACGGGATATACTATTAGTGGTAATTTTGGCGCGGGTTCAGATTTAGGCGGTGGAAATTTTGTAATAGGAATTAGCACTTCTAGTTCCTTTACAGTCTCTAATCTTATTCCAAATACAATCTATCACTTTGCTATTGTTGAAGTTAACGGAACCGGAGCCACTGCCTTCTATCAAGATCCAGCTATTGTAACACAGGCTAATCAATCTACGCTCACAGGCCCTACTATTGCCACCTCCAGTTTTTTCGCCAATAACGTTACCGGTAATAGAATGCAACTCACTTGGACGCGCGGCAATGGCGCAGGGCGATTGATTATCGCAAAAGCCGGCTCGGCTGTCGATGTCTTACCCACGGATTTAACCAATTATTGGAATAATCCTAATTTTGGTTTCGGCACGAATTTAGGCGGAGGAAATTTTGTGGTTTATGAAGGTGCAGGAGATAATGTTGCGCTGACTAATTTACAGCCGTCAACTACTTATCATTACGCCTTTTTTGAATACAACGGTAGTTCTGGACCGGTCTACCTAACAACTTCCATTGGGCGTGCTTCTTTTGCTACCGCACCCAGGCCTTCGGTTGCACCAAAAAACTTGAGTGTTTCTGCTGTAGAAGGCGATCGTCTCACACTTTCATTTACAATCGGTAATGGAACACGAGCGTTGGTTGTATTCCGCAAGGGTGGATTTGTAAACGCATTACCAATCGACTTGACAACCTACACCACAGGGAATTTTGGATCAGGTTCACAGCTTGGTACTGGAAACCATGTTACCTCATTTATCGACAACAATACTTTCTTTAATATTAACACGCTAACTGTTGCCGGGCTTGAGCCTGACACACAATATGGTGTTGCCGTTTTTGAAGTGGATGGATCCAACGGCAACCAACGCTATATGATTACGGAGTATATTAATCAATTAGTAAAAACTGCATCCTCGCCAACCATAGCAACGAATGCACTTCTCTATAATTCGTTAGGAAGTTCTTCTGTTAATCTTAGTTGGACAAATGGCAATGGCCAAGGCCGCATGGTGGTATTGGTGCCATCACAACCGGTAACCTTTGTTCCTACTGTACTCAGTACGCACGGAGGTTCTTCTCCAAATTTTTCAAGTACCTTCAATAATTTACCTGCTTCGCATAAGCATATTTATCGGGGTGCGGCAACAACGGTTACAATCACCGATTTATTACCGGGCACAACCTATCATTTGGCTTTGTTTGAGTACAATGGAGCTGGCCAACCCGTTTATACGAGTATTCCCTTGCGGGGATTTTTTACCACTTTACCTTCCAGTGGTCTTGCCATTGGCGGGTTTGATGCCATCACGTTTTGCCCGCTGCAGCAGGTGGATGTGCCTTATGTTTCTGTGGATCTGTTTACTACCGGTAACCAACTTTCGGTGGAGTTATCCGATATCACCGGAAGTTTTGCATCGCCCACAATACTTGGTATACAAAGCACTACCAATACTTCTGGGTTCGTTACGTCCACCCTACCATCCAGCATAACGGAGGGCGTTGGCTATCGCCTACGTGTACGGGCAACAAACCCTGCATTGATAAGTCCTAACAATGGAACCAACCTACAAATAGTAACTTCGGTGCAACCCACTTTTACGGTCGTAGGAGGACAAGTAACAAGTTGCGGCACTCCCATTCAACTTTCCACCTCGCAGGTAGGTTATAATTTGCAATGGTTTAGAAATTCTGTGGCCATTCCGTTGGCTACAGCTTCTACTTTCAACGCGCAACAGACGGGCAATTATCAGGTTCGTATTGCAGGCGCTTCGGGCGGGTGTCAGTTATTATCTACAGGCACAACGTTAACAATTACTCAGAGGCCCGTTTTTAGTTTTCTTTTTAACTCCCAGTTTTGCGAAAACGAAGTACTAAACCTAACTCCGCTAACCCAACCCAGCGGTGGCACGTTGAGCGGACCTGGTATTGTAGCTGGAACATTTAATGCTGCGCTGGCGGGCATAGGCCAATACTTACTCAATTATGTATACATCGATCCGGTTTCACTTTGCTCATATTCGGAAACCACTCAAATTTTGGTATCCGCATTGCCAGGAAATGCTACTACCGTGGGCGCTGAAGGTTGTCAACTAACAAGTATCATATTATCTGCTAGTGGTGCATCAGCAACAGAAACCTATCGATGGCACACTCTTCCTACAGGCGGCACGGCCATAGCAGGACAAACCACAAGTACCTACGTCACTCCTGCGCTTGCTTCGACCACTACCTACTATGTTTCTATTTTTAACGGAACCTGTGAAAGTGCGCGCACTTCGGTGATCGCAACAATCAACCCCCTTCCTCCTGCCCCCACAGCAACTGGCGCTTCAGGCTGTCCTCCATCAGCAGTCATTCTCAATGCATTGGGAGGAACGAATGGCCAATACCGTTGGTACACCATTGCAACGGGCGGAACAGTAATCACTGGACAAACCAATAGCAGCTATACCACTCCATCGCTGACAACCACAACCACCTATTTTGTTTCGATTAATAACGGGACCTGTGAGAGTGCGCGCACTTCGGTGATCGCAACAATCAACCCCATTCCTACCGCCCCCACAACAACCGGTGCATCGGGCTGCTCACCTTCGGCAATTATTATTAATGCTTCCGGAGCCACGAACGGACAATACCGCTGGTACACCGTTGCCACGGGAGGCGCTGCGATCAGCGGACAAACCAACAGCAGCTTTACTACTCCTCCACTCACTGCAACCACTACCTATTATGTCTCCATCAATAATGGATGCGAAGGTCCTCGTGCCTTAGTGATTGCTACGGTTAATCCAGCGCTTTCAACTCCAACGGCTATTGGTGCTTCAGGCTGCTCCCCATCAACAATCATTCTAAACGCATCGGGTGGAACAAGCGGACAATACCGATGGTACACCGTTGCAACTGGCGGAACAGCAATCACAGGACAGACCAACAGCAGCTATACCACTCCAGCGCTGACCACCACAACTACGTATTATGTTTCTATAAATAACGGAACCTGCGAAAGTGCGCGGACGGCAGTAGTCGCTACCATCACAGGGCCATGTGCTCAACCGCCTGTCATCAATACCGCACTTCTTTCCACAACTGTCGGGGGCATAGTAACCATTGATCTGAAGCCATTGATCATAACATCTGGAACGCTCGATGTAAATTCCATTGTATTGACCGTGCCACCTTCCAGTGGGGCGATAGCCACGATCACCAACGGAGTACTCACCATCAGCTATCAAGGGATTGCTTTCACCGGCAAAGAAATTTTTTCAATCCGTGCCTGCGATAGCAACGGAGGCTGTTCCACACAACAATTCGAAATTGAAGTAGCGGGCGATGTGGTGGTCTACAATGCCCTCTCGCCCAATGGCGCAAACCCGGTATTTACCATTGAGTACATCGAACTAATTCCTGAAACCAAAAATAACTCGGTCACAATTTTTGATCGTTGGCAAAACGAAGTATGGAGCGCATCGAACTACAACAATTCATCTGTCGTGTTTAAAGGTGTGAGCAATAGTGGCAGTGACCTTCCCACAGGAATCTATTTCTATAAAATCGAATTTGCTAGTGGAAAGAAAATGCGGACTGGGTTTTTATCGCTGAAGAGGTAATTGGAATGCAAAGAAGTTAGAAGTTAGAATATAGAATTTAGGAGTTAGAATATAGGAGTTAGAAGTTAGGAGGTTGCAATCCAACAGTTAACACTTCAACACGTCAACACTTTAACACGTCAACACCTCAACAAAACTTTAACGCGTCAAGCCGTCAACACAACTTTAAAAAAAACTAATATGAAATACTTATTACTCGCTGCGGTTTTAATTATTCTGATTCCTTGTGCCATGGCGCAACAAGACCCCTTGTACTCGCAATACTTCAACAACCCAATGCTCATCAATCCCGCTTTCGCGGGAAGCAATGACAGATTATATGCAGGCCTCGCCTACCGCTCGCAGTGGGCGGGCATTGAAGGAGGGCCGGTATCTTTTAATTTCAATGGGCATATTGCGCTAGCCAATAACAAAGTTGGTGCGGGCATGATCTTCGTGCAGGATAAAATCGGTGACATCAAAGTAACCCAGTATGGTGGCACCGCTGCCTACAAAATCAAACTGACCAACTCTGTTTTTTCTTTCGGTATGCAATTGGGCTTTACCCAATACGCCACCGATTTAGGTGGAGTGCGTCCATTGAACCCCGATGTGCTTTTCGCTCCTTTCACGGAAACAAAATTCAACACGGGCGTGGGAGTGCTGCTGAAAAATGATCGTTACTCTATTGGCCTCTCTGTGCCGCAACTTCTGCCGAACTCGGGAACGGTGAACCAAGGCAATCAATCAGCGCAAGTTCAAATCTACAGCCAGAATTATTATTTGTTTGGAGGCTATCTTTTCTTCCTCGCGGAGCGCATTGAGTTTAAGCCTTCCTCTCTACTCCGTCTGACAAAAGGTTCACCTGCTTCTATTGACTTAAATGCAAACTTTACTTTCAACAAACTTTACACTGCTGGGCTATTTACACGTAACCTCAACACCTATGGAGTATTATTGCAGGGCATTTACAAAAATGCGAGATTGGGTTATGTCTTCGAGCTGCCCGGTAAAAGTTCTGCACTCAACTTCAATTCGCACGAGATCAGTCTGGCGCTTTCGCTGGATGTACTCACGAATCACAATCATTCGTCAACGGGATTTTAGGATTGCTTCATTTAATTTTTTTACAAACCCCGGCCCTTCGTAAACAAAGCCCGTGTAAATTTGAATCAAGTCCGCGCCTGCGCTAATTTTCGCGAGCGCATCGTCTGATGACATAATTCCGCCCACGCCAATGATCGGATAATTTTTTCCCAACCGCAAACGCAAAAACGAGATGACTTCATTCGATCTTGCCGCCAGCGGCTTGCCGCTCAATCCTCCGTTTCCAATCCGCTCAATTTTCTTTGCATCTGTTGAAAGCCCCTCTCTAGTAATGGTGGTGTTGGTAGCAATCACTCCATCCGTTTTGGTGTCTATCAAAATCTCTACGATGTCTGCGAGCTGTGTATCTGTTAAGTCAGGCGCAATTTTTAACAGAATAGGTTTTGGCGTTGGCTTATTCAAACTCAGTTGTTTCACTCCTGTCAATAATTTTTTAAGCGGCTCCTTTTCTTGAAGCTCACGCAGGCCTGGGGTGTTGGGCGAGCTTACATTCACCACAAAATAATCTACGTGAGGATACAATTCTTCAAAACAAATTTTGTAATCGTCAAAGGCATTTTCGTTGGGCGTAACTTTATTCTTGCCTATGTTTCCACCTACAATCACGTTTGATTTCCTTTTTACCAATCGTTGGGCCGCGGCTGATACGCCACCGTTATTAAAACCCAATCGATTGATCAATCCCTTGTCGGCCGGCAAACGAAACAATCGCGGCCTATCATTTCCCGGTTGTGGCCTTGGCGTAAGCGTCCCAATTTCAATAAATCCAAAACCAAAACAAGCAAGTTCATCAATCAACTTGGCATCTTTGTCAAAGCCGGCAGCCAAGCCGATTGGGTTGCTAAACCGGATGCCGAAGAGCTCTCTCTCCAATTTTTTACTGTGTACAACAAAAAAATAAGCGAGCAATTTTTTGACCCCCGGTAGCGAACAAGCTGATTTTAAAAACGAAAAGGAAAAATGATGAATTTGCTCGGGCTCAAACAGGAATAGTAAAGGTCGGATGAAAAGTTTATACACAATAATTACTTTTTCTTTTTGCGATGCGCCCTGGCAAATTTTTTAAAGCCTCTGGCTACAATCACATCAACAGTTTTTTCAATTTCAGTGGATGTCATATTGGTGGTCGAGTTCACACGCCAAATGAGATTGCCACTGCGATCGTTCATATCAATAACTAAATTCGACTGTCGATATCGAAAAGTGAAGTTGCGATCAGGGTTGTTTCCTGGCGTTAGTGCCAATGGACCTAATTGTTCAGAATCGGTCCTCGCCATGGTTCCTTCTGTGTAAGTGATGATAAGATCAGCTACTGAATCAGTTTTTGTGAGGCCAATCTGTTCCAGTTGACTTTTAATCGCCCCCACAATCCAGCGATCCACCGTGGCATTGTCTACCTGTTTTTCCTCTTTGGGCGTTGTGATCTGACTTCGACCAAAGCTAAAAGTTTTATACTTGGTAAAATCTCGAGTTTTGTCATACTCAACAGAAATCGTCTGGCAATGTGCGGCTAAAGAAGCAGCCAAAAACACAGAAATAAAAAGAGACTTCATGTCGCAAATATAGGCTATCGGAAGTTAAGAACTAAAGAGTGAGCGGTTCAACAAACAATATGAATTGGCGCCTTACTTATCACCTGCTCCCCCACCTAACTTCGTTTGGTTACCCTTGCCTACATAATAGAGAGGCGGACGGGTGAATACTAACTAAAATCAACTTCTCGGATGAAACTCTTGAATTACCTGACGCAAATAATCCCTATCCAAATGTGTATAGATTTCTGTGGTAGTAATGGACTCATGCCCCAGCATTTCTTGAACAGCCCTGAGATCAGCGCCTCCCTCAATCAAATGCGTGGCGAACGAATGACGGAAGGTGTGAGGGCTAATGGATTTTTTCAAGCCAATAAGTGAGGCTAATTTTTTGATCGTTGTAAAAATAGTTACGCGGGAAATTTTAGTTCCTCTGTTGTTCAAAAAAACATGACTTTCATATCCCTTTTTTACTGGAACGTGAACACGGATCTGGTCTAAATAAATTTTCAAATATTTCAGTGCTTCGCGGCCAATGGGCACAAGGCGCTCTTTGTTTCCTTTGCCAACTACCCGTAAAAAACCAAGGTCGTAATAGACGTTGGCAATTTTTAATTCTACCAATTCAGAAACCCGAAGCCCGGAACTGTAAAGGACTTCAATCATCGCACGGCTTCTAGCGCCTTCCGGGGTTGAAAGATCAATGGCAACTAGTAGTTTTTCGATCTCCAAATACTCCAACGTGTCGGGCAGCTTTCGTCCAATTTTTGGGCCCTCGATTAACGAAGTGGGATCTTTATCCAGCAGTTCTTCAAACAACAGGTATTTGTAAAACGCCTTCAGCCCTGATAAAATTCTCGCTTGGCTGTAAGTACTCATCCCCAGCTCATTGATAAATTCCAAAAATCCTTGAAGATGCTTAGATGTGACCACCAACGGACTTAGTCCTTTGTGGTTTAAATCAACAAATTGGTTAAGCTTTTCCACATCGCGCACATAGGCTTGAATCGAATTGTCAGAAAGGGACCGCTCCAGTTTCAGGTAGTCGCCAAATTGTTTGATGTAAGAGGGCCAATTCACATCGGGAAATTACATAAATCTAAACTCATACATTTACATCTAAATTTTTATCTTGCCCCAATGAAAATCCAACTAATCAATGGCCCCAACCTCAACCTGTTGGGCACGCGCGAACCCGAAGTCTACGGAAACACCGACTTCGATACGTTTTTCCAAAATCTGAAATCAAGTTTTAGTACCATCCAAATCAGTTACTTCCAATCAAATGTAGAAGGGGAAATCATCAATAAACTTCAGGAGGTTGGCTTCGAATACGAGGGCATTATTTTGAATGCCGGTGCATACACCCACACCTCTATTGCTATTCATGACGCCATTGGAGCGATCAAGACGCCCGTGGTGGAAGTGCACATCTCCAATATTTATGCACGCGAAGAATTCCGGCATAAAAGTATTATCACTTCTAAATGTGCGGGCCTCATTACCGGTTTTGGCCTAGAAGGTTACGCATTGGCGTTGCTGTATCTAATGAATAAGAAGTAGCATAGCCGTTACTAGTTTCCGGTTACTGGTTGCCAATAACTAGAAACTAGAAACTAGAAACTAGAAACTGTAGATCGGTAACCACTACGAAGATCGATACGCCATATCGTACACCGATTTTGAGTGCGGCCCCATAAATAGTCTCGCGTAAATTCTAATGATGGCTAAACCGTCAATCACGAAGCTGAGGGAAGTGAAGAATGCCAACACCAGTTGATCTTCTCTGATATGACTGAAAATTAAATCTTCCCCAATAAATGTTGGAGTGATCGGAAAACCAGTAGCGCCCAAACAGGCCAGCAAAAACACCAACCCAATCTTTGGATGTCGATAGGAATGGCCATGGAACTGATCCAAATCAATACTGCCTTCCAAAAGTTTGAGTCTTTCTAAACAAATAAAACCAATCACACCCGATACAGCTACCCCAATCAAATACAAATGTATTTCATCGAATGTAAAATTTTCGTTGAATGAAATTGCTAGAGCCACCCAGAAGTGATTCATGATTACCAAAAGCCAAGCCATGTTGGCCTTTCTTCGTTCGGTAAAGGCTTTGAGTACACAACTCAACCCAAAGAGTGAGAAAATAATAGGCAAGGTGTCCTCCACGCTATCTGGTATTACATCTTTATGATACGCACAGATCACACCAATGGTATATATCAGAACTAATAATATCAATACCCGATTGAACGTGAAGAAATTAAAGTACTGACCAACTCTCTTAACTGGGTTCCACAAATAACGATACATCATCGAATCCAAATTCCACTCTTTAATGCAAAGGATATAAAGTGTGTACTGCATTTTCTTTGGAAATGAATCCTCAATGGATCGAAGGCGCGGGGTGAATTTGTAAAATTGCTCACGGATTAAATAACTCACCACAGAAGGAGAAACCAATAGCTGATACGTACGCAAAAACGCATTGCCTGCAAAATGAACCAGCGCAATCACCCCCCATCCTGCGGCAATCTCAATAAATATCAGCCCGATTTGTGCGATCGATGAATAAGCGATCTGGCTCTTCACTGAAGATTGAACGCGGGCAATTCCTGTGGCAATGATGGCAGTTGTAAATCCGAGCAAGCCAGTTAATATTCTTACCGAAAGTTGTTCCTGCCAAAATGGATATGTGCGCAACATAATAAAAACACCTAAATGAACAGAGAGCGATCCATAAAAAATCGCACTGGAAGGTGTAGGCCCCTCCATCGCCCGTGGCAACCAAGATGAAAAAGGTAGCTGCGCTGATTTTGCAGCTGCCGACAATAAAAACATCATCGCTATAAACACCCCTATCCAACTGTGGGTTTGCAATTGCGCATGGACTAAGTCAACATTATTTAACTTATCAAACGTGATACTTTCGTGCCACAAGTGATGGCTCATCCACATGGCCAACATCAACCCCACATCTGCCACCCGGTAAATAGAAAATACTTTCACCGCATTTTTCACCGGTAAGTAACGATCGCGGTAAAAGGCGATCAACAAAAATGAAGAAATACCTAAAATCTCCCATCCTATAAAAAAGGTTTCCAGATTACCGGAAAAAACCACTAGGTTGTAACCTAAATAAAACAAAAGAATGGTGTTGAAGAACCGTTTGTAACCGACCTCTCTATGCAAGTAATATCGGCTATAAAGCGTGACCATGAAAGTAAGCAACGAACCAACAAAGACATACACTGCGGTGATGTTGTCAAAGTAAAAATCAATAAAGAATTCGTAATCGGGCGTTTTCAACAATACCAAATCTTTTAAATTCAAAGCAGGATGTCCTTGCGTCAACCAATAAATCAAAAACAACTGGTAGCCAAACATGTGAACTGCCACTGAAATAAATGCCCAGCGGGAAATCAGTGTTTCATTGCTCTTGGGCAAAAATAGACTTCCCAAAAAACCGAGGAGGGGAATCAAAATAAAATAGTCAAGAAAAGCCGTCATGGTTTCTTAAGATATAGCGTAAACAGGAAGATTTTGTTGATGGGATTCAATGATGGATTCCAAATTCGGAGCCGTTTCAATGGTTGTTATGGTTGGTTGATACGGATGGAATTCACCTTCTTTAAAAAGGAACAACGCGTGGTTTTCTGGGTGAACCACTACCAACAGCACCCATTCATTCACGAACCATTCATAGGTAGGGTCTTCCTTCTGAATAGTCTGCAAAACAACTTCAGGGAAATGCTCTACAATTACCAATAAGCGAATGGGATCGTGCACCTCAATCATCTGGCTGGGTAGTCCCGGGCGCAGATCGCCATCAATTCCGTTGGCAACGCCCACCAACCCCATCACGTTGTGTGGCAGCTTGGTTCCAGCACCTAGCTTTTGATTGTCCACGCGAGAAAAAAAGTACTCTAAGTTAATGCCCCCACATACAGGTGCTATCGCCCGTAAAATTCCAAGCAAGTACTTTCCTTCTGGGTCCACCATGTAATCAAACGAATTCATGAATGACCGCCTGTCGAGAAATAAATGTTTTGATAGCTCTCTCCTACCTACAATGCACAATGCGTTGGTAGCGTGGTTCAATTCTGGCCGAGGTTCAAACAGTGATACCGACCGAACTCGAATTTTTTCATGAATTTTCTGCGGTGGCATCTGCGTATCAATAGAGACAAACCTTCGCGAACGTTCTTTAGCATTATAATCCAATGACTTCGCAAAAACCTCCTCGTGCCTATTGTGATTTTTAAGATTGATGGCAGATAGTGAATTCTCATCGAAGAAAACAATTTCATCACGTGTGGTGTCGTGCAGGCCACCCATGAACTGAGTGGCTGCGGGGATTTCAATTCCCTTTCCTTTGAGAATTGCGCGAACACCGGAGTGGTTGGCCATAAACGAAACCACGCGCGAGTTGACAGAACCTGCTCTGCCCGAACACGCTCCGCAATCATACGCGGCATAGTGGGGATTGTTTACACTACTGGCCCCATGGCCAATTACATAAATGATCGGTGCAAAATCTTTCACTAGGCCTATGCTTCGCAATAAGTTTTCCACCCGCGTAGCCATTTCCTCCACATTAAATCCAATCTGCAAATTATTTTCCCGCTCATCGGGATTCGTGTTTTCAATGGTAAGCTTTGAATTCTTACTCATGTGCTTGAAGGAAGAAGCAGCGGCAGGGCCCATTGATGGTTTAAAAATATTCAAGAACAAACGGAAGGCAGCCCAGAAGCCTAACGTCTGTGAAATAAGCCAACCTCCATAAAACGAGTGGCTCTCTTTACTTAAATAAAAATCCTTTTCTCTTTTCTCACCACCAATTCCTTTGATCAGATACTTTGGCGTAACGGGCGCAGGGCAAAGCTTTGTGTAAAATTTCCCCCCCTCGGGTTGATAATAAAATTCTGTTGAAAAGAAACCGGGCGTGCCAAACGTTTCACACGACTGATCAAAAGTTTCAATATATCTTCGAAACGAACACTCGCGGTCGTCAATACAGAACATGGCTTGAAAGCTTTTTGTTTGAATTTTATTCCCTTCATTTTTTTTAGAGATGATACCCGCCAATACTTGATCATAGTAGCTCCACTCGAAAGCCTCTTGCCAAATAAATAAGACTTCATGCATTTCTGTTTCCACAACATCCGAAAACAACTCAACGGGCGGCTGCAACAATTTTTTGCTGAGGGGCTCCCATTTTTTTCCAAATTCATAATCTAGTGCATCAATCTCCATCAACAGTTCAAACACAATCAAGTCGTGCATAGAAAGTTGGCGCGGATCGAGAATAGTAAAGGGCTGATCTTCGATGGTAGAAACCATCCCTGACCAACCTTGATGGGCAAATTGCTGATCAAAAAGATATTGTTTAAAGAGTGATTCATCACCCACCAATATTTTCAAAAGGTCGGAAATCTCACAATTGGTAGTGAGCAACAACTCTTTGGCGCGCTTTCGCCTAAATAGACTCGAGAAACTATTCTGCTCCATCTCTCGAATAGCTGCCAGAAAAGCCTTTTCGCGAATGGGAAAGTTCCATACCGAAATTCCTTGATCCAGATAACTGCACAGAATGCGAAAGAGAATGGGTTGAACCAACGAATCCAAATCAATCTGGTAGTGCTTCTTCCAACAGGCCCGCAGCGAACCAATCCGCGGCAGCGTATTTATCTCATATCTTTTAGTTAAGACATTTTTCTTCCAAGCGTCAAAATCAGCTCCTTTTTTTTCTCTGATGATCCGGTCTAAGATATCGGGATGGATCAACTTTTCTTCATAGAGTTTACGGAAGTCTGACAAAGAAAGGGAAGAACGATATCCCAAGATCTCAGAGGCGCTTCGAACGCCATCTTTGAATTTTAGATTTTGGAAAGCATGCAATGTGTTGTGATGAATGAAATCTTTTAACGGAGCTTGTGCAGGCAGGTAATGCTTGAGATCATGGATCACCGCATACTCGTCAAAAGAAGAATTAGATGTTTTCATTAAGTGAATATAATAATTAGTGAAAGGCAGCGCCTGAAATAAGTCGAAAAATAAAAAAGGGAGAAGAGTTGATGAACCCTAAATCAAAAAAGTCCGATTGAAGATGTACAGGGGAACCGACTGTAAATTAGTCCCGTGAGAAGATATAAAAGAGAGAAGAAGATTTTCGTGGGAGGAAACGACCAGAAATCTTCCATTGCCAACGTCTTGGGATAAAATGTCCTTTCCAAGTTCGCTAAATGCATCCTTATCTTCTTTCTCCTCGATGGGCGACTGAGAAGCAAAAGTAATAACTGCGACCGCCTTCGTCACAGATACTGCCTTTGCGTTTGATTCAATTGAAATGTAATTCGGAAAAACAGAAGCACCTAAAAAGAAACCCAGCAAGCAGCCGGCAAAAATTCTTTTGGAGTTCGTTTGTTTCTTGAACATGGATTCAAATTTAGAAAAATCAAACGCCTGAGATCAAATAAACCTTCTAAATAAATTAACCAAAAAGTGATCAGCCGTGATAGTTTTACTTTCATCTAAAATTTCACCAGCCCTCGAATCGATTGCTGCGTCAAACTCAAACAAGTGTTCTTGTTTATTAATTAATAATTGCAACCTTTGAACTAACCTTTTACGTTATTCATGCATCTGAGGGAGCGAACCATCTTGAAATTTCTTGCAATTCTATTTTTCTGTCTTGAATTGACGGCATCATCGGTGTTGTCTTTGATACTGACAAAAGATCAAAGTAAAATCTCAATCAACGAAAATACACTGTCAAAAAGTTTACCTGCTGCAATCAGTTCTTTTTTGGCAGAGGAGCAAATCAATGAAGAGCGAGAAGACAAAGAACAAGTCATCCCCACTTTTCATTTGACTTATATACAATCGTACCTGGCGATCTTTAACAAAGACTTAACCGAACTTGCCCAGTACACTCAAAATTACAAAGCTCACGCCTCTGTACGGCTCTTCAAACTGTACCGTGTCTTTCTGATTTAATCCCCTACTTTCCTTTGTAAACAAATCGACACGTCTCTCGATTTGACCCAGCCACATTTGTGGTCTTTTCCTCCAAAAATTAATTTAACTAATCGTTGATCATTAATTTGTTGATCCTTTCAAAAACTTAAAAAATGAAAGCACTTGAAATTCCAAAAGACGGCCTCGAAGGCCTCAAACAAAACTGGAAGGTAGATGCCATAGCTGGCTTTCTTGTATTCTTATTAGCGCTCCCATTAAGTCTCGGCATTGCCAAAGCAAGCGGCTTCCCTGCGGCCATGGGTGTACTTACAGCGATGATTGGCGGCATGGGGGTCAGTATTTTTGCTGGCTCTGCTCTTACTATCAAAGGCCCTGCCGCGGGGCTTATTACGATTTGCGCTGGCGCAGTCACAGAATTGGGTGCTTTAAACATAGAGGGCAACACAGGTGTGCAACTCGCATGTGGCGCTATTGTGGTGATGGCCCTCATTCAAATTATTTTTGGCTTTTTGAAATTCGGTTCGCTTAGCGACTTCTTCCCACCTTCGGCAGTGCACGGTATGCTTGCAGCAATTGGACTCATCATTTTTTCGAAACAAATACATGTTTTGTTAGGGATTGATCCAGCCACCTTAACAGGTTTGGAGCCAATAGAACTCTTCGAAAAAATTCCACACTCCTTTATGAACGCTGATCCGCGCGTTGCATTAGTAGGGGCTATAAGTCTTATCATTATTTTTGGAATGCCCCTTCTAAAAGGCAAGTTCATAAAAAAGATACCCGCTCCTATGGTGGTATTGGTTGTTACTATCCCCATGGCCATCATCATGGATTTTCGTCATACCGAACCAGCCTTTGATTTGGTTAGCATTGGTAACTTTTGGGAGAATATAAAGTTCAATGTTAGTTTCGCAGCTATTGGAACAGGCGTCTTCTGGAAATATGTAATCATGTTCCTTTTTATCAATAGCTTAGAATCGTTGTTGACAGTAAAAGCGATTGATGGCTTGGATCCTTACAAGCGCGAATCCAATTCAAACAAAGACCTTTCTGCATTGGGGGCAGGCAATGCCCTAGCTGGTTTATTGGGTGGCCTTCCAATGATCTCAGAAGTAGCCCGGAGTTCTGCCAACGTCAATTTTGGGGGACGTACCCGTTGGGCAAATTTCTTTCATGGGCTCTTCCTATTTATTGCCATGCTTTTATTTATACCTGTAATAGAAATGATACCCAACTCTGCGTTGGCCGCTTTACTTATTGCCGTAGGGTATCGATTGGCATCCCCAAAAGAGTTTTACAAGACCTATAAAATCGGGGCAGAGCAGTTGGCAATTTTTGTGATCACCGTCATTGTAACTGTATCTACTGATTTACTGATTGGTGTTGGTTCTGGAATTTTAGTGAAGTTTATTTTCCATCTAGTAAATGGCGCACCTATCAGAAGTTTGTTCAAACCGCACTACGAGTTTTCAGAAAATGGCGAAGAGTATTCTATCTCGGTAAAAGATTCGGCTATTTTTTCTAACCTCATCGGTTTCAAAAAGATGTTCAAAAGAATTAAGCCCGGCAAAAGGGTAACTATCAATTTTAAAGAAGCACGCGTTGTTGATCATTCTTTCATGGAACAGCTTCATCATTTTGAAGAGGAATACCAACACAATGGTGGTTCCGTTTCCATACTGGGGTTTGAACACTTTCAATTGATGTCAGGCCATCCGTTGGCTTCCAGAAAATTATCTCCCGTAAACCAGACGAAAATAGAAATCAAACTCATCCCTCGGCAGATGGAGCTTAGAAAATTTGCTGAAGCCAACGACTTCGTATATTATCCTCAGCGCATCCGAAATCTTTTAAAGTTTAAAGATTTTCCAATTCAGCGAGGCCATAAGATTTTGTTCGAAGAAAATGCATTGGCGAAATATAGTGAGATCGGGAAAATAGAAGCTTCAGATATCTCGCTGCAAGAAGGTGTTATGCAAGACAAAAGCGAAACGCAAATTACCCTTCTACAACTATCCGATGTAGACAAGGTGATCCCCGACTTTGCGCTGGAGCCAGAGGGCCTTTGGTCGAACCTTTTTGAAGGAATGGCAGGAAAAGATATCGACTTTGCCGAATATCCAACGTTCTCAAAAAAATATTACTTGCGCGGAGAAGACGAAACGAGCATTGCAGCTTTCTTTAATAAATCGCTAATCGAGTTTCTTGAAAACAGAGAACCGATGCACATTGAATGTCATAAAAATAGATTGATTTTCTATAAGAAGCGTGACCTATTAGAGCCTTCAGAAATTGAGTACATGTCCAAATTCGCAGAAGACTTTATTCAACATGCCAAGTAACCAGTGCATAGGTTTAGATTGGTTAATTAGTGGCATCTCTCAGAACTTGGCTAACCGCTCTTCCTGTTTGCTAAGGGGAGATAAGGAACCGGGGTTGAAGAAGTAACAGCAAGGGTTTTTAGCAATGCCTTTAATCGTTAACAACCACAACAGGATAGGCCGGGTTGATTAACGTCCTTTCTTTTTTCCAAAAGTAAAGCCTTTGCATTATCTTTATGGTCAATTTACGCTATGAACTTCAAAGAAATTTTTTCGGTTACCCTGATTCTATTTTCCGTTATCGATATTCTTGGATCGATCCCTTTCGTGATTCTTATTCGCAAGCGCGAAGGAAGAATCTACGCAGAGAAAGCTACACTTATAGCAGCGGTATTAATGATTGGTTTTCTTTTCTTGGGGCAATCCATTCTAAAACTGTTTGGCTTGGATGTGGGTTCTTTTGCCGTGGCCGGAGCCATTGTCATGTTTATCATCGCCATGGAAATGATTCTGGGTATTGATCTTATCAAGGATGATCCGGATGCAAAAGGAACGGGCTCTATTGTGCCGCTTGCTTTTCCGTTGATTGCAGGTGCCGGCACGTTAACAACTATTCTATCTTTGCGGGCCGTGTATCAACAAACCAACATTTTGATTGGCATTGTATTAAACTTGATCTTCGTCTACATCGTGTTGCGATCTAGTGGATGGTTAGAGCGTAAAATAGGCAAGTCGGGCTTTGTGGTTTTACGAAAAGTATTTGGTGTGATTTTGTTGGCCATTGCCGTGAAGATTTTTAAAAGCAATCTTGGTCTAACCTGATTTTTATAAATTTGCCTTATATGGGAAAAGACGAACAAGTTCAATATTGGATAAAAACAGCCGAACAAGATTGGCTCACTGCTAAAGATCTTCTCAAACTGGGGAGGTTTCTCCATACGCTATTTTTCTTCCACTTGGTGATCGAAAAACTTCTTAAAGCTCATTGGGTAAGAGCTAATGTGGGAGATTTTCCACCTCGCTCGCATGACCTAGAATACCTCTACAGCAATATTGATATAGAACTAGCTACCGAAGACGTTGATGAGCTAAGAGCATTAAATTACTGGAACTTGGAAGGGCGATACCCTGACTATTTAAACAAAATTAATAAACAAGCAGATAAAAAATATACGCTTGAAAAGTACGAGTTCATCAAAAGACTTCGAAAATGTTTACTCGAAAAACTTTAGAAAATACCATCCATAACTTCATCCTAGAGTTAAAAAGCAAGGGATATAGTCCATCCAAAGCAGTCTTGTTTGGGTCTTACGCCAAAGGAAATCCACACGAGCATTCGGATATCGATCTGGCCATTTGGGACGATAAGTTCACCGGTTGCATTCCAATGGATGTGGAAGAGATGTTGAAAATGAAAGTAAAATTTCCGCGTTTAATGGAGTTGCACACCTACCATTCTGATGAAACAATGGAGACCGATCCTTTCATAGGTGAAATTGAAAAGCAAGGAATTCTAATCAATACTAACATTTGATTCGCATCTACACAGACGGTGCCGCCCAAGGCAATCCCGGGCGAGGCGGATATGGTACTATCCTGAAATTCGGTGGTCACGAAAAAGAATTATCTGGCGGCTTTCGCCTTACCACCAACAATCGGATGGAATTGATGGCTGTAATCATTGGCTTGGAAGCCATCAAAAAAGATGGGATAGCCATTACCATTTACTCAGATTCAAAATATGTGGTTGATTCTGTAGAAAAAGGCTGGATATGGAACTGGCAGAAAAAGAATTTTGCCAAAAAAGCCAATGAGGATTTGTGGAAACGATACATACCCCTTCATCAAAAACTAAAACCAAAATTTGTCTGGATCAAAGGCCATGCAGGCCACCCCGAAAACGAACGATGTGATCAGCTAGCCGTGTTGGCTGCCGAGGGAAAAGGTTTACACATCGATCGCTGGTATGAAGAGAATAAAGAATGAGACGTAAATTCAAGATTTAAGATCCAAGATTCAAGATTCAAGATTTAAGATCCAAGATTCAAGATTTAAAAAATATAGATAAGAGTTCATGCCCCCAGAAACCGTTTCCATTCAATTCTCACCTGACAGCTTGATTGCGTTAAACATCTGTTTGGCCATCATCATGTTTGGCGTAGCGCTGGAAATGAAGATCGGACATTTCACCCAACTGCTCGATCAAAAGAAAGCGGTATTCACTGGTCTGTTTTCACAAATTATTCTTTTGCCATTTATCACGTTACTCTTAGTTCTGGTATTGCCCATAAGCAAGGGAATGGCATTGGGAATGATTTTAGTGGCGGCTTGCCCGGGGGGAAATGTTTCGAATTTCTTTTCCCTTCTCGCCAAAGGAAATGTAGCACTGTCGGTAACCCTCACGGCCATCTCTTCATTGCTCGCCTTCGTACTAACCCCAATTAGTTTTTTCATGTGGGCTTCTTTTGTGCCTGGCTTAGAAACTGAAGTTGGCAACTTTGAAATTGATTTCCTCGCGCTAATCACCAATATGGCGCTCATCTTATTGCTTCCATTATTACTGGGTATGTGGATCACTCAAAAGTTTCCAACATTAAATAACAAAGCAGGAAAGGTGATTCGCACCGTCTCCATTTTTATTTTAGCAGCTTTTATCGCCATGGCCTTCCTAAAAAACCAACAAGCTTTTGCTGCACACATCGGTACTATCTTCTGGATTGTATTGGTACACAATGGTGCTGCCCTGCTCCTCTCCTATTTCTTTAGCGCTTCATTGAAAAATGACGAAGCCAGCAATCGTACGATCGCCATAGAAACAGGTATTCAGAATTCGGGGCTAGGCCTTATTTTAATTTTTACATTCTTCAATGGCAATGCAGAGATGGCCGTGATTACCGCTTGGTGGGGCGTGTGGCATTTGGTAGCAGGCTTTACCTTTGCCAGTTGGATGAGAAACCGTTCGCTTTCACCTGTAAGCAGATAGCGGGATGTCGGAGTTGCTTTATATTGCCTTGAAACAATATTGTCGGGTGGCGCTTTGGTTCTACTTCAAAAAGTGGCAGACCAATATCCTTTCGCCTATCCCAACAGGCCCGGTCATTTTTGTGGCCAACCATCAAAATGCATTCTTAGATGCCGTGTTAGTTGGTTGCAGCACAAACAGAAATCCTTGGTTTCTGGCACGCGCCAATGTATTCGAAAAGAAATGGGCGCAAACCGTATTGGGTTGGCTGAAAATGAAACCAGTCTTCCGCTTTCGCGATGGATTTGGTACGCTGCGCAAAAACGATGAAATGGTTGATAGCTGTGTTGAATTACTAAAACATAATGAATCAATTTTAATATTTGCTGAAGGTAATGACGACAAACGCTGGCACTTGCGTGATTTGCAAAAAGGGTTTGCACGTATTTCGTTGGCTGCGGTTGAAAAAAATGTGGATGTAAAAATCGTTCCGGTGGGCATACAATACGAAGCACATGCTATGGCTGGGTCGAGGGTATTAGTAAGTTTTGGAGAATCTTTCTCCGTCAACGAATTGACCCGAGAAGAAATCGACCCAAGAAAAAAAGCCGAATTGATTCTTGAAAAAACAAGTAACGCCATCAAACCACTTTTACTTGATATTCCGTTAATCGACTACGAAAAAAGAGTAGCGTACTTTTTAAACCATCGGATCATTCAAAAAGACTTAGTGCACCAACTGGCGATCGATCAAAATCTGATTTTGAAATATGAGACAGAAAGCTTCGTGCAGCAGAAAACGAAATCAGGAAAGTCCTTCCGGTGGAATCCAATCTCAATGTACTTTCATGTCAACCACTTTCTTGCCAAATCGATTATCCGCTGGATTCTCAAAAACAAAGTAAGAGATCAGCAGTTTGTTGGTTCCTTAAAATTTGCTTTGGGGATGGTGCTTGTGCCGTCTTTCTATTTTATCCAAACCGCGGTCGTTCTCGCATTTTCAAATTCCATATCCATAGCGATGGTCTATTTTTTATCATTACCGATCTGTTTCCGTCTCTCAATAGCGAAATAGCTACGCTGCGTTCATATTCCACGATCAAGCCACTCGCATATTGTTAATACCTCGTTTTTGGACGTGTTACGAAAGGCATACCGAAATACATATTAAAAGCAGATGTGAATTTACGCTGTTCGATGTGTTAAGAAGAGCCGATCGAAACTTAGGTAAATGTAGATTTGCGATCTGCAAAGAACGAACAATGTATTGCATGGCAAATAATTACCCATGCGATTCTACCTATTAGCGTAGTGTATGTTCGACAATTTAAGCATTTTAGAATTGAAAAGGTGGACAAGAGCAATGTGGAAGATCTGCGGACGTACTTGCATGAGGAAGGGCTTTTACTTACAAATGCCCGCGGTTGTCGTCTAGCGCTTAAAACAGTTGGTTACTTTGAAATCAATTGATTAATAAGTAAGTTTGAACTATCCAAAAAAAAACCAAATGCCAAAATTTGTAATTGAAAGAAATGTACCAGGAGCCGGTCAATTAACCCCAGAACAATTAAGAGCACTTGCTCAAAAATCTAGAGATGTGCTAAGCAAGTTAGGGACCGATATTCAATGGATACAAAGCTACGTAACAGGCGATAAATTGTATTGCGTTTACACCGCACCAAACGAAGATCTTATTTACGAGCACGCAAAATTGGGAGGATTTCCTGCCAATATGGTTTGTAAAGTTTCTAGCATACTTGAGCCGACTTCAGCCGACTCTTAAATAAGTAACACCCGTATCCCATAGGGCTTACCAACAAATAAAGCTTACCATTAATGAAATTCAGGCGCGGGAGCTTTGATCTTCGTTTAGTTTTTGGGGCTAGCATTTTTTTCGCGCTGGTGATATTTTTTGTCGACAGAGATTTTGGCGTCAATCTTTTTACGGAAATTGGTGGCGTGGCGTTGACTGTTTTTGTCATCAATAAAATTATCGAAAGAAGAGAACGTGAAAGAAGAATAGCAATCGATCAGCGAATTTTACGTGACATCCAAAGTATCACCGCTTCTTATTGGTCAATCTGGAAACATCTAGTGTGGCAATACATGCCGGCAGAAAAAATTGATAGCGAAAAAGATTTTCAACGCATTTATAAGGATCTAGTGCTTCATTCAAAATTGAATGATGGATTTAAATTCGTTTCTATTCAACATCCTGAATCATGGAACTTATTCTTTTATAACAGCCTTATTAAAGATTGTTTTGTTAATTATCACAGTACTCTCACTAAGCTAATACAATCCTTTATTGATGATTATCGTATTTATATTGATCCTGAACTGCTGGATATTTTATTGAACTTGCTGGAGTCAGAATATTTTAAAGATTTGTATATGATCAACCAAGATCAAGCCTCGGTCAATATGACCATGCTGGACATAGGCGAAGATCCAAATAGACTAGAAGCCTATTTGCGCGCTAGTGATGATCGGCACCTCAAACAATTTGCAGTTTTACATAATTACGGAGCGCGTTTGTCTATTATAATTAATGAATTTGCCGATGCTGATGTTGAGATTTACGACATTAAAAAATACTTCATTAATCCTACCGCCTAGTTTAGCACACACAATCTATCTGCTTAGGATCAATGATGCTGATTCTATTGTTTATAACATCGATCAATCTCACGCTGTCCTGTTCTTTATGTTACGAAGGACATGCCGAACTACAGATATAAGCAGATTTGCAATCTCCGCTATACATTACCACACATAGTAGGCAGCGGCATTGCAAATGCCTGTCTTTCCTTCATCCCACAGGCGCTGCACTGACATCTCGAATAGGGTGGAAAAAATAAAATCCTCGAATCGGTGAATTTTGCAACTATACACAAGTCAGATGCAATGCGCTTAGGATTTAGATCGCCTAGCTTACAGCAGTTAAATTTAAAGATGCAGCCGATTAAAATTTTTGGAGCTGACAAAATTCCGTGGAGTCCGATCGAACACATAAAGGAGAGTGCAACTGAAATAGTTGTTTGGGCAATGCCGGTAATTTTCCTTTCAGGCCTAGTGCAAATTTTCGGTAATATTTCAATCAGTAAACTTAATTTTCAGTTCGTTTAAAATATAAGGCAGGCTCATTTCCTAAACTACTTATCAGCATCTATCTATGGCTAGCTCATCTCAAACTAACCCCGAAGAAAAGCCCAAAGAGGCTTATGAAATAATGCATGAACAAATCGAAGCTGGTTTGAAAGAACACAAACGATCAGATTTGGGATTGTTCCTCTCCGCCTTGTCGGCAGGTTTGGAAGTAGGATTCAGCATTTTCATAATCGGCATCATCTACACGCTTTTCAAAAACGAATCCACTAACGGTCAATTAACGGTGATGATGGCTTTGGTGTATCCTATTGGATATATTTTTGTCATCATCGGCAGGTCTGAGTTATTTACCGAGCACACTACACTCGCCACCATTCCGGTGATGAACGGCCAAGCCGCGTTAGGTAGTTTAGCCAAACTCTGGCTCATTGTTTACGTGGGCAACTTGGCAGGTGGATATATTTTCGGCAGTATTTCGCTGGTGTTTAATGAGGAAATGCATATTATCGGAAAAGACTTTTTTTATTTTGTATCTGAAAAGATGCTAAAATACAGCATAGGTGCCACCTTGATCAGTAGCATCATGGCAGGTTGGCTGATGGGAATGCTTTCGTGGCTGCTGAGCTCGGCACAAGATACTTTTAGCCGCGTGGTGATGATATTTTTAGTAACCTTTTTAATAAGCATTGCCGGACTGCACCATTGCATAGTGGGTTCCATAGAGGTGTTTATGGCTTTTTTTGCAGAAGCCAATCAAGTGAGCTGGGTTCAATTTCTCAAGTTTCAGGTACTCGCTACGCTGGGTAATATTATTGGCGGGGTGTTTCTGGTGGCTTCGGTTAAGTACGCCCACAGCAAGCGGCATTAGTTTTCCCTCCGCAGCAACGTGTCCTCTCGGGGCTTCTGCGTTCTGCCCGTGGTCGGTGTTCTCACCGCACCACCAACTTAAAACGGCATTGCAAATGCGTGTGTGTCTGTCGTTGGATATGTGCTATGCCAACATGTCGAACAGCGAAGGATATGTAGGAAACAGCAGTGTGAGAAAGTAGGTTTGGTGGTGCGGTGAAAACACCGACCACAAGCGACAACTCTTCCGCCCTTTCTGCCCGTGGTCGGTGTTTTCACCGAACCACCAACATATATTTGCAACCCACCAACTCTTCTGCCCGTGGTCGGTGTTCTCACCGCACCACCAACTTAAAACGGCTCTGCAAATGCGTGTGTGTCTGTCGTTGGATATGTGCTATGCCAACATGTCGAACAGCGAAGCATATGTAGGAAACAGCAGTGTGAAAAAGTAGGTTTGGTGGTGCGGTAAAAACACCGACCACAAGCAACAACTCTTCCGCCCTTTCTGCCCGTGGTCGGTGTTTTCACCGCACCACCAACTTAAAACGGAATTGCAAATGCCTGTCTATCTTTCGTTGGATATGTGCTATGCCAACATGTCGAACAGCGAAGGATATGTAGGAAACAACAGTGTGAAAAAGTAGGCTTCTTGGTGCGGTAAAAACACCGAACACAAGCAAAATTGATATCTATTTTCCTATTGCAAAATCTGCGGAAAGAAGACCTTGAAGTTCTTTACAAAGTACAAGAAAGTTGCGACTCGCTGTTCCACATGTTCCAAAGTGCCTGTAGCACTACAGATAAAAGTACATGTGTAATCTGTCCTATACGTCATCAGACTTGTGAGCAGCGGCATTGCAAAAGTTTTATTTTCTGTCCGTTCGACATGCGCTGTGCTACCATCTATACAAGCCTGATTAAAGTGATATCAGACAATAATTGAGATGTACTGTCCGTTTGAAAAATCGGAAGAGAGAAGTTGTTGCAACTTTATACAAAGCACCCGAAAGTCGCTTGGTTTGGTGAGAACGAACCTTGCACCCAACTGTTTTGCTAGCTTAATATCTCCTGCAATATTGGAGGTGCTAAAGATGCCAATAGGTATTTTTTTTAATTGATCATTCTTTTTGATCTCCTCAAGAAATTCAAAACCATTCATAAAGGGCATGTTCAGGTCGAGAAAAATAAGGTCTGGCAAAGAAGTACTTGCTTTTAGTTTCTCAAGCGCAATTTTTCCATTTATTGCTATTGTACATTGCAACGCTGGATTTATAGAATCTATTGCCTCTTTAAAAAGAAGCTGGTCGTCTTCGTCATCGTCAATAAGAAGTATAGTTTTCATTGGGTGGGAAGATATAAAATAAATGTTGAACCTAAATTGGGGTTCCCTTCTGCTACAATAAAACCAGTATGATTGGTCGCAATTTTTTTCACAATGGCTAAACCAATGCCTGTTCCTGAATATTCGTTTCTGCCATGAAGCCGCTGAAAGAGTTCAAATATTTTTGTGGCGTATTCTTTCTCAAAACCAATTCCGTTGTCGGCAATTTTTATGGCATAATACGTCCGCTGCTTGTTTGCTGCCGGATGAGCTATCTCATTTCCATGAATGCGTTCCGAAGTAATTTTAATATATGGTACAACTCCCGAACGGCTGTATTTAATAGCATTTTCGATAAGGTTTGTAAAGAGTTGGGAAAGTTGAACATACCGGCCATTTACAACAGGAAGATTTTCATATTCGATGAGGGCGTTTTTTTCAATGATACTTAGGTGAAGGTCGTTTTTCGATTCTTCGACAATGGTATTCAAATCGCAGGGAACAATAACTAATTCGGCCCTATCGGTACGCGAAAAATCAAGTAGCGCAAGAATGAGGTTTTGCATGCGCTCGCCCGCAGCTATAATGCGGCCAAAATAATCAGTTGATTTACTTGAAAGGGTTTCCGCTTCAATAATGCGCTTGCTGAACGCCTGTATTTTTCGCAAAGGCTCCTGCAAATCGTGGCTGGCGATATAGGTGAATGAATTAAGTTCTGTGTTTGCGTTCTCAAGCTCGGTATTTTTTAATTCAAGGGCTTGATTCATTTCTTCTAATTGCGCTGTTCTAATAGCTAATTCTTCCGTGCGCTCAGTTACTTTTGTTTCTAATTCTTCGGTAAAACTTTTTTGCTCATCAATGTTAGTGTTGATTCCTATCCATCCTATAATGTTTCCCGCTACGTCTTTCTGCGATATGGCATAACTCAAATGCCAAGCATACGTACCATCGTGATGGAGAATTCGCTTTTCAATTTTAAAATCTTTTCCCGTTTTGATGATTTCATCCCATTGCTGTAATACTCTTTCTAGCTCATCAGGAAAAATAGTTTGATGCCATCCATCGCCTGTTAATTCTTCCAAAGTTAACCCTGTGTAATCAAGATAATATTTGTTGAAGAAATTCTTCCCACCGTCAGGGGTGGCAGTCCATACCATTTGGGGAATAGTTTCCGATAGTTTTCTGAATTTTGCCTCGCTTTGGTTTATTTTTTCTTCGTTCTGTTTCTTTGCGGTTATATCCTGCGCTGCCAAAATACTATAAAGCGGTAGTTGGCGAGCGTTGTCAAAAAATACCTGCTTGCTTACTTTTAACCACCTTACTTCTCCAGAAGAAAACAAAACGCTATGCTCTGTTTCAAGCACTCCATCACCGTCAGGATTTAATGATTGGTGGATAAGCTCCACTAATTGCTCTTTACAATCAGGATGAAAAGTGTTATGCAACTCTTGACGGGTAATAAGTAAACGATCTGGCGACAAACCGTACATAAATGCGGCTTCTGTTGAAAGGCTTACCATGCTGGTCTCGTAATCAATCTCTACCAACGCTATGCTCGCAACGTTTAGTCCTGTCTCCAAACGTGCTTTACTTCTACGTAACTGATCTTCATTTTTTCTGATTGCTTCTTCTGCCAATTTTTGCTCAGTGATATTCATCAAGATGCTTAAATTGAAATCAGCCTTTATGCGAATTGCTTGATATTGTACAAATTTGTGGACACCTTTTTTTGTGGTAAAATCAAATTCCCCAGCTTCTTCACCTTTGCTGATATACTGTTCAAAACGCTTGGCTGCTCCATGTTTTGCAGTTGTTTTTAAATCGCCCACATTCATTCCCAATAATTCTTTACCCGTGTAACCAAAAAGTTCGCTTGCTGCTTCATTAACAGATGAATAATTGCCTTGGTCATCGGTAACAACTATTGCCGCAAGGCTATTTTCAAAAATCGATTTAAACAATTCTTCGCTTTGCCGAATTTTTTCTTCCGCTTCTTTCTGCTGGGTAATATCTCTTGAAACGGAAATAATTTGCTCCACCGGTTCATCCGGTTTGATTACAGGCGATACCTTTACATTCCACCATTTCGGTGTGCCTTTGGCGGTAGGGCAATACGCTGTGAACTCTGCGTTTTCCCCTGTCAAGGCTTTATTTACGGATGCTTTTACCAATGCTTCGTTTTCACTCCCCCAAAGTGTCCACCAATTTTTGTTTTTGACCGTTGAAAAATCATCTATTTCCATCTGGCATAAGCCGCTGAAATTCATAAACTGAATGCGACCTTCGCTGTCCAAAACTTTTAAACAGTCGGGACTGCTATCTATAACGGTTCGGTTGAATAATTCGCTTGCTTCAATTTGTTTATTTTTTGTGGCTAATTCAATAACAGTTGCTTTTAATTTTTCCGATGCTTCTTTTTGTTCGGTAATGTCAAGGTTAATTCCTGTAAGGGTAATAGCTTCACCAAAATCATCATATTGATGCTGACCAATTGATCTCATCCATGCAATAGTGCCATCATTGTCACGTTTTATACGATACTCTGCATCATAAATGCTGCGATTATTTTTTGATTCTTCTATCTTTTGAAAGGCCAATGCTTTATCCTCAGGCAAAATTGATTTAACCCAATCTTCTAAAGTCAGCTTATCAAAATGTTCATCATAACCCCACATTTTTTTCATCAGTCCATTCCATTCTAATTTTTCTGTCTTAACGTTTAATGACCCAATGCCTACATTAGCAGAATCAGTTGCTAATTTTAATAGACTTGCCAATTTTTTTTGTTCCTTCTCGCTTTCTTCAACCCGTTTATAGGCTTCCAACTGCAAAGCGAGCGATACGTTGAGTTGTTCCTGCTTATCAAGCAACTCCTGGTTTACGATGATAAGTTCTTCGTTGGTTGATTGCAGTTCTTCTTTTGAGGTTTCTAATTCTTCGTTCAAACTTTGCATCTCTTCATTGCTGCTCTGCAATTCTTCGTTGGCGCTTTGCAGTTCTTCACTGGCCGCTTCCATGTCTTCGGTGATGGAGCGCATGTCCTCGCGGGTTTGCGAAAGTTCTTTCTCTAATTGTTGGTTTCTTTTTTGCGATTCATTGTTTTTTGACTTCAACCCAGCCTTCTCCAAGGGAGGGGAAGTTGGCGCTGCTATTTTTTTCTCAAAACGAATTAAGTAATGCGGTTCAACGGCATCGGTGAGCGGAATAATTTCAATCGTAACCAAAGATTGTTTTTCCTGCCCGTCTCGATTGCTGTCAGGATCATTCAGCCGTGCGTTTGCCTTTATAGGAATATTCTCTTTGGTGACTGTTGCCTGTTCCTTTGTTGCTTTGTGAATTGCGTTGCGCAGTTCAAACGCCAACCCTTCACGCGCCATTTTGATAAGGTTGTGAGTAGGCTTTCCTTGCGGTGCTTTAAAAAAAGGCGTAATGTCTCCGTGAATGTGAACGATGTCCATTTGTTGGTTCACTACCACACTTGCAGGAGATTTTGAAATCATTATTTCCTCCGCACTTTTTCTGAAATCGGTGTGAATGGTTTCGTGTTTGGTTAGGGTTTTACCTGCCTGTCCGGCAGCCAAGTCCTTTGTTGCCAACACTTCTTCCTTGCGTTCTGTTGTCACAAGCATGAACCGACCTGGTAACGGCTTGCGCGAATAAATTTTATCGTGCTTGGAAATTTGTGTGAACAAATCAGGCGATGCGCCTGTGGTCTCCGATCTTCCGAGGAGGAGAAAACCGCTTTCTTTGAGCGCATAATGAAATGTAGCAAATGCTTTCTTCTGTAGAAAAGTATCCATGTAGATAAGTACATTGCGGCACGTGATTAAATCCATTTTTGCAAATGGCGGATCTTTCAAAAAATTGTGCGGAGCAAATACGCACATGTCACGAATGAGTTTGCTCACTTCGTAGCCGTCATTATTTTTTACAAAATAATTCTTGACTTGAGTTGCAGAAAGTATTTCTACATCGGCTTTGGTGTAAATGGCCGTGCGTGCTTTTTTGATTGCTCTTTCTGAAATATCGGAAGCAAACATTTGAATTCTCCTTCCCTCTCTTCTGGGCAGAGTCAGGGTGAGATATTCGTGTAGGCAAATGGCAATTGAAAATGCTTCTTCTCCTGTGGAGCATCCGGCAATCCAAATGCGAATGGCTTCATCAGAAGACTTATTTTTTACGATAGAAGGGAAAACTGTCTCGGCTAATGCTTCAAAAGTTTTTGGGTCGCGGAAAAAAGAAGTAACCGGAATGAGTACATCCTGAAAAAGTGCATCCTGCTCGGCTTTATCGGTGCTCAGCAATTTTAAGTAATCGGCAAGGTTTTTCTTTTTCCCAATGGCAATTCTCCGTGCAATACGTCTGTAAAAAGTGGGCTGTTTATAGTACGTAAAATCAACTCCACTGCGCTGGCGAAGGAGTGCAATAATTTGTTTGAAAATAGCTTCATCATCTTTTGGAAGTTCCACTTCTTCTTCTTTAAAAAAATGACTGATTTTGTAGGCACCGTTGATTTCCAAAAGCTGCGAGGGAATTTTTTCGGGAGCTAAAATAAAATCAACGACACCTGCTTGGACGGCACTTTGCGGCATGCTGTCGTAAGCAGCAGACTCCGAGTCCTGCACAATGCTGATGCCTCCATGTTCTTTGATGGCTTTCAATCCGAGTGTGCCATCGCTGCCCGTGCCAGACAATACGACACCTACCGCAAACTCTTTATGAACTTCCGCAAGCGATGTAAAAAAAATATCGATAGAAAGATTGATAATTTTTTTGTCGCGTGGGGTAAGTTGTAGCACACCATCTGTTGAGGTAAGAATTTTGTTGGAAGGAATAATGTAGATGTGGTCGGGTGCAAGATGAATGTCATCGGTAATTTCATGAACAGGAATTTTCGTTACCCGTTGTAAAATCTCTGGTAAAACACTTTCGTGGGTAGGATCAAGATGTTGCACTAAAACATACGCCATTCCTGAACTTTCGGGTATGGCTGTGAGCAATCGCTTGAAAGCATCAAGTCCTCCTGCACTCGCGCCTATGCCTACAATAGGAAAGTTCTGCACGGTGGCAGGTGGTGGGGTTTTACTTTTTTTTGGCGCAGCCATTAATACAAAAAATAGTTATTGATGAGGATTATTTTGTGTAGCCTCTTCCACCGCTGAAATTATCAGTTGAGTGAATTATAGACATGGGGGAAGGTAAGAAATAGGCGGTAAAAAACAATATTTCTATCATTATTTGCGGTTTTCTTCGTTCGTTCGTTTTACGCCTGTCCTGCTTGTTCTGCCCGTGGTCGGTGTTTTCATTGCTCTGCACGGGGTCGATGTTTTCACCTCACCACCAACTTGCAACGGTATTGCAAATGCCTGCTTATCTTACTGCCCGTGGTCGGTGTTTTCACTGAACCACCAACTTAAAACGGCAGTGCAAATGACTGTATATCTTACTGCCCGAGGTCGGTGTTTTCACCGAACCACCAACTTAAAACGGCACTGCAATTGACTGTCTATCTTACTGCCTGTGGTCGGTGTTTTCACCGCACCACCAACTTAAAATGGCACTGCAAATGCCTGCCTATCTTACTGCCCGTGGTCGGTGTTTTCACTGAACCACCAACTTAAAACGGCACTGCAAATGACTGTATATCTTACTGCACGGGGTCGGTGTTTTCACCTCACCACCAACTTAAAACGGTATTGCAAATGCCTGCTTATCTTACTGCCCGTGGTCGGTGTTTTCACCGAACCACCAACTTAAAACGGCACTGCAATTGACTGTCTATCTTACTGCCCGTGGTCGGTGTTTTCACCGCACCACCAACTTAAAATGGCACTGCAAATGCCTGCCTATCTTACTGCCCGTGGTCGGTGTTATCACCGCACCACCAACTTAAAACGGCACTGCAAATGCCTGCCTATCTTACTGCCCGTGGTCGGTGTTATCACCGCACCACCAACTTAAAATGGCGCTGCAAATCCCTGCTTATCTGCCGTTGTACAGGCACTAATGAATGTGGATGGGTATGAGAAAGTGGTGCGGTGAAAACACCGACCACAGGCAAAGTATGAAACAACAGCCGGAGAGAGTAGGTTTGGTGGTAATGAATGTGGGTGGGCATGAAAGAGTGGTGCGGTGAAAACACCGACCACAGGCAGAGTTTTCTCACCGAACCACCAACTTAAAACGGCATTGCAAATGCCTGCCTATCTTACTGCCCGTGGTCGGTTTTCTCACCGAACCACCAACTTAAGACGGCACTGCAAATGACTGTATATCTCTCGTTGGGCATGCGCTATGCTAACATGTCGAACAGCGCAGGATATGGCGGAAACAACAGCCGGAAAGAGTAGGTTTGGTGGTAATAAATGTGGGTGGGCATGAGAAAGTGGTGCGGTGAAAACACCGACCACAGGCAGAAACAAGAAGAACACAGCTCTAGTTAATCTATTTAAATATCACTGCCCGTGGTCGGTGTTTTCACCGCACCACCAACTTAAAACGGCACTGCA